>ERZ724511.200-NODE-200-length-21330-cov-6.157509_pt1 | contig 21330 bp, 20 predicted proteins | sample MGYA00376044_ERZ724511 | MGnify/ENA primary metagenome ERZ724511 (study PRJEB28724, sample SAMN07190887) | wastewater metagenome | isolation source: effluent of sewage treatment plant in Hong Hong | place: USA: Christiansburg, Virginia | collected 2016-03-01 ...
GGGCGGTGCGGGGATGGGGGCGGCTACCGGCTGCGGTTGCGATGGTGGTGTTGGAAGGGGGAGGGGGGGAATAACTTCTTCCGGCAGTGGTGGGGCTGGCGGTGCAGCTTGCTGGGGAAGTTCTGACCACAATTCAGCCTCTACCGTCACGGTGGGGGGGACTTGGTGTTTCCATTCCACGCCCATGCGCAGCACCAGCAATAACGCCAAATGTGCCAGCAATGCGAGTGTGAAAGATAAAAACCACCCTTTGGTACGGGGTGGAACGAACTCCATGCGATTGGTTGCTGTGACCTTCATGGAGCCTATTATTGAGCCAGTTGCACAGAAAGTCCAACCCGCTGAATGCCCGCCCGTTGCAGCACATCCATCACCTTCACGACGTTTTCGTAGGAGATCGTTTTATCGGCACTGATCACCACGGCAAAATTCGTGGTACTGGTGTTGTTGTTGTTGGTGTTGGTGGTAGCAATGGTTTGCACCAAATTGTCCAGTGTGACGGGGGTGGTTTGTTCTTTGATCTTGATTTCCAGCGTATTGTTTTTCGACAACACCACTTGAATCACCTGATCCGGCTGGCGGGCAGCCTTACCCACGCTGGGCAATTCGATCACGCTGGGGTTGATGAGGGGTGCTGTCACCATAAAAATAATCAGCAGCACCAACATGACATCAATAAACGGAACCATATTGATTTCGTTAATGGTACGCCGCCCTTTGCGGCTGCGATGGACTACGGCTGGCATGGTTTAGCGTTGGGCGTTATGGGGGGGTGTGGTGGCGGCTCCACCCGATGCAGTGGCGGAAGAATGCGAACCCAAATTGCGTTGCAAGATATTGGTAAATTCTTCAATAAAGGTTTCTTGTTGGGTGGCGATGCGGTCAATCTCACGGGCAAAGCGGTTGTAGGCAACGACGGCTGGAATCGCTGCAAACAATCCAATGGCGGTTGCGACCAGTGCCTCAGCAATACCGGGGGCTACCGTGGCCAAGGTGACCTGTGTCATGCCCGACAGCCCAACAAATGCGTGCATGATGCCCCACACCGTACCGAATAATCCCACATAAGGCGAAACCGAACCGACCGAAGCAAGGAAGGATAAATTCGTTTCAATCTCATCCATCTCCCGCTGGAAGCTGGCACGCATGGCACGGCGTGCGCCATCCATCAACACACCAGTATCGGAAATACGGCGTTCCCGCAGCTTTTGAAATTCGCGCATACCGCTGCCAAAAATGCGTTCCATCGGGCCGATGCCGCGTACCTTTTTGCTGACCGATTCAAGTAAATCGTGCAGGCTGTTGCTCGACCAAAATTCTTTTTCAAAGGTTTCATTGAACCGTTTGACGCGCTTGAGGGCAAAGAATTTGCGAAAAATAGCCGTCCAACTGGTCAGCGATACCAGCAACAGCAGTGCCATAACAAGCTGCACACCGATACTCGCATGAAGCACCAAATGGAGGATAGAAAGGTCTTGGTTCATGGTGAAAGTGCGGGAAGTGGTAGAAGTTTACGGAGCCGTTGGGTGGCTTCTTGTAAATGTTCCATCGAACTAGCGGTAGAAAATCGAATAAAGCGGGGTGTTTGTGCCGTGCCAAAATCTTTACCCGGCGTGACGGCAATATGGGCGTTTTCCATTAACCAAAACGCAAAATCCCAGCTATCTTGAACGCCCGATATGCCATTTTGCGCCATAGCGTGCATGATGCGCGAGCAATCCGCCCATGCGTAGAACGCGCCATCGGGGGTGACGGGAACATCAAACCCCAAAGCCCGTAGTTCGGGTAAAAAATAATCACGGCGGGCTTTGAATTCGTGGCGACGCTGTTCGTAGATGGCGAGGCTTTCCGGCTCAAAGCACGCCAGCGCCGCATATTGGGCGATGGTGCTGGGGCAGATAAAAAGATTTTGTGCCAGCCGCTCCACCGCATCCACCAGCCTATCAGGGACAACCATCCAGCCCAAACGCCAGCCCGTCATATTGAAGTATTTGCTGAAGCTATTGATGCTGATGATGCTATCGTCCAACGCCAAGGCGGTGTGTCCGTATTGTTCATCGAAACTCAAGCCGAGGTAAATTTCATCGACTATCGTGATACCACCGCGTTCTTGCACGATGCGGTGAATATCCCGCAAAGTATCGGGCGCAATGGATGTGCCGGTGGGGTTGGAAGGCGATGCCAACAACACGCCGCGCGTTTTATCGCCCCATGCTTTGCGCACGGCTTCGGCACTGAGTTGGAAACGGTCTTCGGCGGTGGTGGGAATGAGGGTCGATTGTCCACCCGCAGCCGTCACAAAATGGCGGTTGCACGGGTAGCTGGGGTCGGGCATCAAAATTTCGTCACCCGCATCAATCAACGCCAAGCACGCCAGATGCAGTGCTGCCGATGCGCCCGCCGTCACCACAATGCGGTTGGCGGGAATCTGCACCCCAAAGCGTGTGGCATACCATTGGCTGATGCGTTCACGCAGGGCGGGCAATCCGGTGGCGGGGGTGTATTGAGTCAAGCCGTTTTGAATCGCTTTTTCTGCGGCGGCTTGTACTTGAGGGGGGGCGGTGAAATCGGGTTCGCCAATGTTCAAAAAAATCATCGGCGAATCGGTATGCGCTATCTTCTGCGCCAATGCGCTGGCTGCTTTCGCCACCTCCATGACGTAAAACGGTTCGATAGCAAGGGCGCGAGAAGATAGTTGCATTTTAGGGATTCACACCTTTAGAGGCTTCCATTTTGGCTTCCATTTCCGCCGCACGAAGCAAGGGTGCGATACGATTAAGAACGCCGTTGACGTATTTATAACCATCGGTTCCGCCGAATTCTTTCGCCAGTTCCACGCATTCGTTGATGACGACGCGCCACGGCACATCCAAGCAATGGCTGAATTCGTAAGCACCAATCCACATCACCGCATGTTCAATCGGGGATACTTGCGCCAATGGACGATCCAACGCAGTCGCAATCAGGGAATCGAGTTTCTCAGATTCTGCCACGCAACCTTGCAACAGGGCATCGTAATGCAGGGCATCGGCCTTGCTGAAACCGTTCAAATCACGGGTAAAAGAATCAATCGCATCTACCGCGTTATGGCCTACCAAGTGCTGATAAAGCCCTTGCAAAGCAAACTCACGGGCGCGGCTGCGTTCAGATTTTTTTTTCGGAGAGATCATAGCGATTCCAGCAAATTGGCCATTTCGACCACCACACGGGCCGCATCACGCCCTTTTTCGGTTTGGCGGGCAACGGCTTGGGGCATATTTTCGGTGGTGATGATGACGTTGGCGATCGGGATTTGGTAATCCAGAGACACCCGCGTGACACCCGCGCCCGATTCGTTCGCCACCAGTTCAAAGTGATACGTTTCGCCGCGAATGATGCAGCCAATGGCGATGAGCGCATCGTACTCATCTTTCTCGGCGAGGGCTTGTAGCGCAACCGGAACTTCCAGCGCACCCGGAACGGTGTAATGGTCGATATGCCGACTCAACACACCCAAAGCAATCAGTTCGGTTTGGCAGGCATCGTAGAGTGCATCAGTCACGCTTTGGTTAAAACGGGCTTGCACGATACCAATGCGGAATTTTTTTCCGCACAAACGCTGGTCTTCAGGGCTGATGCTGCCCTTGTCGCTGATTCCAAACATCTCAATTCCTTCCGTGCGCAATATAACCCGTGACTTCCAGCCCATAGCCCACCATGCTGGGCATACGGCGTGGACTTCCGAGGAGGTGCATTTTATGAACACCGCATTGGCGCAAAATTTGCGCTCCGATGCCGTAGGTTCGCAAATCCACACGCCCCCGCTCAGGAGCCTGTGCCGGACGGGATGTGCCTTCAAACTGGGATAGTAGCTGTTCTGCGCTTTCGCCGCAATTCAGTAGCACGACCACGCCGCGCCCTTCTTTGGCAATGTGCGCGAGCGCCGTATCCAAGCTCCAGCTATGCAGCGTGCGTCCAATCTCCAGCGCATCCAGCACCGAGAAGGGTTCATGCACACGCACCGCCACACTTTCGTTTTCTTTCCACGTTCCGCGCACCAGTGCCAGATGCACGTTTTTGGTGGTGGTGTCACGGAAAGCATGGGCCGTAAATGCACCAAACGCCGTTTGCAGCGGACGCACGCCCACTTGTTCGATGAGCGATTCCACTTTGCTGCGGTGTTCAATCAAATCGGCAATCGTGCCAATTTTCAAACCATGCTCGGCGGCAAATAACTGCAAATCGGGCAGACGCGCCATCGTACCGTCGTCTTTCATGATTTCGCAGATAACCGAGGCGGGCGAACACCCTGCCATCAACGCCAAATCACAACCGGCTTCGGTGTGTCCGGCACGCATCAACACGCCACCATCGACGGCTTGCAGCGGGAAGATATGTCCGGGTTGCACCAAATCGTCAGGCACAGCATTGCGGGCGACAGCGGCTTGAATGGTACGGGCGCGGTCAGCCGCTGAAATACCCGTGGTCACGCCTTCTGCTGCTTCAATTGAAACGGTGAAGGCAGTTCCTTTTTTATCGCCATTCCGCGCAACCATCGGCGGCAGATTCAGGCGTTCGCAGCGTTCTTTCGAGAGCGTCAAACAAATCAATCCACGGCCGAAGCGTGCCATAAAATTGATAGCATCCGGTGTAACGTGGTCGGCGGCTAGAACCAAATCACCTTCATTTTCCCGATCTTCTTCATCAATCAAAATCACCATGCGTCCGGCACGCATGTCGGCTACCAGCTCCTCCACGGAGGAGATGGGTACAGGGGTCAAAGGCGCTACTTTCATGGCAGGGGTGGCAGCGCAATTTCGTGGTTCACGCTGAATTGGTAATCCTTGAAGATATGCTCGGCGCTCAAAATTTGGTACGTACCATCGGGCAACTGGTTGGTGGTATCTTTGAGGCGGTTGGTGGTACTGCCGCACGTCCAGCAATGGTAGTTGCGCATGTGGGTACACATACAGATTTTGTCTGGCACGCTGATTTCGGATGCTTTGGCATTGGGATGCAGCGCAACTTGGGCGTTGTATGCGTCGATGTAAGAGCAACTGCCCGTTCCATCCAAAATATAGCCATACGATTCGCAGTTGGGGCGAATGCCAGAACCCAAGGCCGGTGTGCTGGTCAGCATCCGCATGGGGTAGCCGGTGGGCGATACGGTATTGACGACGATATTCTCTTCACGGGCGGTGAAATACTCTTGCTTGACTTTATCGGGTAGGCCGCATTCTTTGGCAACGGTAAAGCGGGTGGCGACTTGGACGGCAGCTGCGCCTTTTTCCAAGAATTCGACCGCATCCGTTCCCGTGAAAATACCACCAGCGGGAATCAAGGGAATATCGAGCTGTTCTTTTTTCAGGTACGCCGCGATTTCGGCCACGATGGTCGCCAAATCGTACTGCGCCCAATCCATGCCAAAGCCCAAGTGACCGCCAGCCAAGGGGCCTTCGATCACCACAAAATCGGGCAAACGATTCAGCTTGGCGGTTTTGCGCAAGAATAACTGCAAAGCGCGAACCGAGGAAACGATGATGCCCAGCTTGGCATCGCGGAAACGGGGGTTATCCGCCATCAACGCAAACGAACCCAAGTGCAAGCCCGCGCTCAAGGTGATGCCGTCAATACCAGCATCCAGTGCTGCATTCAGGCGCACTTGCAGCGTGTCGCGCGGGGCGTTCATGCTGAGTTTTTCCATGCAGTTGACGAAAACCATGCCGTCACCTTGCTTGGCCTCCATCGTTTTGCCGACGTGCAGTTTGGTGGCTTCTGCCACCCGTCCCAAATTGAACAGCACCTCGCTTTTATCCGAGTTCAGGATGTTGTGCTTGTAGATTTTGGTTTTTTCTTTGACGAACTCGGTATCAAAACGCCGATCCGACACATCCAAAATCATGGCATCTGAAATATGCCCCACGCCGCCCAAGCGGGCTGCTTCCAGAGCCAGTGCCGCCGTGGAAATGTCAACCCCCATGCCCCCAATCATGATGGGAACCAGCTCTTTTTTTCCGAACTTCAATCGGAAGTCATCAACACGCTTCATCGTTGTCCTAAGTAAGTGGCAGTACCCTGCCCAAAACCTTGGCATTGGGTACAGAGGAACGCATTTTCGCACGCCGACCGCAATACTGCTGGCGTAGCCTTGTGCTTTTCGCGCGGTTCGCGTTTTTATTGGGGTAGTCCAAAACTCTCCGGCATTTGAACGGCCAAGACTTCACCTTTGGCGGTGGCGATTTCGTTGGCGTACACGGTAGTTTCAATGATGACCTTGCGCCCCTTGATTTCTTTCACCCGTCCGCGAATGACCAACTCCCCTTCCAAGGGTGTGGGCTTCAAAAAACTCACCTGCAAAGAACCCGTCACAAAGCGAAATAGCAGTGGGCCACGTTTTCAGGGTAATGATCTTGGAATGCGTACATGGTTTCTCCTCTTTCTCGGGTGGAAGGTGTGTGAGATGCCAATGTTATACTGACCTAGCAATACAGGTGGTTTGTCTTCCGCTCGGAGACAAACTTAAACGGGAAGTCGGTACATTCCGACGCTGCCCTCGCAACGGTAATCGAGTCTAAGTTTATTCATCACCACTGTGTTCGTGCTGTTTTTTAACGCACGGCATGGGAAGGGAGTAAATGGAAGAATCTTCAATCTTTTTGAAGAATCTTCACTCGTCAGCCCGGAGACCGGCCTGTGTTTTTATTCCACCAACATCACGCGAAGGGCGTGAAGGGAAAATATGAAACACCAATTCTGCGCTGTTATTTTCAGCATTCTGGGTAGCACCAGTAGCTACACCCCCGTTCACGCCAATGAACTACCTGCCGTCATGGTCAGCGGTCGGCATTACGACAACGCCATCGGCAGCAGCGATGCCGCATCGCAAGGCACGATTCGAGCCGAATTATTAGAAAGCCGTCCCATCCTCCGCCCGGGCGAGGTGCTGGAAACGATCCCCGGAATGGTCGTCACCCAGCATTCGGGTGACGGCAAGGCGAACCAGTATTTTCTACGCGGCTTTAATCTGGATCACGGAACCGATTTTGCAACCACCGTGGATGGAATGCCCGTCAACATGCCGACCCACGCGCACGGGCAGGGCTTTTCCGATTTGAACTTTTTGATCCCCGAATTGGTGGAACGCATCGAATACCGCAAAGGCCCCTACTTCGCTACGCACGGTGATTTTGCGACCGCAGGGGCTGCCGATATTCTCTACAAAACCCGTTTGGATGCACCCTTTATTCAATGGACTATGGGCAAAAATGGCTACCAGCGTGCATTGGGTGCTATGAATTTTGATGCAGGTGGTGATGCCACGTTGCTGGGTGCGGTGGAATGGATGGGCAATGACGGCCCTTGGACGGTGCCGGAAAATCTGCGCCGTAAGAATGCCGTTTTGCGTTGGAGTCAAGGCAATCGCGCGGAAGGCGGTTCGATCAGCCTCATGGCTTACGATGCCCAGTGGAATGCCACCGACCAAATCCCCCAACGCCTGACAGATGCTGGCACGTACCAAGGTAAACCGTTTTCCCGTTTTGATTCGTTGGATGCGAGCGATGGGGGAAATACGTCACGTTACAGCCTCTCGGGGCAATGGCATCGCAATTCTGAAAATAGCCAGTTCAAGGTCAGCGCCTATGCCATGCAATATGGCTTGCAACTGTTTTCTAACCTCACGTATGCGATGGAACGACCCGATACGGGCGATCAAATTTTCCAAAAAGATGAGCGCCATGTAGTGGGTTTTCAGGCTTCACAGGCATGGCAACAGGTGTGGGACGGCAAAGAAGTCAACACCGAAATCGGCTTCCAATTGCGCCATGACCGCATTCAGGTGGGTTTGTATAACACCCAACAGCGGCACATTATCAGCACCACCCGTGAGGATTCGATCCAGCAAACCATTGGGGGGGTGTACCTGCAAAACGGAATCGAATGGACACCTTGGCTGCGTACCGTGGCGGGCCTGCGGTTTGATCAAATGCAGCCTTCCGCCCAAACCTTGGTATCGCCCAAATTCACGCTGGTTTTAGGGCCTTGGGAAAAAACCGAGTTTTTCTTCAATGCGGGGCAGGGCTTCCACAGTAACGATGCACGGGGTATTCTGGACAAAGTGAATCCTGTTCCGGCATTGGTCGCGGCACGGGGGTGGGAGCTGGGTGTGCGTACCGAGCGAATCCCCCATCTGCAAAGCTCGTTGGCTATTTGGCGGCTGGAATCGGATTCGGAATTGGTTTATTCAGGGAATGTCGGAACGACCGAAGCCAGTGACGGCAGCACACGCCAGGGCATTGAATTGAATAACCGTTGGACACCCACACCCCACTGGTTGATAGATGCCGATTTTGCATGGACACGGGCACGTTTCACCAACGGTAGTTATGTGCCGAATGCGGTGGATTCGGTGGCATCGGTGGGCGTGACGTTCAAAAATGGGAACGCTTGGTCAGCCAGCTTGCAGTGGCGGTATTTGGGCAGCGGGGCATTGATTGATGACAATTCTGTGCGTTCAGAACCCACTTCAACATTCAATTTACGCCTCAACCGCGATATGCGGGATGTAACAGGTCACCGATCAGCGCTAACGCTAGAAGTCTTCAACCTGCTCAACAGCACAGTGAATGACATTCAGTATTACTACGCCTCCCGTCTGCCCCACGAATCTACTGCGGTAGAAGACCGTGCATTTCATCCGGCAGAACCCCTCTCTTTGCGATTGACCTATCGCATGCGTTTTTAACAAGGTGCATTTTATGAATAACGGCACAGTATGGTTCGTCGGCGCAGGGCCGGGCGACCCCGAATTGATCACGGTGAAAGGACGGGCGTTGATTGAGCGAGCCGGCGCGATTTTGTTTGCTGGTTCTTTGGTGAGCGCGGCTGCTACCCGTTGGGCCGCCCCCGATTGCGTGATTGCCGATAGCAAAGACATGACGTTAGAAGCCATGTCCGCGTGGCTGATTGCGCAAGCCCAGCGTTGCGAAACGGTGGTGCGATTGCAAACCGGTGATCCGGGCTTGTACGGTGCGCTTATCGAATTGGTGCAGCCTTTGGATGCGGCGGGTATTCCGATTGCGGTCGTTCCCGGTGTGTCGTCGGCAATGGCTTCGGCGGCGGCGGCGGTCGAAAGTTTGACGCTGCCCGAAGTCACCCAAACCGTGATTTTCACCCGCATGGAAGGCCGCACGCCCATGCCCGAAGGCGAATCGCTTCAAGCACTAGCGGCACACCATTGCACGCTGTGCATCTTTTTAAGCATTACCTTGATGCGCAAAGTGACCGACGCTTTGAGCGCAGCAGGCTGGTCGCCGGATGCCCCGGTAGTGGTCGTTCACAAAGCGAGTTGGGCGGGGGAGGAAAAGATTGTGCGCGGAACCGTCAGCACGATTGCCGCCTTGTGCCGTGAAGCCAAGTTGGTCAGCCAATCCATGATTATCGCCAGCCCCACGCTGGGTTCGCGGCACTGGGAAGTGTTGGCGAAATCCAAACTCTACGATGCCAGTTTCACCCACCAATTCCGACGCGCCAGCGCTCCTTCTGTACTATGACTGATACTATTCTTTTAGTGGGACACGGTTCCCGCGAACAATCCGGTAACGATGAAATCGAAACCTTCGCCCAACAATGGCGTACCCGCCGACCCGATTGGCGCATCGAGGTATGTTTCATCGAATTTTCCGACATCACCTTGGGTGAAGGCTTGCGCCGTGCAGCGGTTGGCACACAACGTGTACTCGTTGTACCGTTGATTTTGAATGCAGCGGGTCACGTCAAAATGGATATTCCCATTGCCATAGATGCGGCGCGGCTGGAATCGCCTTCGGTGGAATTTTTATACGCTCCGCATTTAACCGCGTGCGATCCGATTTTGGACATCATGAAGCGCCGCTTAAAAGGTGCGATGCAAAAATTGGATATGCCCGACCCCACCACGACCGGAGTCGTATTGCTGGGGCGTGGTTCTTCGGATCGGCAAGCCAATGGCGAAGTCGCCAAAATGGCGCGTTGGTTGATGGAAGAAACCGACCACGAGTTGGTCGATATTGCTTTTACCGGTATCACCTATCCGCGTTTGGAAAAAGTGGTACAGCGCCAAGTGCGTTTGGGTATGACGCAAATTGCGGTTTTGCCGTATTACCTGTTTAGCGGTACGTTAATCAGCCGCATTACTCGGCAGGTAGAGCATTTGAAAACCCAATATCCCACGATGCGTTTTGCATCGACCACGTATTTTGGTTTTGAGCAGGAAATTTTTGCCTTGCTGGAAACCCGTGTCCACGATTTGCAAGAAGGCAAACCCGAATGCCGTATGCCGTGCGATGGTTGCAAATACCGTGAACACCACGCCCATGAACACGAGCATCACCATGACCACAAATAATCACCACCACAACATCGTTACTGAACAATTAACGGCAGCGGGTCGGGCGATTGAACACGATTCGTTTTCCATCATTGATCGTGAAGTCACCGCCCACAGCTACACGCCCGAACAGTGGCCGATTGTGCGCCGCATGATTCACGCCAATGCCGATTTTGATTTCAATGGACTCACCGCCTTCCACCCGAACGCAGTCACCGCCGGATTGACCGCGATTGTGTCGCGCAGCACCCGCGTGGTGGCGGATGTGGAAATGATTTGTGTGGGTTTATCCGCCCCACGCTTGGCGCACTTTGGCATGACCACGCACCAATTCATTAGCGATGCCGATGTGATTGAAACCGCCAAGGCTGAAAACACCACCCGCGCCGTGCAAGCCATGCGCAAAGCCCATCGGCTGGGATTGTTGGATGGTGCGATTGTCGGCATCGGCAACGCGCCCACGGCTTTGATTGAACTGGTGCGTTTGATAAAAGAAGAAAACGCCCGCCCCGCGCTGGTGGTTGGGATGCCGGTAGGGTTTGTGTCGGCGGCGGAATCCAAAGATTTAATGATGTGGGAAAACACCGATGCCCATAGCGTGCCTTGGGTTGTGATTCGTGGACGCAAAGGCGGCTCGACCTTGGTTGTAGCGGCAATTCATGCGTTGCTGGGGTTGGCGGAAGCACAAGTCGCTACGCAACATGGACAATAGCAGCGCACCACGCGGCACACGCACAGGCTTTACCACGGGCGCTTGCTCGGCGGCGGCGGCGCGTGCTGCCGTGGTGGGGCTGGTGACGGGTTCTGTTCCTGAAACGATTGAATGCGTCTTACCCAATGGCGATACGGTGACGTTTGCCGTGCAAGATGGTGTCGTGGATGTATTGCAACGCACCGCCCATGCCGTCGTGGTCAAAGACGCTGGCGATGATCCCGATTGCACCGACAAAGCCCGCTTAACCGCCGATGTGTCGCTGTTACCCGATCAACCCGACCACATCCACATTACTGGAGGTTCGGGCGTGGGTGTGGTGACGATGCCCGGCTTGGGTTTAACGGTCGGCTTATCCGCGATCAACCCCGTTCCGCGCCGCAATATCGAGGCAAATGTACGAATCGCCGCCGCTTCGTTATTGGACGATGTGGGTTTGTCCGTGGTGATTTCCGTTCCAGACGGCGAGTTGATGGCGAAAAAAACCACCAATGCCCGCTTGGGTATTTTGGGTGGTATTTCGATTTTGGGAACGACCGGAATCGTCAAACCCTATTCCACCGCAGCCTACCGTGCCAGCGTGGTGCAAGGCGTGCAGGTGGCGGGAACGTTGCCGCACGGTATCGTGGTGCTGACCACCGGCGGGCGCACCGAAAAATTTGTGATGGATGAATTTCCGCATCTACCCGAAGCCGCCTTTGTGCAGATGGGCGATTTTTTGCGTTACGCCATGAGCGCGGCGGTGAAAGCGGGTTTGAAGCAAGTGGTCATCGGCGGTATGGTGGGCAAACTCACCAAAATCGCCCAAGGTGAAACCATCACCCATGCAGGGCGTGCTGATGTAAGCACCGCCCTGCTTGCAGATATAGCTATTGAATTAGGAGCGCAACCCGATGTCTGCGAAGCCATACGTAACGCCAAAACCGCCCGTTATGCCGGAGAGCGTATGGATGAATTGGGTCTCGGTGCAGCGTTTCACACGGCATTGGCGCAGCGGGTGATTCAAACGCTGCGTGCGCGTTACCCCGATTCCTTTGATTTGAAAGTGCTGGTCTGCGATTTCGATGGTCGCAAAATAGCGGAGGCTTCTTCATGAATGCCATAAATACGATTCATACGATTCAAAAATGCCACGTCATCGGTGTACTCGATGACGGTGCGGCGAGTTTAGGGCAGGCCGCACTCGCGTACATCCAGCAAGCCCAATGGGTGATTGGTGGAGCGCGTACCCTGCAATTATTCGCCGACCATATCGCCCCGAATGCGGTGCAGCGCGATTTAACGGGGGTGTTATCGCAAGTCCCAGAATGGATTCGTGCCGCACAAGCCGCGCATCTGCGCGTGGTGGTGCTGGCAACGGGTGACCCGCTGTGCCACGGGATTGCGGCCTATTTGGCATCGCGCTTGTGCATTGAAGCGATTGAGGTGATTCCGAATGTATCTACCTTGCAATTAGCCTGTGCGCGTTTGTGTTTGCCGTGGAATGAAATGAAGTTTTCCTCGGTTCACAGCAAAGATGCGGGCGATTGGATTCCCGAATCGGATGCCCGTCACGGTTTGTATGCTTTGTTGCGCGATATTCACCAGCATGATCGGCTCGCTATTTTGACCAGCCCCGCCAACACCCCCGACCGCATCGCGCGGATGTTAGTAGCCGAAGGCCTATCCGATGATTTTGATATGGCAGTGGCAGAGCGTCTTTGCCAACCCGAAGAACGTATCGTGAGCGGTTTCAGCATTCAAGCCGCCACCCAAATGCCGTTTGCTGATCCGAATGTGGTGTTGCTGTGGCGTACCCAACGGCGTTCATCGCCCGTGTTGTTTGGTTTGCCCGATGCCAGTTTTGAACAGCGTTTCCCCGATAAAGGGTTAATCACCAAGAACGAAGTGCGTGCCGTATCCCTCGCGCGGATGCAGTTACGCGCCCATAGCGTGGTATGGGATATTGGCGCGGGTTCGGGTTCGGTGGGGCTGGAAGCGGCACGTTTATGCCACCAAGGTCATGTGTACGCCATTGAAAAGAACGCCGATGACTGCGCCATTGTGCGCCGCAATCGCCAAAAACTGGGCATCAGCAACCATACGCTGGTGCATGGCAAAGCCCCTAATGGATTGGAACACTGGGCAAACCCCGATGCGGTGTTTATCGGTGGTTCGGGTGGGGAATTGGCGGATTTGATTCGTTTGGTGATGCAGCGTTTGCAACCACACGGGCATTTGGTGATGAACTTTGTCACGCTCGAAAATTTAAGCACCGCCATCGAAACCCTCAAGACCCTTGCCTCCCCCTCAACCGAGGGCGTGACGTGGGATGTGGTGCAACTGCAAGCCGCCCGTAGCAAACCGATTTTGCACATGAATCGCATGGCGGCTGAAAACCCCGTGTGGATAGTGTGCGCGGAGAAAAGTGTATGAATCCCCCGCAAAAACCGAAGACTGGATGTTTATTCGGCGTATCCCTCGGCCCGGGTGACCCTGGTTTGATTACGCGCCGTGCGTGGGAATTGTTGCAGCGCCCCGATGCGGTGTGGACGTACCCCATTCGCAGCTTGCGTAAAGAAAGCTATGCGCTGGATATTGTTCTGCGTGCTGGCTTGAGTTTGCCCACGCAGCACCAAGCATTGCTCTTTCCCATGACGCACGATGCCGAGAAATTGGCACGCCATTGGCTCAAAGCCGCCCAAACCGTCAAAGAACTGCTGGCTACGGGGCAAGATGTTTTGTTTTTGGTGGAAGGCGATGCGTCTACTTACGCCAGTTTTTGCTATTTGGCGCGGGTGCTGCGGGAGTTGGATGCTACTGCCCGCATTGAAATCGTGGCGGGAGTCAATTCGTTCAATGCGGCGTGTGCGCAGTTGCAAATTCCGCTTTCCGAACAAGATGACACGATTGCCATCGTCCCCGCTGCGTATGGCATTGCGGCGGTCGAAAAAATGCTGGAAGACTTCGACACGCTGGTACTGATGAAAGTCAAACCGCTGCTGGATGATTTGATTGATTTATTGGAACGGCGGGGGCTGCTGGAACACAGTCGTTTCATCGAAAAAGCGGGTTCCCCCGTCGAGCGCGTTGTGGAAGATGTGAAGACCTTGCGCGGAACCAAAGTCAATTATTTGTCCTTGTTATTGGTCAAAAACCCGAATCGCCCACGCGGTGAAATGATTCGGGGTTGCCGGAAAAAATCATGAAATCAATGAATGTGGTGAAAGTAGCATTGGTGGCTATCACCAAACACGGCGCACAACAAACGGCAGCGCTTGCCCAGCAACTGCCCGATGCTACTATTTGTGTAGCAGAGAAGTTTGCACCCATCATCGAAGCGGCGGGGCTGGTGAATCCGATTCGCACCTACAGCGGCGCGTTCCGTGATGAAATCGCCAGCCTTTTTGCCGATTTTGATCAGATTGTTTTCTTCGTGTCACTCGGTGCGGTGGTGCGTTTGATTGCCCCGCATTTGAAAAACAAGGACGAAGACCCGGGTGTGCTGGTGGTGGATGATGCGGGGCAATTTGTCATTCCCGTGTTATCCGGTCATGTCGGCGGGGCTAATGCGATGGCGGAATATATCGCCGCCTTGATGGATGCAACGCCCGTGCTAACCACTGCATCCGATGTCGGGAAAACCATCCCCGTCGATATTCTGGGACGAGAATTAGGCTGGAAAGTCGAAGCGCCCAAAATCAATATCACCCGCGTTTCAGCGGCGGTGGTGAACGAAGAACCCGTTGCGGTAGTGCAAGAAGCCGGTAGCCGCAACTGGTGGACGCGCCCTACGCCCTTGCCTGCGAGCATCCATCGGTTTGAACGCTGGGCGGATGTCGATTTAACCCGTTTCAAGGCGGTGCTGTGGATTACCCACGCCGAAGTCACCCCCGCGCATTGGGAGCAACTGCATGAGCGTTTGGTGGTGTACCGCCCGCCTCGCCCCGCTATCGCCGTGGGTTTGGGATGTGATCGCGGAACACCATTGGCAACCGTGCAGCAAGCCTTGGCAGAAGCCTTGACATTGGCAAATGCCCGCATCGAAGACATCACCGCCGCCGCCAGCATCACCCTGAAAGCCGATGAACCCAGTTTGCTGGCATTGGCACAGCAGCACGGTTGGTCGTTGACTTTTTATACCCCCGAACAGCTTGCCGATATTCCTGTGCCAAATCCTTCTGAGACCGTGCGCCGTTTTACCGGAACGCCATCGGTCAGCGAAGCAGCGGCTTTATTGGCGGCTGGTATGCAATCTACGCTGATCGTTGAAAAACACAAACTGCGCGGTGTGGATGGAAAAAATGCCACGATTTCGATTGCCTCAATCGCCTCTACTGCCCTAATTACTTCTTAATTTTTCAACCCACCCTGAACCTGAAAGGTCATCACCATGCACATTGAAATTGGAATTTTGTCCCCTGAAAAAATCGCCTACGCCTCGGCTGGTGCTACGGCGTTGATTGCGGCGTATTCGGCAGATTGGCTTAAAAGCCCCACTACATGGCTGCGCACCGGATTGGCAGCCTTCTTTTTTAGCGTGTTGATGCAAGTGTGGCATCTTCCGATTGGGCCTTCGGAACTGCACATGGTGGGAGCGATGCCGATTTATTTACTCCTCGGTTTTGTGCCTACCTTGCTCGGTTTTGGTCTGGGCTTATTGTTGCAAGGCTTGATTTTTGAACCGCAAGATTTGGCACACCTGTCGATCAATTTTCTGAGTTTGGCGGTTCCCTTGGTCGTCCTGCACCACAGCATGGGTAAGAAAGTACAAAGTTTGCAAAATTTACAGGATTTGAGTGTTTCCAACATCCTGAAATTGGACGCGGTTTATTACAGCGGTGTCACTTTGATGGTGGGATTTTGGCTTTCCATGAGCAATGTTTCTACCCCCGTTGCAGATTGGGCGATGTTTGCCGCTTCTTACCTCAGCATGGTATTGATTGAACCCGTGGTCACGATTGGGTTGATCGGTTTGCTGGGCGTTTTGGGACAAAAACCAACACAAGTAAAAGCATGAGCCACGGAAAAATCATGCTGGTGGGCATTGGCCCCGGCAACCACGACCACATGACCCACCGCGCCCGCGCTGCCATTGCCGAGGCGGATGTGGTAGTGGGCTATGTCACCTACATCAAGCTGGTGGCGGATTTGCTGGAAGGCAAAGAAGTCATCCGCAAAGGCATGACGGAAGAATTAGACCGTGCCATTCATGCGTTGGAAGCCGCGCGTGAAGGCAAAAAGGTTGCACTGATTTCTTCCGGCGATGCAGGCGTGTACGGCATGGCTGGCCCGACCTACGAAGTTTTGTTTCAAGCCGGATGGACACCCGATTCGGGGGTGGAAGTGGAAGTGATTCCGGGGGCATCGGCGATTAACGCGTGTGCCTCTTTGGTCGGTGCGCCGTTGACGCACGATTTTTGCTCCATCTCGCTCTCCGATTTGCTCACGCCGTGGCCCGTGATTGCGCGTCGTTTGGATGCAGTGGCCGCAGCGGATTTTGTGGTGGCGTTGTACAACCCCAAAAGCGGACGGCGTACCCAGCAAATCGTGCAGGCACAGCAATTATTCTTGCGCCACCGCTCACCCGATACGCCGGTCGCCATTGTCAAATCGGCTTACCGCCGCCGCCAAGCGATTGTGTTCACCACCTTGCAAAACATGAGCGATTGCGACATCGGGATGCTCAGTACCGTGTTAATCGGCAACAGTAACACCTTTGTGCGCGATGGCTTGATGATTACTCCGCGTGGTTACAACAACAAGTACGATCTACATGGCAATGGCAATGCCCGTGATGGTGAAAAAGCCGGACGTTCGCTCTCGACGGGTTTGGTGGGGTGGATGGAAAATCTCCACGCCGATTATGCCGAGGGTAAAAGTATTGCCAATCTAGCCATACAGCACCGTTTACCTGCCGACTATATTGAAGCCGTTCTGAAAATGCCGACCGCAGACGAAGAAACGGCGGCGGAGGAAACCGAGGTATGAGCGAAGAAGCCAAAGCCGCCGTCACCAAACCCAAAATTGGCTACTACAAACGCCATTTACTGGTGTGTACGGGGCCACGCTGCACCCAGAATGGCGAGGCACAAATGCTCTTCGACAGTCTAGGGGAAAAGTTCAAGGCAGCGGGCTTGCATGAGGGCGATTTGCGTATCAAACGCAGCCGCGTGAGTTGCTTTGCCGCTTGCAAAGGCGGCCCCGTGATGTGCGTGCAGCCCGATGGTACGTGGTATTACAACGTGACACCGGAGAATATGGATCGCATCATCGCGGAACATTTGGTCGGCGAAAAACCCGTGCAGGAACTGGTTTTTCATCAAACCTAAACCTCCAACGGTACACTTCAAGTCACTTTAATTGTGATTTTGAAATTTATGCCGACTCCTCTCGAATCCCATATCCATTCTTTGATTGTGTCCAGCGGTGGCTGGATAGCGTTTGACGATTTCATGGCGCAGGCACTGTATGCGCCAGATAGGGGCTATTACAGCAAGGGCAGCAACATTTTGGGCAGCTTGCCGCACAAAGACGGAAGCGATTTTGTGACCGCGCCCGAAATCTCGCCGCTCTTTGGTCAAACCATCGCCCGCCAAATCGCCCAAGCACTCGAAGCGACCGGAACCGATGAAATTTGGGAGTTTGGTGCTGGCACAGGCGCACTCGCTTTGCAGATTTTGAACGCCTTGGATGCAATGGGCGTGAGCGTGCGGAAATACACGATTGTCGATTTATCCAACGCCCTGAAAGAACGCCAGCGCGAAACCCTGCAACCCCATAGCGAGCGTGTGGAATGGGTAAGCGCCCTGCCCGATGCCTTCAACGGCGTGGTGGTGGGCAATGAATTGCTGGATGCCATGCCCGTCAAACTGCTGGCGCGTGTGGGCGGCGTGTGGCACGAGCGCGGCGTGGTTTGGCACGAAAACGCTTTCGTTTTTGCCGACAAGCCCACCGATTTGCGTCCCCCGCTGGAAGTATCCGGCAACCACGATTACCTCACCGAAATCCATCCGCAAGCCGAGGCCTTTATGCGCACGCTGGGCGAACATCTGGGCAAGGGTGCGATTTTTCTGCTGGATTACGGTTTCCCCGAAGCCGAGTATTACCACGAGCAGCGCATCACCGGCACGCTCATGTGCCACCGCGCCCACCGCATGGACGAAAACCCGCTGGAAGCCGTGGGGGATAAAGACATCACTTCGCACATCAATTTCACGGGTATTGCGGTGGCGGGGCAAGATGCGGGCTTGGAAGTGCTGGGCTACACCAATCAAGCCTACTTTTTGCTGAATTGCGGGTTTGGTGATAGGCTGATGGAAGCCTCGCGCACCGACCGTATCAGCGCCCAAAAGCTGATTTTTGAACACGAAATGGGCGAGTTTTTCAAGGTGATCGGCTTCACCAAAGGTGAATTTTGGGATGCCATTGGCTTCGCACGCGGTGATCGCACGCATAAATTGGGGTAAATCATGCGCTCTGTACCCAAATTGATGAGTTTGCTGCTCACATTCTCCGCACACGCGGGAACGGTGGGCAACGGAACGGCAGCGAGTTGCACTGAAGCGGCGTTCGATGCGGCATTAGCCAATGCCAAAACAGGTGAAACGATTGCATTTCAATGCGGTGCAAACCCCGTCACCATTCCTATTTCCACCGAAAAATTCATCCAAACCAACCAATTAACACTGGATGGTGGTGGAAAAATCACGCTGGATGGGCAAGGCAAAACCCGTATTTTAAAAACCGACAGCGGCTACACCTTGCAAAGCAGCGGCGGTTTTCAATTCACACTGAAAAATATCGCCCTGCACAACGGTTTCACCACCGATCAAGGGGGCGCGTTTCAAGTCGGGTATTGGAATCATTTGCGCATCGACAACGTGAATTTTCAAAACAACCAAGCCACGCGCGATACGCAAGCGTGTGATGGCGGCGGCGCATTGTTCATCGGTGGCGGTAGTCGAGTGGCGATTAGTAGCAGCCGTTTTGTCGGCAACAAGGCGAACAACGGCGGCGCGATCAACAATTTGCGCACCGATTTAACCATCACCGACAGCCTGTTTAGCCACAATTCCGCCTTGCACACCACGGCTATCAACCAGCTTGCCGATTGCGGTGGCGGGGGTGCGATTTACATCGACGGCGCGAAAAAAGAAAGCGAAGGCGGCGGTGGAGCAGGGGCGTTGAAGATCATCCGCTCGCGCTTTACCGATAACAGCACCAACCATTTGGGCGGGGCGTTGTTTAGCTACATTCACGGCGCAACCACCCTCGAAATCGACAGCAGCACGTTTTACCGCAACACGGCGAAAAGCGGGGGCGCGATCTACCACCAGCGCACCGAATCCGGCACAGAAAAAGCCACGGCAGGCGCGTTGTTGTATCTGAAAAATTCCAGCATCGTGGGCAATGGCGCGACGGGCGAATTGGGCGGCGGCGTGCGGGTGCAATCACCTGCCCAAATCGTGAACAGCACGTTCAGCGGCAACTGGGTGGAGAACAGCACCATTCCCGCCACTGATGTGAACAACTGGAAACGCGGTCATGGCGGTGCATTGGTAGCGGGAACGGGAACCGAAATCATCCACTCCACCATCGCCAATAACCGTGCAGCGGCGTGGGGCGGGGCGATTAGCGGTTCGGGCATTACGCTGAAAAATTCGATTGTTGCGAATAACACAGGCGGTTCGGGTTGGAAAATTCAGCAAAACTGCACCGCCAATTTGATCGACGGCGGCGGCAATATCCAATATCCGGCACGGCTCACCAGCAACTTTAACGATTACGAGTGCATTGCCGCGTTGCCCGTGGCAAATCCACAGCTCGCGGCATTGGGCGATTACGGTGGACTCACGCCCACGCTGAATCTACAAACCAGCAGTTCCGCCCTGCGCAAAGGCGTAGCCGCTAACTGTCTTGCCACCGATCAGCGGGGAATGCCCCGCGCCAGCGTGTGCGATAGCGGTGCAGTGGAGTTTTCCAGCACCAGCCCTGCCACCATCACCACCAGCCCAGCCGGAGCGGTTTTGCCCAGCGGCAATAGCATCCGACCCATTGCGACCAGTGCCAGCTTCAAAAATAATATCCTCAACCTCAGTACCCGCCAAATCAACGGCAGCAGCATCCGTGACCAAGATACCTTCAGCATCGCCAGTACGGTAAGCGTAGACACGGCGCATGTGGGGCAAGCGGCGGCGTTGTTTGTGTTGATTGGTTATCAGGCGAACGGCGCAACGCAACCGCTCTGGCTCACCCGCAGCGGCAGCGAATGGCAGGTGCTGGGAACGTCTTTCCAGCCCACGCAATTAGCCGCCGCCGATACCCGCACCGCCTTGAGCGAGGTGGAGGATATTCCGGTTCTTAGCGGTATTTTGCGGGGCATTGCCGGAAAGCTCACGGTTCATGCAGGCTATCGGCTGGACGATGGCACGCTGGTGTTTAACGTGCAGCCGCTGGTCGTGACGATTGCGCCTTAATCGGGCAATTCAATCGTGCCATGAAACACGGTAACGGCGGGGCCGGTCATCAACACGGGGTCGGTTTCGCGTCCGCCCCATGCAATTCCGAGCAAACCGCCGCGCGTTTCGACTTCAACGGAAGGGTCGAGCAACCCGAGCCGAATCCCCGCCACCACCGCCGCGCACGAACCCGTACCGCAGGCCAGTGTCTCGCCCACGCCGCGTTCAAACACGCGCAGTTTCACATGGCTGCGGTTTTTGATTTGCAAGAATCCGACATTCACGCCTTCGGGAAAATGCCCGCTTTGCTGAATGGGCGGCGACAAGGTTCGCACGGGCGCATGATCCACATCTTCCACCAATACCACGGCGTGCGGATTGCCCATCGACACCGTGGCGATGGAAACCAGCGCGTTTCCTGCACTGCCCTTCAGCTCTAGCACCCAATTACCCCATGAACCCATCGGGGTGAAGGACAAACCGTTGGGGTTGAATGGGATTTGTTCCGGTGCAAAAATGGGGCGACCCATGTTCACGGTGATGCGACCATCGGGGGCGAAGCGGGGTTCAATCACGCCCTTTTTGGTTTGCACCCGTAAAACGTCTTTGTCCGATAATTTTTGCTCCCGCACAAAACGGGCAAAGCAACGCGCACCGTTGCCGCATTGTTCGACTTCCGCGCCGTCGGCATTGTGAATGATGTATTCAAAATCCGTATCGGGGGTGGGTGCAGGGCGAACGGTGAGGATTTGATCCGCACCCACACCAAAGTGGCGATCCCCCAGAAAACGGTAATGCTCTTTGGTGAGACCCAAGGGGGCGCGGGTTTCGTC
>ERZ724511.205-NODE-205-length-20897-cov-6.020487_pt1 | contig 20897 bp, 17 predicted proteins | sample MGYA00376044_ERZ724511 | MGnify/ENA primary metagenome ERZ724511 (study PRJEB28724, sample SAMN07190887) | wastewater metagenome | isolation source: effluent of sewage treatment plant in Hong Hong | place: USA: Christiansburg, Virginia | collected 2016-03-01 ...
CAGGATTTACGATCGATGATTGAGAAAATGTATTATTCAGATTACATGTTGTTCTTATCTCGCAATCCGAAGACAAGAACAGCAGCAGAAGTAAACGCTATCGTATCGGAACAACAACTGGTCATTGGTCCAGCTCTACAGAGTTTGGATTACACATTGAATAATCCGCTTGTAGATTTCTTAGCTGACTATGCGATGTTTGAGGATCCGTATGTTGGAGAAGTACCTGAAGAACTTGCAGGATCGTCGCTTCGTACAGTGTTTATCTCTGTATTTGCTCAAGCGCAACGTGCAGCTGATCTACCAAGTATCGATAGATATATGGCAATGGTTACAAATGTTGGTCAGATTAATCCGTCAATCTTCGATAAAGCGGACCTTGATAAGTTAGCGGATCTTTATGAGGATCGTTTGTATCTACCAGCAGGTTTAAATCGTAGCCAAGATGAAGTGGATGCACGTCGTGAGAAGAATCAACAAGATGCTCAGAGACAGCAGATGTTGAACGAGACAGTACCAGCATTAGCAGGTGCGAAGCGTGACATGGCACAAGCTCAACAGATGGAGAGAGACGTACAACCTATATGACAAAAGAAGAACAGATCAGACGAGAACTATACGAGTACCAACAGGTTATAAGTGCGCTTCAAGTGTTGTTAGCAACACGACACGGAAAGATTGTGATCAAGCATTTGTTTGACTCATTCAGTGTTGGGACTGCAGCACCTGTTGGATTAGAAGATCGACCACTACTAGAGTATGTAGCGTACTTACGAGCAGGGACATCGATTTATGAATTATGTTTAAAGGCTAGTCCTGAATTAACAGGGCAATTAATTGCAGAGATGATGCGAGAAAAGGAAAGTAATGAAACACCTATTGATGAATCAAGCGACGGACAGTAACGGTGGTACGGGTGCAGCGCAAACAACGACGACTGCAGCGACGACTCAAGCAACAGGGAGTGCAGACGATGGTACAAAAGCAATCGAGCAAATGTACACGACTACAGAAACCACAGCGACAAAAGAACAACAAGCACAGCAAACAGTTCAAACAGAAGCAGGAAAAGCTGATGCAGTCTCAGGATACGTTGAACCACCTGCAGGAAACGGAACAGGATATGTCGAGCCAAAACCAGCCGAAACAAAACCTGCAGCAGCGACAACTACCGAAGGTGAAGTTAAGTTCGACGAATCAGGATTAACACCTGAAGCAGTTAAAGAAGTTAAAGACTTTGCGACTGCAAACAAACTTACAAAAGAAGCGACCGAGCAGTACGCAAAAGTAATTAAACAGCAATCGACTTTGATCGAAGATTACAAAGCTAATGAGCAAAAACAAATTGCGCAAGCTCGTGAAACACAGAAAGCTGATTGGTATAATAAGTTAAAAACAGATAAAGATTTTGGTGGAGATTTATTTCAAACTAACCTGAAACGAGTCGATACAATCTTAGAGAAGTTCATGCCTGAAACTAAAAACATGTTGACAAGTAGGAAGGCTATGTTGCCTCCTGAAGTTATGAGAGATTTACATAAGATGCACCAAGTATTACTTGGAAGCGAGACAACTATTGTAAATGGAAATAGTGCAGTTGATGCTCTATTATCAGATGATGAAAAATTTATTAAAGATTATTACGCATAGTGTGTAGTGATCTAAACAATTACAAAGGAGTTATAAGTGGCAATTAAAGGTGTAGGCTATGTGACATTAGCCGACGTCGCTAAAAAGGGCGACAAGGTAGCAGAAGTATTAACATTGAAAAATCCAATGTTAAAAGATATTCCGTACACTCAAATGAACGAGGGTACAATCCACAAGGAATCAATCCGTTCATTCTTACCAAAACCAGTGTATCGTAAAGCCAATCAAGCGATTGCGGCACAAAAGTCTGGTATCGAAGAAAGAACATTCTCAGCAGCACACTTTGAGTCTCGTTCTCAAATGGATGCTAAAGTAGCTGAGCGTGGTGGTAAAGAACGTGTTGGTATCAATCGTTGGAACCAAGCTCAAGGTCATATTCAAGGTATGGCGAATGAGCATGCTAACTTGGCGATCTACGGATCACCTGCTGGCGAAGGAAACAAAGATGTTGGCTTCATGGATATTTACTACACAGTTAACTCTGCTGTAGAAACATCTAAGCAAGTCGTTGATGCTGGTGGTGTTGGTGCGGATAACACATCAATCTTGATGGTTAACTGGGGTCCACAATCTATCTTCGGAGTTTATCCTGCTGGAACAAACGCTGGTCTAAAGCGTACTGACTATTCTGCTGGTGGCAAATTAGTTCAGTTACAAGGTTTAGATGCTGCTGGTAACACAGGAACATTCTACGGATATGATGAGATCTTTGAATTGGATCACGGTTTAGTTGTTAAAGATTGGCGTCAAGCTTCTCGTATCGCTAACATCGACGTATCTAATTTGATTGCAAACACATCTGCAGCAGATTTGATCGATCAGTTGATTACAGCTTCATATAAGCTTGATGATCCAATGGGAGCTATCATTTACATGAATCGTACAGTTCACGCTATTTTACACAAGCAAGTTCGTTCTGATGTGTCAACTGGTGGTGGATTAACATTCATGAACTATGGTGGTGAGCAGATTCTTTCATTCAACGGAATGCCTATCAGAATCGCTGATAGCTTACTAAACACTGAAGCGCGCGTAATCTAATAGAAGGGAAATATAAATATGTTTCATGATATCCAAAATCAATTAATGGTAAAACAAGCAATCACAACTGGTGCTACTTTATCAACAGACGTATATGACTTAGTTGCAACAAACGGGATGGATCCATCGATCGGTCGTATGTATGCTGCTTTGTTCGTACCGACTGTTGCTGCTGCAGGAACTGTTGTTGCTACATCGTACACACTTGAAGTATTGCAATCGACTGTATCTGCAATGACTTCCCCTGATGTTATCGCTACAGGATCGTATGCAGGAACTGCATTTACACAAGATGCAATGTTTCAAGTTGTTATTCCACAAGGCTCTATCTCTAAGGAGTTTATTGCTTTCCGAGTAACTGCTGTTGGTGGAACTGCTCCAACTGTAACTTTATCAGCGTACTTAGTACCAGTTGATGAAATTCCAGTTAACAAGTTCTTCAAAAAAGTTTACACAACTATTTAATAGGGTAATAAAAATATGTCAGAAAATAATCCATTCAGAAAGGTAACTTCTCAAAAGGAAGTTACCAAAGTAGAAGTAGATACAAAAGTTGAAGTTAAAGAACTTGTAGTTGAAGCTGAACCAATCAAGATGATTAAGGTGAAAGCTAGACAAAAAGGTTTTTACAATAACTCTCGCATTGAAGAAGGTGATGAGTTTACTGTACCTGAGAATCTTTATTCTAAAATTTGGATGCAAAAGTTATAATCTGACATTTCATAGGAGATACAATGTACAACAAAACTAAAATCTTTAATTTAGCTTTATCAGCATTGTATCTTCAAAAGAAGATTGCCGATGCTGACACCGATACGTCTAGAGAGACTATAACTTTAGAGACGAATTGGGAGTCAGCATTTTTTATCGGTCTTCAAGAAATGGACTTGGATTCTACTTCGACAACCAAAGCTTTAGAACTTATCTCAGAGAAACCAAATACATTTTGGGACTATTGCTACAAGTATCCGACAGACTGTGCATTCATGAGACGTATCGTTTCAGAACTCGTCACAGACGACACAGAGACTGTCATTGATCGTAAGGTACAAATCCTTGACGGTGAGAAAGTAATCCTTACAAACCAGCCACAGGCTTATATAGAGTACATTCCGAATACGATTACTGCTGAGAATCTTACACCTGAAGCTGCAGTATTCATTTCATTAAAACTTGCAAGAATGTCTATACCGTTAATCGTCGGTAAGAACTCACGAGAGATCGTTCAGTTGATCGAACAACGATACGAACAAGCCTTGGTAACTGCTCAAGAGAAAGATCGTCTTGAGACAAGTATCTATCAACCAGAGTGGACAAGATCAGAATTTGCTAAAGAAAGATTATCATAATGGCTTATTTAAAAAAGGCGAGCTTTGCAGCAGGGGAACTTGATCCTTCGCTGCATGATAAGACTGATATTAAAACATATTACTCAGGACTTGCGACTGCACGAAATGTTGTACTCAGTAAGACTGGTAGAATCATTAACGCTGCAGGAACTTGGTTAAACGTACTGACAAAGAACAACGATGTTAATACTCGTATCTATGCACCTGAATATCCGACAGATGGAACAGGCGCAGGAGTTTATAGAGATTATATTTTAGAGTTTGGTGTTGGTTACGTTAGAGCATATTACATTTATTTTGACGAGAATTATTACAAACATTTTGTCATGTTTGATGAAGATTTAACTACAGGTTACACTTTGTCTGATTTACCTAATCTAAGATTTAAAACTATTAAAGAACCAGATGATCGATATATGGTTTATGTTGCTTGTGAAAATAAATCATTAAAAAGAATACTTGTACAGAGTAGTATAATTACAATACTTGACGCTATTAATTCATATCCAATAGTTCAAGATTTTGGGGCTGGTGTAAATAGACTTACTCTACACACACCTGCACCATTAACTGCTGCAGCTATAAATGCTAGAAGTGGTCATCCAGTTCAGTATGGGATTACAGTAGTTACAAATGACGGACTAGAATCACCATTATTACAATTTTCTTATTACTATGGATCGGATGGACTAGGTCCAAACTATATGAGATTACCAGTTAACAATGAAGTAACTGGATTTAACTTTTCACTTTTTAACGTATATGCTTCTGAGTTTAATTACGGTAACAACATTAAATATATTAATATATATCGTAGACCTTTTAGTGGTGGATCACCAGCTACAGGTGACGGTAGTGGTTGGGGTCTTATTGGACAATCATATAATACTTTAGCTACAGATTTAACTACACCTGCATCAGTTACTTTTGGATTCACTGACTTTGGTCAAGCTGCAGATTACACAAATCCTCCACCTGAACTGTTTGATAAAAATAGCAAATTAGTAACGTCTACATATTTGTCACCAAATAATATTTACTCTTATAATTCAAGACTTCTATATATGAAGAATAACTATTTATTTTTCAGTAAGATTAACTTTCCTTTATATATATTACGAGACTTTCCATTAACTGAGACAACATCAACATATTTTGAGATCGGTAATAAAGGTCCACAAATATATGACGTTATCGAATACAATGGATTATTTATATTCACGAGTGAAGGTGTATTTTATGGTGGTATAAATGAGTCTGTATCTTCACTTAATCCAATTATTAATAAAGCTGGAACATGGTTAATCGATCCAATCGTTAAACCAATAGTTACACCTTACGGATTATTATTTGTCGATAGAAGTACAGGATCTATACGCACGTTATTCTTTAATGACGGTAATAAATCTGCAGACGTAAAAGATATATCGGTTATGTCGAATCATTTATTTTATGGTAAGCGTGTTGTATCGTGGGCTTTTAAGGGTGGAGATAATCCTTATCTATTTGTGGTGATGAACGATGGTACAGGTGTATCGTTAACATATTCAAGAGATGAAGAAATTAATGCTTGGACAAGACACGATACAGACGGTTTGTACAAAGAAGTAATAAGTTACAGATCAAGTGTAACAGGTGAAGAATACTTAATGTTTACAATTTTACGAAATGGTAATTTGTGTATTGAGTCTGAGAGTAAACGTATTCTTGTAGAGGACACAACGGTTAGAACCTTTGCTCATTCATCTGTGTACACAAGAAATCCTGCAGTCACTTCACACACTCAACCTTTTCCACCAACAGCAATACCGTTGGGACTTACGCTTCTTGCTGTGAGTGGAACTTGGGATGTTCAGGTTCAAGCAACAGCATCGATTGGTGGATATTATCCAGCAAATGTTGGAAAGACTTTTGCAATATACAATCCATTGTTGGACGATTATTATTATTTAAAATTAGTATCCGCTACATTAGGTGTTCAAGCTTTATTTGATATCATAGGTGAAGTACTACCAGTTAATCTGAGAAGTACACCTGTTGAATTAATCGAGTGTCATACAGTTGTCACAGGATTGTCACACCTTAATGGTAAGGCTGTATCGATCTATGCTGACAACGAAGTGTTGGCATCACCAAACAATGTTCAACTTGATCTACCGACATACACAGTATCGGGCGGACAGATTACATTACCTGAACCTAAAGCGTTCTCGATTGTAGGACTTCCTTACACATCAGATATTGAGACGTTGGCTATTGATAGCAAAGACGGATCGATGTCTTTAGATTCTAAGATCGTTAACAGTGTTGTTGTCAGATACTCACGAACTCGTGGGGTTTATGTTGGTAAGTTTCCTGAAGGTGATGCAGTTACCGATATGGAAGTTGCAGATCAATGGGATACAGAAGATACCGTGAACAGACCATTGACTGAAAAGATCTCATCAAAGACTTATCGACCATATAGTGATTGGCAGTTGCAGGGTAAGGTTTGTTTAAGACAAGTTGATCCTTTACCAATGGAAGTTACTTCGATTATATTAGACGTATCAGGAGGATAGTATGGCTTTACCATTATTAATTGCAGCAGCAGGAGTTGGAGCTGCAGCATCAATTTGGTCAGCTCACGAGCAGTCAAAGGCTATCGAAGCCAATGCTGAGTTTCAAGGAAAGATTGCAGAGCTTAATGCACAGATGGCAGAGCTTGATGCGCAAGAAGTATTGAAACAAGGTATAGCTCAAGAACAACAATATAAAACTCAAGCTGAACAAGTCCAAGCAAGCCAAGAGGCTGCGTTTGCACAACAGGGTGTAGAAGTGAAGGGTGATGCGACAGGTGATCTTGTGGCTCAATCTGGACTCAACGCTGCTCTTAATGTGATGGACATTCAAAACCAAGCATTCATTAATGCTTCTAAATTTAAACGTGAAGCTACTCAAACTAGACTTGGATCAGATGTAGCCAAGTATAATGCTGCACTTCAATCTCGTTCTGCAATGATTTCAGGGTACGCTGGTGCTGTTCAAACAGGTGCAAGCGCATTTATTAAGTCGAAAGGTTAGATCATGGCTGTAAATATTCCACAAGTACAACGAGGTAAAGGTGTATCACAAGACTCTATCGGTCGTGTCCAAGTTGACACAAGCGCAGGTACAGAAGCGTACATCAAGAGCATTGGAACTGTTGCAAAGACTGTTTCTAATGTTGCAGATGATGTAGTTGACTATCAGATTAAAGCGCAGAAAGAAGCTGAGTTATATCAGATTAAAGATATAACTACTCAATCAAAAGTTGAGATGAATAACAATGGTTCTAAGTTTTTAAAGACCGAAAAGATTGGTGATGACCATACTCAACAGTATGAAGAAACATTACAGTCATTAGGTGAAACAAAGAATAAATATCTCGAAGGATTAGATCCGTCATCTGATGTTTATAAAAAAGCAAAACGTGAAATGGATGATGATATTGCTCATGTTACAATATCATTAAATAACGAATACAATCGTGCAAATACAATTCGTAAAGCTAAGATTGATGAAAAAGAATTAGACAATATTATTCGTTATGATCTTAAAGATGCTGTTGCTTACGCAAATCCAAAAGATAAAGATGGCTTTAAAGCTTTTGATGAACTTAGAGAAAAGATTAAGTCCGTCGTAAACCGATCGGACGTAGCATCTGGTACAGCTAAAGAGACTCCCGAAGGTCAACCAATATACAGTCAGACAGCACTTGCTAAAGCTGATAAGTTGTTTGGCAATGCTGTTCAGATTGGTATCGAGAATGCTGCTGCTGTTGGAGACATTCCAAAAGCCAAGGCAATATTTAAACAATATGAGAAAGATATAAATCCAGAAGATTCTAAAAAGTTAAACGAGTTTTTTCACAAAGCAGATAAAGAGAAAACTATAACAGATTTCGTTTATAAGATTGCAAAGCTTCCTGAAGATATAGGATTAGAAGCAATCTCTGCAAATAAAAACATTCCTGACAAAGATAAATCCGAAGCTGTAGAGCGATATGGTAAACTTAAAGTTCAAATAAGAGAACGTGAAAACAGAAAGAGTGCTGCTACAAAACAAGTATTACTTAAACAGTTATTCACCGATCCAGATAAAGCGACTTACACACCTCAAAGATTACAAGACAGTCCAAAATATTCTAAGGGTTATAACTCTTTAAAACCTGAAGACCGACGAGATGTAGACAACGAATTAGGATATCGACCTAAAGTTGGTGACGATACTCAAATGCAAAGTGTTACTGATTCGTATAAGAGTGGAGATATGAAGTCTTGGAAACTCGATGACTTCAAACGTAAAACTGTAAACTTGAACTCAGAACAGTATAAGGCTGCAGAGAAGTATTATGCTTCGTCTCAAGGTAAAGCTACAGGTGGACCTAAACCTGAGATTAAAAATAAAATATCGAACAAAGTTCTACAGAACTTAGAGTTATCAGGTAGTCCAGTATATGAATATGGAGTAAGTAAGAACGGTAAAAGATACCTGACTGATAACGCCAAGTTAAAGAACATAAATAAAATTATTCCATACATTGAAGAAGAATTATCAAAACATCCTGACTCAGATTTAAGTCCATCAGAGATGGCATCTTTGGTCCAAGATCTTTCTAAAAAAGTCAATAAAGAGTTCACACCTAAGCAGAAGCCAAAAGAAAAAGGATTCTTTGATGGGTTTTCTCTTAATCCTTTTAGAAAGAAACAGTCTTTGACAGAATCTGAGGATAAAGAGAAAGTTAAGAATAAGTACAATTTTTAGATAAGGGTGAATATGGCTAATGTATTTGATATCTCGGAAAATATTAATGCTTCTGAGGAACTTGGTATTGACAAGGACAAGGCTTTAAAATCTGTAGAGCTTGAGCAAAAGACAGGATCCGACAGAGAAGACATCCATGCTAACTTTGATGATACTTTTAAGTTTGACGCTTTTAAAACCGAAGTTCGAGCTACACCATTATTAGCCGAGTACAGTAAGCGATCACCAATCAATGCTGCAATTATTAAACAAGACGTACCTGCGTGGAGCGAAGTAGAGCGACTTGGTAACAAGTTTAAGTACCAAGTTCCAAAGACCTTTGCTAGTCAGAATAAAGCTTACAGCGTGTTTGATTTAATGAACTATGACAATGGAGTACTAAGCTTTTCAACGATCGATAATGACGCTGATAGAGCTGAAACATTGAGAAAAAAAGACGAGTACGATGCAAAGCTTAAAGAATATTCTAAGTACGATCGAAACGTAAACGATGATGAAGATAGCTTTGGATATAGAGCTGGTCCTGAAGTGTTGGGTATCGCTGCTCAAATGATTCAAGCACCAGTGTTAGAACCTGCAGCAACGGCTGTAGGAGCTACTGTCGGTGGAGTGATTGGAAGTACAGTACCTGTAGTCGGAACTGCAGCAGGAGCATTCACAGGAGCTGTACAAGCGTCATCTGCATTATCTAACTTTAAAGTAACTGCAGGCAATTTATACGACGAAGCGTATCTGAGCCAACCTGAAGATGTTAAGTCTAAGATCAATCAACGAGACGCTTATGCGATATCAATGATTGCAGGTATGGTCAGTGGTGGTATCGAGTTTTTACCAGCAGGTAAATTATTTCAAAAAGCTTTTAAGGGTATCAATCTTACTAAAGTTGCATGGGCTGAAGTTATCAAAGACGGTGCAGCATCAAACACTGGTAAGGCGTTACTGTACGCTTGGAAAGAATTTAAAGAACAAGGTCTACCAGAATACTTCCAAAACATTACCGAAGCGACAGCTAAGGTAGCAATCGATCCGAATAAAGATTTAACATTGGGTGAACTTGGTCGAATGTTAGTAGCACCTGAGAATGTAGAAGCTGCAGCACTTGGTACTTTAGCAGGTCCGTCAATTCAAGGAGCTTCTACAGTAGCCAAGACTTCAATCGGTGCATTATATCAAGGGTATCAGAACTCACCTATATTAAATAACGAGCGTGGATCCATTGGGGATAAACCATCAGACGATAAACCAGTTAAACGTGAAATGCGATTCATTCTCAAACAAGAGATTGAACAAGATAAAGCTCAAGTCAAAGCTAAGTCCGATAACCTTAAAACAATTATCGAAGTTAAAAAGAACATATCAACTAAAGATCATCCTGTCGCTGCAGAGATACAAGACGATCTTCTACCAGATGAAACTAACTATATTCTTAAAAACGAATTAGCAAAGTTGTCTTTAAATAATAAAACATTTAAAGCTGCATTCGAGCGTATCACTAACCAAAAGATCTCAGACGATAAAGAGACATACACTGTAACAGATCGTCAACTTGTAGACTTGGTTCAATACAATCAAGAGATTTTAAATAACTTTAGAATTAAACCTGAAGGTAACACTCAATCAAACTACGACGATTTCGTTGGTAAAGTTGAGGAGAATAAGACCAAGGTATCAAGCGTATTGGACAAGTTAAACACACCAGAGTTAACACCTGAAGAACGTGCATCGATCACAACAGACATTACTAACACGTTAGAGGGTACGACCGAAGGTGTATTCGATCCTGAATCTAGAAACCAACAACCTATATTCTCACCTGAGATTGCACAGTCATTGCCTGAGACAGAAGTCGCTCAGATTGAAACGGATATCAGAGAAGCTAGAGCAGACGTAGCAAAGATACGAGTTGAACAACGTCAAAAGCAAGTCGATCAAATTGTATCGTTGGACTATCACGTTGGTATGGACGAGCGTGTTCAGCAAATCGAAGAAACATTGGATGCTGACAAAAATGGTCAACTTAATTTAGAGAAAACATTTAATGGAACCAATGCTCTAGAACCAGATGTGATTAACGCTTTACGCTTTATCACACCTGACTCATCTAAAAAATCTAGAGACTTATTGGTTGATGATATTAAATCTAAACATCAAGAACAAGGTTACTCGGCTATAGCGATCGATCCGACTACGCTTCCGAAGAACATGAGAGGCTTACTAAATCCAAAAGCAAATACTAAAGTCAAGATGAGACTCAGAGATAAGAAAGTATTTGTTAAGGGTGGTATAAGTTTTGACGATTCGATCAGGGTTGCCAAGGCTTTAGGATTTAAAGATCAATATGAGATGATCGAGAAGTTAACAACTGCACCATCTAGAGATGAGTTGTTTAACGAGAGAAAAGAACAAGCTTCTATAGAACAGTTTAAAGAATCACTGAATGACTTTGGTGCTGATAAAAATGATTTCTTGGATGCTTTCTCAAAGACTGCAATGATTCATCTAAGAGAGATCTACACTGTCATGAGAGAGAAGACAGGTACAGCTCGTCAGATGATTAAACGTCTCGGTCGTATTCAAACGATCGACTCGATGAAGTCCAAGTCAAAACAACTTGTTAGAAAGTTAAAAGTCAGAGAATTAAATCCTGCAATCTATAGACGTAACCAAATCAACTTCATGCGAAACGCAGCAGACGCATTAGTTAAAGGTGACTTCTTATCTTTCTTTTCTAATAAGGAGAAGCAAGCTCTTAACACTTTACTTGAAGCAGATGTGTACAGAGCAGTATCTGTTTTAAACGGTAAGTATTCAAAGCTTGCGAAGTTATTTAGAAAAGATACTCAGAAGATTTTAGCACAAGCTGGTCAGGAATACGTGGACCTTTTTGATGCTTTAAGAAACGCTGTTGAGTTCAATCCAAAAAAGAACGCATCAATTCAAGATAACTTAAAGTTATTAGAACCTTTAATCCAATCAGGTTATGCAATACCTGAAGCTATTTTTAAGATGAGTGATGCCAAGGTTCACGTTAGAGATTTGACGTATGACCAAACTGTTGCGCTGATTGATACGATGACCAATGTTGTCGCTGCTGCAAAAGACGCTAAGAGTTTAAAATTAAAGAATGAGACATTGGATCTGTTGGATGTTGAGACATTGATTGAGGAAGACCTTGGTCAACGTGCTGACAGAAATGAGCAGCATTACACTGACTTATTACTCGAAGATAATACAAGTAAAGGTTTTCTTAAACAGAAGTACGATAAAGCCGTAAACCTAATCGGTGGATTTGTTCACAACATTACTAACTTTAATAATGCTATGAACTCTTTGACGTTAGGAAAAGAAGGTACGATTTATCACGATATATTCATCGATCCTTTATCTGAGAACTCTGCTACTAAAATGTCAGACATAAATACTTGGTATGATTATCTTGGAATAATGAGTAAAGCTTTAGGTAAAGATTATAAAGTCTATTCAAGTCAGAAGATTACAGTACCTGAACTTGCTACTGCTAAGTTCAAAGACAATGTAATTACCAAGGGTCACTTGATTGGAATGATGGGACAGATCGGTAATCCGAACGGTGTCAACGTACTTGAAAAAGATTTAGGACTTCCGTTAGCTGACATCATGGATATCATTGAGAAGTACACAACTCCCGAAGATGCTCGGATCGTACAGAGTATTCACAATTACTTTGATAAAGTCCATTGGCCTAAAGCTTTGGAAAGATACAAACAACTTGGAATGGCTCCACCTGAGAAAGTGATAGCTTCACCTTATAAGATTCACGGTATCGATATGAAGGGTGGATACTATCCTATCAATCGTGTTCAATCCAAAGTTGAGAAACTTAGATATCAAGCTTCTGATTGGGTTGATATTATTAAAGGTGACAACATCTTAGATAGACTTTACACGTCGGTATTAAACACCTTTGACGGTAGTGACATTGAGCGTGTTAAAAACGCTGAAGGTCGCTTAGACTATTCTTTCCAAGGATTAGATTCATCTGTTAAAGAAATGATACATAATAATGCTTACGCTAAGACTATGCGTGATATTGGTAAAGTATTATCGAATAAAAACAATCAAAGAAATATTATTAACATTTTAGGTATTCAACGATTCACTGAGATGCTTGGTCATTTAGAGACTTTAGCAAATGAGAAGTACGAAGATGTTTCAGAGACTGAGAGAAACATAAACTCTTTTACAAACGGTATTACTAGAGCGATGTACGTTAACGTCCTTGGATCCGTTTACTTGGTTAGACCGATGACTGCTGTTAAGCAGTTGTTCTCAGCAGTACCAATGCTTGCACAGTTAACTACTAAGAGTGGAGACTTTGCAAAGTCGTTCTCATATTTATGGGCTGCTACAGCAGACAGAACTCTTGTTGGACAAAGAGAAAAGTTTAAAGTGATTCAGCACATTGCTGATAAGAGTCCTCAAATGAGAGCCATGTTGAATCATATTAAGGATACTTACGGTTCTTCGACATTGGACTTTGTAGGATTAGAAGACAGATTCAAGTTCGATATTGACCAAAGTAGAATATCAAAAGATGTAGACCGACTTAGAAACTTATCGTTAGCTTATCTAAACTACATTCAGATTGATATCAATATGAGAATGTATGTAGCAAGCTATCGTATGGCTATCGAAGGTAACATCAATGGTATTACTAAAGGTGATATGCAAGCTGCTGAAGACTTTGCAGGATCACTGGTTGAGAAGTCGTTATCAAATTCTAATCCGTTATTAAAGAGTGAGTTTCAAAAAACAAATCCGAATTGGATGTTCGCAGGAAGTCAGGCATTGATTTCTTACCAAGCTGTTTACTCTGCAATAGATATCGCTAATCGTGAAGGTAAGATAAAACCAAGTGAGAAGTGGTTGGCATACTCTAAGGCTGCGATGTTGACAGCACTTTACGGATCATCGTTTGCTCTACTGACTACAGCATTGAAAGAAGCTGTTAGTAGTTTCGACAGTGAAGAAGAAAAGAAAAAACAAACTGATATGTCTGATTACTTATACGATTTGATTTTCGGATCATTGGATCAAGTACCAGTAGTCAGTGATTTAAAATACCAATTCGATGAGATTGTTATCGGTGACAGAGATCCGAGAACATTTATGATCGGTACACCAGTTACTAGAATGTTTATTGACCTTGGTAAAATGTTTATGGCTGCACTTGATGAAGACAAGAAGTTCAGTAGAAGCGACTATAAACAAGCTTTCAATGTAACTAGACAATGGTCTGGTATCCCACGAGAGGGAACTAGCTTTTTATTCGATATCTTTGCACCATCAACTAAGCCTCAAATTATTAATGAGGGTGCAAGTAATGATACAGGTATTAACATCATGACTCCATACGATGCTATGCAAAGTAATCAAGAAGGTGAAGAAACACCTAAACAGGAGAAGTCTTCAATTCTAAAAGAGATCAACGATAAGATGAAGTCGATTGTTAAATTTGGTGACGATGACATGAGAAAAGAAATGTCATTACTTATCAGAAATTCAATAGTCAGAGATATTACAAACCCTGAAGGTAATGAGATTGTTTCTGAGTTTAAAGGTAAGAGAGTAACAATAACTTTAAGCGATAAAGAACATGACGAAACCATGTTAATGATTGATGCCATATCTCGATATGAGACGCTCAATCATACAATGTTAGAAAATCCAGGTAGTTCGGCTAGAGGTTACTTACAGTTTGTTCAAAAGACTTGGAAGGGTACAGACAAAGACGGTAATGATGTTGGAGTAGTTAATAAATATCCTGAGCTTAACCTACCTGATAAGGTCGAGGATTCTACAAAGCATGACCAATATGCAGCAATGTGGAAAATAACAGGGGAACATTTTTTAACCTTAAAAGAACTTGGATTACCAAGAAGTGTTGAGAATTTGTATTTACTGCACCTTCTCGGTCGAGGAACATTTAAGACTCTCAGCAATTTGGACGAATCTACGGATATAAAAGCTGAAGGATACCGTCAAATATTCTCGGTTGATGGGAACCCTAAAGTATATGGTAGGTCCAAGTCATTAACGGTTAAAGATTTAAAGACTAGATTGAGAGGACAGTTAATGACCAATATTGACCAAGCAGTTGAGTACGCTAGTGAGAATGAATATTTGACATACAACGAACCTTAAAGATAGGATTTTTATATGATTACAAGCTATCAACCAGTATCAACCTACCTTGGCAATAATACAACTGCGACTTACACGTTCGACTTTAAGATCAAAGCTTCAAGTCAAGTTTACATTATGGTATTCAACACACTGGACGATAGTCTAGTTTTTGCTGAGTACGGTAATGTTGGAACGAACGTATCGAATGTGATTTATGATCCAGTTAAAGGTGGTGGTTCAATCGTACTACCTGCTAACCTTGCAGCAGATCGTAAACTTATTATAAAGCTTGCGACGGATGTACCGACTCAAGACTTTAAGTTCCGTGAACAATCTGATTTTAATTTAAGACAGTTTGAAAACTCACTAGACTTCTTGATGAGTCATATCCAAAGACTGTATGAGAAGATATCTCGTACAATGCGCTTTGATGATAAAGTGTCTTACAACTCTGCAATTAATACAGAGGTTACGACGTTACCAGTTCCCAAGGGTGTAATGATCTTTGATGCTTTGGGTGAGACAGTAAGCATCCAAGACTTTGACTCCTTGGTTGGAGCATCGGGTGCAGGGCTTCCTGCAGGTGCAACCACTGGTGATTTCATCGAGCAGGGTGTAGCAGTTCCTGAATGGAAAAGTGCTACCTATAGCGGTATATCTCGCTTTGGTGCATGGAGTTCCGCAGGGTTAAAAGACACCATAGATAAAATTATTGCTATCACGTACACTCCTCCTACAATCAGTTTAAGTGGGTCATCAAACGTACTTCGAGAGAAGGGAGCAACTGTTGCTGGATGCACACTCAGTGCGGCTATCGTTAAAAAATCTGATCCGATTGCAACTGTAAGATTCTATCAAGGGGTAACACTTCTTGATACTCAGGTTGCAGGTGGTGCTATTCCTACAGGTGGAACAAGTACGTATGCGTACGCGCCATCATTTTCTGATAACATTTCTTTCTCTGCTCAAGTAGATGATAACGGAGCAACTGGTGGACCAACGACGGTATCATCAAGTACGACTTACTCGTTCGTATATCCGTATTACTACGGAGCTGGTGCTGCGGGCCTAGGAGCTGCTGTGGCAGGTCTTACAAAAGACATTGCAAACAACACGAATAATTATTCAAAAACTTTAGTATCAGCAGGAAGTCAGAAGTTATACGTGGCGTACCCTGCAAGTTACGGAGCTTTAACAAGTATTCTTGATGCGAATTTATTTGAAGTTATCTCTACGTTCACGGCCACTACGACCAACATTACAGGTCTGGATGGTAACCCTGTATCGTATAGAATTTATGAGTCTAACAATTTAGTTATCGCTGGATCATTTGCATTCCAGTTTAAAAAGTAGGTAGCGTATGGGTATTCCTTTAGGTGGTGGTAACTTTACAAGAGGTGCAGCGATACCGCTAGATGATTCATTTGTTGCAGCAGATATTACAGCTCGTGATGCGATCAACGCAGGGATCAGATACGAAGGTATGTTGGTTTACGTTGTAGCAGATGGAGCCATGTACCAATTACAAGGTGGTATTACCAATGGAGATTGGGCTGCTGCTGGTGGCGGAGGTGGTGGTAGTGTTCCTGTTGTAGATTTAGCTACAGGTGACGGAGTACTTACAGCTTTTACTTTAAGTCAAGACCCAGGTACAGAAGAGAACGTAGCCGTATACTTAGATGGTGTACGCCAAAGTACTGCTGAGTACTCTATTGTAACAACAACTTTAACATTCTCTGTAGCACCGTACAATGGGGCAACTTTAATGTTCGTAACTGGTGGTGTTACTGTAGTAAATGTTCCGGCTAACGGAAGTGTTACGACAGCGAAGATAGCTACCAATGCAGTTACTTATGCTAAGTTAGCAGCTCGCTCTGGGTTTAACAATCCCGCTGGCATTGGTGAGATAGCTATGTCGGCAAGCTCTGGTAGTTTCTTTTATCAGAATACTACTGAAGCTGACGTAACAAATTTATCAGTCACACTGACTACTAAGGGTGGACCTGTTGAATTAATGTTGATGGATGATGGAAGTCTTTCAAATGCATCTATTACTATAACCTGTAGTGCCGCTGGTTTTCCTAATGGCTGGGTAAATTTCTACCGTGATACTACACAACTGACGCATAGTCAGATTGGTGACACAGTGGCAGGTACTTACCCAACACAAACTAAATATCCAACTTCAAGCTTCAAATACATTGATGCACCAGCAGCCGGAACATATACTTATAAAGTTACAACATTCACTGGAAGTACTGGGACTACAGGTATTGCGTTTTCAAGATGTAAATTAATTGCTAGAGAACTTTAAGGAGAAATTATGAAACAGTATTTAAATTTTATAGTAAGTTTATTTTTAACAGTCACATCGTGCCAACCAGCGTTTACACAAACCAAGGTTGATGGGTCACTTTTAAAAGGTGATGTCATTGGTGGTACAGCAGCAAACAATCGTCGGATAGTTGTACCAAAAGATACCAAGGTAAATCTCGATGCGAAGACACGACTTGAAGCTAACTTGGTTTATGGGACCGATACCAAAAAAGCGTACATAGATAACGGAACATCCCTTGTTGCTGTTGGTAGTGGAAGTGGTGGTGCAGTAAATTTAATTACGGATGGTGACGCTGAGAACGCAATCAGTTCAATCTTTGTACCCTATGATGATGGAGGAGTAGCCTTTCCTATAGATGGTACAGGTGGATCTCCTACAGTAACAACATCAATTACTTCAACAAATCCTCTGACTGGTGCTAAATCATATCTACTAACAAAGCCCGCATCAGTAGTTCAAGGTCAAGGTTGGTCAATACCATTTACGGTTGACCCAAGTTATCGAGCTAAAGTTTTAAAGATCAGTGTTGATTACATTGTAAACTCAGGAACTTTTACTGCAGGTTCATCTACTGTCTACTCAGATATCATCTGGTACGTTTATGATGTTACGAACAGTAAATTAATTGAGCCATCTTCGACTAAGATGCTTTCTAATTCATCAACATTATCTGACAAGTTTGAGGCGACATTTCAGACCTCTGCTACTGGTTCAAGTTATAGACTTATAGCTCACATGGCTACAGGATTTTCAACAGCTTTTGAAATAAAGATTGATAATGTCACCGTATCACCAAGTGCGTATGTTTACGGAACGCCGATAACAGACATGGCTTCGGTTTCTACTGTAACCTTGTCAAGTGGAACGAACGTAAATTTAAGTCAGCACTTTCAAAGACGAGAGGGTGATCATATTCGTCAACGAGGGTATATCACTTGGAACGGCGCTGGAGCTGGCGGAACTTTCACCGTAAGTCTTGGTGGCTACACCATAGACACAAACAAGATAAATTCATCTACACAAAACTCAATTGAAGGATATGCGATGTGGCTTGATAACGGGACTGCAAGAAAAGCAGTTGGCGTTATGTACTCGACCACAACAGCCATTCAGTTTGAAGACTTAACTTCATCTTCCGGTGTTTTAGCTGGTACTGGATTTGCTTCAGGTGACGTTTTATCTTACGAAATTGTTGTTCCGGTTGTTGGTCTTAGTAGCTCAGTTCAAATGTCGGATCAAACAGATACAAGGATTGTAGCAGCTAGTTACTATGGACATAACTCTACAGCATTTGCAGACAATACTTATACAACAATCCAATTCAACACAAAGCTCGAAGACACACATGCGATGTTTTCAGCAGGTACAACTACAATTAAAGTTGCAGGTCTTTATGAAATTAATGCAGCGGCTGCGTTTGTAATTGGTGGATATGGTGCTAATAATATTTTCAATCTTAGAGTTAGGGTAAACGGTGCTACAGATTATTCATTAGACCGATTGATTTATACAACAAGTGTTCAACCAAATGTAACTAAAGGGTCTATTCGATTACCATTAAAAGCTGGTGATACAATTGTAATTCAGGCCATGAAGACCAACTTCGGTGGTAACTCAGGGTTTGATCCAGATTTAACTCAAACAAGATTATCAATTGTAAGAGTTTCTGGACCATCTGCGATTGCTGCAAGTGAGAGTATTAATGCAAGATATTCAACAACTTCAACAACTGCAATTACATCTACACCTGCTGCTATTACTTATGGAACGAAATCTTTTGATAGCCATAATGCTATGTCTGGATCTTCTTATACTGCTCCAATTGGCGGTATATACACAGTTTATGGATCTGCACAATTAGCAAGCGCTTCATGGTCTACTGGTGTTTTAGGAATGGACCTTTATGTTAACGGAAGTTTTTCAACTACCATTGCATATTTTACTCAAGGAACAGCTTCCGCAGCCTCATCAACTATGACAGCAATAGGTTCTGCACCTGTAAAATTGCTTGCTGGTGATGTTTTAACATGGAGAGTAAGTCAGACTCAAACCGCATCTATAAATCTTTCTGGGTCTGCTGATTTTAATTGGATTGGAATTACGAAAGTAGGTAACTAATATGAAATGGGTATTAATTTTATTATTTTTAACAAGTTGTTCACATAAGATTTTAGTTAAGCATTGTGAACCAACAGACACAGATTATTCAGTCTGCGATACGCTGAACTTACTTGGTAAATAATATGAACGTCCAAGGTAAGATCATCAAGTGGAGTATTGAGGAGGTTGCCGCGTTTGCTGTGACGGTGGCATCGATTACGACAGCGATCATACTTTGGTCCATTAGTAACTTCCAGTCCAAGCAGGAAGCTAATGATTTAAAGAACACGGTCAATGAGAGGTTGTCAAAAGTTGAGCTTGAAGTTCAAATTTTGAGATCGTCTGTAGGACAAATAAGTGTTGACGTTTCATACATTCGTGGAAGACTTGAACCAAAGATTAGTAAATAGGAGAATTATATGGCAGTTATACAGTTTACAGGTAGTAAGATTGGAAAGAGTTCGGCGTTATGTACTTGGTCAGCATTAGCAACAGGTGACACAGGTACTCCGTTGTTGAACGCTGAGAAGTCAGATCGATCAGTTCAGGTGGGCGGAACATTTGGTGGTTCAACAACTGTGATTGAAGGATCGAACGATGGTGTTACATACTTTACGTTAACTGATCCAGCGGGTGCAGCTTTAAGTTTCACAGTTGCAGGACTTAAACAAATTTTACAAGTTACCAAGTATATCAGACCGTCTACTTCAGGTGGTGCGGCTGTAGTGGTTAACGTAAATCTTTTAACGGTGGAGAAATAACAATGAGTAAATTAACAGAAGCAGTAGACAACATTAAACGATTGTCAGTTATGTTCAAAGGTATGATCGAACTCGCAGATGAGCTTGATAAAGTTTCATCTATTGAGAATCATATTCAAGAGTTACAATCTGCAAAGCTTTTAATCTTAAAAGAAAATGAGACATTGCGTTCAGAGAACGACCAAATTATTGAGTCAATTAATGTAAACAACCAAAGAGCACAAGATATTATTTCTGAAGCTGATTCAAAATGTAAAGAGTTGTTCGCTGTTGCTGAAGCTGGTGTTAAAGCAAAGCACGAAGAAGCTGAAAAGACTTTAGCTGATTTATTCTCATCTAAAGAAGAAGAGTTAAAGAAGATGAATGGTTTGATCGATTTGCAGAATAAGCTTAACGAGACAATCAAATTAGAAATCGAACAGCACCAAGTTATATTAAAAGATTTGAAGGAAGCTATCGCTTCTATTAAGGAGAAATTCTAATGAGTTTTTCAAATGCAGCAGAGACAGCAGTCTTGAATCAAATCTTTAAAGGGACAGCACTTCCTTGGAATGGTAACACAGATCTTTGGTTGGCGTTACATACTGCAGATCCTGCAGAAGCTGGAACAGCTATTACAAGTGAGGCGAACTACACAGGTTACGCTCGTGTTGTGTTGACTCGTGCGAGTGACATCACGGTGAGTGGTGCTACAGTATCGAATACAAA
>ERZ724511.208-NODE-208-length-20735-cov-6.458994_pt1 | contig 20735 bp, 26 predicted proteins | sample MGYA00376044_ERZ724511 | MGnify/ENA primary metagenome ERZ724511 (study PRJEB28724, sample SAMN07190887) | wastewater metagenome | isolation source: effluent of sewage treatment plant in Hong Hong | place: USA: Christiansburg, Virginia | collected 2016-03-01 ...
ACATTCGGTGCATTCACAGATGATTTTGGCTTAAACGCCAACAAACGCAAAAGCACCATCGTGAGCGCGGCGTATTCATCCGGCGCAAGTCCCAAATCCGCCCGCCCATGTAAACAAATGCTGTAAAGCAATTGCGTTTCGTCCGGTGGCAACAGGGCGGCGAGGCGTGCGGTTTCAGTGGCTTCGGGGTCGGAATCGTCTTCGGCAGGTTGGCTATTCATCACTTGTACGACCGCCATGCGTTGCAGCACGGTGGACATTTCTTCCAAGGTCGATGCCGCATTCAAACCATTCAACCGCAGTGCTTCCACCGTTTCGACGACGGTTTTTCCATCGCCCTCAGCCAGCGCTTCAATCAAACGGAACACGTAGGAACGATCCACGCTGCCCAGCATTTGGCGCACCGTGTCTTCTTGCAACTGCCCGGAACCGAAGGCAATGGCTTGGTCGGTCAAACTCAAGGCATCGCGCATCGAACCGCGTGCGGCGCGTGCCAACAAGCGCAGCGCCTGCACTTCGGCGCTTACATTTTCGATTTCCAGCACGCGCGTTAAATGTTCGCGGATGGTTTCAGGAGCCATCGGGCGCAAATTAAATTGCAAGCAGCGCGAGAGTACCGTAACCGGAACTTTCTGCGGATCGGTGGTCGCCAGCACGAATTTGAGGTATTCGGGCGGCTCTTCCAGCGTTTTCAGCATCGCATTGAATGCCGTATTGGTGAGCATGTGAACCTCGTCAATCATGAACACCTTGAAGCGCCCTTGCACGGGTTTATAAACCGCTTGTTCTAACAGGGTTTGCACTTCGTCCACACCGCGATTGGAGGCGGCATCGAGTTCGGTGTAATCCACAAAGCGACCGCTATCAATATCAGAGCAGGCTTGGCACACACCACAAGGGGTGGCCGTGATTCCGCCTTTTCCATCTACACCTTGGCAATTCAGCGATTTGGCCAAAATACGGGATACCGTGGTTTTGCCGACCCCGCGTGTTCCGGTGAATAAGTAGGCGTGGTGCAAGCGCTGGGTGGTGAGCGCACTGGAAAGCGCACGCACAACATGATCCTGCCCCACCATTTCAGTGAAATTGCGGGGGCGATACTTACGGGCAAGAACAAGATAGGACATAGGGGTGATTCTACGAGTACAATTCGCATCGGTGATCCTTCCCGCATGGTGAAGCGGCCAACCGGGTCAGGTGGGGAACCAAGCAGCCCTAACTGTAGAGCCAGTGCCGGGGTCAAGGATCACCAACTTTATTTTTTCATTAAAGTTTTCTCACATCTTTTCCTACTTTTTCTGTCAACCGCATGGAATCTCATGCGTTAGTTAAGCAGTTACTTATTAAAATTTAGGTACACCCGTAAGGGGTGTGGATTGAAACAACCCCCGTAAACACAGAAAGAGACATCATGAAAAAACTCGTCTTGACCGCTGCTTTGACCGCTATCGCTGCTCTGGCTGCCGCCCCCGCAATGGCCGATGAAAAATTGGCTAAAGAAAAAGGCTGCATGGGTTGCCACGCTGTTGACAAAAAACTCGTTGGCCCTGCTTACAAAGAAGTAGCTGCTAAATACAAAGGCGACGCTAAAGCGCCCGCTATGTTGGCTGCTAAAGTTATCAAAGGTGGTTCCGGTACTTGGGGTGCTATCCCCATGCCAGCTAATAAGGTAACTGACGCAGAAGCCGCCAAATTGGTGAAATGGGTTCTGACCCAAAAATAATCCGATCTAAGGATTGATTGATGTTGGCGGTGGAGAGATTCTCCATCGCCAATTTTTTTATCCCTTGTTTTTATCCTTGGGGTCAGTCGTTGGGATGCTGTTACCATTCAATGGTTCCGGCTTTACCCTTGCTATTCCCTATGTCTTCGTTATCTCCATTGATCGCTCGCCGCATTCGGCAGGATGTGCAGTCTATGCACGCCTATACCATTCAAAACGCCCAAGGCATGGTGAAACTGGATGCAATGGAAAATCCCCATCGTCTCCCCCCCGCACTCCAAGAAGAATTGGGTCGCCGTTTAGGGTCGCTGGCGTTGAATCGCTATCCTGATGGACGTGTGGATGATTTGCGCCGCGCCTTGGCACAGTATGCCGATATGCCCACTGGCTTTGACATCATGCTCGGCAATGGTTCGGATGAGTTGATTTCCCTGCTGTCGATGGCGTGCGCGGTATCTGCCGATGCCGTGACGGGCAAAAAACCGGTGGCACTCGCTCCCGTTCCGGGGTTTGTGATGTACGCCATGAGCGCCCAATTGCAGGGTCTGGATTTTGTTGGCGTTCCCCTAACCCCTGCATTTGAACTCGATGAAGCCGCCATGTGCGCCGCCATCCGCTTGCACCAACCCGCGCTCGTGTACCTCGCGTATCCGAATAATCCCACCGCCAATTTGTGGGATGCGGACGTGATGGAACGTATCATCGCCACCACCGCCGAAGTGGGTGGCTTGGTGGTTTTGGATGAAGCGTATCAACCATTTTCCAGCCGCACTTGGTTGGACGTGATGCGTGCTAAGCCCGAAAATAACCAGCATGTGTTGCTTATGCGCACACTCAGCAAATTTGGTTTAGCGGGTATTCGGCTGGGTTATATGCTGGGCGCGGCAGAATTGATCCACCAAATCGACAAGGTGCGCCCCCCTTATAACGTGAGCGTTTTGAACTACGAATGTGCCTTGTTCGCAATCGAAAATAAAGACGTATTTGTGGCACAAGCCAAGGATATATGCGAACAACGCGCTATCCTTTTAGAATCATTGCGTACCCTGCAAGGGGTCACGGTGTGGGAGAGCGATGCGAATATGATTGTGGTACGTGTTCCCGATGCCCAAAGAACCTTTAATGGACTCAAGCAAGCGGGCGTTCTGGTGAAGAACATTTCTACAATGCACCCACTACTGGCACAATGCTTGCGTTTGACCGTTGGAACGGAAGCGGAAAATAAGCAGCTATTCGCAGCGTTGATTGACAGTCTTTGAATCATTTTATGACCACTATTTACCCCGACCGTACCGCCGAAGTCGTTCGCAATACCGCCGAAACCCGTGTTCGTGTGGTGATCAATTTGGATGGAACAGGACAATCCCGCCTTCAAACCGGAATTGGTTTTTTCGACCACATGCTAGACCAAATCGCCCGCCACGCGCTGGTGGATTTGGAAATTGAAGCCGATGGTGATCTGCATATCGACGGTCACCATACCGTAGAAGATGTCGGCATCACCCTCGGTCAAGCGTTTGCTGTGGCGATGGGTGATAAAAAAGGCATTCGCCGCTACGGTCATGCCTATGTGCCGCTGGACGAAGCACTTTCCCGCGTGGTGATTGATTTTTCCGGTCGCCCCGGCTTGGTAATGGATGTTCCTTTTACCAGTGGCATGATCGGCACATTGGATACCCAGTTGGTGCATGAATTTTTCCAAGGTTTTGTGAATCACGCGCTGGTGAGTTTGCACATTGATAACCTCAAGGGTTGCAATGCGCACCATCAGGCCGAATCGGTGTTCAAAGCCTTTGCCCGCGCCTTGCGTGCCGCCGTCGAACGGGATGCACGTATCGCCGGAATCATCCCTTCTACCAAGGGAACCCTGTAAAAAATACCATGAAAAGAAAAATCGCAGTCGTTGATTATGGAATGGGCAATTTGCGCTCGGTGACGCAGGCGGTGATGCACGCTGCCGAAGGCTCGGGCGTGGAAGTGGTTTGGGCGCGTACACCCGCCGAGGTGATGCACGCCGACCGCGTGGTGTTACCCGGTCAAGGTGCAATGCGGGACTGTATGCACGAACTCCATGCCAGTGGCATGTACGGAGCCGTGATGCACGCCGCCGCCCACAAACCTTTAATGGGCGTTTGCGTGGGTATGCAAATGCTGCTGGATCACAGCGAAGAATTCGATACGCCTTGCCTCGGCCTTATTGCGGGCGAGGTGGTGAAATTTCAATTGGATGGACAAATCCAAAACGACGGTAGCCGTTATAAAGTTCCCCAAATGGGATGGAATCAAGTATGGCAAAGCGATCATCCCCATCCGGTTTGGGGCGATGTGCCAGACGGCAGTTATTTTTATTTCGTGCATAGTTACTACGCTAAACCATCGGATGCCCGCCACACCGTGGGTATGACTGAGTACGGCGGGGGTTTTGCTTCGGCCATTGCACGCGATAATATTTTTGCCACCCAATTCCATCCCGAAAAAAGTGCCGATCATGGTTTAGCCCTGTATCGCAACTTCCTCCACTGGAAACCTTGATTTCTAGCATTCTGATTTCTCTTTCCCCTCAACTTTTGAAGCATCATGCTTTTGATTCCTGCTATTGACTTAAAAGACGGTCACTGTGTTCGCCTGAAACAAGGTGACATGACCCAATCCACAACTTTTGGCGAAGACCCTGCCGTGATGGCACGCAACTGGGTCAATAAAGGCGCACGGCGTTTGCACCTTGTTGACTTGAATGGCGCGTTTGCCGGACATCCCAAAAACGAACAGGCTATTCGCAAAATCCTCAAAGAAGTAGGGGAAGAAGTCGATGTCCAACTCGGCGGTGGCATTCGGGATTTGGATACGATTGAACGCTATCTGGATGCCGGTTTGCGCTACGTCATTATTGGCACGGCGGCTGTCAAAAACCCCGGATTTTTGCAAGATGCCTGCACCGCTTTTGGCGGACACATCATCGTGGGTCTCGATGCCAAAGATGGCAAAGTCGCAACCGATGGTTGGAGCAAACTCACTCGCCATAGCGTGGTCGACTTGGGTAAAAAGTTTGAAGATTACGGTGTGGAATCCATTATTTACACCGACATCGGTCGGGATGGAATGCTCACTGGCATCAACATTGAAGCCACCGTCAAACTCGCCCAAGCCTTAACCATTCCGGTGATTGCATCCGGTGGTCTTTCTAACATCGCCGACATTGAAGCCCTGTGCGAAGTCGAAGACGAGGGCGTAGAAGGTGTTATTTGCGGTCGTGCAATTTATTCCGGCGACTTAGACTTTGAAGCCGCGCAAGAGCGGGCGGATGAGTTGAATGGGTAAAACGGATAAGAATGGATAACTCTCAGTGCTAGCTAAACGCATCATCCCCTGCTTGGATGTAACAGGTGGGCGCGTCGTTAAAGGCGTGAATTTTGTCGAGTTGCGTGATGCGGGTGACCCCGTGGAAATCGCAGCCCGTTATAACGCCCAAGGCGCGGATGAACTCACGTTCTTGGACATCACCGCGACCAGCGATGGGCGTGATTTGATTCTGCACATCATTGAAGCCGTGGCTTCCCAAGTGTTCATTCCGCTCACCGTGGGTGGTGGTGTGCGCACGGTGGATGATGTGCGTCGCCTGCTCAATGCGGGAGCGGATAAAACCAGTTTCAATTCCGCTGCCTTGGCGAACCCGCACGTTATTAACGAGGTATCGGAAAAATACGGCTCGCAGTGCATCGTCGTTGCTATTGATGCTAAACGCCGTTTTGGTGATGATGTGTTGGCTCGCGGTGAAGGCTGGGATGTTTATAGCCACGGTGGACGCAAAAATACAGGGCTGGATGCCGTGGCGTGGGCTACTGAAATGGCACAGCGTGGCGCGGGCGAGATTTTGCTCACCAGCATGGATAAAGACGGAACCAAATCCGGTTTTGACCTCGCCTTAACCCGTGCCGTGAGCAACGCGGTGAATGTTCCGGTGATTGCATCCGGTGGCGTAGGGACGTTGGACGATTTAGCCGATGGCGTGACCAAAGGCGGCGCGGATGCGGTGTTGGCTGCTAGCATTTTTCATTATGGCGAATACACCGTCGCGCAGGCCAAAGAGTGCATGAAGCGCCGTGGCATTCCGGTTCGGATGTAAAAATTAAAATCCCCATGAACTTTTTAGATGCTATTCGTTGGGATGAAAAGGGCTTGGTTCCCGTCATCGCCCAAGAGCAAAGCAGCGGTGATGTGCTGATGTTTGCATGGATGAACCGCGAGGCGTTGCAAAAAACCGCCGAGTTGGGTCGCGCCGTGTATTTCAGCCGTTCCCGCAATAAACTGTGGTTCAAGGGCGAGGAATCGGGTCACGTTCAAATCGTGCATGAAATGCGTTTGGATTGCGATGCCGATGTGGTGCTATTAAAAATCACCCAAACCGGACACGAGCCGGGCATTGCCTGCCACACCGGACGGCATAGCTGCTTTTTCAGTGTGCTGAAAGACGGACACTGGCAAAGTGCCGATCCCGTCCTCAAAGACCCGAAAACGATTTACCAATAAAAAAGCAATGAAGAAACCATGAATCAATCAATGGATGCAATGGATGCACTTGGGCGTTTGGCGGCGGTCATTGAATCCCGCAAACCCTGCAATGGCGGTGATCCCGGTGGTAGTTATGTGGCGCGTTTGCTCACCAAGGGGCCGGATGCGTTTCTGAAAAAAATCGGCGAAGAAGCAACCGAAACCGTAATGGCCGCCAAAGATGTCGATCACGGTGCTGACAAATCTAAATTGGTTTACGAGGTAGCCGATTTGTGGTTTCATTGCATGGTTGCCCTTGCGCACTATGATTTAAGTCCCGCCGATGTGGTTGCCGAATTAGAACGGCGCGAAGGCACTAGCGGCATTGTTGAAAAAGCCGCCCGCAAAGAATCTGCATAAAAGGATAGATGTGATGCACGATAACGATAACGACCCGAATTGCCTCTTTTGCAAAATTGCAGCCAAGAAAATTCCGTCCCGCGTGGTTTATGAGGACGATGAATTTTTTGCCTTTCACGACATCAATCCGTGGGCTCCGATTCATTTTTTGGTGATTCCCAAGCGGCATATCGTGTCCCTCGCACATCTGACGGATGCCGATGCCGGTTTGATGGGGCGCTTGATGGCACTCATTCCTAAGTTAGCCCAGCAAGAAGGTTGCAACCCTTATCCCGAAGGCGGTTTCCGCGTGGTCACCAATACGGGGAAAGAGGGGGGGCAGGAAATTCACCACCTACATTTCCATGTCATGGGCGGCGCACGCCCGTGGGCGCGGGGTTGAATCTACAATACGCAACCAACATAAAATCCATAGTGGATAAAGGAGTGAATCATGGGCTTTTCTACGACACATTTGATTATTTTTCTCGTCATCATTGTGGTGATTTTTGGCACGAAGAAACTGCGCAATATCGGCTCCGATTTGGGGGGTGCGGTCAAAGGATTTAAGGATGGTATGCGGGACGGTACAACCCCTGCTGCTACCGAAACCACCGCCCAAAAAACCGACGCAAAACCCACCACCACGATTGATGTGGACACCAAGGTTAAAGGCTAAGCCGTATCCATGCTGGATATTGGCGTTACCAAGATAGCCATTATTGGTGCGATTGCACTGGTAGTGATTGGGCCGGAACGGTTGCCCGCAGTTGCCCGCATGGTTGGCAACCTGCTGGGGCGTGCGCGGCGCTATATGGCGGATGTGAAGGAAGAAGTTCACCGTTCGATGGAATTGGACGAACTGAAAAAAATGAAAGAATCGGTTGAAAGTGCCGCCCGTGATGTAGAGAAAAATCTGCAAAAGGGAGCCGATGATTTTGAAAAAAGTTGGTCTGAAGCCACCCAAATGGCGGTCGAATCCCCCATCACCACACGCGATGATGCCGAGGCGGTATTTGGCGAAGCATTCAACAGCACACCGCAATACCGGCATCCACGCAAACATTGGCGTGTCAAACGATCCACCCTGCCACAATGGTACAAGGCACGCGCTGGAGTCAAAACCAAGGTGCAATCGGGCGCGGCGCGTGTCGCCCGTTTTCGCCCGTCTGGACAATTCAAACCGAACGAATGACCGACCCCCAAAAATCCCCCAACGCTGCCGATGAATTGGCTGGAACCGAGCAACCTTTCATTCAGCACCTGATTGAATTGCGTGACCGTTTGCTGTATTGCACATACGGCATCAGTATCTTGTTTGCGATACTGGCACTCTATCCGGGCCCTTCGGCTTTGTACGATATTTTGGCGATGCCTTTGGTGAAAACTTTACCCGAAGGCTCGCGGATGATTGCCGTGGGCGTGGTTTCTCCGTTTTTAATTCCCATTAAAGTGACGGTTTTGTGTGCTTTTGGTTTATCGCTCCCTTGGGTTTTATACCAAATATGGGCATTTGTTGCCCCCGGGTTATACCAGCATGAAAAGCGACTGGTTTTGCCTTTAGTTGCAGCTAGCACGTTGCTATTTTATGCAGGGGCGGCGTTTTGCTATTTCTTTGTTTTTGGACAGGCATTTCCGGCTATTCAGCGCATGGCACCGGAATCGGTAGCAATTAGTCCCGATATTGAGGCATATTTGGATTTTGTCATCACCATGTTTATTGCTTTTGGTGTGACATTTGAAGTGCCGATTGTGGTGATTGTTTTGGCACGGTCTGGAATCGTCACCCTTGAGCAGCTTCGATCGTTTCGTTCCTTCTTCGTAGTAGGTGCGGCGGCGGTGGCGGGTGTGGTTACGCCCCCTGATCCGGTTTCGATGCTGGCTCTGCTCATCCCGATGGTTTTATTGTATGAAGTGGGTATTTGGGCAGCGCAATTTTTCATCAAGCATACCCAAGCACCCGAATAATCCCCCCTTATTCAAGGGGTGGTTTATTTCCGTATGGGATTCTTCATACGTGGCGGACGTGAACCCGGAATGACATCCAGCTCCATAATCTGCCCTTTGCGTTCGATGGAAAAACGCGCTGCAACACCCGGTTTTAAGGCCGCTACACGCGCCAACAAATGGGTGGTATCCACCACATTTTGATTTTCAATCTTGACAATCACATCAACGGGACGAATGCCAGCCGCAGCCGCAGGGCCATCTTCCAAAATCCCTTTGACCAAGACCCCTTTACTGGCTTTCAATTCAAAAGTTTCGGCTAACTCTTGGGTGATGTCGCTGGGTTCGATCCCAATCCAGCCGCGTGTGACTTTGCCATCTTTGATGATGCCTTCCAAGACCTGCTTGGCGGTGGACGCGGGAACGGCAAAGCCAATCCCCATACTGCCACCCGAACGCGAATAAATCGCGGTATTGATGCCCAGCAAATTACCATTCGTATCCACCAACGCTCCGCCAGAATTACCGGGGTTAATGGCGGCATCGGTTTGGATAAAATCTTCAAATGTATTAATACCCAGTTGGTTTCTTCCCAAGGCGCTAATAATACCGCTGGTGACGGTTTGACCCACCCCGAATGGATTGCCGATAGCTAAAACCTGATCACCGACTTGGATGGCATCGGGATTGCCCCACAAAATAACGGGTATTTTATCCAAGTCAATTTTCAAAATAGCCAAATCTGTATCGGGGTCGATTCCAATAATTTTGGCGGTGGTGTGGCGACCATCGTTTAGGGTAATATCAATGTCATTCGCGCCTTCCACCACATGGTTGTTGGTAATAATGTAACCATTGGGGCTGACGATGACACCACTGCCCAATCCATTTTGGTTATCGGGGTTTCGCTCCCCGCCATCGCCGAAAAGGTATTCCAGCCACGGATCGGTAATAATTTTCTTTTGCCCCCCCCTGCTGATGTTGATACTCACCACCGCTGCCGATGCTTTGCTGGCAGCACTCCGAAAGCTGCCATCGGGTATCACGTTTTTACCGACTGGTGCGGCTTGGAACAGGGTGATAGATTCGCTAACCTTACCTATATACGGACTCGTATCGGGACGACTTCCGATCCATTCCGGTTTGAGTGTCAAAATCACAAAATACACAGCCAGCAAGATAGTGCTGGCTTGTGCGAATACAAGCCAAATACGTTTCATGGAAATACCTAAAAAGAAACCGAAAAAATCAATGAATCAAATGATGTAGTAAATTGTAGAGCGAGCACCCTGTTTTTCTTTTTAACCTACCTATTTATCATGAACCGCTTCACATTTCAATCGGCCTTGGATGATCTATTGCAACCGCGAAACTATCAAGATTATGCGTTCAATGGCTTGCAACTAGAGGGTTCATCGACTGTACAACACGTTGTAACTGGCGTTACCGCGAGTTTGGCACTGATTGAAGCGGCTATCGCCCGTCAAGCCGATACGATTGTGGTGCATCATGGTCTGTTTTGGCGCGGACAGGATATGCGCATCACGGGCTGGATGCGCCAGCGTTTGGGATTATTACTGACGCACGATGTTAACCTCTTTGCCTATCATCTACCCTTGGATGACCATCCACAATTCGGTAACAATGCGCAATTAGCACATCTTTTGAATTGGCAACCGACCGGACGTTTTGGCGATCAAAATCTGGGTTGGTTAGGGGATGCCGCCTTCGACACCGCCTTGGATTTAGCGCGTAAAGTCGAGACCGTTTTGGGGCGAAAACCATTGTTGATTGGTGATCCATCCCAAGCCATTCGGCGGGTAGCGTGGTGCAGTGGTGGGGCGCAAAAATACCTAGAAGCCGCGATCGCCGCAGGAGCGCAAGCCTTTATCACCGGAGAAATATCCGAACCCCAAGTGCATATTGCACGCGAGTGCGGCATCGTCTATTTGGCTTGTGGACACCATGCCACCGAACGCTATGGCGTTCAAGCCCTTGGTAACCACATCGCACAGCAATACGGCCTACAACATACTTTTATTGATATAGGTAATCCGGTATGACAACCACAAAATCCATAGCCCCTATTGCCATCACCATGGGCGATGCAGCCGGTATAGGCCCTGAAACCATCGCCATGCTTTACCAGCACCATCCGCAGACAATGCACCATTGCTTTGTGGTGGGTGATGTGGGAATCATGCGCCGCGCTGCTGAGGTGGTGGCTCGCGTTTGCAACACGCCTGCTATTCCGGTCGCTGAAATTTTCGACTTGGATGCAGTATCAGCCCTTCCCCCGCGCTGCATCGGCGTACTGCCGATTGCCGCCCCGATGCAATTGGTTCCTTGGGGTGAAGTGAATGCCGAAGCTGGTGCAATGGCGGGGCGTTGTGTGGAATGGGCGGCTGATGCGGCCTTGCATCAAAAAATTGCTGCAATGGTGACGGCTCCGCTCAATAAAGCATCCTTGCACGCTGCGGGTATGCCGTATGCCCAATTCCCCGGTCATACCGAGTTGTTGCAGCACCAAGCGGCTCGATTTTTACAGCGCAGCATTGCCGATGTGCCGGTGCGCATGATGCTTGCTAACGATGAATTGCGCACGGTCTTGGTCAGTATTCATGTTTCTTTGCGTCAGGCATTGGAAGCGGTGACGCTGGACAATGTGTTGGAGACAATTGCGATCACCCACCAAGCCCTGACCCCTCTTTTAGGACGCGCACCGCGCATCGCCGTAGCAGGATTGAATCCCCATGCAGGGGAAGATGGGTTGTTTGGACGGGAGGAGATCGACATCATCGCACCCGCTATAGCCGCAGCCCGTTTGCGTGGTGCGGAGGTGGCGGGGCCATTTCCGCCCGATACCGTCTTTATGCGGGCGCGTAGCCATCCCGATGAAATAGAGGTGGTCATTGCCATGTACCACGATCAAGGGTTGATTCCGGTCAAATATCTGGGGGTTGAAAAAGGCGTGAATGTGACGCTGGGACTGCCGTTGATTCGCACCAGCCCCGATCATGGAACCGCCTTTGACATCGCCGGAACCGCCCAAGCCGACGCATCCAGTCTTTTAGAAGCCTTGCGCGTGGCACGGAAGTTGGCGGGCGTGGCGTAATTTATTTTTTCAGGTGATGGAGGCTGTCTCGAATTTCCCGTAGCAACACAACATCCTCGGGTGGCGGGGGTGGAATTTCAGGGGCGGGGGCATCGGGTGGGGATACCTCGCGCTTCAAACGGTTCATTTGTTTAATCATTAAAAAGATAACAAACGCCAAAATCAAAAAATTAACCGAAACCGTAATAAAGTGGCCATAGGCAAAAACCGGAACGCCCGCTTTTTTCAAGGCATCCAAGGTGGATAACGTGCCTTCGGGTACTTTGCCTAACACAATGAAAAGGTTAGAAAAATCCAATTTGCCAAACGCAGCACCGACCAAAGGCATGACCAAATCTGTGACGATGGAATCAACAATTTTGCCAAATGCGCCGCCGATGATCACGCCCACGGCCAAATCCATGACATTGCCTTTGATGGCAAATTCCCTAAACTCCTGCATCATCCTCATAGCAGATAACTCCGTTTCTGTGTGAAAAAGGTGATGGTAACCACAAACCGATTATCGCAATATAGCGTGTAAGGACTTCAGAAGGTATCGCTTTGATGTAGAAGGGTGTGGATAGGCTGGGCTACAATCGCTAGGGTTCTCCCCTAAATTCGCCCTATGAAGGGCGTGGATTGAAACATTGAGGATTCCCATGAGTGCAACCCTTGCCGACCCCCATCAAATTGATTCTAGCAAGCGGACTTGGTTAATCGCATCCGGTTGTGCTGGCGCAGTAGGCGCTGGCGCAGTAGCGATTCCCTTCGTCAGCTCCTTTCAACCATCCGAGAGAGCCAAAGCCGCAGGTGCTGCGGTTGAAGCCGACATTTCAGGATTAAAACCCGGAGAAAAAATGACGGTTGAATGGCGTGGTAAACCCGTCTGGATTGTCCGTCGTACACCCGAACAATTGGCTGCACTCGCTGCTCCCAAGCATGTCGAGCAACTGGTTGATCCCAAGTCGGAACGCAAACCCACCGAACAAGCACCCGCTTATGCACGCAATGATGCACGCGCCATCAAGCCCGAATATCTGGTGGTGATTGGTATCTGCACGCATTTGGGTTGCTCGCCTAGCGACAAATTCAAAACCGGCCCCCAACCTTCGTTGCCCGACGATTGGGATGGCGGTTTCTTCTGCCCTTGCCACGGTTCAACCTTCGATTTGGCGGGTCGTGTTTTCAAAAATAAACCCGCCCCTGACAATCTGGAAGTACCGCCACACATGTACCTCTCTGATACCAAGTTGCTCATTGGTGAAGATAAAAAAGCCTAAGCAAGAGAATAAGGATACAAGAACATGGCTACTTTTCACGAAGTTTCCCCGAACGCCCCTCTCAGCGAAAAAGCGCTGAATTGGGTCGATAACCGTTTCCCGCTTTCTAAGCTCTTCAAAGAGCATATGAGCGAGTATTACGCACCCAAGAATTTCAACTTTTGGTACATTTTTGGCTCGCTTTCCTTGTTGGTGCTGGTGATCCAAATCGTTACCGGTATCTTCTTGGTGATGCACTACAAACCCGATGCCAACTTGGCATTTGCCTCGGTGGAATACATCATGCGTGATGTGCCGTGGGGGTGGTTGATTCGTTATATGCACTCTACGGGTGCTTCTGCCTTCTTCGTGGTGGTGTACCTGCATATGTTCCGGGGTCTGGTTTACGGAAGCTATCGCAAGCCCCGTGAACTGGTCTGGATTTTTGGTTGCGGTATTTTCCTTGCACTGATGGCAGAAGCCTTTATGGGCTACCTGTTGCCTTGGGGACAAATGAGCTACTGGGGCGCACAAGTGATTGTGAACCTGTTCTCTGCGATTCCTTTCATCGGGCCAGACCTGTCGATTTTGATTCGTGGTGATTTCGTGGTGGGTGATGCAACCTTGAACCGCTTCTTCAGCTTCCACGTTATTGCGGTTCCCTTGGTTCTTATTGGTTTGGTTGCCGCGCACATCATTGCGTTGCACGAAGTCGGTTCTAACAACCCAGACGGCGTAGAAATCAAAGCGACTAAAGATGCCAAAGGCATCCCATTGGATGGAATCCCCTTCCACCCCTACTACTCGGTGCATGACATTTTTGGCGTGAGCGTGTTCTTGTTTGTATTCTCGGCAATCGTATTCTTCGCCCCTGAAATGGGTGGCTACTTCTTGGAATACAACAACTTTATCCCTGCTGATCCTTTCCAAACACCGTTGCACATTGCTCCCGTTTGGTACTTCACACCGTTCTACACCTTGTTGCGTGCTTTGACTACGGAAATGATGTATGTGTTGATGGTTATCTTGCTGGTCGGTGCTATTTTGGCGGTTGTCAAAATTCAAATGCCTGCTATCTTGAAAGCCGTAGTTTTGGGTGGTGCAATCGTGGTATCGGCTTTGATGCTCATGATTGACGCTAAATTCTGGGGCGTGGTTGCTATGGGCGGCGGCGTGGTGATTTTGTTCTTCTTGCCTTGGTTGGATAACAGCCCTGTGAAGTCGATTCGCTACCGTCCTACATGGCATAAATACCTGTATGCCGTGTTCTTCATCAACTTCTTGGTGATTGGCTATTTGGGTACACAACCCGTTGCCCCCATCAGCGGACGTATCGCCCAACTGGGAACCTTGTTCTATTTTGGCTTCTTCATCTTGATGCCTTGGTGGAGCCGTTTGGGTACGTTCAAACCTGTTCCCACCCGTGTTACCTACACAGCACACTAAGAGGCAGGAGAACCAATTATGAAAATCATGAATCTTGCGAAAAAAATCGTTCTTGGTGTTGCCGTGGCAGTGGGTATTTCCTCTGCTGCGTTGGCGAGTGATGCTGGTGGTGTCGCTTGGGATAAAGCACCTGATCGCTTAAACGATAAAGAAGCCCTGCAAAATGGTGCCAAGGTGTTTGTAAACTATTGCTTGAACTGCCACTCCGCAGGCTTCAATCGTTACAACCGCTTGATGGACATTGGTTTTACAGAGGAACAGATCAAAAACGAACTGCTGGTAACAGACTCCAAAGTGGGCGATACCATGAAAGCAGCGATTGATCCCCAGAAAGCCAAAGCATGGTTCGGTGTGAATCCCCCCGATCTGACCGTTATCGCCCGTTCGCGTGCGGGTGCGGGTGGTACGGGTATGGATTATTTGTACACCTACTTGCGCGGTTTCTACCGCGATGAAACCAAACCCACGGGTTGGAATAACCACGTTTTCCCCAATGTAGGTATGCCCCATGCTTTGTGGGAACTGCAAAGCACCCTGTCCCCAGATCAGTACGATAAAACCGTGGGTGATCTCGTCAACTACATGCAATGGATGGCAGAGCCTGCGCAAGGCACTCGCAAAACATTGGGTGTTTTTGCGCTGATTTTCTTTGCGTTGCTGTCGTTCCTGACATGGCGTTTGAATGCGGCTTACTGGAAAGATGTAAAGTAAGCAAGGCACGCTGAAGCAAAAGCAAAAGCAACCCTGATACTTTGACTTTGGTAATTTGGAGTGGGTGAACCCTTATCAGTTCCCCGCTCCTTTTATATTTTTAGGAGTCCTCACAATGATGGTTCTGTACTCGGGTACAACATGCCCTTTTTCGCACCGCTGCCGTTTCGTTTTATTTGAAAAAGGCATGGACTTTGAGATTCGTGATGTTGATCTTTACAACAAGCCAGAAGATATTAGCGTCATGAATCCTTACGGTCAGGTTCCTATTTTGGTGGAACGTGATCTGATTCTGTACGAATCCAACATCATCAACGAATACATCGACGAACGCTTTCCCCACCCGCAGCTCATGCCCGGTGATCCCGTGGATCGCGCCCGTGTGCGTTTGTTTCTTCTGAACTTTGAAAAAGAATTGTTCACCCAAGTGACTATCTTGGAAGCACGCGGTAAAAGCAATGAAAAAGCATTGGAAAAAGCACGCCTCCACATCAAAGACCGTTTGACACAACTCGCACCGGTATTTTTGAAAAATAAATACATGATGGGCGATAACTTCTCGATGTTGGATGTAGCGATTGCACCTTTGTTGTGGCGGTTGGATTTTTACGGCATTGAATTGAGTAAAAATGCAGCACCCTTGCTGAAGTATGCCGAGCGGATTTTCTCCCGTCCCGCGTATATCGAGGCATTGACTCCCTCTGAAAAAGTGATGCGCAAATAATCCTTCGTTGCCACGTTACCGACCCCTTGATCGCCATGACTGAAACAACTCCTTCCCTCTCCACACAGCCTTATCTGATTCGTGCCTTGCACGAATGGTGCGTTGATAACGGTTTTACACCGTACCTCGCCGTTGCAGTCGATGAAACCGTGCGTGTTCCGCGTGAATACGTGCAAGATGGGCAAATTGTGCTGAATGTGAGTTTCGATGCCACGGGTGGACTTCACCTCGGTAACGAATACATTGAATTCAAAAGCCGTTTTTCCGGTGCGGTGCGTGACATCATCGTTCCGGTGAATCGGGTCATGGCGATTTACGCCAAAGAAAACGGGCAAGGCATGGCCTTTGCATTGCCGGAAGCCGCTGACGACACGTTGGATACGGTGGATGGAGCCGATCAAGTCGAGGTGGTTGATGCGATCGCGCCACCCGTCACCCCACCCCCACCTTCCCGCCCTGCGGGGGGACGGCCTACCCTAACCCGCATCAAATAAAACGTTGCTAAAACGTTGCCACCACGTTGTGAGGAGTCGCTATGCTTTTCGTTGTTTTGGGTGTGATCGGTATTCTTTTGAAATACCTTGAAATCGGATTCGTCGCTCAATGGGATTGGTGGATGGTACTGTCCCCCTTTGGCATCGCCATCGCGTGGTGGACATTGGCAGATCTCACGGGCTACACCCAACGCCGAGCGATGAAAGAAGAAGAAGACCGCAAGCAAGATCGTATCCGCCGCAGCCGTGAAGCTATGGGCTTAACCACCAAATCGTCTAAAAAACGCCGCTAATGTTGCAACATCCTCAAATTGATCCGGTCGCCCTTCAACTCGGCCCTGTCTCGATTCACTGGTATGGCTTGACGTATCTGGCCGCTTTTGCCTTTTTTATGCTGCTGGGGCGCAGCCGATTGCGCCACCATCCTTATGCGTCCAAGCCCGAATGGTCGATGCGGGATGTTGAAGATATTTTGTTTTTCGGAGTCGTCGGGGTCATACTGGGCGGTCGCATTGGTTACTGCCTGTTTTATAAACCCGCTTACTATTGGGTGCATCCCTTGGAGATTTTTGCCGTCTGGCAAGGGGGAATGAGCTTTCATGGCGGGATGTTGGGCGTACTCGGTTCCCTGCTGTGGTACAGCATCGCACGCCAGAAATCGTTTTGGGAAGTGGCAGATTTTGTCGTTCCCTGCGTGCCGGCGGGCTTGGCATCGGGGCGTATCGGTAATTTTATCAATGGCGAGTTGTGGGGACGGGTAGCCGACCCTGCGCTGCCTTGGGCGATGGTGTTTCGCGGTGCGGGGGACATGCCACGTCACCCATCGCAAATCTACCAATTCTTGCTCGAAGGATTGCTGCTCTTCGGGCTGTTGTGGTGGTATGCACGCGGCACACCCCAGCCCCCCAAACGGGGGCAGGTGGCGGCAGCGTTCCTCGTGGGTTATGGTGTGATGCGCTTTGTGGCGGAATTTTTCCGTGAACCGGATGCGCATTTGGGTTATCTCTCCTTGGGTATGAGCATGGGACAATGGTTGTGCGTACCTATGGTGGTGGGCGGTATAGGAATTTGGTTATGGGCGCAGAAAAACTCCACACCGAAAAATTAAGCACCGAGCAGGCCAACGCCGACCATTCCGCGCTCGACCGTTACACCACGCCCGATTTGGTGTCGGCGTTTGTGGATGACCAATATCTGGCGGTGCAAGCCGTGCAAAAAGCCATGTCCGCAATCACCCAAGCCGTGGATGCGGCAGTGCCACGTATTCAAGCGGGTGGACGCTTGATTTATGTCGGTGCCGGTACATCGGGGCGGTTGGGGTTATTGGATTCGGTGGAATTGAATCCTACTTTTTCATGGGAATCATCCCGCGCAGTGGCTTGCATGGCGGGCGGCATGAAGGCGGTATGGTGTGCCGTCGAAGGTGCGGAAGACGATGCCGCGCAGGGTGAAATCGACCTACTCAACACCAACCCCAATGCCAACGATGTCGTTTTCTTGATAGCGGCATCCGGTCGCACCCCTTACGTTTTAGCTGGATTGGATGCGGCTAAACAATGCGGTGCTTTAACGGTCGCCATTGTCAATAACGCCAACTCACCGATTGGCAATGCCGCCGACATCGCGGTGGTACTGGAAACCGGCGCGGAAATGATTTCCGGCAGCACGCGCTTGAAGGCGGGGACATCGCAAAAAATTGCGCTCAATACGCTTTCCAGCGCCATCATGGTGCGATTGAATAAGGTTTATGGCAATTTGATGGTCGATTTGCGTGCGACCAATGCCAAGCTCGTGCGGCGTGCTGAGTCGCTCACCATGCAGATTACCGGAGCGTCCGAAGCCACTGCCCGCACTACCCTGCAAGCCTGCAACTACCATATCAAAACGGCGGTGGTGGCGTTGCTGTCCCATACCTCTCCCGCCGAGGCCAGCCAGCGCCTTGAACAAACAGCGGGAAGCGTTCGTGATGCCATCCAACTCCCTTCGCCAGTGCAGCGGTAACATCCTCACGCCCTCCGGCTTTGTGCGCGGCACAGTGCATTGGGGGGAGGATGGACGTATCACGCACCTCACCGGAACCCCGATAACCGAATCCGAGGCGCGGGACGGTTCAGCACCGTTGATTTTGCCCGGCTTTATCGACCTGCATGTGCATGGTGGCGGTGGGTTTGACATCATGGAAGGCGGCGAGGCGCTGGCCCACATCACCGCCATGCACGCTCGCCACGGCACGACGGCATTGCTGGCTACCACCATGACCGCGCCCTTTGCCGATTTGGAAACGGCTTTCACCGCCATGCGTGCCTACCACCAAGCCCCCCATCGGACGGCACGGGTGTTGGGCGTGCATCTCGAAGGCCCGCATATCAATCCCGCCATGTTGGGCGCACAACCCGATTGCACCGCACCGATTGATTGGGAACATCTGCAACGGTTACACGCCCTGTTCCCGATTCGTTTGATAACGCTTGCGCCCGAGGTAGACGGCAATCTGGCGATGATCGCACCGTTGCGTGCTGCCGGATTCCAAGTCCAAATCGGGCATAGCCAAGGCACGTATGAAGACGGCGTACAGGCACTACAGGCCGGAGCCGCTGGCTTCACCCATCTTTTTAATGCCATGACGGGCTTGCACCACCGCGCACCGGGGATGGTCGGTGCGGCACTGGCACATGCCGCGTATGCAGAAATCATCCCCGATTTAATCCACGTTCACGCGGGTGCGATGCGGGTGGCACTGCGCAGTATCCCGAAACTGTATTGCGTGACTGATTCCACTGCTGCCGCCGGAATGCCCGATGGAGCCTACCGACTCGGTCGCCATACGGTGCATAAGTGCATGGGCGGTGTGCGTTTGGCGGATGGTACGCTCGCCGGTTCCGCCCTGACCATGGATCAAGCGTTGCGCAATTTGGTTCACACGTTGGGGTTAAGCCTTGCCGATGCCTCCCAGCGCGTTTCCACCCATGCTGCGGATTATTTGGGCATCACCGACCGTGGTCGCCTCATCCCCCACGCTTGGGCGGATATGGTGGTTTTGGATGCCGATTGCAACCTGATCCACGTCATCATGGAGGGAGTCAGCAATCCCCCATCTGCAACCCACTGCGCACCGCCCCTTCCAGCGTAGCGGGATAAACGCCTTCCACGTAGTCGCCCACCGCAAATAAACCGGAGGCGATTTTTTGCGCGGGGCGTTGCAGATTCGGCGTGCAGGCAAAGGTAGCGTGTTTTTCGATGATGGTTTGCACGGGTTCTAGTTTGCCCAGATGCAACGGTGCTAATTCCCGCGCGGCTTGGGCTAATACCGCCGCTTGCACTTCCTCGCGCGAGCCGTGGCTGGCACTCACCACAAACGCCAACAAGCCCGTTGCCCCGCCCAACTGCCCCCGATCAAACACAAATTGCGCCGGCGCATCCGCCCCGCTGCGCAGCGCCAGCATGGGGTGTGGCAGGCGTTGGTTGGATTTTTCGGTGATTTTGGCGTAGACGGTGGCAATCGCTTCAAAATGCAGCGCCGACGCGGTTTGCGCCCACGTCCGCATCGCATTTGCTATGTTTTCAGGAGCTACCTGTGCAGACTGGATAAGCATTGCAGCCGCATTCGCTGATGAAGTCGCGCAAATCACACGGTCAAACGGCTCACCATCGACCCGCCATTGCGAATCATTCCAAAGCAGTTGCCGCACGCGCTTGCCGCGTTGCACCACATGCCCGCGCTCGGTCAGCCAACGGGCGGCGGCTTCGGGGAACAAACTGCCCAAATCGGTACGCGGTAACAGCAAATGTGAACCGCCGTTGATGCCAAACAAGGCATCTTTCAGCACCCGTAAAAAAACCGTGGCGCTGGCGCGGTCGGCGGGGGTGTTGAGGGCGGATACGCACAGCGGTTCGATCAGTTCTTCCCGCACGCGCGGGGTCATTTTGCGGCACAAATCCGCCACCGTTTGCTGCGGTGACGAGCGAAACCCCGTGCATTGCCAGCCCATCGACACATTGATGAGCGAAAAACGATCCGCCCAACTCCAGCCGCGTGCGGTGGCGATGGCGAGCAGGGCATCGAACGGCGCACTCCAATTTTTTGCCCATATCGGCGTTTGCAAACCCGTGCCATCGACAAACGGCAACGATAGCGGCAAACGCAGCAAAGCCGATTCAGGGTTCACGCCCACCAATCGGATGAGGCGCAAACATTCGGTATACGCCCCGACCAAGATGTGCTGACCGTTATCCAATGGATTCCCAGATTGGGAATCCGATAAGGCTCTAGCCCGCCCCCCTACTGCACGGGATGCTTCAAAAACCGTAGCATGATGCCCCGCCTGCGTGGAGGCAATAGCCGCCGCCAACCCCGCCCAACCCGCGCCGATAATAGCGATTTTCATAATGTCCTACATCCGCCCCAACGCCTGCACCTTCCACGCCAGCCACATTTTGCGCAGAGGGG
>ERZ724511.212-NODE-212-length-20384-cov-7.123813_pt1 | contig 20384 bp, 17 predicted proteins | sample MGYA00376044_ERZ724511 | MGnify/ENA primary metagenome ERZ724511 (study PRJEB28724, sample SAMN07190887) | wastewater metagenome | isolation source: effluent of sewage treatment plant in Hong Hong | place: USA: Christiansburg, Virginia | collected 2016-03-01 ...
ATGGCTCGCCTCCCACGCTTGAGCCTTGCGGGGCAGCTTCACCACATCATCCAGCGCGGCAATAATCGGCAGACCGTGTTCGTCGATGCGCAGGATTGTGAGCGGATGCTGACCCTGCTGGAAGAAAACGCCCGCAAGTTCCGCGTGGCGATTCATGCCTATGTGTTGATGGACAACCATTTTCACCTGCTGCTAACCCCCAGCACCAAGGATGCCATCGCGCACACCATGCAAGCCATCGGGCGCAGTTATGTGCGCTATTTCAACGACCGCCACCGTCGCAGCGGCACGCTATGGGAAGGGCGTTACCGCTCCACTATTCTGCAAGCCGAGCGGTATTTGCTACCCTGCATGGTTTATATCGACCAAAACCCCGTGCGGGCAGGGCGGGTGGTGCAGGCGCGGGATTATCCGTGGTCGAGCCATGCCCACTATTTGGGCTTGCGCACCGAGCGTTTGATTACGCCCCATGCACTCTTTTGGCGCTTGGGCAATACGCCGTTCGCCCGCGAAGTGGCCTATGATGCCTTGGTGCAATCGGATGTTGCCAGCAACCATCAACAAGCGTTGACCGATTCCACCTTGAGCGGATGGGCGTTGGGCGATGCCGATTTTCTGCAAAACCTGCAAGCCCTCACCCCTCGGCGGATGACCCCCAAACCCGCTGGGCGACCGCCTGCCAATCCACCTTCTACCCCTGCTTAATTTTTATGCTGTACGCTATTTTGAAAACCGTTCACGTTCTGTCGATTGCGATTTGGATTGGAGGCATGGTTTTTACCCAATTTTTCCTGCGTCCGGCACTGATGGTGCTGGAGCCGCCGATGCGTTTGCGCGTGATGCACGCTCTATTGGGGCGATTTTTGAATGCCATGCTACTCATCGCGGGGCTAACCGTCATCAGCGGCGGCGGGATGCTCGGGCGTATGGGGATTCAAACGGCGATTCCGCTGGAATGGCTCATCATGGCGGGCTTGGGCGGCATCATGTTGTGCGTTTTGTTATTCATCCGATTCGTTTTATACGTGCGTTTAACGCATAGCGTTAGTGCATCGGCATGGGCGGTGGGCGCGGTGGTGCTGGGGCATATTCGCAAAGGTGTTGGAATTAACCTCAGCATTGCCGTGCTGATTGTGTTCATTACCTTGCTCGGCAATACGGCATAAAACACCAAAATCGGCTGCAATGCACAGCCTTCCTGCATAGTGTGCTATGAAATTTGATGTGTCCCCTATTTTTTCAATAATGGTTGAATAAATAAAGAATAGGAATCTGACCCCTATTATTTTTGATAACTGCCGATGGCATCAATGTTGCATTGCAGTAAACTCCCCAAATCTGACATCTTCTGACACTTTTTAAGGATACCGGAATGAACGCCATGACAAGGCTTGCTGAGATTGAACATATTCAGGAACACGGTCTGTATTCCTCAACCCAAGAGCATGACGCTTGCGGTGTAGGTTTTGTCGCCCATATCAAAGGCACGAAATCGCACGCTATTGTGAAAAATGCACTGAAGATTCTTGAAAATCTGGATCATCGGGGTGCAGTGGGTGCAGATAAGCTGATGGGCGATGGCGCTGGTATCTTGATTCAGATTCCCGATGCCCTCTACCGCGAAGAAATGTCCAAGCAAGGCGTGCAACTGCCTCCTTTGGGCGAATACGGTGTGGGCATGGTTTTCTTGCCCCAAGAACACGCTTCCCGCCTTGCGTGCGAGCAAGAGATGGAACGCGCCATCAAAGCCGAAGGCCAAGTGCTGCTGGGCTGGCGTGATGTGCCGGTTAACCGTGACATGCCCATGTCGCCCACTGTGCGTGAAAAAGAACCGCTCATGCGCCAAATTTTTATTGGCCGTGGCAGCGATGTCATTGTGCAAGATGCGTTAGAGCGCAAACTCTACGTTATCCGCAAAACCGCGAGCAGCAATATCCAAGCACTGGGACTCAAGCACAGCAAGGAATACTACGTTCCCAGCATGTCCAGCCGCACCGTGATTTACAAAGGCTTGTTGCTGGCGGATCAAGTAGGCACGTATTACAACGACTTGACCGATGAACGCTGCGTTTCCGCACTGGGCTTGGTGCATCAACGTTTCTCCACCAACACATTCCCCGAATGGCCTTTGGCGCATCCCTACCGCTTCGTGGCGCATAACGGTGAAATCAACACCGTAAAAGGGAACTACAACTGGATGAAAGCGCGTGAAGGCGTGATGTCTTCCCCCGTGTTGGGCAACGATCTGCAAAAACTGTACCCTATCAGCTTTGCGGGTCAATCCGATACCGCGACATTCGATAACTGCTTGGAATTGCTGACCATGTCCGGCTACCCCATCAGCCAAGCCGTGATGATGATGATTCCCGAACCGTGGGAAAACCACACCATGATGGACGAGCGTCGCCGTGCGTTCTACGAATACCATGCCGCGATGCTGGAACCGTGGGATGGCCCCGCTTCCATCGTGTTTACCGATGGTCGCCAGATCGGTGCAACGCTCGACCGCAACGGCTTGCGCCCCTCGCGCTACTGCATCACCGATGACGATTTGGTCATCATGGGTTCGGAATCCGGCGTGTTGCCCGTGCCTGAAAACAAAATCGTGCGCAAATGGCGTTTGCAACCCGGCAAAATGTTCTTGATCGACCTCGAACAAGGTCGCATGATTGACGATGAAGAACTCAAAGCCGGACTCGCCAACAGCAAACCCTACAAGCAATGGATTGAAAACCTGCGCATCCGTTTGGACGACGTGCAAGGCAGCGGCGAACCCGCGACCGAAACCGAAAGCCAAGTTGCGCTGCTGGATCGCCAACAAGCCTTTGGTTTCACCCAAGAAGATGTGAAATTCCTGATTGCACCGATGGCTGCCAACGGCGAAGAAGCCATTGGTTCGATGGGTAACGATAGCCCGCTCGCCGTGCTGTCGGATAAAAATAAACCGCTTTACAACTACTTCAAACAGTTGTTCGCGCAGGTGACCAATCCGCCCATCGACCCGATTCGGGAAGCGATTGTGATGAGCTTGGTGTCCTTCATCGGCCCTAAACCGAATCTGCTGGACATCAACCAAATCAACCCACCCATGCGCCTTGAAGTCGCCCAGCCCGTGCTGGACTTCACCGACATGGCAAAACTGCGTGATATTCAAAAGCACACCCAAGGCAAATTCAGCAGCTACACACTGGACATCACCTACCCCTTGGTATGGGGTCACGAGGGTGTGGAAGCGAAAATTGCATCGCTGTGCGCCGAAGCCGTGGACGCGATCAAGAGCGGTAAAAACATCCTCATCATCAGCGACCGCAGCTTGAGCGCCAGCCAAGTGGCAATTCCTGCGCTGTTGGCACTGTCGGCGATTCACCAGCATTTGGTCACACGCGGTTTGCGCACCAGCGCGGGCTTGGTCGTGGAAACAGGCACTGCGCGTGAAGTGCATCACTTTGCGGTGTTGGCGGGTTATGGCGCGGAAGCGGTTCACCCCTATCTGGCGATGGAAACATTGGCAGAAGTCCACAAAGAACTGCCCGGCAATTTGACCGCTGAAAAAGCAATTTATAACTACGTCAAAGCCATTGGCAAAGGTTTGTCGAAAATCATGTCCAAAATGGGCGTTTCGACCTACATGAGCTATTGCGGTGCGCAATTGTTTGAAGCGATTGGTCTCTCCAGCGAAACCGTCAGCAAATACTTTACGGGCACGCCCAGCAAGGTGGAAGGTATCGGCATTTTTGAAATCGCCGAAGAAGCCATCCGTATGCACAAAGCGGCTTTCAGCACCGACCCCGTGTTGGCGAACCGTTTGGATGCTGGCGGCGAATACGCATGGCGTACCCGTGGTGAAGAGCATATGTGGACACCCGATGCCATCGCCAAGCTGCAACACAGCACCCGCGCCAACAATTTCAACACGTACAAAGAGTACGCGGAAATCATCAACGACCAAAGCAAGCGCCATTTGACGCTGCGCGGTTTGTTTGAGTTCAAAATCGACCCCGCCAAAGCCATTCCGCTGGATGAAGTCGAATCCGCTAAAGAAATCGTGAAGCGCTTTGCCACGGGTGCGATGTCGCTCGGTTCGATTTCGACCGAAGCACACGCCACCCTCGCCGTTGCCATGAACCGTATCGGCGGCAAGAGCAATACGGGTGAAGGTGGTGAAGATGCTGCCCGTTACCGCAACGAGCTGAAAGGCATCCCCATCAAACAGGGCGATAGCTTGAAGAGCATCATCGGTGCAGAAAACGTGGAAACCGATTTGCCGTTGGAAGCGGGTGATTCGCTGCGCAGCCGCATCAAGCAGGTGGCTTCGGGTCGCTTTGGTGTGACCGCTGAATACCTCTCCAGCGCCGACCAAATCCAGATCAAAATGGCGCAGGGCGCAAAACCCGGTGAAGGGGGTCAGTTGCCCGGTAGCAAGGTTTCCGATTACATCGGTAAACTGCGCCATTCCGTTCCCGGTGTGGGCTTGATTTCGCCCCCACCCCACCATGATATTTATTCGATTGAAGATTTGGCGCAGTTGATTCACGATCTGAAAAATGTTGCGCCCCATAGCGACATCAGCGTGAAACTGGTAGCCGAAATCGGTGTCGGTACGATTGCCGCTGGCGTTGCCAAGTGCAAGGCCGACCATGTGGTGATTGCAGGTCATGACGGTGGTACGGGCGCATCGCCTTGGTCGTCGATCAAACATTGCGGTAGCCCTTGGGAGATCGGTCTGGCAGAAACCCAGCAAACACTGGTGCTGAACCGCCTGCGCAGCCGTGTGCGCGTGCAAGCCGATGGTCAAATGAAAACCGGACGTGACGTGGCTATCGGCGCGTTGCTGGGTGCGGATGAATTCGGTTTTGCCACCGCGCCGCTGGTCGTGGAAGGCTGCATCATGATGCGCAAATGCCATCTGAATACCTGCCCTGTGGGTGTTGCAACGCAAGACCCCGATTTGCGCAAGAAATTCTCTGGCAAGCCCGAGCATGTGGTGAATTACTTCTTCTTCATCGCCGAAGAAGTGCGTCAAATCATGGCACAACTGGGTATCCGCAAATTTGACGACATGATTGGTCGCGCTGATTTGCTCGACATGCGCCAAGGTATTGAACATTGGAAAGCCAGCGGTTTGGATTTCAGCCGCTTGTTTGCGATGCCCAAATCCAACGATATGCCCCGTTTCCACACCGAAACGCAAGAACACGGTTTGGAAAAATCGCTCGACAACGTGCTGATTGAAAAATCCAAGCCCGCTATCGAACGCGGTGAAAAAGTGAAATTCATCGAAATGGCGCGTAACGTCAACCGTTCGCTGGGCGCGATGCTCTCCGGCGCGGTGACCAAAGTCCACCCCGAAGGCTTGCCAGACGATACCATCCACATTCAGTTGGAAGGTACGGGCGGTCAATCGTTCGGCGCGTTCTTGTGCAACGGTATCACCTTGTACCTGATTGGCGAAGCCAACGACTACACGGGTAAAGGCTTATCCGGCGGTCGCGTGGTGGTTCGCCCCAGCATCGACTTCCGTGGTGAAGCCACCCAAAACACCATCGTCGGTAATACCGTGATGTACGGTGCGACAACGGGCGAAGCCTTCTTCAGCGGCGTGGCAGGCGAGCGCTTTGCGGTACGTCTCTCCGGCGCGACTGCCGTCGTCGAAGGGACAGGCGACCACGGTTGCGAATACATGACAGGCGGCACAGTCGTGGTTCTGGGTAAAACCGGACGTAACTTTGCAGCGGGTATGAGCGGCGGTGTCGCCTACGTTTACGATGAAGACGGCTTATTTGCCAAACGCTGCAATACCGCGATGGTCTCATTGGAAAAAGTGCTACCCAGCTCCGACCAAGAAGCCAATATGAACAAAGGCATCTGGCATCGTGGCGAAACCGATGAAGCGCAACTGAAGAAACTGCTGGACGATCACAATCGCTGGACGGGCAGCAAACGCGCCCGCGAGTTGCTGGACAACTGGGAGGTATCGCGCCTCAAGTTCGTCAAGGTATTCCCGAACGAGTACAAACGTGCGCTGGGTGAAATCCATGCGAGGAAAACATCATGCAGCAAGCCTTAAACCTTGTGATTCAAACACGCCCTGACTTGATGCACGGCACACCGTGCTTTATAGGGACGCGCGTCCCCGTTCAGAGTTTGTTTGATTATTTGGAAGCGGGCGATAGTTTGGAAGAGTTCGTTCAACAATTCCCGACTGTTACCCGTGATTTGGTGATTCGGGTACTTGAAGCGAGTAAGCTGGCTTTGTTGGCAGAAATGCAAACAACGCAGTCAACGCAATCCATGCAATGAAAATCTTACTTGATGAATCCGTGCCCAAAGCATTGGGATATGAATTGCAAGGACATTTTGTCCGCACGGTGCAAGCCAGTAACAACCGTGTCAGTACGGCACTGGGATTTGTCCCCCAAATTTTGCGGCTACTGGATTTTGATTTTCCAGAAAAAATTGTTCGTCTTTCATTAAATTGAAATAAAGAAAAGAAAGTGAGTACCTCATGGGAAAAGTAACAGGCTTCAAAGAGTTTGCCCGCATCGAGGAAGGCTACGCCCCCGTTACCGAGCGCCTCGCCAATTACCAAGAATTTGTCATCGGTCTGGATGCGACCCAGTCCGTGACGCAGGCGGCACGCTGCATGGATTGCGGCACACCGTTTTGCAGCAACGGTTGCCCCGTGAACAACATCATCCCCGATTTCAACGATTTGGTGTACCACGAGGATTGGAAAAACGCGCTGGACACCCTGCACAGCACCAATAACTTCCCCGAGTTCACTGGACGCATTTGTCCCGCGCCCTGCGAGGCGGCTTGCGTTATCAACGTGAACGGTGACGCGGTGGGTATCAAATCCATCGAACACGCGATCATCGACAAAGGCTGGGCAGAAGGCTGGGTCAAACCCCAAGTTGCCGCCCAGAAAACGGGTAAGAAAGTGGCGGTTGTGGGCGCAGGCCCTGCGGGTATGGCAGCGGCGCAACAGTTGGCGCGGGTGGGTCACGATGTCACCTTGTTCGAGAAGAACGATACCATCGGCGGCTTGCTGCGCTACGGCATCCCCGATTTCAAATTGGACAAATCCCACATCGACCGCCGCGCTGCCCAACTGCAAGCCGAAGGTGTGACGATTCGCACCAACGTCGTCGTTGGCGAATGGCCAGCCGATTCCAAAGTCACCAACTGGGCGAAAGAAACCGTTTCTGCCGCCCAACTGCAAGCCGAGTTCGATGCCGTGCTGCTGACTGGCGGTTCAGAGCAATCGCGTGATTTACCCATCACTGGGCGTGATCTGGCAGGTATCCATTTTGCGATGGAATTTTTGCCCCAGCAAAACAAAGTCAACGGCGGCGGCGTGGTCGAAAACCAACTCCGCGCGGATGGTAAACACGTTATCGTCATCGGCGGCGGCGACACAGGCAGCGACTGCGTAGGCACTAGCACCCGCCACGGTGCGGCCAGCGTCACCCAGTTTGAAGTGATGCCCGAGCCACCCGTCGAAGAAAACCGTCCGCTGACATGGCCCTACTGGCCGCTGAAACTGCGCACCAGTTCCAGCCACGATGAAAGCGCGGAAAAAGGTTTGTTGAAGCGCGAATTTGCGATTTCCACCAAAGAATTTATCGGCGAAAACGGCAAAGTAACGGGCTTGAAAACCGTGCGTGTCGAATTCAAAGACGGCAAACTGGTTGAAATCGCCGGAACCGAGCAAACCTACCAAGCCGATTTGGTCTTGTTGGCGATGGGCTTTGTGAATCCCGTTGCCACGATGTTGGATTCGTTTGGCATTGCCAAAGACAATCGCGGTAACGCCAAAGCATCGACCGAAGACAAAGGCGGCTACGCTACCAATGTCGGTAAAGTGTTTGCCGCAGGCGATGTGCGCCGTGGTCAAAGTTTGGTCGTTTGGGCGATCCGTGAAGGTCGTCAAGCCGCCCGTGCGGTGGATGCGTTCTTGATGGGTTCTAGCACCCTGCCACGTTAATCCATCCCCTCATCCCCTCTCACCCTGTCTTCCTCCCGCACTCTGTGGGGGCAAGGCGGGGTGATTTTTTTGGTGGATTCCTTGTGTAATCTCTTACACTGCACCCATGAAAAATACTTGCGATATTGAACATCTGAATGAGAAAAATGCGGTGGAGTTGGCGCGGTTTGCGCGTTTAGCCTCCGAAGTGCAGCCCAGTGCCTCACAACCTATCGTCCATTATGTGGCGCAGGGCGAATTGCGTCCGCGTTTGGGCGGAGAGCCGCAGTTGTGGCTTCACCTCACCGCGCAGGTGGTGTTGCCGTTGTTGTGCCAACGCTGCTTGGACGTAGTGGAAACCGAAATCAGCGTGGAACGGGAGTTCCGTTTCGTCGCAACCGAAGCTGAGGCCGAGCAAGAGGACGAAGAATCAGAAGAAGATATTTTGGTCAACGATGCCAATTTCAACCTGCATAACCTGATCGAAGACGAACTTTTGATGGCATTGCCGATGGTTCCGATGCACGACGAATGCGAACCGCCCGTCGCGCTCAAGGAAGAAAAAGTGAGTCCGTTTGCGATCCTTGGCCAACTCAAAAAATAAGAACTATAATGCTGGGTTGCTGCGCACGCGGGTAGTCTTGCTTGGTTGCGCTTTATCGACGTTATCAACAATTCGTAGGAGCAGATTATGGCTGTCCAACAAAATAAAAAATCCCCTTCCAAGCGCGGTATGCACCGTTCGCACAATGCTTTGACCGTTCCCGGCATCGCAATTGAACCCACTACTGGCGAAGTGCATCTGCGTCATCACATCAGCCCCAACGGTTTTTACCGTGGTCGCAAAGTGTTGAAAACCAAATCGGAAGCCTGATTCTTTTCCTGAATCAAGGGTTTCTTTTATCCAAGCCCGAAGCTGCTTCACCGTGGCATCGGGCTTTTGTTTTGTCTGTACGATATAAACCATGATAACCATCGCTGTGGATTGCATGGGAGGCGATCACGGCCCCCAGATCACTTTGCCCGCTTGCCGTCAATTCCTCACACAGCACCCCGAAGCACACCTGCGCATGGTCGGCCTGCCGCTGGCAATGAGCGGCTTCTCTCACCCCCGCGCGACCATTATTGAAGCCAGCGAGGTCGTCACGATGGATGATCCGCTGGAAGTCGCGCTGCGTAAGAAAAAAGATTCCTCCATGCGCGTTGCCATCCAGCAGGTGAAAGACGGTAGCGCCCAAGCCGCCGTCTCTGCGGGGAATACGGCGGCACTCATGGCGATTGCCCGTTATTTGCTCAAAACCCTCGAAGGGGTGGAACGTCCCGCGCTGGCGGGTCAGATTCCCAACGTCACGGGCAATGGAACCATGATGCTGGACTTGGGTGCGAATGTCGATTGCTCGGCTCAGCATTTATTGCAATTTGCGGTGCTGGGTTCGACACTGGTTTCCGCGCTCACGGGCAAAGAATCGCCTACCGTGGGTTTACTGAACAACGGCACGGAAATCATCAAGGGCAATGAAGTCATCAAACAAGCCGGTGATTTATTGCGTGCCGCATCCGAATCGGGCGATTTGAATTTTTACGGCAATGTCGAAGGCAACGATATTTTCAAAGGCACGGTTGATTTGGTGGTGTGCGATGGTTTTGTCGGCAATATCGCCTTGAAAACGATTGAAGGGCTGGCCTCCATGTTCGCCACCACCTTGAAGGCGGAGTTTTCTAAAAACACCCTCACCCAGATCGCAGGGGCAGCGGCGTATCCGGTGCTGACATCGTTCAAGAACCGTTTTGACCATCGCCGTTACAACGGTGCAGCATTTTTGGGCTTGCGCGGACTGGTTTTCAAGAGTCACGGCTCAGCGGATGCGTTAGCTTTTGAAACCGCACTCAACCGCGCGTATGATGCAGCCCACAACAATTTGCTGGACAAAGTTCAAGCGCGTGTGGCACATGCCGCACCGTTGATGATGTCGGAATAAACACGTTAGACACGTTAGATACGTTATGAAAACTTATTCACGAATTACGGGGACGGGTAGTTATTTGCCCCCGCGCAAGCTCAACAATGCCGATATGGTGCAATTACTGGCCGAGCGCGGTTTGGAAACATCCGACGACTGGATCACCGAACGCACGGGCATTCATTCCCGCCATTTTGCCGATGAAGGCGTTTTTAGCAGCGATCTGGGCGTAGAAGCCGCCAAAGCCGCATTGCAAGCCGCTGGCAAAAATCCGCAAGATATTGACCTCATCATCGTGGCGACTTCTACACCCGATATGGTTTTTCCCTCCACTGCCTGTATTTTGCAAAACAAACTCGGAGCCAACGGTTGCCCCGCGTTTGACGTGCAAGCGGTGTGCAGCGGCTTTATTTACGCGCTCACCATCGCGGATTCGATGATTCAATCGGGCGCGGCCAAATGCGCTTTGGTCGTGGGTGCAGAAATTTTCTCGCGTATTCTGGATTTCAATGATCGCACCACCTGCGTGCTGTTTGGTGACGGCGCGGGCGCGGTGGTACTAGAAGCATCCGAAACCCCGGGCATTTTGTCCACCGATTTGCACGCCGATGGCAAGCATGTGGGCATTTTGTGCGTTCCGGGTCACGTCAATGGCGGTCAGGTGATGGGCGACCCCGTTCTGAAAATGGACGGGCAAGCGGTGTTCAAACTCGCCGTCGGCGTGCTGGAAAGTGCGGCGAAAGCGGTTCTGCAAAAAGCCAATCGCACCGAAGCCGATGTGGATTGGTTGATTCCCCACCAAGCCAATATCCGCATCATGCAAGGCACGGCACGCAAGCTGAAATTGTCGATGGATAAAGTGGTCGTCACCGTTCACCAGCACGGCAACACCTCAGCGGCTTCGATTCCTCTGGCACTCGATACCGCCGTGCGTGCGGGTCAGGTCAAAACCGGACAAACGCTGTTATTGGAAGGCGTAGGCGGTGGCTTTACGTGGGGCGCGGTTTTGTTAGTTTTGTAATTCGTCGTTTTTATGAAAAATTTTGCATTTGTTTTTCCGGGACAAGGTTCTCAATCGGTGGGTATGCTGGATGCGTGGGGCGATCACCCCATCGTCGCACAAACGCTGCAAGAAGCATCGGACGCGCTGAATGAAGATATGGGCGCGTTGATTCACAACGGCCCCAAAGAGGCCTTGGCACTCACCACCAACACCCAGCCCGTGATGCTGGTCGCAGGTGTGGCAGCGTACCGCGTGTGGATGTCTGAAGTGGGCGTTGCGCCTTCCGTGGTTGCGGGTCATTCGTTGGGTGAATACACCGCCTTGGTCGCCGCCGGTTCGTTGACGCTGGCACAAGCCGCGCCGCTGGTGCGTCTGCGGGCCGAGGCGATGCAAGCCGCTGTTCCCGTCGGTACGGGCGCAATGGCGGCGATTTTGGGCATGGATGCGGAAAAAGTACGCGCTGGTTGCGCCGAAGTAACCGCCTCATTCGCCGCTGATTCGGGCGAAGTAGTCGAAGCGGTGAATTTCAACGACCCTGCCCAAACCGTGATTGCTGGTAGCAAAGCCGCCGTCGAAAAAGCCTGTGTCGCGTTGAAGGCGGGCGGTGCGAAACGCGCCCTGCCCTTGCCCGTCTCCGCACCCTTCCATTCCTGCTTGATGAAGCCCGCCGCCGAAAAATTGAAAGCGCGGCTGGAACAAATCGACATCGCCACGCCCCAAATCGCCTTGGTGAATAACATTGATGTGGCGGTAGAAACCGATGTGCAACGCATCCGTGACGCGCTGTATCGTCAAGCCTTTGGCCCCGTGCGTTGGGTGGAATGCGTGCGTGCGATCAAAGCGCGGGGCATTGATACGCTGGTCGAATGCGGCCCGGGCAAAGTATTGGCGGGTATGGCGAAACGCATTGATGCCGATTTGACTGGATTGGCCATTTTTGACCCCGCAACATTGGCGGATGTCAAAGGGATTTTGACAGGATCAACAGGAGTTGTAGCATGAGCGCCACAGAATTGAAAGCACACATCGCACTGGTAACGGGCGCTTCACGCGGGATTGGTGCAGCGATTGCCCACACATTGGCAAGCCAAGGCTATCGCGTAATCGGCACTGCCACCACCGAAGCGGGAGCCGCCAAAATCACCGATGTCCTTTCCGCCTATGCAGGGTGCAGCGGGCGCGTGTTGAACGTAACCCAAGCGGGTGCAGGTGAAGCCTTGGTCGATGCCATTGCCAAAGAATACGGCGGATTGCACGTCTTGGTGAACAATGCGGGCATTACCCGCGACAACCTCGCTATGCGCATGAAAGATGAGGAATGGGATGCCGTGATGGATGCCAATTTGAAAGGCGTTTTCCGCATGAGCCGTGCCGTGATGCGCACCATGATGAAACAGCGTTATGGGCGGATTATTAACATCACTTCCGTAGTCGGTGCATCCGGCAATGCAGGGCAAGCCAACTATGCCGCAGCCAAAGCAGGCGTAGCGGGCATGACCCGCGCCTTGGCCAAAGAGTTGGGTTCGCGCAACATTACCGTGAACTGCGTCGCCCCCGGATTTATCGAAACCGATATGACCGCTGTCCTACCCGAAGCGCAGCAAAAAGCCCTGATGAGCCAGATTCCAATGGGGCATCTCGGTAAACCCGAAGATATTGCACACGCCGTTGCCTACCTTGCATCACCATTAGCAGGTTATGTGACGGGGCAGGAATTGCATGTCAACGGTGGCATGACCATGTAAAATGCGGCGTTCTTTTTCTTTTTTTCCAACCCTCAAAGGGAAGCTATGAGTGATATTGCAAACCGTGTCAAAAAAATTATTTCCGAACAACTCGGCGTAGATGAAATCAGCGTAACGCCAGAAAAGTCTTTCGTGACCGATCTCGGTGCCGACTCGCTGGATACCGTTGAATTGGTGATGGCACTCGAAGATGAATTCGGTATTGAAATCCCCGATGAAGAGGCCGAAAAAATCACCACGGTGAAAGCTGCTATTGATTACGCAGAAGCTAATTACAAAGCCGATTAATTGCATTGATTTGCACTTAAGTTGGTCTGATTTTTCATTTCCCTAACTGCTGCCTATTTTGCCTATGTCCCGTCGTCGTGTTGTTGTTACTGGGTTGGGTTGTGTGTCTCCTGTTGGTAATACCGTTACCGAAGCGTGGAGCAACATCATCGCAGGTCAATCGGGTATCCAAAAAATTTCTCGGTTTGATGCCTCGACTTTTACCTGCCAAATTGCAGGTGAGGTGCGCAATTTCAATCTGGAGGCCTACTTGTCTAGCAAGGAGGCACGCACTATGGATACCTTCATCCACTACGGCATCGCTGCGGCGGTGCAAGCGGTAGAGGATGCAGGGTTGCCAACGGGTGCAGCGTTGGGGGAAGAAGAGTCCACCCGCATCGGTTGCGTGATTGGTGCGGGCATGGGCGGTTTGCCCTTGATTGAGAATATGCATGGTGAATTCACCACGCGCGGTGCTCGCCGTATCTCCCCATTTTTTGTGCCTGCCACCATTGTGAATATGGCGGCAGGGCATGTTTCGATGCGATTCGGCTTCAAAGGCCCGAATATCGCTATCGCCACAGCCTGTACCACGGGTTTGCATTGCATTGGTGATGCCGGCCGCATGATTGAGTACGGCGATGCCGATGTCATGATTGCAGGCGGCGCAGAATCGACCGTTTCGCCTTTGGGCGTAGGGGGTTTTGCTTCCATGCGTGCGTTGAGTACCCGCAATGATGATCCCACCGCTGCTTCGCGCCCTTGGGATAAAAACCGTGACGGTTTTGTTCTGGGTGAAGGTGCGGGTATCGTGGTACTCGAAGAATACGAACACGCCGTAAAACGCGGAGCCAAAATCTACGCCGAACTCGCTGGCTTTGGCATGAGTGCCGATGCAGGTCACATGACCGCCCCCAATATGGATGGCCCTCGCCGTGCGATGCTGGGTGCGATGCGCAATGCCGGCATCAACCCCGATCAAATTGATTACTTGAATGCCCACGGCACATCCACCCCGCTGGGTGATTTGAACGAAACCAATGCGATTAAAGCCGCTTTGGGTGCGCATTCCCAAAAAGTGGTGGTTAGCTCGACCAAATCCATGACCGGTCACTTGCTGGGCGCGGCGGGTGGTGTGGAATCGGTGTTTACCATATTGGCGTTGCACCACCAAATCGTTCCCCCCACCATCAACCTCACCCACCAAGACCCTGAGTGCGATTTGGACTACTGCGCCAACACCGCACGCAGTATGCCGATGGAATACGCCTTGAAAAACAATTTCGGTTTTGGCGGAACCAACGGTTCTTTGGTCTTCAAACGGGTTTAACGGTTTAACCCTGTCATGCCCCACCGCCGAACTGCACCTGCGATCACGGTGCCGATTCGGCGTTCTTATTGGCGGCTGGCGTGCATCGGGTGTTTGTTCCTGATCGCCGCTTTTTTCGCTCCGCCGCTTTCCCTGTTTTTATTTCTGATTCCCTTGGTGGCGTGGTATCGCTCACCTGTTGGCTGCTTGCAATGGGATGGCACAGCGTGGTCGTGGCAGGGTGTTCCTGCATCGCCTTCGCCCTTACGCTTGGTGGTGCAGTTGGATTGGCAATACGGGATGGTCGTTTCAGGGATAGGCTCAGGATTGTGGCTGGATAAGCCCAGCGTGGAATTACGCCGCGCTGTGTATGGTCGCGCCGATAACCGCTCCGGCAACCAGTAGCCACATCATGTGAATGGAAGTGGTGCGCATCAACACAATCGTGGCAAAGGTAATCAGCCATAGCCACCCTGTTTCGTGAATGCCGCCACTGCCCTGACTGCTGGCCAGAATCCAACCCGTGGCTACCAATAGCGCGATCACAATCGGCGACATCCCTTGTTTGAAGGCACGCACAATACGGCGTTCACGGTTGTTATGCCCCCAACGAGCCGCAGCAAACGTGAGCGTGGTGCTGGGCAACAAAATACCCACCATCGCAATCACCACCCCCGCCAGCGCGGGAAGCCATGCCTGCATTCCAGCCGCAATTCCGCCCCCTGCATTCAGCCCCACATTCCAACCCAGCACGGCAATGAACAACAAATTCGGCCCCGGAGCCGCCTGTGCCAGAGCGATGGAGGAGGTGAATTGTCCTTCGGTGAGCCAACTTTTTTCCAGCACCAAATAATGGTGCATATCGGGTGCAGTCGTAATCGCCCCGCCGATCGCCAAGAGCGAAAGCGATAAAAAGTGCGTGAATAAAACCAGCCAATCGGCGGTGGTGAAATGCAAAATCATGGTTGTTTTGAGGGTGCTAATTGTCGATATGCCCACCACCACGCCGCACCGCCCAATACCAGCAGAACCGCCACCAGCGGCACGCGAAACAATGCCGAAGCGATAAAACTGGCGACGAGGAAAAACCAGCACGCCACCAGCCCCATCGCGTTATTTTTCAGGCTGGCGGTGAGTTTCAATCCCGTGGCGGCAATCAATCCTGCCGATACCGCGCTCATGCCACGCAATGCGCCTTGCACCACCGGAATATCGGTAAACCCACCCAATAAAGCCGCCAGTGCCACCACAATCAATAATGGAAACAATAACATTCCCGCCAACGCAGCCATCGCCCCCGTAAACCCGAAGTACCGATCTCCGATGATGAGCGATAAATTCACCACATTCGGCCCGGGCAAAATCTGCGCTACCGCCCAGTCTTCGAGAAATTCTTCCGAGGTAAGCCAGCGTTTTTTCTCGACCAATTCCCGCTGGGCGATCGCCACCACGCCACCAAAACCTTGCAGGGCCAGTTGCGAGAAAGAGAGAAACAAATCCGCCCGCGATTGCGGCACAGAAGGGGGGGATGGGGGGGTATTCATAGGAACAGTGCGATTTGATCCGTGCTTCCCCCGAAAGATTGTATTCACTTCCCCTCAATCCATCACCGGAACCAAAAATTCGCGGCTGATGTGGAGGCCTAGATCGTTGACGCGGTCGAGGAATTGGGTCAAATAGGCGTGTAGGCCGGTTGCCAGAATTTCGTCGATGCGTCCGTATTGCAATTCCGAGCGCAGCTTACCCGCGCGGCGCAGGGTTTCACTTTGCGGGTCGCTGGCGACCAGTGCCAAATTGCTGACGACTTGATCCATACTCGCGTGCAGTGAACGGGGCATGTCGGGGCGCAGAATCAGCAGTTCCGCCACCCGTTCGGGCTTGATAACGTCACGGTAGACTTTGCGGTAAATCTCGAAACCGGAAACGCTGCGCAGCACTGCACTCCAGTGGTAGAAATCGTATTCCTGATCTTTGATATTGGCGCTGGTGTTGCCGTAAAAATCATTCGCCACCGCGTGGAATTTGACATCCACCAAGCGAGCGGTATTGTCGGCACGCTCCAAGAATGTACCCAGCCGCATAAAGTGCAACGATTCATCCATCAGCATCGTACCCAGCGTCACGCCGCGCGAGAGGTGGGAGCGGAATTTGACCCACTCAAAGAACTGGGCGGGGTCGCGCTCCAACTCTCCGGTTTTAATCATGCGCTTCAATTCCAACCACGTTTGGTTTTGCGTTTCCCACACCTCGGTGGTGAGCGAACCGCGCACGGCACGCGCATTTTCCCGCGCTGCCGCCAAGCACGACAAAATGCTGGAAGGATTGCTCTCATCCCGCACCATGAAATCCATCACGTTACGGGGGTTGATCGCGCCATAGCGGGCGTGGTAGTTGGCGGTTAGCTCGCTGATGGAGAGTAAACCCTGCCATCCGATTTGGGCATCGGTATCCGATTGCGGCAACAACGAGGCTTGGTAATTCACATCCAGCAAACGCGCGGTGTTCTCGGCGCGTTCGGTGTAACGTGCCATCCAATACAAATGGTCGGCGGTGCGTGAAAGCATTGAAAAATTTCCCATTATTGAACTCCTTATTTTTCCAGCACCCATGTATCTTTCGTCCCACCACCTTGGCTGCTATTCACCACCAGTGAACCCTCTTTCAACGCCACCCGTGTTAAGCCACCCGGAACCGTTTTAACGCTCTTGCCGCACAGCACATAAGGACGCAAGTCGATATGGCGGGGTGCTACGCCGCTGTCCACAAACGTGGGGCAACTGGAGAGGCTCAATGTCGGTTGGGCAATGTAGCGTTCGGGATGTTCGGTCAGCAGACGGCGGAAGGTTTCAATTTCCGCCTTGGTTGCCGCTGGCCCGACCAACATACCGTAACCCCCTGCACCATGCACTTCTTTTACCACCAAGTCTTTGAGATTAGCCAAGGTGTACGCTAAATCATCCGGCTTGCGGCACATATAAGTGGGGACATTGTTCAAAATCGGCTTTTCACCGAGGTAGAACTCAATCATCTGCGGCACATAAGGGTAAATGGATTTATCGTCCGCCACGCCCGTTCCCACCGCATTGCAGATGGTGACGTGCCCGGCACGGTACGCTTCCATCAAGCCACGGCAGCCCAGCGTGGAATCGGGGCGGAATACGGCGGGGTCGAGGAAATCATCATCGACACGGCGGTAAATCACATCCACCCGTTTCAATCCGCGCGTGGTGCGCATGTAGACGAAATTGTCTTTCACCAGCAAATCTTGCCCTTCCACCAACTGCACGCCCATTTGTTGGGCGAGGAAGGCGTGTTCAAAATACGCGCTGTTGTACATACCGGGTGTGAGTACGACCACGGTCGGCTCGGCGGTAGTGGCAGGGCTGCTTTCACGCAGAGTTTCCAACAACCAGTCGGGGTAATGCGCAACCGGAGCTACGCGGTGGGCGCTGAACAGTTCGGGGAATAGCCGCATCATCATTTTGCGGTTTTCCAGCATATAGCTTACGCCGCTGGGAACGCGCAAATTGTCTTCCAGCACGTAGTATTCGCCATTACCGGCTGAATCGGGCGCACGCACGATGTCGATGCCGGAGATATTGGAATAAATCTGATTCGGCACATTCACACCCACCATTTCGGGGCGGAACTGGGCGTTATTCTCGATTTGGTCACGCGGAATCACGCCGGCCTTGAGAATCTCTTGGTCGTGGTACACATCGTGAATAAAACGGTTCAGGGCGGTGACGCGCTGGGCGAGACCTTTTTCCATGCTCGCCCACTCGTGCGCGGGGATGACACGGGGAATCAGGTCAAAAGGAATCAGGCGCTCGGTTCCCGCACCATCTTCATCTTTCTCGCCATACACGGCAAAGGTGATACCAACACGGCGAAAAATCACTTCCGCTTCTTCGCGCTGCTTGGCCATCGTGTCTCCGGGCTGGCGGGATAGCCATTCGGCATAGGCGCGGTATTGCGCACGAACCGACCCATCAGCAGCATACATTTCGTCAAATTTCAGCATAGGCTCAATCCTTTTTTTTCGTAATTGTGAAAAAGCAAAAAACGCGCCAAACCTACTTTCTACGCTACTTCCCGCGCAGGAATAAACGGTCTAGCTCCGTCAAACTCAACTGCCGCCAAGTCGGACGACCGTGATTGCATTGGTCACTGCGTTCGGTTTGCTCCATCTGGCGTAACAAGGCGTTCATCTCCTCCAGTGTCAGATGGCGGTTCGCCCGCACCGCACCGTGACACGCCATAGTTGCCAGAATATCGTGATGAGCGCGTTCTAACACGTCCCTACCGTTGCCAGTTTGCGCTAAGTCAGCCAATACGCTCCGTGCCAATGCCACGGCATCGCCCTGCACCAGCGCACTGGGAACGGCACGCACCGCCAGCGAATGGGTGGAAATCGGCGTGACCTCCAGCCCCAGCGCGTGCAGCGTTTCGGCATGGACTTGGGCGGTGGCCATTTCTTCGGGCGTGGCAGAGAACGGCGTGGACAACAGCAGGGGCTGGCTGCTCAATAACGCCGATTGGCTGAATTGTTGTTTCAATCGCTCGTAAACAATGCGTTCATGCGCCGCGTGCATATCCACCAGAATCAAGCCCTGCGTGTTTTCCGCCAAAATGTAAATGCCCTGCAACTGGGCTAATGCCCGACCGAGCGAGAAATCTCGACCACCCCCTTCCCCTCCTTGATAAGGAGGGGTGGCAGCGAAGCTGACGGGGTGGTTCTCTCCCACAGGGAGAGGGGGTAAAACGGGTTGCAGCGGTAACGGCAGCGGCAAGGGGCTGGTATTCCCTCTCCCTGTGGGAGAGGGCAAGGGTGAGGGTTCCGGCGGGGGCGCAATCATTTCCCCCGCACGCGGAACCGCCAACGCGCTTTCAATCGCATTGCGCACGCCGTGGTGAATCTCACGGCTATCCCGAAAGCGCACTTCAATTTTGGTCGGATGCACATTCACATCAACCCGCTGCGCATCCATCGTCAAAAACAGTACGTAAACCGGCTGCCGCTGACCGTGCAACACATCGTCATACGCGGTGCGGGCGGCGTGGCTGATGGTTTTATCGCGCACAAAACGCCCGTTCACATACACAAATTGGCAATCTGCCCGCGCCCGCGCTGCATCCGGCAAACCCACGCGCCCGTGCAAGTGCAAATGCCCGTAATTCCAGTCCAATTCCACCGAATTGTGGATAAATTCCGCACCCAACACATCGCCAATACGCTGATGAATGCGTTGATGAATATCGTTGCAACGCCGCCATTGTTCGATGAGCTTGCCTTCGTGCCAGATCGCAAACGTGACATCGGGGCGGACGAGGGCATGGCGGCGCACGGCTTCCACGCAATGGGCCAATTCGGTGGCATCGCTTTTCAAGAATTTGCGCCGTGCGGGGGTGCTGAAGAATAGCTCTTTGACTTCAACGGTCGTGCCTTGGCTGCGGGCTACGGGTTTGATTTCGCCCGTTCCACCATGCAGCATATACGCGGAATTTTGACCTGAATCGCTTGCAATGCGCGTCAATACTGCACACTCAGCTATCGAGTTAATAGCAGCCAGTGCTTCACCACGAAAGCCCATTGTGCCGACCGATTCCAAATCCTGCAAGCTGGCGATCTTGCTGGTGGCGTGGCGGTGAAAGACCAGCGGCAGTTCTTCCGGCACAATGCCCATGCCGTCATCTTCCACGCTGATGAGCCGCACACCGCCTGCCAATAAGCGCACGGTGATGTGGGTGGCTCCGGCATCGAGTGCGTTATCGACCAACTCACGCACCACGGATGCAGGGCGTTCTACCACCTCGCCCGCTGCGATTTGGCTAATCAGAACATCGGGTAATTCACGGAGAGGGCGGCGGCTCACAGTTTGCCGTATTGCGTACCACCGATCATGATGCCACCATCCAGCGGTGCGGCATCGGATTCATATTCTTTGTCCCCGACATGCAGCGGCGGCGGTGCTTTGCCTTTGGTCAGCGCGTTCATGAAGGCTTTTACTTCGTCTTCGGATACATCGTCGATCCCGGGGGTGACAGGGGGCGGGGTGGCTGTTGCCGTCACCGCACGGCGTGGCAAGCGTGATGGACGCACCAGCGCGTTCGGGTTTGGTGCCGCAGTGGG
>ERZ724511.230-NODE-230-length-19643-cov-6.391668_pt1 | contig 19643 bp, 20 predicted proteins | sample MGYA00376044_ERZ724511 | MGnify/ENA primary metagenome ERZ724511 (study PRJEB28724, sample SAMN07190887) | wastewater metagenome | isolation source: effluent of sewage treatment plant in Hong Hong | place: USA: Christiansburg, Virginia | collected 2016-03-01 ...
CACCGCGATAGCGACCGCCAGCGCAAGCGCCGTTGCTTTGCGGTTTGTTGGCTTGCTATCGGTTGCCATCGTGAATCCTCGGCTGCGCAACGAACCGCGCAATAACCGCGCCCATCACCGCCACGAACGACAGCAGGGCAAACACATTGCGCGGCATCGAATCAGCGAAAAACGGCACGATGACCTCAGCGCCACTGAACAACCCGGCAAGAATGCCCAGGCGCACCGACCATGCTTTTTTCAGGACTGCGCGGGCGTTGGGTATCAGCTTCATGTCAATCCCTATCCATGTCATCGCGTATCGTCAAAATCAAATACACCAGCGCTGCTACGCAGATCCCAGTGGCAACGAAAGCAATGAACAGGTCCATATCAATCATCCAAAAATGCCGACACGCACAGGCAGATGGTTCCACCTGCGCACATGCCAGCGACAAACATCAAAATCGTGTCAATCATTTCGCGTCAACCTTTGCTATTTCGACAAATTGATTCCAAAACGGGTGACACTCGAACTCTTGGAAAATCGTTACTGTGTGCCCCTTGGCGTTGACAATCTGCCATGGCCCGAAGTTCTGCGGCCCTTCGCCCACCATCCAAGACGCTGTGGCCGTTTTGTTGTGGCTGACGAGGTACAGGTTCTGCCCGGATTCGGTACGTGCTCTGACCGGCGGGATAAATTGGCAATTCCTGCGTTTGATGCTGGTCCCGGTCAGCCACAGGTCATCACCTATGACGGCTTTGTGAATCACGTTGTCAGTCTTCACCGGCAGCAAATGCGTTTCCAAGAACTGCACGACCACGGCGACGGCCACAACGCCAATGGCGAAGGCTGCACCAGACAGCAGGAATGCCAGCCGTGCAAGCGGGCTTTTGTGCTTAGTGGAAACCACCCAGGCCCCCCTTGAGAATAAATTGCATGATGGCGACAATCAACGCCATTCCGACAGCCCAGACCAATTTGTTGATGCTGGCATTGATCTGGTGCAAGTCGTTTGACAAGCGGGTTACGGTCTGCTCCAAAAGGGCGAGCCGCTTGTCAAGGTCGTATGTAGTCACTTCATCGCTCATGCTTTTCCCTTTTCGTAAGTCCATTCAACCCCGGTAGCGATCACCCCGTAATAGGTTTCGCCGTTCAGCGAAAGCGCGGGAAGATGCAATTCTTTTGTGTGCTTTTTCCACATCGGATCATCCGTTGACAGGTCGTTGTTCCATGTCACGCCGCCGATCTCGAAGATCGCGCCAAACACATCGCGCACCTCCGTAACTGGCGTTTGCCAATCGGTGTATTCCAGCAGCAAGGGGATCATCAATCTCCCGTTGTCGAACAGCGGCGTGTCGGCTGGCGTGTAGCCGTCGAACGGAATGAACCCGAACGGTGAACGGGTGTAGCGGTGCAGTTGTGTGAACTTTGGCAACTCTTCCCATGGCCAGAAGTCGGTAACGAGGCCGGAGCCTTGAATCAGAAAGCCCTTGTCCTTGTCGTAGCCGATACATGCCTCTACGTGTTCCATGCTCACGCCCACACGGTCTGTGATGATGGCCGAGCCTTGGCAGATTGCCCGCATCAATTCGCGTTTGCCGTTGATGCGCTTTGTTGAAAAGCCCTGTTTTCTGTCTTCTGCGTATTGCAGGGCTTCCAGGCCCGGTGCCTGCAATGGGAAGCCGGTGAACTTGTACAACTCGTCAGGGCAGTAACCCACGCGGTTTGCTGTGTAGATCGCCTGTTCAACCGATACGCGGGTTTTGTCCATGTAGTACCAGCAAAAGTACGGCGAAATCTGGAGATCAATCCCGGCCCGGTGCGCCATTGCTTCAGCCGACGAACTGAACCCGAAGCAAGTACACGTATCCCCGGATTGCATTTCCTGCCGCGTCCATGGGTTCAGGAAGCTCGCAGAATCTGGGAAAACCTCTTGTTGCATTTTTGGTTAATAGTTTTTGGCTATTGTCGTTTGTTTTGCTATAGTAAAAGCATGGACTTTATAGAATTTAAGCTCTGGAAACTTTTGATTCTTGCGATCATTGTTTTTCTACTTGGTGCATTCAATCTGCTGCCAACACAGGGGCAGAACGGGAAACAACCAAGCGAAGAGCCTTGAGTGAATCACCATCAAGCCTTTGAACGAAGCTTGAATCAGCAAGCGCCTTAGCCGCGTCTTTTGGATTCGCCATCAGGTTTGCAATCGTCTTGCCTTTGTATTTGACAATCGACTCAGCCGCCGTATCGCGCAAGGATTCAGCGCCAAAACCTTTTAAGCTCAGAAGCCCAGCCATGCGTTTGACAGTCGGAGATTCAAGCAAGCCAGCATCCAGCGCACGGCTAATCTTTGCTTGAGTATCAGACCCCAATAGCCCCTTGACGTTGCTTGCCGCGTCTTGGTTGCGAATGTCGGACGCCACACCAGTAAGCGCTTTTAGTTGGTCTGGATTCATGGCCTCAAGCAATCCAGGCATGCGAGTCTCTACATAACGAGGGAGCGCCGCCGCCAGATCACCGGACGCCGTTGTTTTGCCCGCTGCGTCAGTCATGATGAACTTTCGCAGTGCATCCATGGACGGGTTATAGTTGTTTCCGTTCAGAACGTTTTTGAAGTTGGAAACATCGCCAGCCAGCCCGGAACCGCCGTGCCATAGCTTGTTGGTAATCTCATCACCCGTCAGCGTGAAATCCTGACCGAACGGTTTGCGTAAAATCTGACTGATGTTGTTGCCGCCTTTGTACAACTCAGCGTTTTGACGGGTCAATGCCCTGGCGCGGTTGTATTGATCCAGAAACTCAGGGCTGATGTTGTCGCCCGTCATGGTCAGGCCGTTGGCGGCATCGTCTGCGCGTTGGGTCAGTAACTGATTGAATTTGTTTAACACCCCAGATTCAGTCACGCCGCCACGGTCGCCAATCTTGGCCGCAAGTTCGCCAGAGTCCCGGCGCAATCGTTGAAACTCACCGAATGGAACTGGAACCGGGATTCTTTCAGCCGCCGGCATATCGCCCATGCCGCCCTCTAGCATGCGCTGCAAGCCGTTGTTTTCAACTGCGTCATTTGCGTACAGCTTGCGCCCACCGCCATTGCGCAGCGCGTCAAACAAGGTAGCAGGGTCTGCATCAGGAATGAACCCGCGCCGATACATCTCTTCGGCCAGAATATCCGCCTGCTGACCGGTCTTGTTGTTGATTAACCCGGTTGTCCCGCTTTGCTTGATGCCTAAGTCCCGCAGTTCACCGGACCCACCACGGATGCCACCAGCAGAGCGCACCGCCTGCTCAAGACTTTGAGAATTGATCGCCTTACCTTGTTTCAGCGCCGTAATTTCAGGCAGTTCCATAGTGCCGATCTCGTTTGCCATGCCAAGAACACTTCGCGCATCCTTGGCCTGAAGAACCGAGCCACGGCCAAGCGGAGATATTGCCGCCTGCATCCGATCAAGCGGAAGGTTCAGCATCACATTGTCTTTGGCCGCTTGACCGTAGACGCCGCCTAATTCATCTTCATTCGGACCCTTCCAAAGCACACGCGCCCGTTTGCCATCGTCTGCGGCCTGCGTGCGAAGGATTGCCCCTAGTTTGTCGCCAGTTGCAGTTTTAATTTCACTCGCCGCTGTATCGGTGATTGCGCCTTGCGCCTCAAGCGCAGCCATCCGTGCCGCTTGCTGTTCTGCGTAACGCTTCAACAATGGATCGCCACCGACACCACCAGAAACAACGCGCTCAAGTAGCCTAGACCCTGGCGTTGCCGCGCCCTGCGTTTGCAATGCTTGGTTCACCGTTAGCCGTGAGCCATCGACAATCGAATCAGGCGCGTTTTCAAGGGCTTTGATGATCGCGGGTAGTTCTGATTCACTTACCCCCATCGCATTTGCAAGCATCTTGCCTGCGCCTGCCTTGTTGCCCTTGACTGCGTTGTAAACGGTAGAGCCAAACTTTCCGGCCAGTTGCAAAACACCGGGAGTTACCGCACCGATACCTGCGCCCATCAGCGCATCGTTAGGATCAACCATTGCCGCCTGCGCACCACCAGCAATAGCACTGCCAGCCGCCCGAGCCGCCACGCCACGCGCACCAGCCAAGCCGCCCGCAGTCATTCCGCTAGAACCAATCGCATCAATGACGGGAGCCGCTTTTGCAAGGAATGGTACAGCCCTGGCACCGTTGGCAAGAACACCACCAGCACCAGCAGTGCCAGCAATTTCACCTGCAAGTTTGCCGCCCTTGTACATCCACGAGTCAGGTTTAGCGCCGAACGATTGCAGCGCCGCATCCATTGATTGCCTGCGCTGTTCATTTTCTGAGCCGGTTTCAAATGGCCGCATGATGGTCGCGCCAATCGACCCCGCGCCACGCACGGCACCAGCCGCAAGGTTTCCGGCCCCTTGCATCAAATCGCGAAACGGTGTTGTTTCAGGCTTTGGCGTAGCAGCCATTTTGAACGACCGCTGCGCATAGGCTAATACCTCGTCCTGAGAGGCATCATCTGGCGCGTTGACGTTGTAGGCTTGGCCGTCTGGAGACGTTATTTTGTAGGTAGCCATCAATTAGCCTTTTGAATTGACCATCCATTGCTTGTTGACGCCTGCGGACGGTTCGCCTTGAACTTCTCATTGCCACCGCCGTACAGAGATTCAATCCGGTCCAGGGCTTCAAGGTTAGCCTCAAGCCCCTTTTGCGGGTCCGTTGCCGTGGCAAGGTAAAGTTTCAATTCAGCGTTTGAGTCCATTTGTTTCGCACTCATGCCGGTCGCCTTCATAATCGCCTGCAACAGCAAAGGCCGTGTCATGGCAATAGAATCCCGTGATGATTGCGTTTTGGTACCAACCATTCCATTCAAGGTTTGCCCAACAGCAGACGCGCCGAACGCCGCCCCTAAGTTGGTGCCGAATCTGTTATTTGTGCTGACGATTCCGTTTTCAGCATCAAGCTGCGTGTATTTGTCGCGCAAGTCGGCAACGACACCGCCAACCGTACCTTCTCCGCCCTTCTGTGCTTGCGCCTTCTGGTCAGCCGGTCCACCAGGAATGAACTCCATGGAGCCGTCAGGCTTCCACCGATACCCGGCCTGAGGCTTTCCAAATTGCTTGTTCAGGCCCATTTGAGTAGCGCCGCCGCTATCCATGCCGCCGTTCTGGTCAAACGCCAGACGCTCACGCGCCAACGCATTACCAGCCCACCCACGCGCCGATGCATCCCTATCGCTAGGCGACATGCCCATGGGTAGCGACAATCCAGCAGATGGTTTGACAAAGGTTGTTTGATTGCCTTGGTTCACCGATACCGGCGCAACGTAGCCATTCTTCCTGAACACATCGCGCCCGAATTTGTCTTGTCCGAGAATGGTTTTCCCACCGTCCGCGCCTTCAACGTCAAGCGTTCTGGCAACTTCGTCCAAGCCCACATTTCGCAGGCCGTCCAGCTTTGTAATCTCGTCAGGCGAGTACCCTGCCCGTAGTGCTGCTTGCACATCAAACCGTCCAGGCACAGCCGCACGGCCTTGGCTTGGCATGATCCCAAGCTCAGAGTTTCCGGCCAACGGCGCAAGGGCTTGACTGCCACCCGTCCATAGACCCGGCAAGGCTTGACGTTTCGCCGCTGCCTGCGCCATTGCCGCCTGCTCCATCGCTGCTTTGCGCTGATGATCTTCCATCAACGCTTTTTTGTACGCCATTTCCTGCGCCTGCGCCAGTTCAGCCGCTTTCATTTGCCGTTGTTTGTCAACATAGCCCAAAGCCTCTTGCATGCCCTGGCCGAAGCTCACGCCACCAGCGCGGGGAGCAGCAGCACCCAACAGGCCAAGGCCAAATTGCGCATCAGGCGACGAAAAGAAATCCAACAATCCAGCCATGGTCTAGCCTCCCAACAATCCGATGTTTGCGTACTTCGCCCAGTCGATAATCGGGGCTTGCGTTCCGGTCAACAGACCTTGCATTTGCGGCATGACACCCTTGGCCGACTGGCCGAAGCGTGAAGCGTTGCCGAGCAACACATTGCCGTTTTCTTGGTTGTTTGCCAGCGTGTTCAACAAGCCTTGATAAGCGTTTTGCTGCTCACCAGAAAACGGGTTCGCTTGGTAATGCTTTTGCATCGCCGCATTGGTCGCCAAGTTGTCTTTCAGGTACGCCTGTGCCGGTCCCCATGGGTCGCGGGTTGATGTGCTGGATTGCGTTTGATCTTTGGCACTCAGCGCACCGAGAGCAGCGCCGCCGAGTTGGGCAATGGTTGGGTTGTCTTTGAGCCACTGCCCGACAGCGCCAAGTCCACCAGCGCCAGCAGTTGTGCCGAGTGTCAGTCCTGCCGTTTTTGCAGCAGCGTCCCAAGCTGGTACACCAGACGCCATGCTGCCGCCAAGCTCCGCCGGGAAGCCGAAGCCTGCACCACCAGCCCCTGCACCAGCCGCCGATGACGTCCAATTACCCGCGCCGGTCAGACCCTTAACCGCTGCCGCTTCTTGTGCTGCTGTCAATCCTGATGCCGTTGGTACTGCGCCAAGATCAATGCCGGTCCCAATCTGAGCCGGTGTACCAAACGAGAATGCGGAAGTGCCACCAGCCGACGAAGCGGGGCCAGCACTTGCAGCGCCACCCAGCCCGAAAGCCTGAGCCGCGAATGGTGCCGCCAACATCGTGAGCCCTGTTCGAAGTCCTTGCCCTCGTGTGTCTTCCGTGCGATCAAGGCTGACAGACTTTTGAGGAACCCAATTTTCAGTTAGGTTGTCGCCAGCTCCTGTAAACCCTGACTGCACTTTTTCAGCCATCTTTTCATCGTAGAACTGCTTTGGAGTCTTACCCCACGAATCCCAAGGCCCACCACCGATAGCCGATCCCTGAAGCGTTCCATCAGCACCTAGCAGGCCCGGACGTTTGGCAAGTTCTGCTAAAAACTCTTCGTAAGTCTGTGTTGGCGTTTGTGCGTATTGCTCTGCGATACCACCCCAAGGCCCGATTGCGTTGTATGTCGCCATGATTTAGTACCCCAAGTATTTGTTTGCCAACTGAACCCCACCGACAGCCCCGAGATACGGGTTTCCTGTCAGGTTCTGATTGTTGGTAGCCGTGCCGCCCTGCCCTGCAATCTGGTTTGCATTGCCCATATAGTTGTTGAAATACTGCCCCGGTTGCCCTTGCATGTAGTTCGCCGCCGTGACGCCGTTCAGCGCCCATTGGTTCTGTGCGTTCAACACATCGAGGCCGTACTGCTGACCGAATCGCTGATTTGTGCTATCCAGTTGCGACATGCCGAGGTTGTAGCTGTTCTGATTCGCCGCCGCACTGTTGGCCGCGTTCTGACCCTGCACACCAACACCAGCCATGCCAACGGTGTAGGAGTTGTCAGCCTGTTTGTTGCCCAAAGCTAGATTGCCCTTGCCAAGTTCATAGCTGTTGTCCTGCGCACGGTTGCCCAAGCCTAGATTGCCTTGTCCGAGCGTGAAAGCGTTGCTTGTCGCTGTTTGCTGATTTGCTAGACCACCCTTGCCAAGTTCGTAGGAGTTATCCAGTCCTTTGTTTTGGGTCGCATTGCCCATCAATCCGAGGTTGAAGCTGTTGGCTTGACCGGCGTTGAATTGGTTGCCTTGGTTGGCCTGACTTGTCGAAAACTTCGCCATGTCGTTGGATTGACCAACATTAAATTGATTGCCGGAATTGAGTTGCCCAGTATTGAACTGGGACATTTGATTGCCCTGTCCAGCATTGAATTGGCTTGCGTTGTTCTGAGCCGCAGCCCCAAACTGAGCCGCCTGATTTTGGCCCGCAGTGTTCGAAATGCCAACTTGTGCACCGATACCCGACAGATTTCCCGCCGCGCCCGCCATGCGCCCTTGCGCCGCTTCGTTGGCCGACGAATACATGTTTGTCAGTGCGTTGGCTAGGTTGTCGTTCGTCTCGCCAATGGCCTTGCCTTGCGCGATGCCCTGACGACTTCCACCATAACCACCGGCCATCATTGCGCCCTGGCCGATGCCGGGTAGGACGTTTTCTTGTAAGTTCTTGGTCAGCCGCTTGGTGATGTTGTCGGCTTGTGCGTCAAGGTATGGGTTATTGACTTCACCCGACAGCAAGCGAGCATTGGCCCCACTAGGGTCCGACAAACCCATGTTGCGGTACTGGCTTGCAATGTCGGTGTTCTGCGCGTCGTAGCCCTGTGCTGTGGCTTGTTGCGCCGGTCCTGCTGTCAGTGTCTGGGTTTGCTCCGCTGGGCCTGCTGTAGTCGTTTGTGCTTGTGCTGCGGTCTGCGAAGCCTTGCCGATCACGCCGTTACCGTTCACGGCCAAGCTGGGCGCGTTGGTCTTCAGCCAGCTTCCTACCTGCTCACCGGTAATGTTTGGGTTTACCGCTTGCGCCCCTGCTGTCAGTTGTTCGGTAGTCCAACCATTTTCAGCCGCCATCCCGGCGACCTTCTGCATGATCTGACCTTCTGACATTCCAGAAGCCGACAAGTCGGTAAAGGCTTGTTTGATCGCATCGCCGGAAGTCTCGACATAACCCGAGCCACTGCCGAAGCCTAGACCAAGGTTCGCGGATTTAGGCCGCATGCTTGGCATGTCGCCACCGTCGGATTTAACGGGTATGCCGCCGTTTGGTGCTGGAGCGGTCGCCGCTTGTTGTGCAACGTCGATTTGAGCCAACGGGATGCCCATTGCTAGGGCTTGTTGGCGCAGAGTCTCAGCCGCTTGCGGGTTGCCTTGCGCCTTGGCAAGCTCTTCCGCAAACAACTTGCTAACTTCTGCCTGCGAGTAATTCGCCATGGTCTTTGTCCTTACTGCGTCTCTCGACGTTAGTTCAGCGGAATTATCCGCTATCTATCACATTTTGACTAGCCTAGCAAATGCCATGCTCCACCGTAATACGAATACAACCCTTGACCAGCGCCGGGATTCCAGTCCGTGCCGTCCGCTAGTCTGCGGTCCCCGGTTCGTGGCTTTGCCGGAGCTACGGTAATCTCATCATCATGCCCCGCCGCCAACAGTTGCACCGCCGCCGCTATCCGTTGCTCAAGCTCACGAAGATAGCGCCCGTACTCTTTTGGGTCGCTCGGAGGCTCTACCGGGATGAATGATGCTGTGCCTAGGTTTGGGGTTCTCATGGCTTGCTCAGTGCGTTGTAACCACCATAGCCGAGTAATCCAGCCGACAGTAACCCGAGTAATTCAGGATCAGCACGGCCCAATAGATCAGCTTCATTTCGGCGCATGGGGTCAAAGGCTGCGAAGCGGGAGCGCATGTTTTTTGGTTCAAACGAAACCTGATAGTTTCCGGGTTTGCCTAGCGTTGTCGTGCCTGCAATATCCAAACCATCAAACCCGCCAGTCCTTGCCGCATCAAGCGCAGCATCATATTTTCCGGGTGCCCACTCTCCGGGTAATGTCGCTTTTGCTCTGTTGCCGCCAAGCAATAAAGGCAACACATTTCCGCCATCGGTGCTGCCATTGCTCCAAATATATTCAGAAGCCGCCTCACCCCTATCTGCGGTGAAGTGGCCTTTTTCAGCATCGCTTACCCGTGTGCTTTTCCCGAGCTTGTCATTTTTGAATTGCCGACTTCTAACAATGCCATCATTCGGAGTGCCATGAAACGCATCATCCGTAAACCCCAACGCCCTAGCCCTCTCCATTGCCGTATTCTCAGCACCAAGCCCTAACCCGCCTTGTTCTATCGGTAGTGCTGCATTGCGCTGTGCTGTGGATAGGGCTTTGTCTTGGGGGTAGACGAATGGTTGTCTGACAGGCGAACCGTTGCGCTCTATGATTTTCAATAAACCTTCGTTCTGTGGAAAAATCACATAATTAGACGTTCCCGATCCAGCGCCCCTGCTTGCGCCATCCAAATATCTAACTCCCGGTATCCCCAATTCACTTAGCCAATTTGAAGCCCCGCCCGGTGTGCCGTTGAGTTGCTTTGCCGTGTTCAGCAATTGTTGCCCTGTCATAGATTCATCACCTGCCCACGGGGTAGTCTTTGCCATCCCACCTTTCCACGTTGGCGTAATCATTGGCAATATGCTTGGCTGTTGCGACAGTGGCAAGTCGTAATCCAGCATCTTCGCAATATGTTCGTCTGGTAGGTCTACTTTGTAGAGCGCCCCGTTATTTGGGACCACTGGTGTTTTTGCAAGAAACGATTCAACCTCTTCCATTGCATTTATATAAGGAACCCGCGAAGCTGACTTACCAGCAGCCAAGTCTTCTGCATCCCATCTTGCGGCCTGTTTTTTGGACATTCCCGCAGACTTCAAAATGTCATCGCTGCCAACACCAGAAAACATTTGCTCTCTAACAAACTTCTTTGCACTCGGACTGAGTGAATCAAGTTGATCGCCGTGAACATTCATTTTTGTATAGCTACTCGCTACGTCTGGAGCCTCAGCCAAATACAGCCCGTGCCCGTAAGCCTGCGCACCCTCACCCGTGCCGATCTTGCTTGCATCAAACTTGTCAAACTTGTGCGGCGAACCGTGCCAAACGATAGCGCCTGCTTGCGGGTTCATCGTTGCCGGTGCCGATAGATTTTCAGCACCTTGCAATAACCCCCGCGCAACTTGCGGAGCCTTCGCGGCGATCAGCATAGGAGCAATCATCCCCAATGATTCACCGGCCAAACTAGACGCTGATTGTTGAACTGGTCGCGTCAGTCCTGCGTTTTGCGCCCAATCACTTCCACCCAAAGGCGCATCAGGAACAGGAATACCAGCCTTCCGAAGCAACCACGCAATGCCATCCACCGGAGCCGTGACGTTAGACGCTACCGAGTTTGATGCGCTTTGCAGGAAGTCCAGAAGTCCAGCCATTACCGCGTCCTTTCAATCCAATACTGCCCAGGCTCAAAGGTAGAGCCTTCATGCCCGTCTGATTGGAACTGCCAGCGTGGGTCCTGCGTGTTGCAAAACGCTGTGGCAAGGGCCATCACTTCACGTTGTGGGTCGCTCCACTTGCCGGGAGGCATTGGGAGGCGATCACCAACGGCCATGCTTGCAAAATCGTATTCCATCAGTGTGCTCCAGCAATATCGACCATTAGGTCTACCGAATCCAAGCGCCACGAGTAGGCTGTACCCGTAGCAAACTTGATAGCCAAATAACGACCCGAGCAGAAAACGTAGTTACAGACTGTCTCGCCAATCGTGTGTGTCATCACGGTACTGTAAACAGGATCATCATACGGATCATCACTAGACCCGATGTAGATCAAGACGGTTTCCCCGACATTCCCGGTAATCCGTGGCCGCACTTCACGCACCAGCTTCATTGCTTCCGGCGCACCGAATGACAAGCCCCGGCGCTCCACAAACGCATCCGGCAACGCACCGTCAAACGCTGCCGAGGCATCCAGCATGAATAGCTTTGTGGTAGCAGGTGCCATGATTACCCGCGTAGTCGCCGGAACGAAATCAGGGCCATTCCACACCGTCAGATCACTTGACCATGGGGCCGAGTCGCTACCCCATGTCGAAGCTAAACCACTATCGACCGGCCCGAAACAGGCATGATTGACGTTTGGCATGGTGCGGAAACTTACCGTCTTGTCGACGTAGTTCCAAACCATTGCCTTGTCGCAGCTTGTAGCACCGAGCGACGGGTAGCAGATAAATACCTCGTTGAAAAACGGGTTCTTGAACACAAAGCACAAATGGTTGTAGCTGGCATCGATGTTGCCAAACAGATACCGCCGCGTCATCTTGTCCAGCACCGATGTTGCCTGTTGCCCGTCGTGGACAATCACATCCGATCCCGTAAGTACAACATGGAAACCGTCAATCTCGACGATACAGTTTCGATTCATCGCGCCTGACGTTCCAAGCACTTTGGTAAACCGGTTGATGAACGTACCACCAACGTAGTCCATTCTCCAGACTGAGGCTTCTTTGTAGATGATCAGCGAATCCCGCAATTCCAGGCCATCAATGATTGCGTCTGACCCGGTAGCAATGTCCAGCCGACCGGCATCCTTTGTGGCGTCTGTCACATCCCACGACGAAGGTACGCTACCAGGGTCGGCCGGATGTGACCACCACACCATATAGGGGTAGTTGGTACCGCCATACGTCAGATTCAGCGCCACAAGCTGATTCTTGTACGCTCTCAGTGACTTGCAGTAGGTCGCAGCAGGCCAGTTTGCAAGGTCAACAAACTTGTTCGCTGTGTTCAAATCCCACGACATAGGAACCTTGCTTGTGTCGCCAACATTCAGAATCGGGATGCCTGAAAGTAGCGTACTTGTCCACTGATTCACAACCCCGGTTCGTGGGGTTGCGTGGGTAATGTCAGTGTGTACCGCTGCGCCTGCCGTCACTGTCACGCAATAGGTTTTTGCCGCACTGGTGTAAATCCAGTAACGCGCCCCTGCGATATTCACCGGTACTACGTGCTGCGGAGCAACAGAAGGAGAGTTGTAGACCTCGTTATGACCTAGAAACTGATGGACATTGCCATCCAGGAATCGAATGTTCTGCGCGTCTGTCCATGCTAGGGCTGCATTGGCATCGTTGGGGGGGAGTTCTGCCGTACTCAAATCAAGATTGACCCCTATTGATCCAATATTCTTGAATTTGACTAATGGCATGGCAATTCCTCTGGCATATCAGGCCACCACGAATTCATTTTTCTTTTGTTTTCAACAGCGGGGATCACTTGCAAATTGCTTTCACAATGAAGGCCACAGACATACTTGGACTGAAGCGGAACAATGTGATCTACCTCCCATTGAATGCCGGTAACTTTTGAACGCAGTTTTGCCAACTGGTAAGCCTCATCAATAAAGAACTCATTCGCCCAAGATGTAGTAGCAGCAATCAGGCTTGCCCTATATTTCGCCGTATACGCTCTTACCTTGTCTCTGTTGTTTTCTCTGTAGCTCTTGTGCTGTGCTTTGATCGCGTCTTTTTTCTTTTCATATCTTTCGACACCAATCTCTCTTGACCTTTTACGGTTTCGCTCATGCCATGCTCTGCAATTGTTCATGGCTCGTTCTAGGTTGGCATTGCGCCACGCTGTAACTCTTATGTTCACGCATTCTTTACATTGCGCGTCAAATCCATCTCTGCATGATGCTTTTTTTGAAAACAATGCAAGGCTCTTTTCGCAACCGCACTTGGAGCACGTTTTTACCCCTATGCTGCCGATGTTCTTGAATTTGACGAGTGGCATGGTTTGCTACGAGTTGGAATAGCCGTAAACGCGCACCTTCCCGACCGCTGTGAAGTTTGCACCGCCTGACCAATACAGCCTAAACCCGCTGATTGCGTTGGCCCCGTCATACCCTATTCCAGCGATACGAGATTCAAACGTGGTCGCAGCATTCTGCGAAGTGGCGCTGATTGAACCCGTCTTTGCATTGGTCGCGTCGTTGGCGTTGAACACTTCCACCGAAAAGCCAAGCCCTTTGCCAGTTGCATAAACCGTTGGTGAAAGTGTTGCCTGACTACCAGCGCCTGCCGCCCCGCCGTGTGTCGGACTGTAGTATTTTGATCCCGCATCAACCGTACCCGCGTTGGCAAACCGAATCGCCACAAAATCATCAGCCGATGGTTTGATGCCTTCTCCAAGAATCAGATAGTTGTTATAGGAACTTGTGAACGTGGTCAGAAAGTCCACGTTAGCCGCTGCTGTTGGAGTGAAGGTAGCCAACAAGACAAGCCCACCGCCGGGGGATGCCGCTGCCCTCGTGTAGCTCACAACCCGCGCATTACCCGATCCATCGCCACGAACTATCATCGAATCGCCAGCAGCAGCGGTGATATTTGCACCACCCGGAAGGATCAATGTCGTAGCGTGGTGCGTGATTGTCGGTGTACTATCAAACACAACTGTTCGTTCTGCGCCGCTTGGGATCGTGATGGCCGTGATTGGCCCGGTTGACCCGGTTACATGGACTAGATTCCCGGTGGCAGTTGTCAGGTTGATCGTCGCAGCAGAAACGATGTCTGCGCCCTTTACTTCATTGGCCGCGAACCCGGTGAATGTCGTTGAAAAGCTAGGGTTTGCGCCATCAGAAATTACGAATCCAACAGACTGCGCTGGTAACGCACTGGAAAACGCTAACTGGTCAACATAGTTCTTTGTCGTGGAAAGCAACCGGAATTGCGTACCATCGTAGGCCGCAAGGTAGTAACACCCGGAAACCAGATCGCCAGCCACCAAAGCAGCACCAGCAACCGAATAGATGTTCTTTGCGCCCAATGCGGAAATGTTGAGCGTAGACGCCCCGGTGTTCGTCGCATTCGGCGTGAACTCGACCAGCATTTTTGTGCCGTAGGCAATCAATGCCGTTGTCAGTGTCAGTGTGTACGCATCAGCCGCGCCGCCGTCAGTTCCGGTAACCAAAATAGCACCAGCGAAGCCACCGAATGATTCACGTAGAGTGCTTTTGATTAGGCGTAAGTGGTCATCACCGACTGCCTTCGGATCGCTGCCTAATGGATTTGTAGCAACTAAATCACCCAAATATGTTGCACTTTCTAAAGCCATCTAGAATTCTCCTTGCATGGCTAGGGTAGCTCCCGAAAGCCGTTTACCTGTATCGGTCGCCATGCAACTTACAACAGGCAACTTGCAGGAGTTGATATGGAAGAAATTTGGAAAGATATTCCTGGATACGAAGGTTTTTACCAAGCATCCACCGCCGGAAGAATAAGAAGCCTCAGCCGCATTGTGAAACGACGTGACGGATCGCAAAGCAATGTTTGTGGTCGAGTCCTTGCTCCAAGCAAAGCAGGGCTTGGATATGTAAATGTCATGCTTTGCAATGAAGCTGGCAAGAAAAAATTCTATGTTCATAGATTGGTTCTTTGCACTTTTGATGTGCCTATGCCGAGCATCATTGATTGCAGACATTTGGATGGAACAAAAACTAACAACGCTTTTTACAATCTTCAATGGGGAACTAGATTCGACAATATGGCGGACGCGATAAATCACGGAACAACTTGCGCTGGCATAAAACACCATCGCGCAAAACTTGATGACGATCAAATAAGATTGATACGAAAGGATAAGAGGCATCAAGAAGATATAGCGAATGATTACGGCGTAACACAAAGCGCGATAAGCAATATTTGCCTCAGAAAGCGTTGGCGGCATATTGAGTAGAAGCTTCATGTTTACCCTCGGTTGATATTGCTTCTTTGCGACAAAAAGAACGCATCACTTCTTAAAGTTGCCTTTCCCTTCGTCCTAATTGTGTCTCGCATTGCTTTCTGCACTGCTCTGTCGTATTCCATTTGCCAGTATTGCTGCTGGCTTATGTCTCTAGTAAATGCGACTGACTTTAAGAGCGACCCAAAAATATAGACCGCAGGCCAATTGGTCAGAACCGTGTTTGTCAGAGTCGTGGCAATGTCCCACTTCGGCAAATAGCGAAGCGTGTACGTGTGCGCAGAGTCTGCCGGGTGTTCGGTTGCGATATTGGCACCGTCAACCGTGTAGAAACTACTAGGCGAATTTGTCTCAGTCACTGGAATATCCAGCGTATCCCTGAACGTGAGTTCCAACCTTGGTGAATAGGTCGTACACCACAATGCCAAAGGCGTGCCAAACCGCGTAGGAACGGCCATGAGGCGCGATCCAGTCGTTGCCGTTAGGGTTGTCTCAGTCTCAGCCAAAAGCAGGCGCAGATCGCTTGCTAGGTCAGCTTCACACAGTCGAATGAAGTCAGGTATCTTCGCCGTTAAATCCGTGCGATGGAGATACCCGCTGGCACCATCCAACGCGGCGACCAGTTCGGCGTAAGTTGTAACGGCCATTTATCATGCCCGAGGTGGACGGCCACGGCGTTTGACAGGCTCGGCATCCGGGTTTTCAGGATCAACGTCGGCTTCAACTTCGATAGCTTCGACTTTCTTGGCCTCAGCCTCAAACTTTGCACGCCAGTATCCAGCCGCAGAGCCATCGCCCAACGCTTTCTCTTCTACCGTGCGCGGCCACTTGACCCAGCCTTGTTTCACCAGGGCAGCAACTTCGCTTTCCGGTACGTCTTTGTTGCCGTGTACGGGGTGTTTCACTACTGTCATGATTCGCCTTTTGTTCGTTGGAAAACCAGCCCCGAAGGGCTGGAATGGTCACAGGAGAATCACGCTCAACTAGTGGCAAAAGGCGTTGCCAACGTGCCAGCACCGTGGCAAACGCCATCGATAGCCCATTGGGTTGCACTGATGGCGATCAGCTTGTAACGCTCACCCAGCAGACCGCCAGTAGTCGTACCAGCCGCCGAGATTGCGCGGATAGTCGAACCGTCAGCGGTGAATACGTCACCAGATTGAGCAACGGTAACGTCACCCATCAACACCTTGCCGATCAGGAATTGCGTGCCAGCAGCAGTGATGACCTTGTGCGCATTGCTTGTAACGGCAACTGTCACCAGGAATTCAAACTGCATGCCGACCACCGGAGTAGGCAGGGTGTAGACAACGCCCGTAGCAACGTCAAACAGGCACAGCGAGCCGGATTCGCCAGCCAACAGTGTGCGAGTAGAGCCAACGGATTGAATGACCTCACGATGGAGGCCTGGGGCCACACAGCCATCAGGAGAGTGGGTAGAAATCAGCTCGGGTACAGTGGAAATAGTCATGATGTTTTCCTTTGAAAATTATTTGTTAACGGGTCGCTGCTGGATGGTCTACTAAAGATGCTCTAACAAAACCACCAAACAGCGCCGTCAAACGATCTCGTTAAGCACTCGCTTGGCCCACCATTCTGCAAGCCCACTCTGGCCGCAGAGCCGCATAGCCGAACAAGCAGTCGATACGCATGATCTCCTGATCGTTTTCAATGCTTGCGTCTTGCCAAACACGCATCGAAAGCCCCTCGTACTGCTTGACGCGGCACTGTCCCGACTTCATGGTGGGCAAGTCAGCCGACACGAACTGGAAGGCTTCGCGGTGATACATCAAAGGCTGGATGTAGTTGGTAGACAAGGAGCCGACGAACGTAATATCGTCGTTGTCACTTGGCTGACCGGAGCAGTTTTGCAGCGCAGCGTTTGTGCCGGTGGAGTCCCAGTAGATCGCGGGAGTGAACACAAGATTGGTCGTGGTGCAACCAGAGCCGCAAACAAACTGCTTCAGGTATGGCAGAGCGGCGCGAGTTTCAGGATTGATCTCGTAGGTTCCCTCAATCGTGAACACCATGCCCTCGACGGGCGCAACAGTGAAGCCGTCCACAGTCAGAGAGGTGATGCCGTTGGTCAAAGTCCCAGCGTTGATCTCGCCTGCTACGTCAGCAGAGTTTGGCATAGTCCACAGCCGCTCGTTCTCGTACCAGTCAGCACCACCAGTGCGCCCGATCATGCCTTCGCGGTACTGTTCTTTGATCTGATTGGAGTCTTGGAACAGACCCTTCAAACCATTGACCAGGCGGCCCATGCTGTTCGAGTCGAACTGCACGAAGCGATTGCCGTCCTTGGGTGCCAAGTTCTGATTCAGACGCGCACGAGCATCGCCCGTAACAGTCAGGTCAGTGAACGCAGTGCCAGCGGTGCCAACCAGGTTCCATGTGGCCTTGGTACAAGCGGCGATGTAGTCCGATTCTATCTTGGCGACCAAAGCAGACACAGCGGGCTCAATATAACGAGCGCTGAACTTGTCCATTTTCAGTGCTAAGTCGCTGGAGTTGAACGCCATGCCGACGTGTTTCTGTGTCGCCACAGTCAACGTGCCGGATTGCTCGTTCTGATCCTGCACGACCAGTTGACGACCGTCAGAAACGGTGTACTTGTTGGGCTTGCGGATTCGCAGGCTGGAGCCGATCTTTGCGCCTTCTTTGGCGAATTGATCGTCATACTGCATATCAGTTGTTTTGAGGAACTGGGCTTTTTCATGCGCAATAGCGAGAGCTTCGCTAGTGATCATGTCAATGGTCAAAAGGCTGTTAGCCATGGTCGTTTCCTTTACAGCGCCTCGCGGCGGATGCGGTTAATAAAAAGCTACTTGCGTCGCTTCATTTCGTTCCGAGCTTTGATGTAGTCTTCCATCGAAATGTTCGGATCAGTTATCGATTTTTTCACTGCGCCACTACCGGGCGTTACCCGAGTAATCGGCACGACTTCTGCACTCTTCGGTTTTGCTTCGGTTGTCTGCTTTGCAACCAGCTTGTCATACAGTCTTGCGACGTTGATCAGCTTGTACAGTCTCGGGTCGTCGAGGTTTTTCCACTCGTCATCCTTGATACCGTACTTGGTCCCAGTTTCAAACAGTTCCTTAGCTACCTCTGGTGTGCCAAAGCCTTTGATGTCGCGTTGGAGTTGTGCCACTGCTTCTTGACGCTGCCGTGCAATTGCTTGTTGCTGCGCCTGAGCTTGTTGCGAACTCGCCTGCTCGATGCCGCTTACGATTTGGGTTCTTTGCTGTTGCAAGTCCCTCATCTGGCGGTCAAGTTTCATTGCCTGCACCGGGTCAGCGTCCGATAGTGCATTCCAATCAAGTTTCTGGTAGTTAGTCAGTTGCTTGTCGATTGCCTTCACATCAGCGACAGCATCGATGTAGTGCTGTTGAAACTGTTTCTGAGCGACCAACTGTTGTCGTTCAGATTCGAGTGCCCTGCGCTCTTCGGCTACTGTCTGGGTCTTGCGCGTGTAGTCATCCTGGCGGAGACTGCCCTGCTCAAGCTCTTTCAGCTTTGCCGATAGCTTTTTGGGTACTCGATACTTCTCCCCATCAACGTCCAACTCTTCATCATCGCTTTCCAACTGACCCAGTAGGCCAGCCTCATCAGCGCCCGACTCGTTGCCGGTTGTTTCATTGGGAGAATTTGAAGGCTGCGCGGCCTCCGTCGCTACGGATTCTGTCTGCTCGGACAGTTGTTCCTGTTCACCACTCATCATTCACTTTCTGAACGGCCCCGAAGGGCGCGTTACGGCGTCATCTCGACGTTATTGGTCAACTGTTCTGAGCTGGAGCCCTCTGGCTTAAAACTGCCATCACTTCCCAGCTACAAGCCCGCGTTGACCGGTGCGGGTTCCTTGTTGGTGCAAACGGCTGCTGCCCCGGCCCATCACTTCCCGCCAATATTTCAGGCGGTTGACTGGGTTAGTCGGATAACAGCATGCGTTTACATCAATAGCCGTCGTTAATCGGCAATATCGCGCCGATAGTAATAGCCTATTTATCGTTTGTCAATACCCACTCAATCCTCTATCGAAATTTGTCCGATAACAGCCTCTGGCATCAGCGCTTCCTGCACCATGCTTTCCGCTTGGTCCTCTGCCATTTCATTGACTTTTTCATGAGTGGTTTCAAGCGTGGTATTGCTTTCCAACATGGCGATTTTTAGTTTCGTCGTGTTGTCTTGCTCAGTTTTCCAGCGCTTAAAGCTATCCTCAAGTTGCGCTTTCCACGCTTCAAAGAAGTTGCTATCTGGCTCGGGTTCGCCTTGCGCTTTCGCTGCTTCAGCTAGTCGCTTTGTCTCAGCGTCAAACTGCTTCACGCCCATCTCTTGCATGGCGATGTTTACATTAGCCTGACTCTCAGCAATCGCGGCTTGTTCGGCCATGCGTTTTGTTTCGGCATCGAATTGCTTAATGCTCAATTCCTGCGCCTTCAACTGGGTTTCTTGCCCCTTGATCTGCAATTCGGCTTGTTTGAGTTGCATGTCGCTCTGCTTCTCGTTCAGAGCTTGGCCCATTTGCTGAATCTGGCCTTGTAGCTGCTGGATAGCTTGCTCTGCCTGAA
>ERZ724511.244-NODE-244-length-19008-cov-7.538173_pt1 | contig 19008 bp, 17 predicted proteins | sample MGYA00376044_ERZ724511 | MGnify/ENA primary metagenome ERZ724511 (study PRJEB28724, sample SAMN07190887) | wastewater metagenome | isolation source: effluent of sewage treatment plant in Hong Hong | place: USA: Christiansburg, Virginia | collected 2016-03-01 ...
CGCGCCATTGCCGAAGCCGAAGCCGCTGAGATGGAAGAGCGTCACGCTGCTACCGAAACCGTAGAAAGTGACAGCGCCGAATAAGCCCGTGTCCCCGCTACCTCCACCGTTGTGGCAACAGTTGCACGCTTGTGCAGCGGTTGTCGCCGCCGTGCGGGGTGGAGCGTCGGGTACGACTGCTATCGATGCCACGCCTGCACCGCTGCGAGCGGGGGTGCAGGCGTTGGTGTTTCATGTGTGGCGCAATGCAGGCCGTGCCGAAGCATTGCGTCGCCAACTCGCGCCCAAACGTCCGCCGACGTTGGTCGATGCCTTATTGTGTTCCGCGCTTGCGTTAGCGTGGGATAGCGCCAATGCCCCTTACGATGCTTTCACACTGGTGAATCAAACCGTAGAGGCGGCTAAACGCCATCCAGCCACCCGTGCCAGCGCCCATTTTGTGAATGCGTGTTTGCGCCGTTTTCTGCGGGAACGTGATGCACTCATCTCCGCTACCGAATCCGATCCCGTAGCGGTATGGAACTATCCAGCGTGGTGGATTGCACGGGTGCAGCGCGACCATCCACACGCATGGCAAACGATTCTGCAAACTGGCAATCACCATGCACCGATGAGCTTGCGCGTGAATCGGCAAAAGACCTCGGTTGCTGCGTATCAGGCATTGTTGGAAGCGGCTGGGATTGGTATCAGGATTCAAGAAAAATCGGCTGGAACTCCCGATTTAATTGAAGATAGTGCTATCATTTTAGAAAAACCCGTTCCCGTGCAACGCCTGCCGCATTTTGCCGATGGCTGGGTTTCGGTGCAGGATGTGGCGGCGCAAATGGCTGCACCGTTGTTGCTACAAAAATCCCCGTTACGAATCTTGGATGCTTGCGCGGCTCCGGGTGGGAAAACGGGGCATTTGCTGGAATTAGCACCCAACAATGCCACCATATTGGCGTTGGAAATTGATGCCAAGCGCGTGCCGCGTATCCATGAAAATCTGCACCGCTTGGGCGTTCAGGCGGAAGTTCGCGTGGCCGATGCCGCGAATACCCAAGCGTGGTGGGATGGGCAGTTGTTCGATGCGATTTTGTTGGATGCCCCCTGCACGGCTTCGGGCATTGTGCGCCGTCATCCTGATGTGCGCTGGTTGCGCCGTGAAAGCGATATTGTCCAGCTTGCTTCAATGCAGCGGCAGATCGTGGAAGCACTGTGGACGACCTTGCGGGTGGGTGGACGGTTGGTGTATTGCACCTGTTCGGTGTTTCGTGCGGAGGGAAGTGAGCAAATCAAGGCTTTCTTGGCTCGCCATGCGGATGCCGTTTTGCTTCCCAGTTGTGGACATCTGATTGCCGATGCAGACTACGATGGCTTTTACTATGCGTTATTGGAAAAACGGGAAAAATTGGATTCATAGCCTTTTCATCGCTTTCCTCTTGCTGGGGAGTGTGCAAGCGGCTGATCTTGCACAATTCCAAGCCGAGCGTAGCGATGAAGGGGTCTTGCTGTCTGCGCAAGTGCGCTTCGATATGTCCAATGTGATTGAAGATACGCTGTCAAAAGGCATCCCCCTGTTCTTTGTGATGGATGGGCAGGTGGTGCGTGAACGCTGGTATTGGATCGATAAAAAAGTGTGTGGTTCGGAACGCCGTGTCCGCTTGGCGTTTCAGCCCCTGATGCGGCGTTGGCGTTTGAGCGTGGCAACGGGTTCTTTTGATAGCACGCTGGGTTTGACCTTGAGCCGCAATTTTGAGTCGTTGGGGGAGGCACTCTCCAGCCTGAAACGGGTCGCCCGCTGGAATATCTGCGATACCAGTGCCTTGGGCGAATTGGATTCAGGGTCGCGTTATCGGGTGGATTTCCGGTTTCGGTTGGATGTGAATGAACTCCCGCGTCCCTTTCAGATTGGGGCTATCGGACAAACCGATTGGGATATTACGGCCTTCACCAGCCAGCCTTTGCGATGAATCATCGATTACGTTGGATACTGGGGGCGGGTCTGGTACTGATGCTGGTCATCGGGTTGGGGCTGCTGTATCTTTTGACGCAGGCCACCACCAATCAGGCACTGTATGAAGATACGTATACCCGCCTCTTTACCGTCAATTTAAGCGTCGCTGGGGTGCTGTTCGCCCTGATTGTGTGGGTGAGTTACCGCTTGTGGGTGCATCGGCAGCAGGGGCGTTTTGGCAGCCGCTTGATGGTGAAGCTGGCGGCGATTTTCGCGCTGGTCGGCTTGGTTCCGGGGGTGTTGATTTACGTGGTGTCGTACCAATTTGTGTCGCGCTCGATTGAAACGTGGTTCGATGTCAAAGTCGAAGGCGCGTTAGAAGCGGGGTTGAGTTTGGGACATGTCACGCTGGATACGCTCACCCACGATCTCAACAGCAAAACCCGCACGCTTACTAAGCAGCAGCCCGTTTCCGCCGTGAATCTGGAACGGGTGATGGAAGAACTGGATGCCACCGATGCCAGTTTATGGAACGCACAAGGCAAACTCTTGGCGAGTGCGGGGGCTTCGCGCTATTTGCTGGAACCCGTCAAACCCACCTCGACTCAACTACAAAGCGCCCGCACCAATCACAGTTTGGCATGGGTCGATGGGCTGGAGGAGGAAGGGCATAGTGCGAATGCTGCCATCAAAGTTATCGTCCCTCTCAATGCAACCACCTTTGATTTGAACCCCGAACAGCGTTTTTTAATGGTCAGTCGCCTATTGCCAACCCCACTGGTGGCGAACGCCTTGGCAGTGCAACGCGCCAACCGCGAATACCAAGAGCGTGCGTTGGGGCGCAAAGGTTTGCAGCGCATGTATATCGGCACGCTTACGCTCAGTTTGGTGATGGCGGTGTTTGGCGCGGTGCTGCTGGCGTTGGTGTTGGGTGACCAAATCGCACGTCCGCTGGTGATGTTGGCGCAGGGGGTGCGTCAGGTGGCTGCCGGTGATTTGACCCCCAAAATGGCGCTCCAAGGGAATGATGAATTGGTCGGATTGACCCGCGCCTTTGCCAGCATGACCGAGCAAGTCGCCGATGCCCGCCGCAAGGTAGATACCGCACGCGCCCATTTGCAAGCGATTCTGGATAACCTCACGGCGGGTGTGATGGTGGTGGATAGCGATGGAAAAATCCGCTCGGCGAACCCGGGCGCGGCACAAATTTTGCAATGCGATGTAACCACGCTCACGGGGCGCAACCTGTCGGAAATCGAGGGGCTGAACCAGTTGGAAGAGTTTACCGAGCAAGGGCAGGAACATTTTCAGCGCACCATTGAAATTCCATCGCAGCACGCACGCAGTAGTGCGTTTGATCGTCCCTTGGCGCTGATGGTGCGCGGGGCGACCCTGCCCAGCCAAGAGCGTTTATTGGTGTTTGACGATATTTCCGACATCGTTTCCGCCCAGCGTGCGCAGGCGTGGGGCGAAGTGGCGCGGCGATTGGCGCATGAAATCAAGAATCCGCTCACGCCCATTCAGCTTTCGGCGGAACGGTTGGAACGCCGACTCACAGGGAAATTGCAAGAAGCCGATCAACAAGTGCTGACCAAATCGGTCAAAACCATTGTGGAGCAAGTCGAATCCATGAAGCGGTTGGTCAATGACTTTCGGGATTACGCCCGTCTGCCATCGGCGCAACTGCAACCCGTGGATTTGAATGCCTTGCTGGTGGACGTGATGCAGCTCTACGAGTACGAAGGTCAGCAGACTTTGCACATTGACTGGGAATTGGATGCGCAATGTTCATTGATTCGGGGCGATGCACAGCAGTTGCGGCAAGTCATTCACAATATCGTGCAAAACGCGCAAGATGTGAGCGACAAAATCGTGATTCGCACCGTGAACCGCCCCGCTTCGGAACGGGTGCGTTTGATGGTGCTGGATTGGGGTAGCGGTTTTCCACCGGATATTCTCAAAACCGCTTTTGAGCCTTACGTGACGACCAAGGCCAAAGGAACGGGTTTGGGGCTGGCGGTGGTGAAAAAAATTGCGGATGAACACGCGGCACGCATCGACATCTCCAACCGCGTGGAACAAGGCGTTACAGTCGGGGCGCAGGTATCATTATCATTTGCTTATCATTCGCAGCAAGCGGTAGCAACGGCGGCATAGCGGTAGGCAGTAAGAACGGTAAAGTACATTCAACATGGCAAATATACTGGTAGTGGACGATGAACATGGCATTCGAGACCTCCTGTCGGAGATACTGAATGATGAAGGGCATACCGTCGAGCTAGCCGAGAACGCAGCCCAAGCACGCAAACATCGCCAGCGCGAACGACCCGACCTTGTGCTATTGGATATATGGATGCCGGATACCGATGGTATTTCGCTGCTTAAAGAATGGGCTTCTACGGGTTTATTAACCATGCCCGTTATCATGATGAGCGGTCACGCCACCATTGAAACCGCAGTGCAAGCGACCAAAATTGGTGCTTTGGCGTTTTTGGAAAAACCGATCACCCTGCAAAAATTGCTCAAAGCGGTGGAGCAAGGGTTAGCGCGTAATACCGTGCAATCGGCGTTTTTGCTGGCATCGGCGCAGGCACAGGCTGCCAAGGCCAAAACAACGTCACCACCCGCTACGAGCAGCAAGCCCGTGGTGGTTGAACCACAAGAGTCCCACCTCACCCCCACCATCCAGAGCTTTATGCTGGATAAGCCGCTGCGGGAAGCGCGGGATGATTTTGAAAAAGCCTATTTTGAATTCCACCTCGCCAAGGAAGGCGGCTCCATGACCCGTGTCGCGGAAAAAACGGGTTTGGAACGCACCCACCTCTATCGCAAACTCAAGCAACTGGGGGTGGATATGAACAAAGGAAAACGCCCCTAACGCAGAATACTACGCAGGGGCGAGGCGAGAGTGACGCGGGTTGACGCTTATTTGCGCAAGCCGTCAAACAACGCGGGGCTTTCGGGTGAGCCAAAACCACCCGCACTCGGTGGATTGGCACTGCGTACACCCGAAGCACTACTAGAACTGCTGATGGTATTGACAGGCGCTACGCTGACCGAGCCATTGCTGTTTACCGTCAGTTCAAACACCGTCCACACATCTTTGCTACCCGCGTAGGTAGCCGCTGGTGGGGTGTAGTTGTACACCGTACCATTGCCAAATTCCAGCCGTACATTGGCACCGGAAGTGCCGATATTGGTCGTGCCATCATAATGGTGGACGGAATAGCGGTACACCCCGGGGCGTAAGGTGGTGGTGCTTCCAGTACGGGGGCAGGTCGTCGTTTCAGGGCCGTAGGAGGACATATCGTCCACATCCAAACCGCACATATCGCCACCAGTTTTTGCACTGAAATACACATGCCAACGTGTACCATCGGCGGCAGGGCCTGTGAGGTGGGAATCAATATCATCGGGGTTTTGTCCCCACGTCAAAATCACACGGAACTGCCCACTCACCAAACTACCAGCACCCGTAGAAGGTGAAAGCGCAATGGTGACGGTATTGGCTGCTGTCGTACAACCCAGTGTAGCGGTTTGACTGGCTGCCACATAACCATTGGCCGTAACACCCACCGACACCGCACCCGATGGCAAACCCGTTAAAGTTGCCACGCCCAAACTATTCGTCGTGACTGTTTGTCCACCCAACGTAATGGTTGCCCCAGAAAGTGGAGCCGACACACCTTGCACCGCGTTGTAAACCTGCACTTGGGCGGTGGCGCAATTATTTGTTCCCGATCCACCTGTTTGGGTAATCGCTTCGGGCACAAGGTGCAAGGTGGTGTAATCAAATTTGAACGTGACGTTGTACATCGTCTCCACCGTCGTGGTGGCGCTGGGGTTAAAAGGATTCACAACCGGAATTTGCATACGAATGTTTTCCACCAGTACCCGATCCGTGCCTGTACCCGTACCCCGAGCGCTGGAAAAATCAATCACCGTTTGAGCCTGAACACCACCAAACATCATCAATGCAAGTGTTGTAGCGGCAAATTTTAGGTTTTTCATAATCACTCCTTTGTTTATGAATTCACAGTTTAAACCTAAAATTTTCAAAAGCATTGACATATAGCAATACTTTTGGTGTATGAAAAAGAAATAAAAAAATCCCCAGTCACATCACATGACTGGGGATTTTTGATTGATTTGCTATCGTAACGATAGCTACTTATGCAGTACCAGCTTGCACTTTACGCCAACAACGCATTCACGCGCTTCACGTAAGCCGCTGGGTCTTCTGGCAAACCACCCTCGGCTAACAAAGCTTGGTCGAACAAAATGTGCGCCAAATCGTGGAAATGCACACTGCCTTCGAGCTTTTTGACCAGCGCGTGTTCGGCATTCACTTCCAAAACCGGTTTGGTGTCGGGGGCGGGTTGTCCGGCTTGTTTCAGCATCCGTGCCAATTGCGTACTCATGCCGTGGTCTTGCGACACCAAGCACGCGGGGCTATCGACCAAACGGGTGGTGATGCGCACGTCTTCAGCTTTGTCTTTCAGCGCTTCTTTCAGCTTGGCGAGCAGCGGTTTGAATGTTTCGGCGGCTTCTTCAGCGGCTTTTTTCTCCGATTCGTCTTGCAGTTTGCCCAAATCGACCGCGCCTTTTGCCACACTTTGCAGCGGTGTACCGTCAAATTCTTGCACGAAGTTGAGCGCCCATTCGTCCACGCGGTCGGTCATCAACAGGACTTCGATGCCTTTTTTCTTGAACACTTCCAGTTGTGGACTGTTCTTCGCAGCGGCGAGCGTATCGGCGGTGATGTAATAAATGGCTTCTTGCCCTTCTTTCATCCGTGCTTTGTAGTCGGCTAAAGAAACGTTCACCGTGTCGCTGCTGGTTGATGCAAAACGCACGAGTTTCAATAAACGCTCTTTATTGGTGTGATCTTCGCCCAAGCCTTCTTTTAGCACTGCGCCAAATTCGCCGTAGAAGGTGGTGAATTTGCCTTCGTTGGTTTCATTGTTGCTTGCCAAATCTTCCAGCATCGACAGCACGCGCTTGGTACATCCTTCGCGGATGGCTTTCACGTCGCGGCTTTCTTGCAGCAATTCGCGGCTGACGTTCAAGGGCAAATCGGCCGAATCGACCACGCCTTTCACGAAACGCAGATAGGTGGGCAGCAGTGCTTCGGCATCGTCCATGATGAAGACGCGCTTCACGTACAGCTTCAAGCCGCCTTTTTTGTCCCGATTCCACAAATCATGCGGCGCTTTGCTGGGGATGTAGAGCAGTTGCGTGTATTCGGTGCTGCCTTCTACGCGGTTGTGCGTGTGGGCGAGCGGGGCTTGGTAATCGTGGCTGATGTGCTGATAAAACGCATCATATTCTTCGGCGGTCACATCCTTTTTTGGGCGGCTCCAAATAGCGTTGGCTTTGTTGACAGTTTCCCACTCGCCGGTTTTGACCATGCTGCCGGGCTGATCGTTTTCGCCTTCTTTCCACTCTTCCTTTTCCATTTGAATGGGCAGGCTGATGTGGTCGGAGTATTTGCCGATGATGCTTTTCAGTTTCCACGCACTGGCGTATTCCAAGGCATCGTCACGCAGATGCAAAATCACGCTCGTGCCGCGTGTGGCGCGTTCGATGCTTTCGACTTCAAAATCGCCCGAACCACCGCTAATCCAGCGCACGCCTTCGGAGGCTTGCATTCCTGCGCGGCGCGATTCGACGGTGATTTTGTCCGCCACAATAAAACCGGAATAAAAACCGACACCGAATTGCCCAATCAGTTGGGAATCGGCTTTTTGGTCGCCGCTCAATTTGCTCACAAAATCTTTCGTGCCGCTTTTGGCAATCGTACCGAGGTGGTCAATCGCTTCTTGCGTACTCATGCCGATACCGTTATCGGTGATGGTGAGCGTTTTAGCATCCTTATCGAATGTGACTTGCACCTTCAATTCGGGATCGTTTTCATACAAGCCACCATCGTTAATGGCTTCAAAGCGCAGCTTGTCGCAGGCATCGGACGCATTGGAAACCAACTCGCGCAGAAAAATTTCTTGGTTGGAGTACAGCGAATGCGTGACAAGGTGCAGCAACTGGGCAACTTCTGCCTGAAAAGAATGGGTTTGTTTGGTCATAGGAAAAAATCAACAATACAGAAATCAGAAATACAAAAACACAAGGAATCCGCTATCTAGGGGTGATAGCGGATTTTTCAAGACAAAGCCGATGGATTAGTTCGCGTACTTCACCCCATTCGTCCGCAGCAAATACACATGGTTGGCACTGTTTTTTCGGGCGGATACGGTGTAGCCGTTGAAAAAGTTGATGAACGAAGCCACCAGCGAATTGGGTTCAGGCGTATCGGATGTCCAGAACCAGCCCTCGGTTCCGGGGAAGGCTTTGACGTTGATTTTGCGCAGTTTGGGGTCGGGATTCGCTTCGATCAATGTTGCCAATTCCGATTGGGTCGGCACACGCCATTCGGTGTTGGAGAGCCGCTGTGCATCGTCAAACGTCAGTTCTTTCGATTGTCCCTCGCACCGCTTTCCGCCCCATGTTTGTCCCACGCTGCAACGTTGCCAGACCAGTGTCGTTTTCAAATCGTGGATTTCGGTGCCGCCGTTCCAAATTTCATAGCGCTCGTTAATGATTGTGGGTTCGGGTTCTTCTACTTGAGGAGCAGGCACAGGCACAGGAACGGTAGCAGTTTCCTCAGCCCATGTGTTTGCATTCATTGCACCTAACCACAATGCCACACCACAAATCAGCATTTTTTTCATTGTCAACCTTTCGGGATATTCAGGATAAATAGGGAAGAGTCCGCCATTGTCCCAAAACCCCACAGACGCTGGGTCGATTGAGGCAATTTCTACAATGCACCGTTCACTTATTCACCAGTTCAAGGAGTTTCACATGGGTTTGTTTGATATGTTCAAAAGCGATAGCGGAGAAAAAATGACCCCCCACCTCGCGTTCGCAACGTCGTTGCTGTACATGATGAGTGCGGATGGGGAAATTGACCCCGAAGAAGTCGGACACTTGTTGAGCGTGTTGGGTGGCAGCGATGATGGCAACGGCTCCATCGGTGTCGGCGCACAGAGCCAAGCCTTATTGGATTCTGCGGTGAAGTATCGCCGTAAAAATTCGATTGAAACCTTTTTGCAAGCCGCTACGCCCTTGCTGTCGGATGCCCAAAAAATGTGCATCTTGGTGAATTTAATTGATTCTTCGTTGGCGGATGGTCAGCCAGAACCCGAAGAACAAGTCTTGTTTGCCAAGTTTCTCGCGGCATTCGGTGTGAGTGAAGAGCGTTTCCGCCCCTTCTTTGAAGTCATCATGATCAAGAGTGACCGCACCGTGTTCACCAACTCCAACCATCCCAGCAACCAAGCAGGGCATCAGGTGCGGTTGAGCGTTTAATCCAGTATCTTCCAAACCAGCGTGAGGCCTAGCTCGAATAAATCGAAATCAAAATCGAGATTGGTATGGGCTTTATTGTCACGCTGGATTTGTGGGCGGTCGCGTTCCGGTGTGGTGATGGCATCGGCAACGTGGCTGGTACGGGCGTAACCTTGTAGCGCACGTTCTACCGCCTTGGGGTCGAGCAAAGAAAACGCCGAACGGCAATGCGGACAAGCATGATCGGTACGCAAATCCACCGAAGCACCGCAACTGCTGCACCGAATAACGCCTATTCGCTGCGCCATATCGTTCACTTCAGCGGGCGTGAGCAGACGCACAAACCCTTTTTCAATCATGAACGCAGAAAACGTACTCCAGCGCCCATGCCGTTGGGGGCAGCGGTGGGTGATGTAACGTCCGGCTTTCACCACATCAAACCCTGAAACCAAGGTATGCCGACAATGCGGACACTGCATTTTTTGCGCTAAGGGGTTACGCGGCGTATCCCGATGCGCGTGGAGCTGTTGAAACAATTCCACAATCGCAGCCGGAGATAAACGCAGATTTTCCTGCGGGTCAAACCAAATGCCCTGACAGGGGTAACACAAGTCCAGTTCCACCGTTTTTCCCTGCATACCTGCTAGCTGCATAACGTGCATGGGCTGTTGGCAGGAGGGGCAGGAAGTCTGTTTCACCATACAGGGCTTATCGGATTACCGATTCAAAATGTTTCATGCGGAGCCAAATACCGCCATTGCCCCGCCGGTAAATTGCCCAGCATCACCTTGCCGACCCGCACGCGCTTGAGTCCAACCACCTTCAGTCCGACCAATTCGCACATACGGCGAATTTGGCGTTTTTTGCCTTGGGTGAGGACGAAGCGCAATTGCTCGGGGTTTTGCCATTCGACGACAGCGGGTTTCAACGCCTCCCCATCCAACCGCAGGCCATGCCGCAGCAGACGCAGTTTATCGGCAGGAAAGACCGATTGCACATCGGTGCGCACGGCATCGTTGTCGCCAATCGCTATCAAATGCGGATGGGTCGCGGCGGCTGAGGTGGCCGCAGCGGGGTTTTCGACATGGGTATATGCCACGCGCACCAGATATTCTTTTTCCATCACCGTATCTTCGCCAATCAACTGGCGTGCTACGCGACCGTCTTGCGTCAGCACCAAGAGTCCGGTGGAATCAATATCCAAGCGTCCGGCTGGAACCAAACTTTTCAATTGGCTGTAGTTGAAGAAAAAGCGGGCGTTATCGTCTTTCCAGCGGTTTTGCGGTTGAATCAGGGTGATGGCTGGTTCGTGTCCGTCTTCCGCTTGCCCGCTCACAATGCCCATGGGCTTGTGCAGCAAAATGGTGACTTGGGTGGCTTGTTGACCTTGGGCTTGTTGGTCGATTTCGATGCGGGCATTGGGATCGACTTGCTGCCCCATTTCTGCCACGCGCCCATTGACTTTGACCCAGCCTTTGGCAATCCAAGCATCTGCTTCACGCCGTGATGCCAAGCCCAGCTCGGCCATACGCTTATTCAGCCGAATGGTTCCATTTGCGCCATAGGCGGCGGTATTGCTTTGTCCTTGGGGGATGGGGGCGGCAGAGGGTTTTGCGGCAGCGACGGGTTTAGGGGCGCGGCGGAAAGTGGGGGTAGCAGGGGATTGGGAGTCGGTCATGGGGTTTTGGTTAGGTATCCGTTCAATTTGCGGCACTGAAACGCCCACGCTGGCGACGTTCGTGCGGAAGCCATTTGCGCATCACGAATTCGATAGCCGATTCGCCAATGGGGGTTAAAGTTTGATCAAAGCGCGGCATTTGGTAGCGGAAAGTTGCATCCAGCACTTCGATTTTGAGGACTTGGGCATCATCCGAAAAATCAGCCAATAATTCCAGCAGATTCACCGATTTGTCCGTCCAGCTTTTGAACTTGTGCGTAGTGAATGTCCATTTGTGGTCGCTATTGAAGGTGGATGGGAAAACGCCTTGCTCATAAAGGTCTTCCGATGGTACGGTGATGATGAGATGCCCACCCGGACGCACCACGCGCAGCCAGTGGTACAAGGCTTCGGCGGGGTCGCGCATGTGTTCGAGGCAGTGGCTGGAGTGGGCGAAATCAAAAGTCCCATCGGCTACCGATTCCATCAACTGGGCATCGCCATCTTTCAAATCCCAGCCACGGCAACTGCGCATGAGGGGGAATAATTCGCCATATTGCCCCAGCTCGTCTGCACCCGCACCGATGTCAATTCCATCGCCCACAAAATAGCGGGTAGCAAAACGGCTATCGTACAAACGCCGCATCGCGGCCTTACTGGTTTCGTGCATGGCAAATTCAATCTTTTATTTAATGTTTTATCAAGGGGAAGGGGTGGGAAAGTGTAACGCTTCTGGCTCGGCGATACGTTGCGCTAATGCACGCAACTTCCCCGCATATTCCAATTCCTGCCCCTTGTGGCGCAGCGATTCTTCCAGCGAAACGGCTAATTCGGCGGATTGACGCGCCTCCGCCCAGCGCCCTGCCTGCCAGTGGGAGGCGGCATCCAATACAGCGGAGGTCAGCGCCCGTTCTCTCTGCAAATGCCGCCAGCGTTGCGCTTGCACGGGCAGTTTGACCAGCGTGGCAAATGCCCGCAGTGCCAAATGCAGCACCACGAACAACAATCCCAGCCCGATTAAAAACAGGTTGAGCGATACGTTCAAGCGGTACGGATGCCAAAACAGCGAAACCACCGCATGGTTACTGCCCGCAAACAATGCACTTGCCACCGCGACCGCAAATAGCCCCATAAACCACAGTACAAAACGCATTCAACGCCCCCCCGCTGCGGTGGAAAGGGCGGTGAGCGTATCGTCCACGCGCGGCACTTCCAGATTCTTGGTTTGGCTGCGGATTTGTTCCAGCAGGTTTTTGGCGGTTTGCACGCGGCGGGTCGAAATCGCAAAATAGCGTTCAATGGATGTAGCCGCGTTATCCAAATCACCATTCACCCATTCTGCTTGACGCGCCAGTAGCCCCAAGCGGGCATTTAGCAGCCGCAGTTTGAGATTTTCCCGCAGGAAGAATGTTTGTTCGGGTGAAATCAGCACCGCTTCGGGCGTATCAATGCGGCTGACTTGCACCAGCCCACGCACTTCGTTTTGGATGCTCTCCCACAAACGCAACCACCAATCGCCCAGTTCTTCTTCCGGTTTGCGCTGCAAGGATTCGCCATTGCCCAGCGGAATCGGCGCGGCGTTGGCGGTGGGGAGTTCGTCCGCTAGCCGAATCAGCTCATCCATTTTGATGAGCAAGCTGGGTGTATCGGCAATGGTTTTGGTTTTGATGCGATCCATATCGCGCACGATGGCACGTTGCAGTGGCGTGAGGCGCGGTTGGGCGGCGCGGGTAATGCGCTGGTCGGCGGTTTTGAGCGCGGCTAATAACAAATCCACACTGCCCGTCATCTGCGCTTGCTGCTGCGCTAAACGAATGGCGGATTCTATTTCTACCACCAAATTGTCATCGCGTGAGCGGGAGAGGCTTTGAATCAACCCCTCCAACTGGCTGCGCTGAAGGCTGACTTCGCTGAGTTTGGCATCGGTCAGCGCGAGTTTGGCGGCGGTTTCCATCGACACCTCTTGCGCACGTTCGGCATTGGTGTGGGCTTGTTTGGATTCCGCCAGCGATTCGGCACTTTGTCGCGCCAGTTGCTCTTGGATATTGTCCAATTTTTGCCACAGCAGCACGCTCGAAACCAGCCCCAGCCCCGCCACTGCCAGTGCGCCCCGCAGCCAATAATCGACTTTATCGGATTTAGTTTCCATGAATGGCTGCCACCAAATCTGCCAATGTGGGGCGCGATTCCTGCACATTGCCAAATCCTGCCGTGCGTGCTGCGTGTGCGATGCGCGGGTGGGTGGCAATCGCCTGCGCTTGCGTCCACGATTGTTGGGGAAAAGCGGCGATCAAATTCGCTACGGCTTCGGAGCTACTGAATAACCACATCGCATTGTCTTCTGTGGCCGATGCCGTCACCAACATCCGTTCATCGGGCGAAAAATGCGGTGGATGGCGTTGGTAAGAGGTGACAAATTCAACCACGCCACCCGCCGCCGTGACTTGTTCCGAGAACCAATTACGCCCCTCGCCCCCCCGCACCACCAGCAGCCGAAAGCCTGCTCGTACCTGCGTGGCGACGATGCCCCACAGTGCTTCGGAATCAAATTGTCCGGCATCGTGCTGCGGTGTGCGAATCCGGTCAGCAGGAACGCCCATGCGATGCAATGCGGCAACTGTTCCGGGGCCAGTGGCTAAGGCGATGACGTGTGCCGCACGGCATTCATCGTGGGCTGGCTTGAGCGTGAAAAAATGCTCCACCGCGTTGCTGCTGACAAACATCACGGCATCAAAATCTGCCAAGCGATTCCACGCATTTTGCACGGCAGCGGCATCTTCTCCGCTGGCGGCTGCGATGGTGATGAGCGGCAACGCCACCGCCTCCAGCCCATGTTGTTGCAGGGATTGCACCCAGCGATTCGCCTCCTGCCGTGGGCGGGTGACGATTATGCGCATACGGATGGGGGAATGGCTTTTTGCAGCGTGCGTGCGACGTGCTCACCCAATGCGGTGGCCTCGGCGAGGGTGGTGGCGGTTCCTTGGGCTTCGGCACGCACCAGTGCTTGCACGCCTTCAGGGTCACCCCACGCAGCGCGAATGTGCAGGGTATCACCGTTTAACGTGGCATAAGCCGCCAGCGGCATCGAACAACTTCCGCCCATCACGCGGCTCACGGCACGTTCGGCAGACACGGCTAACCATGTCGGAAAATGCGCCAATGCTTCCAAAACGATAGCTACCTCTGCACAGCTGGTGCGGGTTTCAATGCCTAAAGCACCTTGACCCGCAGCGGGTAGCATTTCTTCGGGTTCAAAAATTGCGCGGATGCGTGATTCCAGTTGCAGACGTTTTAAGCCCGCTGCCGCCAGTACGATGCCATCGTATTGACCATCGTCGAGCTTTTTGAGTCGGGTATCTAAGTTGCCGCGCAGGGGTTCGATTTTCAGATCGGGGCGCAAGGCACGCAGCAGGGCGACGCGGCGCAGGCTGGATGTGCCGACAACCGCACCCTGTGGTAAATCGTGAACGGTGGCGTAGCGGGGCGACACCCACGCATCACGCGGGTCTTCCCGTTCCATGACGCAGGAGAGGCTGAAACCTTCGGGCAGTTCCATCGGCACATCTTTGAGGGAATGCACCGCCAAATCTGCCGCGCCGTTTTCCAGCGCAATCTCCAATTCTTTGACGAACAAACCCTTACCACCGACCTTGCTGAGGGAGCGATCCAAGATTTGATCGCCCCGTGTCGTCATTCCCAGTAGGGTCACGGTGTGTCCCTGTTGTTCCAGAAGTGACTTGACATGTTCAGCCTGCCAGAGGGCAAGGCGGCTTTCGCGGGTAGCAATGGTAAGGGAATGCGCGGTCATGGAGAAATGGATAAGTTAATGAAGTAGCTGAATTATCGCTTTCATCTTCCGTTGTCGTCTTCGTCCTCTTCTTCCTCTTCTTCTTCGTCCTCTTCTTCTTCGTCCTCTTCTTCTTCTTCCTCGTCCTCGTCCTCTTCTTCTTCCTCGTCCTCTTCTTCTTCCTCGTCCTCTTCTTCTTCCTCTTCGTCCTCTTCTTCTTCCTCTTCTTCTTCCTCTTCGTCCTCTTCGTCCTCTTCGTCCTCTTCGTCCTCTTCGTCCTCTTCGTCCTCTTCCTCTTCTTCGTCATCAGCGTAGTAATAGATTGCTTCGTCTTCATCCTCTTCGGGGTCGTAGACGATGTAGTATTCGCTGTCTTCGATGTAGATGGGTTCAAATTCCTCTTCAAACGCGATGAAATCATCGGGTTTATCGTCGGAGTAGGAATAATTGGATTGAGAACCTAACAAATTGGTTTTGTTGGAATCGTAGGCATTCCAAGGGAAGGGATTGAAATCGAATTGGGGCTTGTTATCCAAGATGGATTTTTTGTCATTCTCCCAGCCTTCGCGCGGATTGGGTAGAGCTTCGGTCGAACGCACCATCCACGAATCGCCCAGATTGAGTTTTTCACTCATTAAATAGTTATAGGGCATATAGCAATAGCCTTTATCGCCCCACTTTTCGCCCCACGAATTGCGCACAATGAAAAGCTGATCGACATCCGAATAACCCACGCACAGCATGGCGTGTAAACCGTGGTCAGTACGCCCTACTTCCGATGGATCGGGCATGGGTACGACACCACCGTGTTCTTTGCAGCTATCGAACGAATCGAACAAAGCGCACCCAAACACAATCGGGTAGCCTTCTGCCAGACATTGTTTCCACACATCCAATTTGGTCGGGACTTTTTTGATGTCGAGGGCTTTGAAGCGCGATGCTTCTTTGTAGGCGGACTCGGCGGGTTTGGTGAAAATCGCATCTTTGTTATAGGGCCAGACTTGCTCACGGCACGCACCCAAGGTGGTCAAGCTTTCGACACCGTATTGGATACGGCTACCGGTTTTCTTGTTTTGGTTGCCTGCACGCCACCGTGCGTTGTAGTAAACGAACATACGGCTGACATCGACTTCGGCTCCATCCATATGTTTCTTAATCAGGTATTCATACGCCCCTGCAATCGCATTCGCCGTGCAAGAGGGGACTGTCCCTTGGTCTTCCACGGGGGTCATGGAGCCGCGTAAATCGACCTTGTTGGGAAATTTGTTTTTGCGAATCTTGCGAGACGGTTCGTAATGGTCAGCCTCCGGGTTGGCGGACATGAACTCGTAACCCGTATCTTTGATGGAATGGGACATAGACAAAAACTCCTTGAATTAAGCAGAGATGATGGCGCATGAATTGCTAGTGGATGCTAGCATGGCTTCTGTGACAAAGCTCTTGTTCTAACCCTACACAATTACCCCTATGTCCACCGAATCGACTGTAAAAATTAGTAAACGTGAAAAAGAAAACGAGCGTCCGTTGGTCGAAGATATTCGCCTGCTGGGGCGCTTGCTGGGCGATGAAATTCGGACACAGGAAGGGGATGAGGCTTTCTTGCTGGTGGAAAAAATCCGCACGCTCTCAGTCGCTTTTCGCCGTGATGCCGACCACGATGCCGACCGCGAATTGAAAACGCTCCTCGCCAGTTTGAGCAGCGCCCAAACCGTGAGCGTGATTCGCGCATTCACCTATTTCAGCCACTTGGCGAATCTCGCCGAAGACCGCCACCACATCCGCCGCCGCACCTTCCACGAACGCGCGGGCGATACGCAAGAAGGAAGCCTTGAAGTGGCGATGTCCCGTTTGCGCTGGGCAGGTATAGCTCCCAAATTGATAGCTGAGACATTGGCTAAAAGCTATGTTTCCCCCGTTCTAACCGCTCATCCCACCGAGGTGCAGCGTAAAAGTATTTTGGATGCCGAGCGCGATATTGCCAAATTGTTGGTGGAGCGCGATGCCATTCGTCTGCGGGGTGCGTTGTTCGATACCAAAAAAGATGCCGTCACCCTGCGCGAACTGGCGGCGAACGAAGACCAGCTACGCGCCCGCATCATGCAGCTCTGGCAAACCCGCTTGCTGCGCTTTAGCAAACTGACGGTTGCCGATGAAATTGAGAACGCGCTGGAGTATTACGAGTCCACCTTTTTACGGGAAATCCCCAAAATTTACGCCAGCCTTGAACAGAGTTTGGAGGGGCAACCCGTTCATAGCTTTCTGCGCATGGGGCAGTGGATTGGCGGTGACCGCGATGGCAATCCGAACGTGGTTGCATCGACGCTGGAATACGCGCTACGCCGCCAAGCCGAAGTGGTGCTGCGGCATTATTTGACCGAAGTGCATTATTTGGGGTCGGAATTGTCGATGTCCGATATGCTGGTGCGCTGTTCCGAACCCATGCAGGCGTTGGCGGATCGCTCACCCGACCACAATCTGCACCGCCGTGACGAACCCTATCGCCGTGCTTTGACGGGAATATATGCCCGCCTTGCCGCCACGCTCAATGAATTGACGGGAACCGAAGCCACCCGCCATGCCATCGCCCCGCAAAACCCGTATCCCCATGCCGAGGCCTTTGCCGCAGATTTGCGCACCATCGCTGAATCGCTCTGCGCCAACCACGGCAGCGCGTTGGTGGCACACCGCTTGCGCCCGTTAATCCGAACGGTCGATGTATTCGGCTTTCATTTGGCGACGGTGGATTTGCGCCAAAGTTCGGATCAGCACGAGGCGGTGATTGCCGAATTGCTCGCTACGCTGGGGCTGGAGATGAATTATTCCGGCTTGGATGAAATGGCCAAACGCACGCTGCTCCTGCAACTCTTGAAAGATGCACGGGCGCTGCGGGTTCCTGAGATGGAATACTCAGCCCATGTGCAAAGTGAATTGGCGATTTTCACGATGGCAAAAACCCTGCGCGAACGCCTTGGCGCGAACGCGATTCGGCATTACATCATCAGCCATACCGAAAGCGTGAGTGATTTGCTCGAAGTGCTGCTGCTGCAAAAAGAAGTGGGCATGGTGCGCTATGAAAAACCCGCCGTGCGCTGCGATTTGATCGTCGTTCCCTTGTTTGAAACGATTGAAGATTTGCGCAACGCCGCCCCCATCATGCGCGAGTTTTATGCGTTGGAAGGCATTCCCGCACTGGTTCAGGTCAGCGGCGGTGAGCAAGACATCATGCTCGGTTATTCCGATAGCAATAAAGATGGCGGCATTTTCACCAGCAACTGGGAGTTATACCGCGCTGAAATCGCACTGGTGGAAGTATTTGACCACCTGAATCCAGCCGTTCGGCTGCGTATGTTCCACGGGCGTGGCGGCACGGTGGGGCGCGGGGGCGGCCCCAGCTATGAGGCGATTTTGGCGCAACCCCCCGGAACGGTGCGTGGGCAAATTCGGCTGACCGAGCAGGGCGAAGTGATCGGTTCTAAATACGCGAATCCTGAAATTGGGCGGCGTAATTTAGAAACCCTTGTTGCCGCGACGTTAGAAGCCACGTTATTGCAACCCACCAAACCCGCGAATAAAACCTTTTTAGAAACCGCTGCCCAATTATCGGAATTAAGTATGGCGGCGTATCGCGCACTGGTTTATGAAACCGAAGGGTTTACCGAATACTTTTTCTCTGCCACCCCGATTCGGGAAATTGCCGGATTAAATATCGGTTCTCGTCCGGCATCGCGCAAAGCCACGCAGCGAATTGAAGATTTACGCGCCATTCCGTGGGGTTTTAGCTGGGGGCAATGCCGTTTGACGTTACCCGGCTGGTACGGTTTTGGCAGCGCGGTTTACCAGTTTATTGGCACGGATGCCGACGAGCAAAAAGACCGTATCGCCCTCTTGCAACGCATGGCGCGGCAGTGGCCTTTCTTCAAAACGCTGTTATCAAATATGGATATGGTGTTGGCAAAAAGCGATTTGGCCTTGGCTTCGCGTTATGCCGATTTGGTGGAAGATGTGGCACTGCGCCAAAAAATCTTTACCGCCATTGAAGCCGAGTGGCAACGCACTGCGCAGGCGCTCACACTGGTGACGGGCAAGAAAAACCGTTTGGCGAATAACGCCGCACTACAACGCTCCATCCGCCACCGCTTCCCGTACATTGACCCGCTGCACCATCTGCAAATTGAACTGGTACGCCGTTACCGCGCCGGCAGCACCGATGAACGCGAACAACGCGGTATTCACCTGTCGATTAACGGGATTGCGGCGGGGTTGCGGAATACGGGGTGATGT
>ERZ724511.247-NODE-247-length-18968-cov-4.891397_pt1 | contig 18968 bp, 12 predicted proteins | sample MGYA00376044_ERZ724511 | MGnify/ENA primary metagenome ERZ724511 (study PRJEB28724, sample SAMN07190887) | wastewater metagenome | isolation source: effluent of sewage treatment plant in Hong Hong | place: USA: Christiansburg, Virginia | collected 2016-03-01 ...
GCACTTTGTCCCACTTCTTCGTCCACTCAATGGCCTCCCCGGCTTTGCCCCAAAAGGTGGCGGGCTCAAAAATCGAACGCGCGTAAACCTCCTGATACTTCATCGTCCCCTCCCTATTTTCCCTTTCGAATTTTGACGGTCTGGTAAAAAGTCTTTTTTGCACCCTTTTCGTCATACCGACTAAGGAAAGTATCCAGTAATTACAATTAGTTATGTACACAGGCTTTCGCCGGGGTGGCGGTGTGGGTTGCTTTTTACGAGTTCATCAATTTTATTTGGAGTAAAATCCTTTTCCTTCTTTGGCCAGCTTTTCCAGCAATGGCGCGGGCGTCCAGTATTCGGCGCCCACCAGATCCCGGTACTTCAGGACTGCGTCGTAAACCTTGCCGAGTCCGATCGTATCGGCGTAAAACATCGGGCCGCCCAGGTACACCGGAAAGCCGTAGCCGTAGAGCCAGACCACATCGATGTCCAGGGGCCGCGCGGCGATCCCTTCCTCCAGGATCTTCGCGCCTTCGTTGATCATGGAGTAAATCGCGCGTTCGATGATTTCCTGATCCGTGATGGTCCGACGCGCGATGCCGACTTCCTTCGAGTGGTTGATGATCAGCTCTTCAATCATCGGATCGGGCGTCGCGTTGCGCTTCTCGTCATACTTGTAGAAGCCCGAACCCGTTTTCTGCCCGTAGCGTCCCATTTCGCAGATTTTGTCCAGGATGTTGTTCTTTTGTTCGCGCGGCGAAAGCGAGTCGAACTTGGCCTTGCGGTTTCGCCAGCCGATGTCGAGGCCCGCCATGTCGCCCATCGCGTAGGGGCCCATCGGGAAGCCGAAATTATAAATGACGCGGTCGATCTGCCAGGGAAGCGCTCCTTCTTCCAGCATGAAGCCGCATTCGCGGGTGCGCTTGGCCAGCATCCGGTTTCCGACGAATCCGTCGCAGACGCCGACCAGGACCGGCACCTTGCCGATCTTTTTTCCGACCTTCATGGCCGTGGCGTAAACCTCGGGTGAGGTCTTCGCGCCGCGGACGTTTTCCAGAAGACGCATCACATTGGCCGGGCTGAAGAAGTGCATGCCCATGACATCCTGCGGCCTCTTTGTGATGGCGGCGATTTCGTCGATGTTGAGGTAGGAGGTGTTCGAGGCCAGAATCGCGCCCGTTTTGCACACCGCGTCCAGCTTCGTGAAGACTTCCTTCTTGATGGCCATGTCTTCAAAGACCGCTTCGATGACGAGGTCGACATCTTTTAGGTCTTCATAGGCCAGCGTAGGCTGAATCAGCGACACGCGTTTGTCCATGACCTCCTGCTTCAGGGAGCCTTTGGCGACCGTATTGGCATAGTTCTTTTTGATGACGGCAAGCCCGCGGTCGAGAAATTCCTGCTTCATGTCGAGCAGCTTCACGGGAATTCCGGCATTGGCAAAGCACATGGCGATGCCGCCGCCCATCGTGCCCGCGCCCAGAACGCCCACGGACCTGATTTCCCGGGTGGGGTGGTCATCGGGCAGGCCGGGGATGCGGACGACTTCGCGCTCGGCAAAGAAAACGTGGCGCTGCGCTTTGGACTGATCCGAGTCGTGGAGTTCGATGAAGATTTCCCGTTCCTTTTTCATGCCTTCCGGGAAAGGAAGTTCGGTGGCGATCTTCACGGCTTCGATGCATTTCAGGGGCGCCAGAAAACCGCGGAACTTGCGGGCGTTGGCTTTGGCAAAATCTTCAAAAAGCGTCGGCGACTCGACGTTAGCTTTCAACTGGCTCACTCTGCGGATGGGAAGTTTTTGGTCAACGACCTTTTGCGCGTAAGCGAGGGCCGCCGCTTTCAGATCGCCTTCGACAATTTCATCAAGAATGCCCATTTCTTTGGCTCTGGCCGCCGCCACCGGCGCGCCCGAGGTGATCATTTCCAGCGCCGACCGGGCGCCCGCCACACGGGGCAGCCGCTGTGTGCCGCCCGCACCCGGCAAAAGCCCCAGCTTCACTTCGGGAAGCCCGACTTTCGCCGTGGGAAGAGCGATGCGGAAATGACAGGAAAGAGGAATTTCAAGGCCTCCGCCCAGGGCAGTGCCGTGAATGGCCGCGATCACCGGTTTTGGAGAATCTTCAATGAACTGACAGACATCCGGCAGATGCGGCTCCATCGGCGGGCGGCCGAATTCCCGAATGTCCGCTCCCGCGATAAACGTCCGGCCCTCGCAGATTATCACCATGGCCGAAATATCGGCATCCGCGATGCCTTTCTCGATGCCCGCTTTGATGCCGGCGCGGACCGCCTGCGACAGCGCGTTTACGGGAGGATTGTTTACGGTGATGACGCCTGTTGGGCCTTCTTTGGAAAATGTGACGATTTCTGCCATAAGCCATCTCCTTTTGTTGCAAATGGTTTTTGATTGAATACAGCAAATACCATACCAGTGAAAAAAAACAATAGGGCGCGGGCGCTGACCCGCGCCGGGGAAAAACTGTTTGACAGGAGTGTATGGTTTATATACATTCAGGGCGAAATTTGTATACCGAATAAACATGCAGGAAAGAAAACCGAACCCATGACGGCCGGAACCCCAAAATTGCCAGCCGCCCCACCGCGCGGCAAAGAAGAATCCCCACCGGGTGTGGATGCCTCTTTGGTCGAAAGCGCCTTTGATGAACTGATCGGCGTCGATGAGACCTTTCGCAAAGCGCTGGTGAGCGCCGGGCGGGCGGCCCAATCGGATATCTCCGTGCTGATCATCGGGGAAAGCGGCACCGGCAAGGAAATTCTGGCCCGCGCCATTCATCGGGCCAGCCGCCGCAAAAACCAACAGCTGGTCGATGTCAACTGCGCCGCCATTCCCGATTCTCTGATTGAAAGCGAACTTTTCGGCTACGAGAAAGGCGCGTTCACCGGGGCCCGCACCGAGGGGCGCAAAGGCTATTTCGACGAGGCGCACGAGGGAACGATTCTGCTCGATGAAATCGGCGATTCCTCTTTGTCCGTTCAGGCCAAACTGCTCAGGGTTCTGGAATCCGGCACGTTCAAAAGAGTCGGCGGAACGAAGAACATCAAAGTGGACGTTCGGGTCATCTCTTCAACCAATCAGGATCTGGCCGATCTGATCGGGCAGAAGAAGTTTCGCGAAGATCTCTTTTTCCGCCTGAATACCTTTACGCTGACGCTGCCTCCGCTGCGCGAGAGAAGAGGGGACATCGATCTGCTGGTGGAGCATTTCCTGAAAGCGAGCAGCGCCGCGCAGAAACTCAAATACCGGTTCTCGCCCGAAGCGATCGCGATGCTGCATGCCTATCACTGGCCGGGGAACGTCCGGGAGCTGAAAGGCGTCGTGAGCTATGCGGTGAACATGACGCAGTCGCCCGTCATCGATGCCGGTTCCCTGCCCAATTTCCTGTTTTCGGATCCCGCAGGCCCTGACGGGGCCCCGCCGTCTGTCGCCGCAAGCGGGCCTGTCTCTCTCAATCTCACCGAGGCCGTCCGGGACCTGGAGCGCCGGCTCATCGCCGAGGCGCTCGCCGCTTTTCCGAACCGGTCGGAAGCCATTCGGGCCCTGGGAATCAGCCGGCGCACCTTCTATCTGAAACTGAAGGAATACGGATTGGAATAAAGGGTCCGGTCGGCTGGAATGAATTATGCAGACATGAGAAAAAATCCTTCTTCCGGTGTAGGACGGTTATGCCGAATGCCAGCACGGCGGGAAAGGCCGCCAGAAAAAAAGAAAATTCGCTCACCATCGTGGAAGTGTCCCCGCGGGACGGCCTGCCCGAAGTCTGCAGCGGTTTGTCCACGGAAGATAAAATAAATTATATTAACAAACTATCCGAAACGGGCCTGAAAAAGATCGAGTGCGCTTCCTTTACGCATCCTCGTTTGCTGCCGGAGGGGTACGACGCGGAAAAGCTTGTCGCCGGCATCGCCAAAAAGCCGGAGGTGACCTACGTAGGCTTGGTGCCCAATGAAATCGGCTGCCGGCGGGCCCTGGTGACCCAGATCGACGAACTGCTGGTTCTGCTTTCCGCCAGCGACACGTTCAATCGCATCAACGTCGGCAAGTCCCTCAAAGAGAGCCTCAACAAGGTGCTGCCGACGCTGCTCGACGCGGCGGTGCGAAATGCCCGGAGCGTGCGGATTTACGTGATGACGGCTTTTGGGTGCCCCTACACGGGCCCCATCCGCCCCGAGGAGGTCGCCCGGCTCCTGCTCAAACTCAGTTATATGGGCGCATCCGAGGTGGTTCTGGTGGACTCGACGGGTCTGGCCGACCCCAAATCGGTCAAGGAACTGATCCGGATGCTTCTGGATCTGAAGCTGGGCATTCAGCTCGCGGTGCATTTTCACAATACGCGCGGGACGGCCATCGCCAATTGCGTGGCCGCCTACGAGGCGGGCATCCGCATTTTCGACGCGTCGCTGGGAGGGATGAGCAACACACCTTACGGAGTGAGCGAACTGGATATCGGATACTGGAACGTTCCGACGGAAGACCTTGTCCATCTGTTTGAAGCCATGGGAATCCAAACGGGCATCGATCTGGAAAAGCTCCTCGACTGTGTCCGGCTGGCGGAGAAGATGGCGGGGAAACCCCTGCCCGGCCACATCCTGAGAGCGCGACCCGCCTCCCAGATCACCGAGATTCCACGGCATTTAAAGGGGCAGCCGGTTCTGGACTGACGGGGCCTGCTTTTGTATATCTTCTATACAGCCTCCAGGCCCAGCCCCTTCCTGATTTTTTCAAGCAGGGCTTTCTCTTCGTCGTTGTAAACGCCGTCCGCCAGAAACAGCCGGCGGGCGATGCTCAACGCCTCCATGCGATCGTCCTTATTTTTGATCAGCGTCGCCAGAGTCTGAAGAGCCTTTTCCTCGTCCGCCTGAAGGATGGCGGACTGTTCGCGCATGATTTTTTTGAACCGCGACAGGGACAGTTTACTCAATACCCGGTGCGTGGCGGCGATTTCGCGGGCGACTTCAAAATGCTTTCTTTTGATGCCCTGGCTGGTGGCGCCCGCGGCCATGTAAATGCGGATTAATCCTTCGGCCACGCCCCCCTGTTCCATGGCGGCAAGTCGCTTGTCATAGTCGGGATGATCCTGTTTGGCGGCCGCAGGCCCGGGCTCGTCCTGGACGGGCGGAAACAGGCTGCGCAGCCAGCCGTTGCCGTAAATCAGCTGAAAGATTTCTTCCTGATGGAGGTCCCGGTAATCGCGGTAAATGTCGAGCACGCCTTCCACGTAGTCGGAAACCGCCTTCTCCAGCTCCGTAAACGGATTGTCCGGCCCGGCCGGCTTTCGGTTTTTGCGCACGACGTTGGCGATGTTTTTCAGTGGACGCGTCAGGGGATTGATGTCGGCCAGCGAATACCGCTGCAGGCGCAGGGGGTGCAGGTGGCGGATGAACTCCGCGGAAAGCTCCGTGGTCCAGAGTTTTATCCATGGGCGCGCCAGCAGCCGATACAGATTGTCGTTGGCTTCGGAAACCTTGGCCACGACGCTGAAATCCTTTTCATCTTGTATTCCGTCGTCGTAGGCGGCGATGTCGGCCATCGTGCGCGGTTCGAACCGGCTCTCGAATTTGCCGCTTGCGACATCGCCGTCGATGACCATTTCGTAGAGGCCGGGCGGCAGGCAATCAATCATGTCGAAATTGCCGATGATTTCGCGGTGTTCCTTTTTGGCGACGGAGCCGGCGACAAAGATTCCGAGGTGGCCGATCTCCTGGTGAACGATGTAAACGACGACCTGCCCGTGCCGCCTGATGTCCTCCACGGAGCTGTATACGCGGGGAATCCAATTGAGCGCCTGCTGGGCCGGCGTGATGTTGTCGCCCATCGACGCGAAAACCAGAATCGGGCTTTCGATATCTTTCAGGTTGAGCTTCCGGCCTTCCTGCAGTTCCAGCTCGCCGCGCTCCAGCTTGTTGCCGACAAAGAGATTGCGGACAATGTAGTGGATTTCTTCGTCGTTCATCATGAAGAAGCCGCCCCACCATTTTTCAAAGTTGAGATAGCGGTCCTCTTCCGTGTCCACGTTCGAATAAACGTTATATTGCTTGGTCCAGTATGTATTGGCCGGATTCAGCAGCTCCATGTTCAGCACCAGGTTTGCGCCGTCGAACACGCCGTTGCCCAGATCGCTGAGGAACGAATTCACCCAAACCCCGCCCAGAAGGCCTCCCCGGTAGCGCATGGGATTGACGCCCGCCACGCCGCTCCAGTAGGAAAGCGGCGCGCCGTTGAGCGCCAGGGGGCCGGCGATGCCCGGTTTGTCCGCGCAGGCCAGCGCGGCCGCCCAGCCCGCCTGGCAGTTGCCGATGACGGCCGGCGCGTCCGCGTCGGGATGCAGTTCGGCGACTATCGCGATGAACTGTTCAATGGCGAAGATGACATCCGGCAGCGTCTGGCCGGGAATCGGGTCGGTGTAAAACAGGACAAAATAAACCGGATGGCCGTGGTCCAGGGCCATGCCGATTTCCGAATCGCGCTTGGAGCCCCCGATGCCGGGGCCGTGGCCCGCCCGCGGATCGATGATGATGATCGGCCGTTTGGGGATGTCGGGACGTTCCCTGAGCGCGCGGCGGCGGTTTTGCCGGTCGGGATCGATGTCTTTGCGGCGGCGTTCGGAAATGCGGACCAGCGCGTAATTGACGGGCCGCTCGAAATGCTTGGCGTTCAGGATCATTTCGTAGTTGAACGTCAGGACCGGCGGCTGACCGCTGCGGATGTGCTGGATGTAATTGTTGCCTCTCTTGCGCAGAATGTCCAAAAAAATGATCGAACGCTGCGCGGAATCGACGAGATAGTCGTTCAGATGCTTTTGCCAGTCCGCCCAGGGCGAGGCCTTTGTGCCGCTTTTCGGGGAAGTCATGAAAAAATCCTCCTGTATTCTTTAACCGGTCTCGGTCAACGTACTCTAGCGGCGCGTTTAGCCCTTGTCAAGGCGGGAAAGAAGCGATGAGCGATGAGTGACGAGCCGCAAGCGACGTGTTATATTGCAAAGGCGAAACGCTTTTCCTCAAACAGTTTAAGGCAGGCGGCGACGGCATCCGTGTCGTACAGAATCCCCCGATTCCGGGAAATTTCCTCCAGCGCATCCTGAAGGCCCAGAGAGGGACGGTAGGGGCGGTGGGACGCCATGGCTTCGACCGCGTCGGCCACCGTCAGGATTTTCGATTCCGGCAGAAGAGCATCCCCCTTCAGGCGCCGCGGATAGCCCGATCCGTCGATCTTCTCATGGTGCTCCAGCACGATCCGGGCGATGGGCCAGGGGAAAACGATGTCCTTCAGAATTTCATATCCCGCCTGCGCGTGCGTCTTGACGATTTCAAATTCTATGTTGGTCAGTTTGGTCGGCTTGGTGAGAATTTCGGTGGGAATGGATATTTTCCCCAGATCATGAATCAGGCTGGCCATGCGCAGACCGTTGATTCGGTCGGGCTCCAGCCCCATTTCGGCGGCTATCGCGCAGGCCAGGTCCGCCACTCTTCGCTGATGGCCCGCCGTGTAAGGATCTCTCGCTTCCACGGCCATGGCCATGGCGTGAACGGTGGATTCCAGCGCTTGCCGGAGCTTTTCGAGGGTTTCCTCCCTGTCTCTTTCCAGCTTCTTCAGATGGGAGACGTCGCGCACGATTCCCCGGAAACCGATGATCCCGTCCCCGGAATCTTTCAACAGTGTGAAGGACTGCCGGAGCGTCAGCCGTTCGCCGTTCTTTCGGATGATCTCGTAGTCCATATACCTGCCGGGGATGCCCGTCAGGTAGGTCTGATGGTGCCCCTCATACAGCATTTTAGCCGTCTCCAGGTCCGTGTACTGCCGGTAGTTCATCCCCAGCAGCTCTTCTTTCGGGTAGCCCCACATTCGCTGCAGGGCGTCGTTGAAAAACGTAAAGTTGCCGGCCAGGTCCGTCTCGTAATATCCTTCGCCGATGCCCTCCAGGATCGTCCGGTATTTTTCCTCGCTTCTGCGCAGCGCTTCCTCGTCCTGCCGGTGATGATCGCGCATTGCTTTTTCTTCCAGTCCCCGCTGCACGGCCATGCCCAGCCGCGTCAGATTGCCCTTCATAATGTAGTCGGCCGCTCCGCGGCGGATGCAGTCCAGCGCCGTTTCTTCGCCGATGGCGCCGGAAACGATGATGAGCGGAATATCGAGGCCGGTTTTCTTCAGCAGGTCTATGGCTTCCAGACCGCTGAAAGCCGGCATGTGGTAGTCGCACAAAATGATGTCCCACGGGGCGCTTTCCAGGGCCCGGCTCATGTCCCGGGCCGTCTGCGCCCGCTCGATCCGGGGCTCATAACCGTTTTTTTTCAGCGCGCGGGCCAGAAGCAGCGCGTCGTCTTCCGAATCTTCAATCAAAAGCACGTTCAGCGGTTTTGGCATTTTGAGTCTCCCAGGGTGAAATAAAAAACAGCGCCTTTTCCTTCTTCCGCTTCGGCCCAGATACGGCCGTTGTGGCGTTGGATGACGCGCTGGACCGTCGCGAGGCCGACTCCCGTTCCCGGGAACGCATCCGCCCGATGGAGGCGTTCGAAAGGCTCAAAAATTTTGTGGACATAGGCCATGTTGAATCCCACGCCGTTGTCCCGGACAAAGAGGACCGTGTCGCCGTTTTGGACAAAAGACCCGAATTCGACGCGAGGCCTCTCCTGCTTCCCCGCGAATTTCCGGGCATTGTCCAGCAGGTTGGTCATGACGATGCGCATCATGCGCTGGTCCGCGTTGACGGTGACGCCGTCCTGAATCACCAGCTCCAGTTTGCCCGATGGACTTTGCTGTTGAAAATCGGCTGCGATCTCTCGAACCATCTCGCTGATATCGAAGTTCTGCCGGTAGAAGTCGGCTTTCATCACCCGCGAGAGGGCAAGCAAGTCGTCGATCAGCAGGTTCATCCGCTGCGCGGCGTGCTGGATTTTTTCCAGGTATATTTTGCCTTCCGCATCCAGCCGGTCGCTGTAGTCTTCCAGGAGGGCATTGCTGAATCCGTCGATGGCGCGCAGCGGCGCCCGGAGATCGTGTGAGACGCTGTAGCTGAAGGCCGCCAGCTCCCGGTTGACTTCCTCCAGATACTTATTGGCGCTGGAGATTTCCCGGCTGCTTTCGTTAAGGTCATCCACCAGATTCAAAAGGGCCATCTGCATATCACTCAAAGCCTCGGTGCGCTCGGCAACCCGACTCTCCAGTTTTTCGTTCAGTTTATGAATCTCTTCGATATTTTGCTTTTGTTCTGAAATATCCCGGACAATGATGATAAACCGGACAACCGCCCCTTTTTCCTCAAGAAAGGCCGCCGAGAGCAACGCCGGGAAGATTTCCCCGTTTTTCTTCTTCAGGGTGGTTTCAAAACGAACGATGCTCTTTTGATGCGCGATGGTTTCCTCGAAAATGGCGCCGCTGTGATGGTATCCTTTTTCATCGGGAAAAAGCAGCAGGCTGCTTTTCCCCACAATTTCCTGCCTGGAATAGCCGAATAACCGGACGGCGGCATCGTTTAAATATTCAAACTCCTGTTCCGGGTATTTTCCCACGAACAGCGCGTCCGCCAGGGTATTGTTCATTTTTTCCAGATAATCGCGGCCGGCTTTCAGTTCTTCCTCCATTTTTTTGCGATCGCTGATGTCCGTCAATATGGTCAGAGCGTATTTTACCCGGTCGATCTCGATGATGCCTGCCGAAAAAAGGCCCGTCAGGGTTCCTCCCGTCTTGATCCGGAAGAGAAATTCCCTGTTGTGCACGCTCCCGTTTCTGGCTAAATCCCTGACGAACTGAAGGCGTTCTTCCTCTCTGGCCCACAGATGCAAGTCGGTCGTCTTTTTGCCCAGGGTTTCCTCCCGAGAATAACCGGATGCCCGGTAGAAACCTTCATTGGCTTCCAGAATTACGCCATCGGACAGTCTGGTCAGGTTGATGGCGTTGGGAGACAGGTAAAAGATCTTGGAGAATTTCTCCTCCTGCTTCTCGATGTTCCAAAGCAGACGTTTGTTGAACATCAGTGTCAGGCTGTAGGCCAGGAGAATCAAGAGTGTCTGATAGCCGATGAAAGACAAAACGTTGACGGAGCCGGATTGAAAAAAATCGGTGGGATGCAGGGTGTTGATCAGACAATCGATCATGCGAACGATGCTGATGAGGCATTCCAGGCTGAAGACAAGACCGATTCCCAGCGTCAGAGGGCGCAGGTCGGAGCGCACGCGGTACAGTGCGCTCCAGGCGGCTTGAGATGTGAAAATCAGCACACCGGCGGAGAAATTGAAAATTCTCGCCGACAGATTCGGCTGGATGAAGGTAAAATAAACCTGAACGAGAGACAGCAGGATCAGGATGATGTAATTGGGAAGCTGGCGTTTTTTTTCTCCGATAAACTTCAGAAACAGAATGTACATCAGCAACGTCCCGGCCAGCAGCAGAATACTGGCCAGAACAACGGACGCCCAGTCCGAGACGGAACCGCGTAAAGCAATGAGAATCATTCCCAGGGCATGAAGGAGAAAAACGAGCAGCCATAGGTGGAGCCCCTCAAAGCGTTTGCGGTTCTGCCACCAGAAGGACGCCATCAGGACGACGCAAATGACAGCGGTAATGACCAAACTGGTTGTGACGGTTCTCATGTCCAGCGTCATGGCGGCGCTCCTCAGCCTTTTCTTTCCAGGTCTTCAATTTTCTTTTTCAACTCGGCCATTTTCAGCTCCCGTCCGACGAAAACGCGGTTCAGCTCTTCCAGGCGTTCCAGGGACTCCTTCAATTGGGCCGTCCGCTGGGCGACTTTCTTTTCCAGATCCTGGTTGAGTTTTTCCAACTGCTCCATTTTGCCCTCCAGCTTCCGGATGAGCACTTCATTGTATTGCTTGAGGTAAACGGATTCTTCTTCAGGCTCTTCCGCAGGCATACCGTCAGGCGCGGCCTGCGGACGCTCCCCGGATTGAAAGACGTCGTGGATGACCGCCATGAAATCGTCCGGCTCCGCGGGCTTGACAATGAAATGACGGGCTCCGAGGGAGAGCGCGAATTCCCGGTCCCGTTCATCGGTATAGGTGGCGGTGTAAAAGATCAGGGGGATGGATTGGAGGCGTTCGTCTTTCATCCAGGCGCGGCAAAGCGCGAATCCGTCCATCACCGGCATCAGGATGTCGGTGATGATCAAATCCGGCGGGTTTTGACGGGCTTTCTCCAGGGCGTCCGCGCCGTGAACGGCGGTGAAAACCTCATAGCCGCTGCCCTGTAGGAGCGCCTGCAGGAGGTAGCGATTCTCATCCTTGTCATCCACAATCAGAATTCGCTTTATTGCCATGGCTGCTTTTTCTCCCTGCCTGTCCATACAGGCTTATGATTTGCCGCTTTTTTCGAGCTCCTCGATCCGTTTTTTAAGCTCGGCCATTTTCAGCTCCCGGCCGACAAAGACGCGGTTGGTCTCCTCGAGCTGGGCGATGGTCCTGGTAAGCTCGGCCGTCCGCTGCTGAACCTTTTTTTCGAGCTCCTCGTTGATTTGAAGCATCCGGATCTCCGCGGCCTTGCGTTCGCTGATATCCGTGATGATCGAATGCAGAAGCGGCTTCCCCTTGACATCGATCCGGCTGCTGAAAATTTCGACGTCGCGGATGGCGCCGTCCGCCCGGCGGTGACGGAACTGAAAGCGCGTGCGTTTCTGATCCTTGACCGTTTGCAATGCCTTCCGGATTTCAGCCTGCGTCAGCGTGTTGATGTCGAAGATTTTCATCGTTAAGAGCTGCTCGCGGGACCATCCGTAAAATTTCTCGGCGGCATTGTTGGCGTCGATGATGTCTCCCGTCTCCGGGTCGAGAATCAATTTGACCGCCTCGTGGCGCATGAAAAGGTTGCGGAAAAGTTCCTCGCTTTCCCTGAGGGCGTCTTCCATTCGCGCTCGTTCGGTGATGTCCATGATATGGCCGAAGACGCGAACGATTTTTCCATCCTTCCATTCGGCCTGCCCGCTGGTGCGCACCCGGAGCGGTTCGCCCGATGCGTTGTTGAATTTGAGATTCAGATTGTAGGATTCGCCCGTTTCCAGCAGGCGCCGGAAAGCCGCTGCGATGACCGGCCGATCCTCAGGCGCGTAAAAATCCATCGCATCTTCCGCGCTGAGCTGAGCGTCGGGAGAAATGCCGTAGATTTTATAGACTTCTTCCGTCCACCGGCTTAGGCCGGTTGTCAAATCGCATTCCCAGCCGCCGATTTTGCTCAACCGCTGTGTTTCGGCAAGCAGCGCTTGCAGTTTTTTCAGGGGCTCTTCCTCCTGGAGGCGCCGGGTGATGTCGCGGATGATCATGCTGGTGCGGGCCTGCCCGAAGCGGTCTTTAAAAACGGCTGTCGTGATTTCCACGGGAATTTTGGTCCCTTCCTTGTGGATCATTGTCAATTCGCCCGCAAATTTTCCCGTCCGATCCCGTTCGGCGAGCGCCTCAGCGAGTCGCGGATCTTCCCGGTCCACGACGCCGCCGCGCCCCAGGGCGATTATTTCCTCTTCGCTGCGGCCCAGCAGACGGCAGAGAGCGGGGTTGGCAGAGAAAATCCGGCCGTTGGGCGCCGTCAGCAGCACCCCGTCGAGGCTGGCTTCGAACAAAAGCTTGTAGCGCTCTTCGCTTTCCGAAAGAGCCGAGGCGGACTGCAGCATTGAAAGATGATCCGAAAGAATTTTTCCCGCCAGCAGCGTGGCCAGCGGAAAAAGCAGGAGGATGGGCAGAGCAAGGTTTTTGAAGGTGTTCCAGGCCAGATCTCCCGGCAGCGTGAACATCAGAGCCGCCACGGCGGCGTGGACGGCCAGACCCATTGCGTAGAGAAGCATTGTGGATGGGGGAGTGAGCAGAGGCTTGCATCGGTAAAAAAAGACCAGCCCAATCGTCATGGAGGAAAGGGTTGTCAGAATTCCCATAATCAATCCCACTCCCCCCATACTGATACGGCAGATCAGCGTCATCAGACCCGCCACGGCCGCCGCCAAAGGACCGAAAAAGAGAGCGCACAGACTGAGCATGACCGAGCGGCCGTCAAAAATCAGTCCGGCTCCCATGTCGAGCGGGCGAAGCATACCCAGTACGGTCACGGCGCCGAACAGGGCGCCCTGCAGGATCGCCCCTGTTCGGGTGTCGCGGGGGAGGCGCTTGTCGAGAAATCCCGAAACAACGCTCAACGCCACCAAAAGCGCCAGATTAAAAATCAGATCGAGATAAACCATACTCTAACCTTAAAGTGCGCAGCGATGACGGCGCTTTTATGAAGCCTGTTATCTTTCACGGGAATCTTTAAGTTCCTTTTCCTCCAGCTTGATGATCCGGGCCTTGAGCTCCCGCATTTTCAATTCGCGGTCAACAAAGACGCGGTTGATGCGCTCCAGTTCGGCCGTTTTGGCCGCCAGATCCTCCGTCCGCTCGACGACGCGCTTTTCCAATTCCAAATTCATTTTCCTGACTTCTTCTTCCGCCTTGTTGCGCCGCAGGGCTTCCACCAGGGAGACCGCCAGTTCCTCCAGATCCTCCCTTTGTTCGCCGGTATAGCCGCCCGCGCGGTTGGCCAGCGCGATCATCCCGATGGTCTTTCCCTCGTCTTTGAGCGGTACGCCCAGAAAGGACGTCAGCGGCGGATGCCCCGCCGGAATGCCCACGCGGTCGGGGAAAGCTCCCGGGTCATTGACGATCAGGGACTGCTGCCGGAGGATCACCTGTCCCCACACGCCCCGGATGATCATGTTCTGAAGGACGGCCGTCGCCTCCTTTTGAGGGATGGCGCAGGCGCGCCAGCCCGTGTCGCTGACGGCGGTCGTATTGAAAAGTCCGTCCGGGCTCACTTCGCCGATAAATCCGAGTTCGCTGTTTGTGATGCTTTGCGCGGCGGCAAGGCAGGTCCGGGCGACCGCTTCCCTGTCCCGGGATTTCAGCGTTTCGGCAAAAAGCCGGTTGATGGCGGAAAGCAGGCGCGTCTGCCTGGAAATCTTGTCCGCCGCGAGTTTACGCGCGGTCACGTCTTCGAAAACGGAAACCACTTCGCCGGAGGGAAGTTTGAATACGTAATTGTCCGTCCAGAAGGTCTGTTTGTCGTCCTGATAAAGAAAGGTGGGATGTTCCTCCGGCTCTCCCGTCCGCCAGACGTTTTGAAAAGTGGTCAAGAGCGTATGATTTATCAGACCAGGATAGATGTCCCGGACGCTTTTGCCTTTGACGTTCCGATCCACCTTTGTGATCCGGCGGGCAGCGGCATTGAGCTCCAGAATTTCAAAATCCTTTCCCCCGTCGATGGCCTGATAAATGGCTACGGCGCTTTTCAATTGGTTGAAAAGTTCGCTGAAACGCGACCGGCCGGCCGAAATTTCCCTTTCCGTCTCCAGGCGCTCCAGTGCGGACTGGGCGATGGTGCGTTTGCGGATATACAATACGAGCATGATCACACATAAGAAAAGCAGGGTGGAAATGGCGGTCATCTGAACCAGGTGGGACCATACCGACGACCAGATGGAACGCTGGTCGCGTTCGACAAAAACATGCAGTCCGGCGCCGGGAAGGATGGCGCGCGAAATATGGAGCATATTTCCCCGTTCGTCCGGATCGGGAAAGGCAACGGTGGAAAGTTCCGCGCCCGTCGTTTTTTTCACCGCGTCAAAAAACGGATAGCGCCCCGGCGTTTTTGCGTAAGCGGACCGGCTGCTGTATAGAAGCGTTCCGTTGCGGTCCGTGACGGAAATAGACAGCCCCTCTTCCAGCGGCGCGCGCCGGAGAACTCTACCGATCTCGACGGCCCGCGTGGCATTGAGCAGGATGCCGATGATTTCTTTCTTCTTGTCGAAAATCGGGACGGCGATATGGATGGCCGCGTCTTTTTCGCCCGTGACACGCAAAACGGCATCCCCGACATAGGGCTTCTTTTCCCGGATGACGCCCCGGTGCCAGTCGCGCCAGGCGAAGTTTTTTCCCAGAACGTCCGGCCGGTCGGGCAGACTGATCCAAACAGTGCCCAACTTGTCTGCGATCAGCAGGCTGTCCATTCCGGGACTAACCCGGTTTAGGCTGGCCAGGTGCTGTTTTGCCGCCAAAACGTCTCTGCGCCGGACGGCTTCCAGCAGAAGGGGGCGGCTGGCGTAGGATTCCAGAGTGGATCGGATCTCGTTGAGATAGGCTTCGACGATCAGCGAAATCAGCTTTGCGGATTTCCGGTCTTCCCGGAAAACTTGTTCCCTGGCATCCCGGTAATGGCCATAGATCAGAAAAAAAGAAGCCGCGGAGAGAATGAGGAAAAAGATCAGGGCCAGCCGGACCACATTCGAGCGTTTGGCCAGCCAGGCAAAGGATTCGGGTCGATGGTTCTCTTCCGGGGTCATGAGGCGCCTTATGGTCCTGTGGTCAGGCCGGCAAAACGGCCGACCCTTTTAGGTCCGGTTGCAAAGAAACTTTTTTCCGAACAGATCGATTTGGGGCATTATGAAAACAACGCTCTCCATTGTCAAGAAGTAAAAAGGGTTTTCATGCGTATGGCAAATTCTGCTCAGTTCTGTTATTGTTCCCGGAAATCACAATCTTTTAAGGTGAGAAAAACATGCCGCGGGAAGATTTGAGCAAGCTGAAAATCGATTCATCGGCCAGGAAAAACGTGGCGGGAGGCCGGAAAAAGAAGCCGTTTCTCATTGCCGGCGCGATGATTTTGCTGGCGGTCGGTGTCATTCTCTATCGTCTGGGCGTGATTGCGCCTTCGGCCACGGTGGATGTGACCACCGTTTCGATGATTTACCCGGCCCAGTCCCTGTCCGTCCTGAATGCCAGCGGCTACATTGTTGCCCAGCGCAAGGCGGCGGTGGCGTCCAAGGTGACCGGCCGCTTGACGGAATTGCTGGTGGAAGAGGGCAGCCGCGTCCGGAAGGGACAGATTCTGGCCCGGATGGAGAGCGGCGACGTCGCCGCCATGAAGGAACAGGGGACGGCCAACCTGGCCAACGCCCGGGCCATGCTCAAACAGGCGCTGGTGGAGCGCGATCACGCCGCGCAGGAGAATGCCCGCTATCAAAAGCTGATTGCGGGCGGTTATGTGGCGCAGTCGGATTACGACATGATTCATACCCGGTACCTGCGGTCGCTGGAGGCCGTGAAAGCGGCGCAGGCCGCCGTGGAATCGGCCGGCGCGGCGCTTGCCCATGCGGAGGTCAACCTGGACTATACACTGATCCGGGCGCCGTTTGACGGCGTCGTGCTGACCAAGAACGCCGACGTGGGCGACATTGTGACGCCTCTTTCCGCTTCGGCCACCTCGAAGGCCGCCGTGGTCACGCTGGCCGACATGGATTCCCTTCAGGTTGAGGTGGATGTGTCCGAAACCAGCATCACGCTGATTGGGGTTGGTCAGCCCTGCGACATCCAGCTCGATGCGCTGGCCGAGCGCCGGTTCCGCGGCGAGGTGCACGCCATCGTGCCGACCGTGGACCGTTCCAAGGCAACGGTTCTGGTGAAAGTGCGCTTTCGCGACAAAGACCCCCGGATGCTGCCGGACATGAGCGCGAAAGTGTCTTTCCTTTCCCGCGAGCTGACGCCAGAAGAGCTTCCTCCCCGGCTGGCCGTCCATCAGGCGGCCCTGGTCGAAACGAAAGACAAGACGATCGTCTATCGGATTGAAGACAATAAGGCGCGGGAAACCGTCGTTCGCCTTGGCGGAAAGCTGGGCGATATGCGGGAGGTCCTGTCAGGCCTGAAACCGGGAGACCGCGCGGTGCTGAAACCCCTGGGCCTGCAGGACGGGGCAAGGATCAAAGTGGCGGAGAGATAGCGCCCTTCGACAAGCTCAGGGTGACCATAGAGTGTCATGGTGAGCCTGTCGAACCATGACAGGGATGGTGGATAGTAAATCGGAAAATCCCATGACCGAACAGACAAAGCCGATTGTGGAAATTCGGAATCTTTACAAATCCTATCAACGGGAAAGCCTGGTCGTGCCGGTGCTCTTCGATATTACGTTTGACATCGCCGCGGGAGAATTTCTGGCGCTCATGGGGCCGTCCGGTTCGGGCAAAACAACACTTCTCAATCTGATCGCGGGGATTGACCGGGCCGACTCCGGCAGCATTCATGTGGGCGATATCGACATCACCACGCTCACGGAGACGGAGCTGGCCGCCTGGCGGGCCAACTCGGTGGGCTTCATCTTTCAGTTCTACAACCTGATTCCCGTTCTCCAGGCCGTGGAGAACGTTGAGCTGCCGCTGCACCTCACGGTCCTTACCAAAAAACAGCGGCGCGAACACGCCCAAATGGCGCTTTCGATGGTGGGGCTGGCGCACCGGATGGACCACTATCCGGGGGAGATGTCCGGCGGCGAGCAGCAGCGCGTGGCCATCGCCCGGGCCATTGTCACCGATCCGACGATTCTGGTCGCCGACGAGCCGACGGGCGATCTCGACCGCGTCTCCGCCGAGGAGATCCTTTCCATGATGGAGCGCCTCAACCGCGACATGGGAAAAACCATCATCATGGTCACGCACGATCCGCGGGCGGCCGCCCGCGCGCGGATCCTGCGACATCTGGACAAGGGATATCTCAACGATGCTGTTGGCCAAAATCCTCTTTAGAAACGCCTTTCATAACAAGCTCCGCAGCTCTCTCACGATTCTGGGAATTGCGGTGGCCATTCTGGCGTTCGGTCTGCTGCGCACGGTCATCAGCTCCTTTTACGCGGGCGTGGAGGCGGCGTCCGCCTCCCGGCTGGTGACGCGCAACGCCATTTCCATCATTTTCGCCCTGCCCATTTCCTACGCGGGGAAAATTCATCAGGTGGAAGGCGTCAAAACGGTTTCCTGGGGCAATTGGTTCGGCGGCATCTATATCGATGAAAAGAATTTTTTCCCCAATTTCTGCGTCGAACCCGTCACCTACTTTTCCCTGTATCCGGAATTTGTCCTGGACGAGAAGCAGAAGAAGGATTTTCTGCTGGACCGCAAAGGGGCGGTGGTCGGCCGGAAGCTGGCCGCCAAGTACAAATGGAAAATCGGCGACACGATCACGCTCAAAGGCACGATCTATCCGGGCAACTGGGATTTTGTGCTCCGGGGCATTTACCGGGGCCGGGACCAGACCGTCGATGAGACGCAGTTTTTCTTTCAATGGACCTACCTCAACGAAGCCGTCAAGAAAATCGCCCCCGTCTTTGCCGACAAGGCCGGCTTTTTCATGATCGGCGTGAACCGCCCGGACATTGCGGCGGACACAGCGGTCCGGATTGACGCGATATTCAAAAATTCGCTGGCGGAAACGCTGACGGAAACGGAAAAGGCGTTCAATCTGGGCTTCCTCGCGATGGCGGAGGCGATTGTCACGGCCATTCAGATGGTGTCCTTCGTCATCATTTTAATTATCATGGCTGTGGTCGCCAATACGATGGCCATGACCACGCGCGAGCGCACGGGCGACTATGCGATTATGAAAACGCTGGGCTTCGGCGCGAAGGACATCACGCTGCTGATCTTCGGCGAAGCGCTGGTGCTGACGATGACCGGCACGCTCATTGGAGCGTCGCTGACGTTTCCGGCGGCGCGCATTTTTGCAGCCGAACTGTCCACCTATTTTCCGATCTTTCTGGTGTCCCGGACGACGCTGTATCTGGATCTGGTTGCGGCGTTGCTGATGGCCTTTTCCGCGGCGATTATTCCCGCGCGCCACGCGGTCCGCATTCGCATTGCCGACGGGTTGAGGAGGATCGGCTGATGGCGCTGCCCCTGTCCTACAGCATCCGCAACCTTCGGCGCAGGCGGCTGACGACGATTCTTACGGTGGCCGGCATGGCGCTGGTGGTGTTCGTGTTTGCCGCGGTGCTGATGATGGCGGCCGGCCTGCAGAAGACGTTGGTGGAAACCGGCTCGCCTTCCAACGTGGTCGTGGTGCGCAAAGGGTCGCAGTCGGAGGTGATGAGCACGATCGGCCGCCAAAAGGCGGCCATTGTGGAAATGCTGCCGCAGGTGGCCGCGGGAGAGGGAGGCCGGCCGATGATGGCCCGGGAGGTGGTGGTG
>ERZ724511.253-NODE-253-length-18615-cov-7.627047_pt1 | contig 18615 bp, 15 predicted proteins | sample MGYA00376044_ERZ724511 | MGnify/ENA primary metagenome ERZ724511 (study PRJEB28724, sample SAMN07190887) | wastewater metagenome | isolation source: effluent of sewage treatment plant in Hong Hong | place: USA: Christiansburg, Virginia | collected 2016-03-01 ...
ATTTTTCTCACCGTTTGCTTGATACTGTGTTGGCTGCTGCCCGCGTGGGCGCGTGCCAACGTGGGGAATGGGTGCGACCAAGCGCAGATCGTGGGCAATGGCGCGAAACCCGATATTGGCGTGACGGCAGGGACGGTGTTACCCGTGGAGTCGTTCACCCGCATTCCCCGCATCGCCTTGTGGGGCGATAGCCATACTTCAGCGGGTGCGTTTGTCGATACCTTGATGGAGGCTTGGGGACAATCTCCGGCGGCAGGGGCGCGGATTCGCCCTGCATTTATTCCGGCGGCAATGGGGGTGGCGGGGGTGCGCTTGCCCTTGCGTCGTCAGTGCGTGATGGGGGGGTGGAAGTTTCACCACGCCTACCGTTCCCATGCCGGACTGGGTGGCGGTTTCACCCAAAGTTTGATGCAGCTCGCCTCCGATACGCCCAACGACATCGTATGGCTGGATTTTGGCAGTGCCGCACAGGGTAATGCCGCCAAGCGGGTGAATGTCCATTTCAGCAAGGCCGATCCGCAGAGTCGGTTGATGCTGGCGGTTTCTATCAACAATGGGGCGGAAGCGATGGTGAGCCTCTCCGACCGCACCCTCCCCTATTTTCAAGTACGTGGCGATGTGCCGATTGAAACGCTGCGCCTGCGCCTCGTCATCGGGCAAATCACGCTGCATTCGTTTGAACCCGCCTACCAGCAAGCACCCAGCGTGGTGCTGGATGTGTTCAGCGCCCCCGGTGCGACTGCCCATGCGTGGAATCGCAGCGCCCTGCCCAATAGCAGCCCCATTCCTTACGATATGGTGATTTTGCAATACGGCACGAACGAGGCAGCCAATCAAGCATTGGATATAACGACTTATACGAACCATCTGCGTCAAAGCCTGAAGCACCTGCGTGCCGCCCACGCCCATGCACGGTGTGTGCTGATTGGTGCGCCCGATCGGGGTAATGGCAATTATTCGGCATTGCACCAGCGGGTGAACGCGGTGCAGGAGCGGGTGAGCCAAGAGTTTCAATGCGAATTTTGGAACTGGCAAGCCGCCATGCCCGAGGGAATGCGCAGTTGGGCCAATTCCAACCTCGCGCAGCCCGATTTGATCCATTTGACCCCTAAAGGTTACGCCGTGAGCGCCCGCACCTTTGCCCGCGCCATTGCACCGCCTTGGAATAAAAAGTAGCAACGTTCCAAAACGTTCAAAAGAAATAAAAGAAATTCTCGTTTTATGGTGCAGACCCCTGTTTCTCCTTCTTCTCCATCTCCCTCAGTTGCGGATCGCGTGCTGGGGCTGGAAGCCGTCCGCGCATTGGCGATTGCCGCCGTTATTGCCTACCACCTGAATATCCCGGGCGTTTTGAACGCGGGCTTTTTGGGGGTGGACATCTTCTTCAATTTGTCGGGGTTCTTGATTACGTCGCTTTTGTTGCGGGAATACCAAACACACGGTCGGATTGCCCTCGGTGCGTTTTATCTGCGTCGCATAAAACGCTTATTTCCCGCCAATGCGATGCTGCTGGTCGGTTGCGTCATCCTAGCGATTGGTTGGATGGGAGTGGCCTATCAAGCACGGTTGCGTGCGGATTTTGCGGCGGCCACGATTTACGGCTCCAACTGGTGGCAGATTCATTCCGAACAATCGTATTTTGCGAATTTTGGTAGCCCCCCTTTGCTGCGGCATTTGTGGTCGCTGGCTGTTGAGATGCAGTTTTATGCGATCTGGCCGCTGCTGCTGGGTATGGTGCTGCGTTGGGCGGGCGTGGGGGGGGCGATGGTGATGAGCTTGGGGCTATCACTCGCCAGTGCGCTCTGGATGGCTTGGATTTTCATGACCCATGAAACCAATCCCAGCCGCGCTTATTTGGGTTCGGATACGCACACGATGGGTTTGTTTTTGGGCGCAGCGATGGCATGTTGGTGGAGTCCGCTGCAAAACCAATCTCTGTGGCAGTTGGAGAAAACCGCCTTGGGGAAGCCGCTGGTGCGTACTTTATTGGGCGTGGGGGGCGTGATCGCCTTGTACGTCATGCTCTCGACATGGACGGATGTGAATCCGATTTTGTATTACGGCGGCTTTTGGCTGGTTTCGCTGTGCAGCGTGTTGCTGATTGTGATCTCCTGTTCAGGTGAATTGTCGCTGGGCTGGGCGCAAGGGCTGGTGCGTTGGATGGGAACGCGATCGTATTCCATGTATTTGTGGCACTGGCCGATCTTCGTCTTTCTGAAGGGCGATACCACCCCCGATACGGCAATGGTCGTGCTGTGTTTGGCGAGTACGGCAGTGGCTTCTGAGCTGTCGTACCGGCTTGTGGAACTGCGCAAAAATATCACCCTCCTTTCGTTGATTGTGCTGCTATTTGCGGCATCGGCGGCTTCCTTTTTTCTGGCTACTGAAGAAGATGCCAACCGTGCTGCCGCCCAACAAACCATCCCAACCGAGATGTTGGATAACGAGGCATTGAAAGAAGCCTCCTCCTCCGACCGTTCGACCGAACCCGTAATCCCCGCATCAAAACCCCGCCGACCTGCGAGCGGAGCATCTGCCGCATCCGCAGCACGGGCATTGACACCTTCTAACCCCAACTCCAATCCCCCCCCCGCAGCTCCCCTGCCGCCATTGGCACAGGATGCCCATATTTTGGCGATTGGGGATTCGGTCATGCTGGGCGCACGCCACCGCATTGAGCAAGGCATTCCGGGGATTTTGGTCGATGCCCAAGTGGGTCGTCAGGCGAGCCACAGCGTGCCGATTGTGAATGACCATTTGTTGCACAACCAGCGCATTGAGCGGGTCGTGCTGCATATTGGAACCAATGGCTACATCTACGAAAAAGATTTGCGCAAACTGCTATCGCTGTTGCAAGAGAAGGGTGTGCAGCGTGTGTTGGTGGTGAATATCCACGCCGACCGCCGTTGGACGAAAACCAATAATGAACTGATTGACCGCATCGCCCCCGAATTTGCGAATGTTCGCATCGGGCGTTGGAGTGCCGTCAGCAGCGACAACCCCGACTATTTTGTGCGGGACGGTATTCATTTAAGCAGCGCAGGGGTCAGCGCCTTTGTGAAAGTGATCGGCGCAGGTCTGGGCGTTGAATTGATCCCACCCCCTACCAGACCCGTCAAAGAGGCGAAGCTCCCCCCCAAGCCAACGCCCAAAATTTCATCCCCCCCCCGTCCTCCGGCGGAAAGTACCCGCGAAAGCGCCCGGGAAGCCGCCGTGCCGGACACCACTACGGAAACCAAAGATGGAAAAAACGCCAAAGAAACCCATGAAGATTAGCGTGGGTTATTTCTTCTTGCTCTGCACCTTGCTCTTTTTCATGGGCATGATGAATGCGGTATATGCCCTTGAAGTAGCGGTACAAAAAATCACCGTTTCGGTTCAACCTGCAAGCTATGCGGTCAACATTGCTGATTTATCCTGCCCCGCAGCACCGGCACGTTCTAAAAAGGTGAAACCGAAAAAAGCCCCCACCGCCTCCAGCAACGATTCGGACGATTCCCCGCTGGAACTGCCCGACCCCGAAGACGTGAGCAGCGAAGCCACTGAAGCCGGAGAACCCCATACGCTCACCTTGAATCCCAATACGGGGCGCTGGAAACAAGCATCTGCCAATGAACCGTTCCGCGTGGCATTTTGGGGGGATAGCCATTTTGCCGCCGGATTTTTCACGCAGGAACTCGGCACGGCACTGGGTCTCACCCCCGAACAAGTCCAAGGTGCATTCATTCCCGCCACCATGAACCGCTCCGGCGTGCGTTTGCCGTGGGTGCGTAAAACCTGTATTTCGAGTGGTTGGCAACATGAATCAGCGCACGCCGTGGCAACGGCTGCCGAAGCACCCGGCCCTTCGATGGTGAACTTGGTCAGCCGCGAACCCCATGCGTCGTTAGCGTGGGATTTGCGCAATGCGGCGCGGACACCGGTGTACTCCAACGTGCGATTCTTGTACCAACAAACCGCAGCACCCATCACCCTTGGCGTGCGGGTGGATGATGGAGCCGAACAAGCCATCACCCTGCAAGGCGCGGCAGGCCCTGCGGCGTTGGAGATTGAAGGCAACGCGCCGATTTCCGTGCTGCATATCCGGTTACTGAGCGGGCATTTACGGGCGCATGGTTTAGGGCTGGAAACGGCGGCGGCGACCCGTTTGCAGTTGGATTTATTTGCCTTTCCGGGCGCGACCGTGCGCGGTTGGCAATATGCGAATGCACCGTATTTCCGAAGCTGGTTCGCCCACACTCCTCCGTATCAACTGGTGGTGCTGCAATACGGGTCGAATGAAGGGCATGAACGCACCTTCGACCCCACCACCTACGCCCAAACTCTGCGCCAAAGCGTGATGAATCTGCGGCAAACCTTCCCCCAATCCACTTGCTTGTTGATTGGCCCGGGGGATAGGGGAATCTTGGTACGTTCCAAAAGAGTGAAAGCTAAAACCAAGGCTAAGGCCAAAGTCAAAGCTAAAACCAAAGCCAAGGGTAAAAACAGGCAACCGGTCGTAACCGTAGCACAGGCAGCAACGGCCTCTGCATCGCCCCAGTTGCTGCGTTATTCGCGGATTCATGCGCAGATTGTCAAAATCCAAGATGCCATCGGCAACGAATTCGGGTGCCAACGCTGGAGTATGTACCAAGCAATGGGCGGTAGCACCAGTGCTTATAAGTGGGCGCGGCAACGTCCGCAACTCATGTCGAATGATTTATTGCATTTCACGGTAGCGGGTTATCAGCGGCTGGGTCAGCTTTTTGTGAACGATATGGGCTGGAAACCAGAGACGATTTGGTTGCCATCGCAAAGTACACAAAATCCTGTGGCTGCACCGATACCACCAGTAGAATAAAAAATTATGTTTTTTTCTGGAGTGTGACCGCATGGTTCCTCATCTTGTAACGGCATTGACAGGTTCTATCGGCGAATTGGAACAGCGTATTCTCGATTCCATGCCTGCTATTGAGCGCTGGTTTCGTCTGGAGTGGATGGAGCATACGCCGCCGTTCTACTGTGCAGTGGATGTGCGCAACGCGGGCTATAAACTAGCCCCTACCGATACCGACTTGTTCCCCCGTGATTGGCATTTACTCACCCCTGCCATGCTGCCACTGGCGGTGCAGGCGGCGATGGCGGCGATTGAAAAAATCTGCCCCGAAGCACGTAACCTTTTAATCGTGCCACAAAGCCGGAATACCAGCCCTGCCTACTGGCGCAATATCGCCCAGTTGCAGCGCATTTTTCATACGGCAGGTTTGAATGTGGGGATTGGCTCGATCAGCCCCGATGTGAAGGAGCGCATCACCGTCCCCCTCCCCGATGGAGAAAGTCTGCAATTAGAGCCAGCCCTGCGTACCAATGGACGCTTGGTGCTTCAGGATTTTGACCCTTGCACCATTTTGCTCAACAACCCCTTGCGCACCGGCGTGCCGGGGATTTTGGAAGAGCTGCATACGCAGTTTTTACTGCCCCCACTTCATGCTGCGTGGGCGACACGGCGTAAAAACGTCCATGCCCGTTGTTTGGAGGAGATCGGTCGCCGCTTTGGGAAATTGATTGGGGTCGATCATTGGCTCTTAGCGCCCTTATTCGATCATCGCCCGCAGATGGATTTTTCCAACAGCACGGATCGGGAAGCCTTGGCAGAGCAAGTAGATGCCCTGCTCACCAAGATCCGCCGCAAGCACAAAGAATACGGCATCAAAGAAAAACCGTTTGTGGTGCTGAAAGCCGACGACGATAACCCCGCCTTGGGTACGGTCTCGATTCGAGAGGGGAAAGAGGTACACAACCTCTACATCAACGCCGCCATTCCCGCGACTTGCGATATTTTCTTGCAAGAAGGCCTTGCCACCACCCCAGAAGGCAGCGACCACCTCGCCGCGAATCCCGTGGTTTACACGATAGATCGTTACGTGGTCGGTGGTTTTCAACGCACAGAAACAGAGGGCATTCCCCTGACCTTTGCCAAACCCGGTGCCAGCGTGCCGAATCGGTTTTATATGTACGGCGTAATGGGTCGTCTGGCGATGTTGGCTGCTAGCTATGAACTAGAAGCCACCGACCCCAATGCCGAACATTACGATTGAGGGGTGTCGGGTCGTATTTAATCTTCATCAATTAAAAAATCATCGACCTGATCATCTTTACCAGCATCGGCTTTGCGCTGGGCATCGGCTTTGGGTTGCAGCCCTTGCACATTGAGCATAAATTCTTTCATGCTGGTGGGTTCGACTAATAACGTCATGGGGTGCTGCACTACATCCACCAATTGGGTGTTGGTGAGTCGTTGATTGGTCATCCACATTTGCCCGATGGGGACACCAATGGCCAAAAAGGTGGCCAGCCCTACCCCCCAGCGCATTACAGGCCAATGGCGCGGGTCGGCCAAACGGAGATGGGCGCGTGCCGTGAGTGCAATCACGATGACGGTGGCGTGGTTTTGGATTTGCAAGGGCCAAAGCCAATTAAACGAGAACGCCACCTGCTCCAGCACCATTTGCAAGAATACCTCCGACAAATACGCGATACAAACAATGAGCAGGTGGTTGAAAAACCGATCCACCCCCCCAAAAACTCGCCCGAGTAGGGAGTAACCAATACTCCAAATCGCCAGCACTGCCGCCAAGCCACTTAACTTAGCCAAATAGGGCGTATTGTTGTCTATATGCACAGCCCCCAGCCATATTGTCCAGGCCTCGTGTAACAAAACCATGCACAGTGCCACGAGTGCCAAAGGCCAAATCATGAGGGTAGACAGGGGTTTCTCTGGCTTCATCTCCCACTGACTATGGCGTAAACCGAGGCTGCTGTTACCGATTTGGATGCGGGTTTTATGGGGTCGTTTGGGGGTACAGATGACGGCAGAGCGACGCTGGCTGCGTCCAAACCGCACGGGAATGCGCAGGCCGTTGATGGAATTCAAATCATGCAGGATCACGCCCTGTGCTTTGTCGTGGCGTAGCACGGCATGGTAGGGGGCGCAGTGGAGATCGTCCAGCACCAAGTCGTTATCCAGTGCGCGGCCAATGCGGATTGCGGCATCGGGTGCATCGGGCAGCATCATCCGCTGATGCACCGAACCATCGCGGTTCAGATGTTCGAGATACCAGCTCATTGCAATAACCCTAAAAATTCGGCTCCAATGCGGTGGGCATTGGTAAAACTGAATCCATCTAACACCAGACTGCTGTGCAGACGTTCACGCGGGTCATCTACCTGCAACGCAGTTAAATGAAATTTGTAGAGGTTCTCGAATTTGCGGTAGGCTTCCACGCATACCGACACCCGATAGACATGCGCAACTCCCTGCACATAGCTGCCGTGGCATTTACGATGCGAGAGTTCACGCCCCGAACGCACCGGACGATCGAGCGAATAACGGCGGTCGGCCATATTCAAAAATTGCGTCGTAGTCAATTTTTGATTGCGGCTTAATTCGTGCTTCAGGTGGAGAGAACCAGTATAAAAACCATTTTTCACGAATAAATCCGAATGCAGTTGGCACTCTAAACCATCGTTTTGAAAACGCACACTGTCGCCATCCGACCCCTTGGCCCAGCACTTGGTGAGGTTTCCGTTTAAGGTGGGGACTTTGCGTCCGGCCAACGTTTGGCTAGAAAACCCCACACGGGGGCGCAGTACGGTGGTGGCGACAAAATCTTGATGGGCTTGTAACTGCTGCGCCACTTCACTACGCCATTCCACGCGAAGACCGGTTTGGGTGATTTGTTGTGCTTTGATCAATAGTTGGCGCACGTAATGAACGGGAACGAGAAAGCTCAACGCCTGCCCATCGCGCCGCGTTGCGACATTCACACCGACCACGCGACTGGATTCGTCAATAGCGGGGCCGCCACTCATGCCAGAGTTGAGCGCACCGGAAAACAACATTTGTGCGTAAATCCGCGATTCAACCAAGCCGTTGTAAATCCCTTCCGAGATCAAGAAACCCAGTTCCAACGGATTGCCCAGTGCAAACACTTTCGTTCCTTGGGGCAGTGGGTCGGAACGCAGGGCAAAGCTATTCCATGATGCCGTTTCTGGGGAGGGTTGGATGCTTAAGATCGCCAAATCGTGTACCACATCCAGTGCGACAAGGTGGGCGGGGACGGTGCGTCCGTTCGCGCCACGCAATTCAATGCGGTACTTGGAGGGTTCCATCGCCAAACTGGAAACCACATGGTAATTGGTCACCACCAATGGCAGACCTGCTATCTTGTCTTCGACCAAAAAACCGGAACCGAGGGATGATTGTTCCCCCGCACTGGCCAGCAGTACACGCACTTGCAGCAGCCGTTCTTTGTTCGCAGCAAAAAGATCACGCGCCGAGGCCGACGGCTCCGCCAGTGGAAGAAGCGGATCAGCGTGGGCTAAAAAGGTGCATAAATAGAAGACAAGAGCGAATAATGGGACAATCATGGCGCGAGTTTAACCATCCTACCCCTTTCACCCATCATGAAACGCCTTCTTATTGCCACAGGTCTGCTGTTGTTCACACTTACGGGGATATTTCAAGTATCCCACGCAGATTCAACGGTAAAACCCGCCACTGCTACAGGCTTTACCCACGTCAAAACCGCAGGGGCGATTGACGAATATCGGCTTCAATCCAACGGCCTACAGGTGCTGTTGATGCCGGAACATTCCAGCCCGACGCTCACGCTCATGGTGACCTACCGCGTCGGCTCGCGCAACGAGGTAACCGGAACAACGGGCGCAACGCATTTACTGGAACACTTGATGTTCAAAGGTTCCAAAAACTACAACCGCGAAAAAGGCAATAACGTCGATCAAATTCTGGAACGCACCGGTGCGCAGTACAACGCCACGACATGGACGGATCGCACCAACTACTACGCCAATATGGGGCGTGAGCATTTGGATACCGTCATGGCACTGGAAGCCGACCGGATGCGCAATTTGCTGTTGCGTGAATCCGACCGCCAGCCCGAAATGACCGTGGTGCGCAACGAATTTGAAATGGGCGAAAACTCTCCGATTCAAGCGCTGTACAAAGAGTTATACCAAACCGCTTTTGTCGCGCACCCGTACCACCACAGCACGATTGGGCATCGCAGCGACATCGAAAAAGTCTCCATCGACAAGCTCCGCGCGTTTTACGATACCTATTACTGGCCGAACAATGCTACCGTCACCGTGATTGGCGATTTTGACCCCGCCCACGTACTGGCACTGGTGAAAAAACGCTTTGGTGTGTATGGCAAATCACCTAAACCCATCCCCGAGGTTTATACCGAAGAACCCGCTCAAACGGGCGCACGCCGCACCATCGTGAAACGCCCGGGGGAATTGGGCGTGGTGGCGATTTCGCACAAAATTCCACCTTCTACGCATCCTGATTTTGCAGCGGTGTTGATGATGAGCGCGATTTTGGCGGATGGCAAAAACAGCCGCCTTTACCCCGCCATTACCAATAAAAATCTGGCCACCAATGTGGAAACGGATGTGGGAATTTTCCGCGATACCTCACTGCACACCGTGTTTGCGCCGCTTGCGCCCAACGTGAAGCACGAGGAAGTGGAGCGCTTGATTCTGCAAGAAATCGAACGCCTGAAAAAAGATGGCGCAACTGCCGCTGAACTGCAAGCCGCCAAAGCCAAAAACGCAGCGGATTCGGCGTTCAAATTGGATGGTTCGTTTGGCATTGCAGGGCAACTCAACGAGTTTATTGCGGCAGGAGATTGGACATTGTTCTATCAGCTTGATGAAGCGATTAAACAAGTCACCCTCGCCGATGTGCAGCGTGTGGCGCAAAAATACCTGCAAGAGGATGTCAGCACGACGGGCTGGTTTGTGCCAACTAAGGCGGGGGAAGAACCACCCCGTCAGGCTACGCCTGCCACCCCTCCTTCTAAAGGAGGGGAATCGGCATTGACTCTCCCCCTGCAAAGGGGGAGTACCCCGAAGGGGGGAGGGGGTTTGATACAGGATGGTGTTCACCGCAGCACAATCAAGGATACGGGCATTGATTTCATCGCCTATCCCATGGGCGTGAAAGATGTGGTGACCTTGTACGCCACCTTCCCAGCGGGGCGTTCGCAAGCCTTGCGCAACGGCGGCAACCCAATGGTTCCGACCCTTGCCGCGATGCTATTGGATGAAGGCACTACGAAGCACGATAAATTCGCCATTGCCCAGCAACTGGAAGCGGTGGGTGCGAGTATCGGTTTTGGTGCGGGGAACGATTTGGTGAGCGTCAGCGCCCATGCCCTGAAAAAAGACGTTCCGCTGGTGATTCAGTTAATCGCCGAACAACTGCGCACCCCCGCTTTTAGCGCTGAGGAATTTGCCAAAGCCAAAAAGCAACTGGTGGCGGGCATTCAACGCAGCCTTGAAAGCACCGATTCCCGCGCCGATGATGCCTACAACCGCAGCATTTATCCCCAAGGGCATTTGAACCGCAGCCTTTCCAATGAAGAAATGCTCGCCGCGATTGAAGCCGCTACCGTAGAGGAAATCAAAACCTTCCACCAAACCTATTACGGCACGGCAGCGATGAAATGGGTGATGACGGGCGATGTGGATATTCCCGCAGCCCAAGCCGCCATTGCCCAAGCCTTTGCGGGTTGGACAAACGGTAAACCCATGCCCGTAACGACCCCCGCACAATTCGCTCCGCCCGCCAAGCCCGCCGTGTTGGATGTGAAGATGGATGGAAAAACCAGCGTTTCCGTGATGCTGGGGCAGCCCACCGGATTGCGTTACCGCGATCCCGATTACCACGCGCTGCGCATCGCCACCGCCATTTTGGGCAGCGGCTTTACGGGGCGTTTGATGGCAACCGTGCGTGACCAAGAAGGGCTGACATACAGCATCGGCGCGGGTTTGCAAAACGATACGTTTCATGATGGCGATTGGCATATCGGCGCAAGTTTCGCCCCCGAATTGTTGGAAAAAGGCATTGCATCGACCCAACGCCAATTGCAAAAATGGCTGAAAAACGGTGTTACCGAAGCCGAGGTGCGTGATCGGAAAACCAATTTAATCGGCGCATTCAAGGTCAGCCTTGCCACCACAGACGGCATGGCGGGTGCGTTGTTGGGTGCGATGAATCGTGGTTATGACCCGAGCTGGTTGGATGAACTCCCCGTTCGTTTAGAAGCCATCACCACCCCCCAAGTGAATGCCGCGATTCAGAAATACCTGAAACCCGACAATATGGTGCTGGTGAAGGCGGGGAGTTTCCGTTAATAGATGGTGCAATACGGCGGTGATGGGCTTATCGCCTCACCACCCGCCAGCCCAACAGCACCGACAAGATGCCGCCGTACCACCAAACCTCGGCAAAATCGCTTTTACCAGCACGCATCCAAAAAAAATGCAGCACCGCCAACACCGCCACCGCGTACACCAGCCGATGCAATTTTTGCCAGCGTTTACCACCCAGCCAACGTACCGCCCCTTGAAATGAAGTGGCTGCTAGCAAGGTTAGCATTCCAAATGCCAGCATCCCCATCCAAATAAACGGGCGTTTGATCGTATCGTGGACGATTTCGGTCAATTCAAAGCCTTGGTCAAAGCCGCTGTAGCAAAGCAAATGCAGCGTGACGTAAAAATAAACAAACAACCCCATCATCCGCCGAAAACGTGCCAATGCGGGGGTGTGGGTCACGATGCGCAGCGGGGTAATCGCCAAGGCAATGCACAAAAAGCGCAAAGACCAATCCCCAGTGGCGCGGATCAAGGTTTCGGCCGGATTCGCACCCAAGGCATCGTTCCACCCCCGATAAAACAGCCATGCGCAAGGCAGTAGCGCGAGGATAAACACCATTGGTTTAGCAAAGCGTTGAATCATGGATGGATCAATAATTTTTTTGCAAATCCATGCCCGCGTACAACTGCCCGACCTGCTCCTCATAGCCGTTGAATAGCAGGGTTTTGCGCTTACGGGTGAATAAACCATCTTCGCCAATGCGTCGCTCGGTGGCTTGACTCCAGCGCGGATGATTGACTTGCGGATTCACATTGGAATAAAACCCGTATTCGCGCGGTGCAGATCGTCCCCAACTGGTAGTCGGTTGGTGTTCCACGAGGCGGATTTTGACGATGCTCTTGCTGCTTTTGAATCCATATTTCCAAGGTACTACCAAACGCACGGGCGCACCATTTTGCTTGGGCAATACATCGCCGTACATACCCAAGCCCAAGAGCGTAAGGGGATGCAAGGCTTCATCCAAACGCAAACCTTCGACATAGGGCCAATCCAATACCCGCGATGCCACGCCGGGCATGGTTTTGGGGTCGGCAAGGCTGATAAATTCGACAAACTTGGCACTGCCCAGCGGTTCGACTTTTTTCAATAACGCACTCAATGAATAGCCAATCCACGGAATCACCATCGACCACCCCTCCACGCAGCGCAAGCGGTAAATGCGCTCCTCCAGCGGGCTGAGTTTGAGCAAATCGTCGAGCGAAAATTTGCGCGGGGTTTTAACCAATCCTTCCACTTCCACCGTCCACGGTTGGGTGATGAGGCGATGGGCGTGGCGGGCGGGGTCGGATTTATCAGTACCAAATTCGTAGAAGTTGTTGTAGGTGGTGGCATCTTTGTATGCCGTGGGTTTGTCCAGAACCAACGCCCCTGCCAAGCGGGAAGGTGCGGCGGCGAGTGCTGCTTGTGCCTCGTGAATCGCCCCGATTCCTAATGCACTCCCCACCACGCCGCTGGCCATCAGGCGAATGAGTTGGCGGCGTTGTTCGTACACGGTATGTGGTGTAATTTCGCTGGTGCGCGGATGATTCGGCATACAGAAAATCCTTCTTTATGATGTTATGCGTTTTTTGCATATCTTTCGCGCAAAAATGTGCGGCATTTTTGCGCATACGTCCATAGAATGACGCTCCCCATTGGTTGGATTGGGCTTGGTAGCGTCGTTTTCTCAAAATGTGCGGCTCATTTTGAAAAGACGATTTTTCAAACCTTAGGAGCTTTTATCATGAACCTTAACACCCCCAGCTATGTCAAAAATCCCAAGCTGATTGCATGGATTGCCGATATGGTCGCCCTGACCCAGCCGAAAGACATTTACTGGTGTGATGGATCGGACGAAGAATACCAGCGTCTTTGCCAACAGTTGGTCGATGCCGGAACTTTTACCAAACTCAACCCCGCTAAACGCCCCAATAGCTTCTTGGCTTGCTCCGATCCTAGCGACGTAGCCCGCGTAGAAGACCGCACCTACATTTGCAGCGAAGCCAAAGAAAACGCAGGCCCCACCAATAACTGGATGGCTCCTGCGGATATGCGCAAACTGTTGCAAACCGGACAAGAAGACGGCACTCCTGCTTTGTTCCAAGGCTGCATGAAGGGTCGTACCATGTACGTCGTTCCCTTCTCGATGGGCCCTCTGGGTTCGCACATTGCCCACGTTGGCGTGGAATTGTCCGATAGCCCCTACGTTGCCGTTAACCAAAAAATCATGACCCGCATGGGTAAAGCCGTTTACGACGTAATCGGTACCGATGGCGAGTACGTGCCTTGCGTTCACACCGTGGGTGCGCCTTTAGAAGAAGGTCAAGCCGATGTGAAATGGCCTTGCAATAAGACTAAATACATCGTTCACTACCCTGAAACCCGCGAAATCTGGTCGTATGGCTCGGGCTACGGCGGCAATGCGTTGCTGGGTAAAAAATGCTTGGCACTGCGTATCGCTTCCAATATGGGACGCGACCAAGGCTGGTTGGCAGAACACATGCTCATCTTGGGCGTAACGAATCCTGAAGGCAAAAAATACCACATCGCTGCGGCATTCCCCAGCGCGTGCGGTAAAACCAATTTCTCCATGCTCGTACCACCAGAAGCCGGTTTTGCAGGCTGGAAAGTCACCACCATTGGTGACGACATCGCTTGGCTCAAACCCACTGCGGACGGCAAATTGTTGGCGATCAACCCCGAAGCCGGTTACTTCGGCGTAGCCCCCGGAACCAACTTCCACACCAACCCCAACTGCATGGCGAGCTTGGATAAAAACGTGATTTTCACGAACGTCGGTTTGACCGATGACGGCGATGTCTGGTGGGAAGGTATGGAAAAAGATTCCGGCAGCGTTCCCGCTCACCTGATCGACTGGCAAGGCAACGATTGGACTCCTGAAATCGCCAAAGCAACCGGCGCAAAAGCAGCCCACCCCAATTCCCGTTTCACCGTAGCGGCTGGCAACAACCCCGCTTTGGACATCGAATGGGATAACCCCAACGGCGTGGCGATTGATGCGTTCATGTTCGGCGGTCGCCGTTCCACCACCGTGCCTTTGGTGACCGAAGCGCGTGATTGGGCCGAAGGCGTTTACATGGCGGCTACGATGGGTTCGGAAACCACCGCTGCGGCGGTCGGACAAATGGGCATCGTGCGCCGTGACCCCTTCGCTATGCTGCCTTTCTGCGGCTACAACATGAGCGATTACTTCCAACACTGGCTCGACATCGGTGCAAAACTGCAAAGCTCCACCGCGAACGTGCCAGCGATTTACTGCGTAAACTGGTTCCGTAAAGGCGATGACGGTAAATTCGTCTGGCCCGGCTACGGCGAAAATATGCGCGTTTTGAAATGGATGATTGACCGCATCGAAGGCAAAGCCACTGGCGTAGCCAACGGTTTCGGCATCAGCCCCAGCTATGCAGAAATCAACTGGACTGGTTTGGACTTCACTGCCGCCCAATTCCAAAGCGTAACCAGCATCGACAAAGACGCTTGGAAACAAGAATTCGTGCTGCACGATGAATTGTTCGAGAAACTCGCCTACAACCTGCCCGCGCAATTGCTGGCAACCAAAGCGAAATTGGAAGAAGCGTTGACCGCGTAAGCGCGAACGCCAGCCCCACGCCCCCTGCAATGGGGGGCGTTATCGCCCTTCTTCTAATCGATCGGCGAAAAAGTCAAAAAGCCCCACGCGACGAATCGTATCCGCTGCCGCAGAGTGATCGTAAGGAATGCGGAAGAAGGTGAGATGCGCGGGGGCGGTCTTATCCAAGTCGGAAACCTCCAAGATGGCATACATGGCATGGGGATTGCCATCACGCGGTTGCCCTACCGACCCGATAGACGCGTGCCATTTTTTCTGCGCAGCCAATAGCAACGGTGAATCGGTTACTACCCGTGCGGTTTGGGTGCGTGCCGTCTCTTTATCCGCCGTTTGGCAAAATAAAGTCTGCACATGGGTGTGACCACAGAAGACGTAGCGCACACCGCTCCAATCCCCCGTGGCGAGGAGGCTGGTATGCGCCATCGGACGCTCGTACACGTAATGCCATTCGTAAGGTGCGTGGACACTGGCGTGGACAAACAAGCAGCTTCCGATTTGGCAGGTAAGGGGCAAAGAACCCAACCAATCAATATGTTCGGGGGAGAGCTGGGCATTCGTCCACGACGCGGTGTAATCGCCCATGGTGGTGACGCTGTGCGGCGGGCGGATAGCGAGTACATCGTGATTCCCCAGCAGCACAATCGCGCCTTCATTGCGTGCCATCTGCATGATATGTTCCACGACAGGTGAAGGGTCACCCCCATAGCCCACCAAATCACCCAAAAAGACAAAGCGATCCACCTGACGGGCGCGTGCATGTGCCAAACAGGCGTGAAGGGCATGAAGATTGGCGTGAATATCGGACAAAAGGGCGAGGCGCACGCGGATTTCCTTTAACGAGCTGCAAAGAAGGCGCTATTTTCCCACCGCAGCGCCCTAGAAGCCATGACAATAGACGGTTATGCAAGCGACATCCGTTTTACCCCCCTCCATTCCACTGGAAATAACCCTGCCAACCGCGTTGGAACTCTGCCAACTGGGTCTGGCGACCTTGGTTGATATTCGCCAATCGTTTGAGATTGAGATGAAAGGAGCCATCCCCAATACCCTCCACATTCCCATGTTCGAGATGAAGGTGATGCTAGGCGATGCGCTGGATGAAGATGAACAGGATATTTTGGATGCAGGTCAGCCCAAAGAGTTGGATGTGAAATCTTTTTTCACCATGATTAACCAGCTCCATCACCGACACGATAACCTGATTTTGTGCATTTGCAATAGCGGTCGCCGCAGTTTGGCTGCCGCCAGCTTGCTGCGCTCGCTGGGCTATCCAAAAGCACTATCGGTTATCGGTGGCTTTCAGGCGTGGAAGAAGTTGCAAGCGGCATAGGGTGAGGTATATTTTTAAGCCATTCACGCATCGCCTCATTTACGCGGGTTTGCCAGCCTTTTCCGGTTGCTTTTAAGGCCGCCAAAACATCGGGATCAAAGCGAATAGCGGTTTGTATTTTGGGTGCTGCTTTCACGCTCCCCACAGGACGACCACGACGGCGTGCTGTAATTTGCGCTGGTGTATGCACAGCGGCATATTCCCCACGCTGTGCTTGCCCCAATGATTCACGCAAACCCGCCAATGGGTGACCTGCATCCATTTCAATGGCACGCGCCACGGCTTCAATGTCGATATTTTTGAGATGGTTCATGTTTATCGTACCTTTTTGATTGCACTGGTTTTCATATTGCTCTGTTCCGACTTGGTGTAAATCGCAATCAGCACCGGCTAAAGGATTGCGAGCAATCCAATCAAAGAATTCATCGCGCACGGAATCCGTCCAGATGGCTTTTGATTGTTGCTGAAATGTTGGTGTTTCGATGACGGTATACATATTTTAATTGTAGAACTAAATAAATTATCAAACCGTCACCAGCAACTGCGGCATAAATTGCCATTGTTCGTTTTTAGCAGCATAGCCCAGCGGATTTGCCACCACGCGGCAGCCGTTGTGCGTGTAGTGGCAGGGGGCGTGCAGATGTCCGTGGAGCCATACGTTGGCGTGGTGCAGCCAGTCGTCTAACGCATTGCAGAATCCAGCCGTTCCTACGACCACGCCGTAACGCGGATCGGCACTCAACAAACTGGGGGCGAAGTGGGAAATGACGACGGTCGGTTCTCCGTTTGGGCTGGGCGTGGTGAGGGCTTCGTGCAGCCACGCGCGGCACACCCAATTTTGTTCGCGCAGGGTGTTGGAACGCCACGGCTGTCCATTGCGCGTGGTTTGGGCTTTTTCCAGATAAAAATTCGCGGCACGAAAGGCCTTCTCACGGGTTTTGAGCTGCCGTGCCAATGCCTTTTCACCCTGCGGATTCGGACAGAGCGCATCAAAATCCGTCCAGAGCGTCGTGCCGATGAAACGCACGCCATTCAAAACAATACTTTTCCGTTCCAGCCACGTTATGCCGAGTCGGGCGCAGCTTTCTTGCAGGCGTGCATGGGCGCTATCCCAGTCTTGGCGATCGTATTCATGGTTGCCGGGAACAAACAACACAGGCGTAGGCCAGCCGTGGTGGGGCGAAAAACGCGCTAACCCGCTGTGGTCATCCGCCACAATATCGCCGGCTAACACCAGCACATCGGCATCGGGTGCGGGTTGGGGTTGCCAGTGGGGGTTGGATTCGAGATGCAGATCGGAAAAGAGCTGGATTTTCATGGCGCGGAGTTCTGAGTGAAGCGGGAATGGTACAAACGGGGATTCGATATTTTCCAGAGATTGTGATGAACACTCCCCCTTGCCCCCAATGCCAATGCGACTATACCTACAGCGATGGTCAACTGTTCATTTGTCCTGAATGCGGACATGAATGGTCAGCCGATGCCGCATCCACCACCGCCCCCGAGCGCATTTGGAAAGATGCCCACGGCAATGTGTTAGCCGATGGCGATTCGGTCACCCTGATTAAAGACCTGAAAATAAAAGGTTCTTCCAACGTCATCAAGGTCGGAACCAAAGTAAAAAACATCCGCTTAATAGATGGCGACCATGACATTGATTGCAAAATCGACGGCTTTGGCGCGATGCAGCTCAAATCTGAATTTATTAAAAAAGCACAATGACCGACCCCACCGCTATCACCCTCAAACTACCGGAAGGCTACACGTTTGCCGATTTGCAACTGCGCCGTTGCGCCGATGATGCCATCGACTTGGATATGGACATGGTGCAACGCATTTGCACGCTCAATGGGTTGGATTTTGCCAAGGTGCAAGAAAACCCCGGCCCCGTCGTCACCACGATTTTGACCGTTTGGTACAAAAGCCACCGTGCCAATGGTGGCGAACCGCATCCGGTCATAGAAAGTTTGATTGGGAAACCCGCTTAAACCCGCTCAAAAACCCCCGCCGCGCCCTGCCCCATGCCCACGCACATCGACACCATCCCGTATTTCAACTGTTTTCTATGCAGCGCGTGAATCACAGTCGCGGCGCGGATAGCACCCGTTGCGCCCAGCGGATGACCCAGTGCAATCGCGCCGCCCATTGGGTTCACCTTGGCGGGGTCAAGTCCGAGGGTGTTTATCACGGCGAGCGATTGCGCGGCAAAGGCTTCGTTTAACTCAATCCAGTCGATGTCGTTTTGGGTTAATCCGGCGTAACGCAGCGCGGCAGGAATCGCCTCAATCGGGCCGATGCCCATAATGTGCGGTGGCACGCCTTTCGATGCAAAGCTCACGAACCGCGCCAAGGGCGTTAAGCCGTATTGCTTCACCGCTTTTTCGCTGGCGAGAATCAACGCACCCGCCCCATCCGAAGTCTGCGAACTATTGCCCGCCGTCACGCTCCCCCGCGCGGCAAACACGGGGCGCA
>ERZ724511.271-NODE-271-length-18136-cov-5.365467_pt1 | contig 18136 bp, 16 predicted proteins | sample MGYA00376044_ERZ724511 | MGnify/ENA primary metagenome ERZ724511 (study PRJEB28724, sample SAMN07190887) | wastewater metagenome | isolation source: effluent of sewage treatment plant in Hong Hong | place: USA: Christiansburg, Virginia | collected 2016-03-01 ...
ATGAACCTAATCAATCATGGCAATGCCCTGCTAACTGTTGACCTGCTGACAAGCCGGAATCTGGCAATCATCGTAGGGCAGTCTTGGATTGGTACGCTGTGGGATAATCCAAGCATGAGCATTCATACCGCAGTATCTTTGCTGCCATCTGTTGATGCACAAATGCAAGTGGCCCAGCTACTGTATAACTATTACCGCCCCGCCTATTGGCACACCACTGAAAGGAACCTTGTTATCATGAATGCCCTTGATCCGGCGCTGCCTAGCAGCATTCCACCTAATATCCTGAGCCAGCTTACCATGAGCTTGGCTAGTCTGGAGCAGGCACTGCTTGCAAAAGACCCCATGATGCCACAGCACTTGCGCCAGTCGCACAGCCTGCTGATTCAGTACCCTGAAACTGTGAACCTGCTTGAGGACAGCGAGGTTGCACTGCTTATCGGTGCTGCGAAAGAGCACACGAAGATCGAGATTGTGAAGGGCAAGGCGCCCAGCGCAAAAGCAAAGAAGCCAAGCGCCAGCGATCTGTGACCCTGCAAACAACTAAACCAACAACTTCCCCCAACCTACGGAGATTATCATGAACAAGACAACCAAGACCACACAGCCAATTACCATGCAGTATGTGGCAGTGGACAGCATTGCATATCCACGCGTGGATGTGATGGCACTGAAAGATGCAGAACCGCCATTACGCAGTCTTACCTTCCTCCCAATGGGCTATCTTATCGATGGGGAGCTGTCGGATTGGGCCAAGGACAATTACACATTTCTCGGCACTGCAACTATCACTCTTGAGCTGCGGCCACATGCTGAGCTTGTTGCTGATAAGGTGCAAGCCATGACTGCACAACTGAAGGAACTGCGCGCCAACAATGCGAAAGCGGAAACTGAGCTGATGGGAAAGATCCAGAATCTTCTCGCCATCACGAATGGCCTGGAGATGGAGTAAGTTGTGGCCGCGCAAATAACATCCGTTGACGACGTGCTGAACATAACAGTTGGCGATCCGCTTGCTGGGACTGTTGCAGCAAACAAGGTGACTAAGGATGGCTATCATAAACTGGTAGCCCTGCAAAATGTCACAAGCTACAGTGTGCAAGAAGTTCTGCACGCCTGCCCACGTAAGTTCCAGCTTAAGAAAATGCAAGCTGATGCTGGAACTATGCAATACAGCAACAGCCCCACGTTTGCCTTTGGGCATTCTGTTGGCGCTGGCGTTGCTGTCTATGATTCCACGCAGGATTTGGACCAAGCAGTTTGGGCTGCATTCCTTGCGTGGGATATTGATTTACTTGAAATTGAAATGAAGGGAACGCGCAAGACTGGGAAGAGTTTTCATGAAGCAATATGGGCGCTGTATGCCTGGCGTGAATTCTACGCAGAAGAGACAGACCTGAGTGACTATGAAGTCGTGAACATCGAAGCAACGATTGCAGTTGACTTTGAAGATGGGCACTTCTACATGGGGCACATTGATGAAGTTTTGCGGCACAAGGATTTTGGAACCTACCGCATCAAGGAGAACAAAACAACTGGGCTACTGAATGTAGACCCTGCCATGTACAGCAACAGTGACCAAGCATTGAGCTACGCCATTGTTGTTGACATGCTTGGCGGCGGGGAGTATGAGGTGCTGTATACCATCTACTCCAGCGCATCACAATCATGGATGCAGTATAGTTTTATCAAGGGTGCCAACAGCAAAGCTGAATGGGTGCAAGATCAGCTACTACTGCATCAACAGCAGAACGACTACGCGGCGCTGAACTTCTTTCCCAAGCGCGGTCGCAGTTGCATGAACTTCATGCGGCGCTGTGAATTCTACGAAACCTGCGGACTTAGTACCAAAGCAGTGTTCGGCAAGAACTTCAAGGACTTGCAGCAATGTGAATCTCTTGATGACCTACGTAAAATAGAGCATATTGATTATGCCACCACGGTGTCTGAAATAGTAGGCAGACAACAGCAGCTTCTTTCCCCCACCCAGGCCATACTTGGCACACTAGGAGATATGTAATGACCGACACCAAAGACCCCAGCAACAACAGCAGCAACAGCAACGATAACAAGTACGCAATGAAACTGCGTGGCATTCTTGTGAGTCCCTGCATTCAAGGACCATCCATGTTCTTCGGCAATGAGGACAACACAGTGAAGTTCTCGCTGTGCGCCGCCATGTTCACTGGCATGATTGACGAAAAATTCCTCACTAATGGGGAACGCGGCACTGACTACCTTACCTTGCAGGCAGAGATAACTGCACCATTTGGCACCAGTGCGCAAGACATGGCAGAGTATGTGGCAAGCGCGCTTGACCTGTGTACTGACACTGCCACGATTTCCAAGATGCAACTGCATATCAAAGCCATGGGCCACATCGAGTCAGAAGAAACGCGCGCAGAGTGGGAGGCTGCTGGCGAATTGCATCGTCTGGTTCATGTCCACTGCAAGGTTGCTGCGGAATACTATGAAATTTGCGCCATTGGTGAAAGCGCAGTTGCACGCTTTGTTGAAAAAGCTGGACGTAATCTGACAGATCGACTGGCAATGCACGGGTTTATCGACAAGCTTACACGTCATTGAGTTGCCAACCACGCTGCCAACATCCCACATCTGAAGGAATCCATCATGGACCTGAATGAATATAACTCCCACACTCGCACCAAAGTGCTTGTTTATGGGCCGCCGAAATCTGGTAAGACTGCCCTTGTTGGCAAGTTGGCACAGCACTTCAAGCTGCACTGGCTTGATCTGGAGCAGGGCATCAAGACGCTGTTGAATCCTGCCATGCTTGCCCCAGAGTTCCGCAAGAATGTGAATGTGGTGAATATCCCAGATCACCGCATGTATCCGATTGCTATTGATACTGTGCGCGAGATATTGAAAGGGCGCCCTGCGAAAATCTGTAGCAACCACGGAAAGAACAACTGCCCATTGTGCGCCAAGAACGCTGATGCCAAGTGGTCATCTGTGGACCTGAGCACATTCACGGACAATGACATTCTTGTTATTGATTCCATGAGCCAGCTGAGCAGCAGCGCCATGAACAAGGGCATTCTCAAGGAACTGCAAAAGCCTGGGGGTGAGGAGTACAAATGTACTTTCCACGACTACGCAACGCAAGGCGCCCTGTTGGATCAGGTGCTCAGCCTCATTCAAGTTCTTGATCTGAACATCATCGTTATCAGCCACGAAGTTGAGAGCGAGATGACTGATGGAAAGGACAAGATCGTACCACTGGCGGGCACGCGCAACTTCAGCAAGTTGTCTGCAAAGTATTTCGATGCCGTGATCTATTTGAGCATCGTCAATAAGCAGCATCGTGCATTTGGTGAAACAACCTATGCAGCCAATGTGCTGACTGGCTCTCGTTTGCCTGTGAGCATTGATGATAGCAAGGGGGATGCGCTGTCCCTGTTGCCCATCTTTAAACGTACTTGACAAGATACTGTATTCGTGTACAGTTGAAAGTTCCTACGCTGGTATACCGTAGGTTATCGAAGTATACCAAATTGTGTTTGTTCTTTGTTTGGGCTTTGCCCTTGTTCTTTTACTTTTGGAGCTGACTATGTCGCAACCTGCATTTGACAATATTGATTCCTTGCTTGACGCCAACATGGATGATCTGGAAAGCCTGCCTCCCATGGGCGTGCCACCTACCGGCAACTACGTGCTGGATGTGACGGCAACGCGGGAGACTTCCGCAGACAAGAAGTCTGAATACTTCAAGTTTGCCTATGAAGTCGTGGAAGTGGGCGAACTGAAGAACGATGCTGAAGCCAGCGAAGCCGCTGTTGGCATGAAGTTCAACGAGATGTTCTCCCCCTTCAAGAAGGATGGCACTGTGAACGAGTTTGGCATTGGCTTCCTGAAAGAGCGCGTTGCTCCATTCTCTGCACACTTCGGCACTACCAAGATTGGTGACACGCTGCAAGAACTGCAAGGTGTGCGCATCAATGCAACGCTGTCTCGGCGTGCAGACAAGCGGGAAGAAGGCCGCTACAACTTCAGTCTCAAGGACGTAATTATCCTGTGATCCTGTAGTTGTCAGCAGCTACATAAATGACTGCCTGCCTCATGAAATGTGGGGCGGGCTTTCTTTTCATTGGCACAGCAGAGTTGGGCGCCAGCGAAAAGAAACATCCACAGAACTATAAGGACACCCCATGATTATCGGAGTCTTTGCAACCCCAGAAGATCGTGCATACATGCCACGACTTCAGCCAATGCTGGGCGTGAACGCAGTTAAAGTTGGCATGACGCCAATTGAGTATCTTAATACGCTGAAGCTAAAAGTGCAGGGCGCCAAGTTGGATGCCATCATCTGCACCTGCCCAGTGACATTGGTTACACTGCTGAACACGCAAGCTGATTTTCGCCATCCGCTTGACAAGCGTGGCAACAAGAAGAAGCTGAGCCTCAATGACTACGCAGGTTCGTTCTTCCACATCCCTAAAGACAAGCTAGGAACTGACAATGATATTCCCGTCCTTATCCTCAATCCGCTCCAGCATCTCATATCAGTGCCTTCTGGTGCGTTTGTCTTTAAGCGTTTCATTAGCAAACTGCTCACGCCTAATGCGTGGTTTCCGCAGACTGCTTTCACGTGGGAAATCTGGAAACCTGCCAACTCTGCGGCGTTGCTTGCGAAGCTACAGGGCGCACGCCTTTTGTCTGTGGACATTGAAACTTACCGTGGTGATGCTGATCGTCGCATTCATTGCGTGGGGTACTGTGCGCTGTTTCATGATGGCTCTACACATTCAGTAGTTGTCCCATTCAAGGACATGCTGGCACATAGCTTCGTGCGCCAAGTGAATGCGTGCATGGTGCCTAAGCTGTTTCAAGGTGGCATGTATGATAATGCCTACCTTGCTCGTTGGAATGTGCCATGTGAGAACTGGCTGCATGATACACTGCATGCATTTCATGGATGGTACGCAGAACTTCCTAAGCGGCTTGACTTCATCACAGCTTTCTGTGTGCGTGAGATACGCTACTGGAAAGATGACAGCGCAGGTGGTGAATGGGAATTGTTTGAGTACAACGCTCGTGACTGCTGGGCCACGCTGATGACGTACTGCGCCATGATGGTGGAAGCTCCAGACTGGGCGCGCACAAACTACGTGATCGAATTCCCATACGTCTTTCCCTGCCTGCATATTGAACTGGATGGACTGCGTATCAACAAGGAGAAGTTCGCCAGGAACAAGACACTTGCAGAACAGCGGCTTGAGGCGCAGGCGGCGCCCATTCGTGCGTGGCTTGGGGACAATTTCAATCCAGCAAGTCCCCTACAAGTAGTGAATCTGTTGAAGGTGCTTGGTATTCGTGATCCTGAGGGCAGCGGGGAAGATGTGCTAATTGCCGCAGCTTCTGCACACCCACTTAATGAGCGCATCCTATCTGCTATTCTTGCATATCGCAAGCAGGCGAAACTGCTGAGCACATACTTCAAAGAGGATAAGTTCTGGAATGATCGCCTATACTACAGGACTGATCCAGCAGGTACGGAGTCTGGGCGCTTTGCAAGTTCGGAGTCATCGTTCTGGTGCGGACTGCAAATACAAAACATCCCGCGCGGAAATGCAATTAAAGACTGGATCGAATGTGATGAAGGCTGGGACGGCTTCGGTGAAGGCGACTATGCACAATCTGAAGCATACTGCGTCGGCTACTTGTCAGGTTGTCCTGCACTCATTGAATTGCTGGAGAGTGAATGGGACTATCACAAATGGAATGCGTCTGCATTCTTTGGCGTTGCATATGAGCTTATTGACAAACCATTGCGCAATCTTGCAAAGCGAGTGAACCACGGAGCCAACTATAATATGGGCGCCCGCGTCCTGCTTGCCACCATGGGACCGAAGGCAGTTGCCGAAGCTCGCACAATGCTGAAGTTGCCAGGCTCTTGGGAACTCACAAAGGTATGCCAGTATCTGCTGGACACCTATGCAAAGACATACCCAGAAGTTAAGAAGGATTGGTACGACGATATCAAGCGCACGATCAAGCTGACCAAGAAACTGGTAAGTGCGCTTGGCTGGACTCGCTATTTCTTCGGCGATCCAATGACAAACAAGCAGGCACTGAATGCCGCAGTTGCCCATGGCCCGCAGAATCTGAGCGTGTCAGTTATCAATCCAACATTCTACAGAATCTGGAGAGACAGCGTGTACGGTGATCTGCGTGACCGTGTGCGACTCAAGGCCCAGATTCATGACAGCATCTTCTACGAGTACAAGGGCGCAGAAGTTCCAGCAATCGTTAAAGAGCGCATGAACAATCCAATCCCTGTCACTGATGTGCATGGCACAGTGCGAACTATGACTATCCCAGTAGACATGAGCATAGGTGACGGTGCTGCTAAGTTCTGGTCTGATATTAAATAATCATGAGGGTGCCATGAATTTGTTTGACACCTACTTAGATTTCGTGGACAAGACGGAATCACCAACTGTGTTTCACAGGTGGAGTTTACTCACATGCGTGGGTGCACAGCTTGGGCGCCAGTGCTGGCTGCCCTTTGGTGACTTCCGCATACATGGCAATATGTACGTCATGCTTATGGGTGATCCTGGGACTCGCAAGAGCACTGCAATCAAGATGGCAAAGAAGCTCTTGGGCACTACAGGCTACAGCACATTCTCAGGCGATCGCACATCCAAGGAGAAGTTCCTACTTGATCTTGAGGGGATAGAAGATGAGACTGGCAAGATCATCAACAAGAGTGCAGTGATGGAGAATCTGTTTGGGGATTCCACTGTGCTTGGTGATCCGAAGGAAGTGTTTGTATGTGCTGACGAGTTCAATGACTTTGTCGGTCCAGGCAACATGGAGTTCCTGTCATTGCTTGGCAGTTTGTGGGACTGGGATGATCCAGAGATGCCATATAAGCAGCGTCTCAAGACTTCCCGCAGTGTGAATATCTATCAGCCTACCATCACAATTCTTGCAGGCAATACGCATGCTGGATTTGCAGAGGCGTTTCCACCCGCTGCACTAGGTCAGGGATTCTTGTCACGATTGCTGTTGATATATGGCGAGAGCAGTGGCAAGCGGATTCCATTTCCTGAGAAACCAAGCGAGGAACTGCGAACTAAGTTGGTGAAGCACTTGAGTGACATTCGTGCGCACGTGCATGGTGAAGTTACGATGACGCAGAAAGCAAGAGACATGCTATCTGTGATCTACAATACTTTCAAAGGATTGGAGGATACCAGATTCCAGCACTACTCCACACGGCGATTCACACACCTGCTGAAGCTGTGTGTTATTTGTGCGGCGTGCAGAGTAAGCACGCAGATTGAAGCTGGAGATGTGCTGCTTGCCAATACGCTGCTGGCATTTGCAGAGCACAAGATGCCACAAGCCCTTGGTGAGTTTGGAAAGGCAAAGCATGCAGACGTATCAAGTCGCATACTCGCAGTGCTCAATGATGCCAGTGCCCCCACTACAGCACAGCAGCTTTGGAAACAAGTATCCAATGATTTGGATAACATGCAGGAGCTAAACAAACTCCTATTGAATTTGGCCCAAGCAGGTAAACTGCAATGGTTCCAAGGGAAAGGTGGCGCAGTCAGTGGCTACCTAATTAAGAAGAAGCTGCTGGGCAACCAGCAATTGTACGTTGACTATTCACTTCTGAAGGAAGCAAGATCATGACACAACAAGTGGTAACTATTCTTATGTCTACTGTGGAGCGCGATGCTACAATTCGTGTGCTACAAGCTGGCATCGGGGAACTGGCGAACACGATTGACATGTGCAATCACAACAATAGCACTAACAAGATTACTGTCGGACGCTATGAGGAAATCAAGCAGACTGCCCTGGCCGAACAGCTGCTCCTGCTGCAAGCAATGAAGCGCCTGACAAGCTAAACTGCAAGGAGACTGCGATGACAATAGCTCAAGAGATTTGCCTTGTCATGAGACTGCACTCAGTCCCAATGTCAGCTCGTGAAATTGCAGATGCTATGGATCGCCCACTACAAAACATCAATGTGCATCTGCGGGAGTTGAAGGCAGTTCGCCCTAAACTGCTGCACGTAGCAGATTGGCGAGTTCAGGAGAAGCGGCAGCCAATTGCCTTGTATGCGCTTGGAGATGGAGAGGATGAAGTATCCCCTACTCTGCGCCCGGAAGGTAGCTGCAAGCCGCGCCCAATTCGCACGCGCTTTGCAGGAAACAAGAACATCTTCAAAGGACTGCAGCATTCTGAAGCATACTTGAAGAAGTACAGAATTGCATTCACAAAGTTGGATAAGTCGCCAATCCACCTACGTAACAAGAAGGTGACGACAACCACCGCACAACAAGGAGACAGTCATGAATGAAGCCGTAGACGAAATCATGATCCAAGCCCAAGTGTTTGCAAGCGCATGGAGCTTGGTTGGCGGGCGGTTTGACACCGGCCACTGCTCAGATGCCGCCAAAGAAGCAAAGCTCGAACTTGAGAAGATGGTTCGCGCAGCCATTGCAGCCGCACCAGCACAAGAGCGCATTGATGCGCTGGAACTGGAAGTGCGGCAGTTGACTGAGCAGATTGCGGAGCTGCGTCACGCCCCCACGCCCCAAGCAGACAGCCAGCCAGCGCTGCCAAAAATCACCGCAGAGGATCGTTCGTTTTTGCACGACAACCCGAACACGGATGACATTGTAAAGTGGGTACAGGACTATGCGCGCGCAGCCATCAGCGCCGACCGCGCAGCCCGCAAGCAAGGAACAAAGCCATGAAAGTAGTTTACCAGCCTATGAAAGATCAGTTAGATGCAGCCATCACTGAGGCCACTTTGTTGAATCGTAACATAATGCGATTCGAGATGACACAGGAAGAGTATGATGTGCTTATTAGAGAACTGAATAAGCTAATGCACTATACGAAAATCCCCTATAAATCTGATGTAAATCAGTACAAAGGCATTCCTGTAATGATTATTGACTAGTTGCCATCCGCGCTGTCAGCACTATTGTCTGCAGGTAAGTGATTCGTGTAGTCCCTAACTTGCTCGCCCCCCATGATGGTCTTTAACTTCTTACCATATGGGGTGTTTGTCTTTGCCATCGTTTGATTGATGATAGAGACATTGGAATCACGAGTCGCCCGCAGCATGAAGCTATTGAAACTTTCTGCACGTCCCCCACTTCTGGTATACCGTAGCATGAAGTCATCCATTTCTTCTTGCGTGGGCGAGTCTCCACCATACAGCTTGGTCTTTACCACAGTTCCAAGTCTTTCAATGCGGGACTTGTCAAGCGCCTCATAGGTCTTGTTCCTGTACAAGTTGTTGAGCGCAATTGCTTCATCCATTGGCCGGGCGCCAAGCAATCTGCTAACCCCCTCGATAGACACAGTGCGCTGAGCAAGTGCACCAAGATAACTGGTAGACTGCATCTCATTTGCAGCAGATACTAGAGTTCCCTTACTAGTTGTTGTGCGGCCTGCCAACAGTTGCGCAAATCCCGCAAGGGGCCTGTTCAATCCTTGGTGCTCCAATCCCGCCAGCATGGCATCTGACACGTCAGCGCCACCTGCCACATTCTTTCCAAAGTTCCACACCGTAGTTGCCAGCTTGGTAGCAGCTTGCACTGCTGGAACATCTTGCGGATACACAGGTAGGATAGTCACATGCCGCGGGTTAATGTCACCCCGCGTGTACAGCGCAGGACTGGAACCTGCAAACAACGGCATGGCAGACGCAGTGCCATACAGCATCCAATCCCCCAGCTCCTTGTTGAACCCAGGCAGCACACTGTAGGCATCGTTGTGCTCCTTATTGCCTGCCATCCAGGAACCAATCAAGTGCGTGTTGACTGCATCAAAGAACGGCAAGCCATTAAAGCCGAACACAGTAGACTGCAAGCCACCAAACACTGCTAGACTTTTCTTGTCTCCAGCTTCCATGTGGCGGTGCAGTTGTTGCAGCACGTTGAATGCATAGGTTTGAAACAAGGAAACTGCTGCACCTGTAGTTCCTTGGAACACGATAGGACGCTGGCTGGTTGTGTAGTTACCTTGCACGCGATTCACAAAGGTGCTGATATAAGCATCCTGCTCACGTACAGTCATCTTACCTGCAGCTACCACAGGATCACTGAGTTGCCGCATAACGTCAGCACTGATGAAGCGCGTGAAGTCCTCAGCAAAGGTGTTGCCGGTGATCTTGGCGCCCTTCTCAACAGCGGCAGATACCTTGTCTGCAAACTGGCTAGGACTCAGCGTGCTGCGGAAACTCAAATCATCCAGCACTTCATGGTACAGTTGTGTAACTTCCTTCACTGCACCAATCTTGCGATAGCGCTCCATTAGTGCTTGTTTATCCGCCCCGAAGAAATTACCAATGCTCTTGCCTGCCAATTGCACAGTAGATGGCATGCGGAATGGCTGCCCAGGAACTTGCAAGCTGGTGAGTTCTCGCAGTTTACCTGCAAGCGCACTGTCATTTGCCACGAGTCCCTTGATGGATTGCATCTCAGTGCCAAGCAGAATTGGCGTGCTGATAATGTTCACCAAACTGTTTGCAAAGTCCAGCCGCAACGTGGTAGTAGCGAGCCACAGGTTTGCCTTCTGTAGTGCAGTGCGCACGATGTTCTGCGGATAGCGTGCATTGGCTGTGAAGTAGGTGGCCTCATCCATGTATGGAGTTCCCATACCATACTTGGCACTGATCCTGTTGGCCTCTTCCCAAGACACTGTCTGCTTACGTGCATCGTGAAATGCCTTTTCCAGCGCATCACCAGCCTTCAGACTGACCTTGTCAACGAAGTCATTGAGTGAGTCAAGCAGCGGAATCTCCTGCTGTTTGGAGATGTTCAGCGCAGTCTTGATGTAGTCGCCAAATGGATCAGCGATCTTGCCCTTTGCCTTGCTGCCAATTCCGCGTGCAGTTGATTCAGCTTCCAGACGATAGACTTCCGACAGGTGATTAACCTCGGAAAAGAACTGCCTGTTCTTGACTTCAACAGCAGTGCGAACCAACTTCTCTTCCTGCTTTGCGTGCCATTCAAGCCAATCCTCCGCGATGTTCTTGAAGCGAGTTTCAGGGAAGAAGTCGTGTAGGGCGCCAGTGCGTGCAAGCTCACTGTTCACGCGCGCATCATTGATGCCCAGACTGTAGTCGTACTCGCCAAGGCGTTTGTACCAATCATCAGTGTTGCCCTTGAACAGTACATCGAACTTATCTTTGTCCACTTTCCCTACCAACTCACGCAGTTGCTCTTCACTATGCGCCACAATCATAGCGTTGTCAGAGCCAACACCAATCTTTTCTTTGGTGCGCACGATTGCATGATGCGAGTATTTAGTGGTATTGATTGGCGGAGCGTAGACAATATCATCCGTGATCTTGCGGGTAAGCCCGGCGGCATTGAGCAGCGTGGTGAATTTCCCTTGGCGCGTTGCATTGATGCCAGTGCTTGCTCGCAGGAAATCTGCAACTGCGTCGCTGCCAATATCGTATGTGTGCGCATGCTTGCTGCCAGCATCAGTAAGTGCTCTGGCTGCATCATCTACTGTAGCGCCAGCGCGCATTGCATCTCGCACCTCTGTGGAAATCAGCTGTTTCGGATTGGTAGGATTGAACACAAACTTGTTGGGATTGCTGCGAAGTGCATTGGTTACAATACCAAGTTCTGCACTATCTTCCAGGCTGTCCCGCAGCCTATTGATGTGCGGACTGAGAGTTTCCACAACAGCGTCACGCCAGCGTTGACTGATTAGCGCCACGTTCTTGCCAACGTCTTGTACAAACAGTTTTGCCTTTTCCCCATAGCCGGCATTGCTAGCACCAAGCGTAGTTGCTCCAGCGCCACCAATGTCAGTGTCACGCGACAGACTGTTCAAGTCGTGGATGAGCTCATCATCAGCACCTAACACACTCTTTGCAGCTTCCCTGTTAACTTGCTGACGAATTTCAATCTGGTATTGCCGTGTCAATTCCTTAGAGGCCAAATGGCTTGGCCCCATGTTCATGTTGTAGGCTTCTTCAGGAGTCATGGCGCCCCTAATTTTCTCGAAGCTCCACTCAGCTTGCACAGTCTTGGGCCGCAGCGCATCAGCAGTTGGCAACACAACTCCCTTAGCTTGCTGGCCACTTGTTGGAAGTTGGAAGTCACGTGCAATTGCATCCTGCACCCACTCACGAGATACATTCAGATGCGCGGCCATTGCGCGCAAGTCTGGAACACTGCCCAGACTGCCATCAGAGAAGCGCGTCAGTTCACGTTCCAGAATCTCCAGTCGCTTAACTTCTGCAAGACTCTGCAAACTGGGCACTTGCGCGAACGGAATCTCCTTACCGTTGTCAATGAACTTCATCTTCTCCAGCGTAGCTTCTGCGATCTTGGGTTCCAATTCCACCAGCCGCTGCAGGATTGGCAGATCATCAAGATTCACGCGATTGCCAGTCAACCGCACAATCTCAGCAATGTTCTTGTCTGCTGCCCAAGCAAAGCGAGCAGATGCCTGCAGTGGAGACACTGTGAAATCAGCTACAGCAGATGCAGGCATCTGGAATGTAGTGCGCTTGGTACCAGCGGAGATGAAGTCCTCCCCACGCGTGATGCCATTCTTGGTGATCACATCCCCAAAGGTTGCAACAGTTTCCGGCGTATGTGTGCCAGTCTCCAAGTCGATGAACATCTTGACTCGGTTAGGATCTTCCTTGATTTTCAAGATGTTCTTGGAGAATGGATTAATGCGCAGACTGCCATCAGGAAGTTGCACAGCATCAATACCCTTGTTGAACTTGAAGGCCGTAGCAAGATTGGGAGTTTGCAAGTCTGCATACTTCTCGATGCGCAGGGCGCCAGCAGTCACCCCGTCCGCCAGTTGGTATGCTTGGCGTCCAAAGCCCTTACCAGGTTTCGTGGAAAACAGCGATAGGAATGCGTCCTTGCTATCTGCAGCGCCAGCCGCAGGGCTGAGATTCACATAGAACTTGCGTGCATCAAGCGCAGCTTCTGCAAGATCAACATGACCAACTTTCTGCAGGTTTGCAAGCTGTCCAGCAATATCACTGATTACTTCATCGCCAGTGCGCCCCATTGCCCTGCTGGCAGATTGTGCCTCCATGATAAAGTCGAAGAACGCTTGCCCAGTGGTAGCATTGCCCCCAGCCAGCGTGTTGAATTGAATCGCCAGGTTGTCGTAGGCTTTGCGCAGTGTCTTGTCCTGCGCACTTTTCAGTGCCTCCGAGACAGGAAGTTCCATGCTACGCGCCTTGCCATCCACACGATAGTTGAATGTCATATCGTCAAAGCGCTGTGGCAACTTGGCAATGCTCTCAGCAAAGGCAAGCAGTTCCGTACCCTTGGTGAGGCCAAGATCGCCATGCGGATTCACAACGTCCACTTCACGCATGGCCCCCTGAATCTCCTTACGGGCAGATTTCAAGATGCCTTTGGCGCCCATACTTCCAAGCGCCCCACCAAGTACACCGCCTGCCACAGTGCCAAGCACCATATTCCAGGCAAAGTCCCCAGCAGTTGCGTTGTCAAAGACTGTGGAATCGTGCATGGTTGCAGCAATGCCGATCTCAGCTGCAGATGCCATCAATGCCTGATCTGCAAACTCCCAACCTAGCTGCTTGCGGCGATTGGCACTGAGCAAACTCTTGATGACGCCGCCGCCTTGAGCAGTTTCCTTCAGTGCCTCTTCCAGATAGTAGGCTTTCTTCGTAGAAGCCAATGACAGCCCGCGCCCGATAACGCCAGCACCTTCTGCTGCGCCAACTGCACGAGCAGCTTTTATGCTCCATGATCCTGGAACAATAGAGGCCCCAACAAAGCCTACTAAATCCACACCAGATTGGTGCTGATCGTAGTAGTCCCCAGCCCCCTCATCAAATTTGCGGATAGTCTCGCCAACATCAAACTTCTCTTTGTTGCCCATGTCCAACAGGGTGTTGGCAATTCCAAGCACGCCACTAATAGCAGCAGCTGGAACACCTTTAGTGATTGCATCACTGAGGCTTGCCATAGTGCCTGCCTGAGCATCCGCAGTATCTGCCCCAATTACGATTGGATGATACTGATAGTCATTGCTGGAGTCATTGGTATCTGGCATTTTATTTCCTTAGCTGCACCATCGCACAGCGGAGTTACAAAGGGATGAGGTTACTGGCCCATTACGTTAACATTGCCGCCAAGCCCAGGCAGCAGCATGGTTGGATACAGAGCGCCGCGCGCATTGGCAAGCGTCTTGGTTACCAACCGCTCAGCGTCAGCTTGATTGATCACATCGGCAGTCAAGTCCTCGTTACGGAATCCAACCTGTGGAATCTTAACCATGTAACGTGTTTGTGGTGGAAGTCCCAGCTGATCGTAGGCGTAGAACTCCAAATTCTTCTTTGCGGCAGTGCCGTAGTATGCGCTGATCTGTGCTGCAATTTCCTTCGGCGGGAGTTTCTGTTCCTTGCCTGTGAGAATGGCAACACCGATTGCCCGCTGTTCATCTGCCCCTGTGAGGCGCACAGTTCCCGGAGGCAGCGCTGCTTGTACAGTTTCCAATGCCTTCACCATCACATTGTCTTTGAGTGCTGCAAACTTTGGATCACCCTTGATCTGATCCAGCATGATGGCATGATCCGCACGGTACGGATTGAACGTGCTATCGAACGCCTTATCAGTAAGTACCTTCTTGGCTTTTGGATCACTTGCACTTGCAACAAGTTCTGCAGTCAGCATACGGCCAGCAATATCAGGAACATCTTTTGCAGCTGGAGGTTTAGCTGCCAGGTTTGCAGGATCAGGACGACGAGCAGCATCCTCATAACCTTGCAATGCAACGGTCAGCCCCTGAGCAGATTTCAGGAGTCCTGGGGAAGTCTTTGCAAGCACAGTGCGATTTGCATTGGAGTTGAAGAACGAGAGTGCCTCATTAACAGTGCCGCCCAGATCAGCAGCCTGCACACGCTCAAGCCACTCTTGCCGCTTCTTAGCATCTGGGATAGCTTTAACCATCTCGAACTTGTTAATCAATGGCTTTCCATCTGGCCCAACTTGCCCAAGCATACCACTGACGATTGAGGTGTTTGTGTCGAAGCGGGCAATTGCTTGATCTTTCTCAGCTTTGGCAGCTTCCTTCTCACTGCGATACAACGCACGATCTGCACGATTTGCTTGCCGCTCTTCCAAGGCATCTTGTGCCTGCTGGATGCGAGCTTTCCTAGCTTCTTGGCGCTCTTCCAGACTCATCTGGAATTGCGCTACCTGCAACTGCATGCCCATCGCCTGCCGTGTATTGTCAAAGCGCTTATCTTCCATCTGAATGATGCGGGCCTGAGCTTCAGCTTGCTTGCCAATCATGTTGGCTGCGCTCTCACGCAGTTTCATTTGCGCTTGCAGTATCTCAGACTGGGCCTGTGCGGCTTGAGCTTTGTTCAGCTGCTCTGCTGTGTTTGCAGTAACTGTGGAATTGTACTGTTGCAGCATCGTGGTGCGCGCCGCCACATTTTCCTTTGCGGCATCTTCCTGCGCCAACAGCATATTGTGCTTGGTTGCCACAGTAGGCATATCCATCTGGGCAAAGATGTAGCCAACTGGATCATCGAAGAAATTGGTAGATGCCAACTTGCCATACTGATTGAATACTTTCTCCCGCTCAGTCTGAGCTGTGGTCAGCTTTGCAAGACTGCGAGTGTACTCATTCTCCAGCTGGTTTGGATCAAGTCCTGCAATTGCCTGCGCCCGTTCACGCGCGCTGTTGCGAACGAAGTCAGTTGTCAGCTTTTCATCGCTGGCAGCTTTTATGGCATCCAATGACTTGGCGCCATCTTGAAGGTTCAATTCACTGAGGTTGCGAATGTTTGCACTATCTGCACGAAGCTGTTCAGTGCCTGCTTCAATGCGCTTGTTGCTTTCGGCAGTCATGGCGCCCATCGACGCCAGCATTCCGTTGATATCCATGATCTACTCCTTATTTGCGCACAGCAGTTTTGCCTTTGCCTAGGCTATCCACAAGTCCATTGACGATTGCCATAGGTCCGAGCTTGCCGCCATTCATGGCTGCGGAAACTCCCAAGCGCCCGGCGCCCGCCAGCAAGCTGGCCCCAGTGGTTCCATTGCCTGCAATATTGTTTGCGAAGCTGGAGATAGCGGGGCTGAGCCCGCCAGTAACAGCACCCCCAAGAATGCCTTTGAGGATGTTGCCACCTGTCAGCGCAGACATGCCGCCACCAATAAGTCCTTGTGCAGCCATTGCTGATCCAGTTGTCCCAAGCCCAGTTGCCCCAGAGATACCACTGGCAAGTCCCGGTGCAATAGCTCCTGCCAATGGGCCAAGCATCATGGCAAGCATTGGGGCTGCAGACTTCCAGCTGGTATCATCGTAATCTATCCCAGTGAGTTTGCCCTGCTTGTCAGTCAGATAGTATCCGCTAACATTCTTGGCCCCTGTGTCAAATCCCCCTGGCGTTCCTTTTCCACCAATACGATATCCAGTAGTTTCCAGCATTGGAGAGAACCATGGGCCAGCTTCTTGCTGCTGAACATCTACATTGTGCCCCTTGTACATTGGCACAAATGCCTCAGAATCCAGTCCGGGATTGCGTTGTACAGTCTGCAACTGAGAGGCAAAATCACCAAGTGCGCCAAGCCCCAAGGAATTGAAATGCGCCTGCGTGCCAAAGGCTGCGTTGGGATCGCCTTGATTCAATTCAGAGCGCAGGTTTTCCGCATACGATGATGCCGCAGTGGTATCAGGCTCGGCGCCAGAGTAGCTGCTGCCACCGCTGGTGCGTCCGCCTGCTGCTACAATGTTTGCCACAATAACTCCTTATAAATACTGACCAAGGTCTTCAAATCCTTGGATATTCGGAGGACCAACAAAATCAGGGTTGGTGAAGTTATTGTCGCCAAATACCCAGTTGCCCCCGCCAAGATCAAAGATATTCGAGGCACCAAAATCCAAGTTGCCGCCAGAGAAGTCCAGTGCAGGTGAGGACATTTGCGTTGGCGCCGAACTTCCACCAGACAGCACGTTACTGGTAGGAAAGCCAGATTCAAATGGCAGGGAATTTGCAGCAGTGCCATTGCCACTAAGGCCATTCTTCATACTGTCAATCAAACCCCCAATGCCATTTTCATCATTGAAGGAACTGCGCAGCTTGCCAAAGAGCTGCAAACCTGCAAGCATTTGTGCAGCCTGCCCAAGATTGGTGCCAGTAGTGCTCTTGGTGCCCTTGGTCGCCTGTGCAATGTTCGCAGCAGCGCCTGCCTGAATCTGCTGGTTTTGCAGTTGTTGATTTGCAATCTTTTCTTGTGCACCGACCACAGTCTGTTGCAACAGTTTGCTGAGCGCTGCCTGCACTGCACTGTTACCGCCAGAGCGCGCGCCAGCCGCATTGCCGAACGCCTGTTGCAAGCCTGGGATGTTTCCAGCTGCCTGCTGAAAGATGCCCTTCAGCATTCCCTCATAGTCAGTTCCTTGCAACTGAGCAAGAACTTGCTGCAGGGCTGAGATATCCCCAGGATTGCTGCTGGTTTTGCTGCCCCCCAAAGATTGCACAAGACTGGCGATGCCTGCAAGGGGATCAGCGCCGGATGTTGGAAGTTCTCGACCTGCCATGATTATCTCCTACTTAGGGGTGTTTGGTAGTGTGGGCCAGGCAGCAATCAGGGTTTTGACATCAACTGCGTGCCCTTGAGCGACTGCTGCCATTTCTTGATAGTCTCGCTGGCAGTTACTGAATAGTCCGTTGACGGCAATGGCGTACTCACGGACGGAACTGTCGGGAGTTGTAGCGTCGGCGAGGGCGCGGGCGGCAAACAGGGCTTGGTTGCGCAGGCTGTCAGACTCCCTACGAGCAGCAACGACATTGCGATTCGCATTGGCAAGTTCTTGGCGAGAGTCATTCAGTGCTCCTTGGTACTGGGCCACAATAATTTGCTGATCAGTACGTAGTTTATCAAGCGCTTTGTTTTGTGCAATAGCTGCATCCTTGCGTTCGATCTCGAAACTTTTTTGTAGCTCACTCTTGTCCAGTCTGCAGGTTTGCAGTGCGCTAGTTTGTACTGCGAGCAAGCCACCAAGAGCAAGGCAACCAATCCCACGAGCGCCAGTTAGAATGTTCATCATGATTCCTCAGTGCAAACCTTGCTTTCAGTACGCCTGCGATTATCCAGTCCCTGAA
>ERZ724511.287-NODE-287-length-17464-cov-5.815785_pt1 | contig 17464 bp, 16 predicted proteins | sample MGYA00376044_ERZ724511 | MGnify/ENA primary metagenome ERZ724511 (study PRJEB28724, sample SAMN07190887) | wastewater metagenome | isolation source: effluent of sewage treatment plant in Hong Hong | place: USA: Christiansburg, Virginia | collected 2016-03-01 ...
GCCAGCTTGGCCTTCTCCGCCGTGCTGTAGTCCTCGGTGGAGAGTTGCTTGCCTGCCACCTTGTCAACTTTGTTAGCAACATCGGTCAATCTGGAATCGTTCCCAGCTGCAACAGTCCCTGGCCCTGTTCCAACATCTCGGCTGGCAGCATTACCAAGCGCAGATTCCTGGGCATATTGTGGGTGAGGATCACTTGCCAACTCGTGTGCAGTAAGTGCGGCAGTGCCATCAACGCCAGCTGGGCCTGTTGCACCTGTTGCACCAGTGGCGCCAGTAGCTCCAGTTGCCCCATCAGCTCCGTCTGCGCCCTGATACACCCCGAACGTAGCAGTGCTGGCATCAGTATAGGTGATGGTGTATGTGCTAACAGTACCAGGGGCGCCAGTTCCACCAGTCTGCACAATGCTAGCAATGCCAACTCCAGTAGTGCCAATTGGCCCTTGGGGACCAACAAGACTTGCAAGAGTTGTAAGATTTTGCCAGGCTTCTCCAATGTAGCGCCATTGGATATGAGTTGCATTGGTCTGCAAGTCAATGTTCTTGGCAGCAGTTCCAGGGGCACCAGTAGCTCCAGGAGTGCCAGCATCTCCAGCAGGCCCAGTCAGATCTGACAATGCTATCAGTGAGATCCAGTCTGCAGAATCTGCAAGCTTCCACTGAATGAAGCCAGAGTCAATACGCATTTGTACTGCGGCACCGTCAAATCCAGGGCTGCCTGGTAAGCCAGGGACTTGGACTATATTTCCACATCCTAGCATTTTCCCACTCATGGCAATTCCTTCACAACTTGTTTATACGGTGTAGTCTGCAGTGCTGCCGTCAGTATACTGAACACGGAGAGTGCCAGCCGTCGGCGTGTATACATTGAATACTACCTTACCCACTTGGATAATGTTAGCGTAGAATCCTGCAGATCCAAGCCCAATTCCCACAACTTGTTTCAAGTGGGCATCTGCTGTAGGTGGCGCAGTAGTAATGGTACCTGCAGTGCTGAGATAATAGGTAGCCCCAAACACAGTACCAGTAATGCCTCGTGTGCGCCCTTGTAGGAATATGGCAGTCCCAACTTTGCCTGTAAGTAGCCCAGCAGTGATATCAAGCACGGCCATTGCGGGCTTCAGTGGATTGGTAGCATCAGCTTTCGTGGCAACAATATCACCAGACACTACAGCAAGGCTGAGCATGTTGCCAAAGGTAAGATCTTCGCCAGCAAGAATTGTGAGCTTGTGAGTATTGCCTGCCTGCAATCCCTGTGCTCTATCCAAGCCATTAAGCTCGCTAACTGAGTAGCTTGATAGTCCCAGCGCCGCACTAACTTGTGCTGCCAATGCGTCGATGGCGCGATACAAAGGAAGCACAAGGGCAGCTTCACGATCCTTCAGGCCATTGGGATACTGTGGCAGCCCTGATTGGATTCCAGATTGCATAGTAGTTCCTACACTTGCCCGGTGGGCATTGATTCCACAATGATCGTAGACAAGTCAAAACTGCCCTGCACAATTAGATTGCAGTTCAGGCACGCCACTGCAGTTCCAAACACGGTTCCGGTTGGCGCAGAAATAACAGGAGTCATGGGAATGGAAGCAACAAGCGTGCGGCCATCATACGAAGGTGTTATGTATGCAGCGCCATCACTCATTCCCTCAATCTCCACGCGCGAGATTTCAGTATTGCGCGCGCGGGTAAGTTGCATCCTGCCAAGTATCGCCACACCGGCGTCAGTGCCACCGCGATAGCTGTCTGCCCACAAAGCTACAGATATCTCACCTGTTGTAGTTAGGAAACCAAGGGCGTGCTGGGCACCAGTAAGCTGCACAGATGAATAGCTACTGAGGTCCCCATACAATGTAGTCGTCATATCATCATATGTGAGTGCTCCCAAATCATCATACGTCAGCCCAGGCACTGGGGGCGTGTAGGTGTAGTAGAAGCAATCAGTGTGTGCGAACTTCATCTTACCGAAACGCTCAAATGCCAAGTCCCAAATGAGCGCATACTGATAGACTCCTGTAGACTGTCCATAGGAAATAACAATGTAGCGATTGCCTACGTTGGTAAGTTTGTGTGCCAGGTCCTGATCAAAATCAACTTGTGTAAGTGTCTGCGTGGCTGCATTATAGTGTTCGATCTTCTGTCCTGCCAGGAAATCTGACACCTGTGGATGGATAGTTTCTGCGCCATTCAGTGTGATCTTCTGCAGTCCTGACGTAGTGTAGGCAAACACGGCAGATAGACTGCCCTCAACAGTAATGGACTCGTAAGTAGCTACGCCGCCGGAGTTTGCAATCTCCCGGAATATCCAAGGGGATACAGTGTTCTGGGAATTGTAGCTAGCACCAATACAATTCCGTGAGGTGAACATCAGGAATCCGCCAGACACAGAAGTGATGGCAAGAATTGGGCCTTGCACATCTTCTGGGATCTGATTACCTGCGCCAGTAAATTCCCCATTCTCATATGGGCTGAAGTCAAATGCAGTCCCATTGAATGCTGCCCAAGCTACGGACAGCCCACTCCACACAATCAGGTATCCATTGGAACTTGCAATACCGTCAATCTCCCCAAAGGCAAAGGGCAAATTAACAAGCAAAGCAGTTGCAGAGTCAAGCTGCAACGTAGCAGTGTCCCAGATCATCACAGACATGTCGGTGTCTGTAGTTGAGTATTGGTGAGCATAACAGACTAGCGTCTTGCCATCTACATATGCGTATGTAACCCGAGCGGTTTCCAGGGACTCTGCCAGCACATTCAGAGGCGTCCCAAAGATCGTGGCATGCGAGCGTGACTGCCAACCTACCCCATCCACGTAAACATAGTTCTTTCCACGCCCAGGTGAATAGAGCACCAGATTTTCATTAGCATCACGCAATGGAAAGATGGAATCAAATGAAGTTTCCGTGGGATCTGCTGGAATGGACTGCACATAACCGACACTGCGAAGCCCCTCAGACACAGGCATTACATTTTCCATGTAAAGCACTTGTGGGAGGTTGTAGTCTGTTGATTGTTCGGCCCCAATGAATTGCCGCGGCGTGCGAGGGGCAGAATCTGTGCCTGGAACAAACACAGCTCGCGTTCCCTTAGTAGATATCAAGGGAAAGCGGGCAGCATTCAGCATGATCTTAGCGCGCTGTACAGACATGGTATCAGATCCTCGTAATGAAGGAGTAGTTGCTGACTACCAGCGTTGCCGGATTTGCAGGCCCTGCAGTTGCTTTTTCTACGCAGCCTGTGGAAGCGGGAGCTACAAAGCCCATACTGATACCCGCAAAGCAGAACTTGTGGGAACCACTATAATCCCAGCCCCATGCTACATCAAATCCAGTGAGCACAGCGCCATCAACAGAGGTTCCTGCAAAGATATCTACTGACATCTTTTCCCCATAGGTCCCAACTCGATAGCCAGCACGAATACGTACAGTGAACACTGTAGTAGTCAGGGGGTTAAATGCAAATCCATAATCTTCTAGAATTGCCCCAATAGGAGAGCCAGGTCCAGATGTTGGCTTTCCTGGAACCCACTGCTCAAGAAACAAACTGCCATTCCGTTTAATGATGAACCCTCTACCTTGGTCGAACAAATCAGCACCATATCTAGTAATAGGGCCACAATGTTTACGTGTACCACTATAGTAAGTATTAGCTGTTCCTGTTGGATCAAGGCAGAACACAATGTGGTCGTCAGCATTGGTAGCGTAATTGAAGAAATTGCTACAGTCTACTGTGAATGTAATCTCAGAGAACGAGAGTGGATCAGAGCTTGTACGTGGCGTAGCATAGCGGAAGTCCAGATCATTCTGTGACAGCAGGATGTTGCCAAATGTCTCAGGTGCAGTGTATCCGCAGTCTACGCTGTTGGCTGCAATCAGCGCAGTGTACGTACCGCCAACGCCATCCGCATATGTGCCCCATTTGTCCACTCCACTGCAATAAGTGCTCAGCAGTGTCCCATATGAAGGATAGACTGTGGGTACAGCAGTGCTCCCATACCAGCCTGTATTTGCGCTGTTGCGGATCTTCGGGCCAGCAGCGCCCGTAAACAGTGCTCCAGTCTTGTTGATCCAAGCAGTATTGAAACTGTTGCGAATACGAACGCCAGCAGCTTGGGTTAGATTGATCCAAGCGGTGTTAGCTGCATTCCGCAACCAGCATGTAGCAAGCTCAGTTGGAACACTTACAGGGGCATCTGTGATTGTCACTGTAGCAGCAGTCGCCACTATTGGCCCTGCTATTGATCCGGTGCGAATTTCCAGAATGATAGTTTCGGCACTCTCAGTTATTGCATCGTTATCCAGGGCCCGACTGATTGTTCCAGCATCCCCATAAACTACGAATGAACCTGAGTTAACGCCGTCTACAAAATCTGCCGCTGCTGTGGTACCAGAGTTGGTCCAGTATAATGTTGCAGTTCCAACATTACCAGTGGCTACTGTATAGATTACAGTCTGACCTTCACTGCTAATCACCGTGCTTGGCGTAACAGAGTAAGTTGGGTCACCGGAAGCGGCAGCTACAGTAATGGTCAACTGCGCTCTGCGGATCTGGTTGTAGGAGTATTCAGGCCCATAGCCGTCTGGCGCCGCACCGCTAGTAGACAGCACAGTGCACACATTGCCAATGTTCAGGAAGTTCTTATCTGTTGCAGCCTCATCAAACACGCTGATGAATCGAGCTGCAGCAGAGTTGTACACATCTGCATCAGGGCTGGTAATTCCAGTGAGTGTGGTGAACTGCGGATTTGCAAGCGTGGCGCTGGAACTGTATGCGATGTTCTGTGCAGTAGTTCCAGAGAATCCGAACATCAGCCACTGGCCACTGGGCACGTGATAGCGCAGGCACTGCCCCATGTGGGAGTTGTAGTTGTTTGGGGGACTGTAGTAGTCCCTGCCATCTTGGGCAAAGAAGCGGTGGGGCTTTTGATATGACAGGTTGCCTTGGTAGTAGTTGTGGTCAATTGTTTCCCAAGTTGTCCCAGTCCAATACTCCCAACCCAGGGGAGTAGTCACATTTGTGGTGCGGATCAGCGACACACCAGCATCACTATGAATCCCATCAGCATTCAGGGAGCGCTGTTCACAGCATGCATAGTAGTAGCTGCCTTCCTTGACGATATTGGAGGGGTGGAAAAAGCCAAAATGCGTATCCTTGCTCTGGATAGCCCAAGGCTCAGGGATAACAACTAAGCGGTTAGAGCTATCTGCAGGCCAGGGAGTATAGGATGCGCCACCATTAGTGGAGGTCACAAAGCTAATTCCATTTATCCAGCGGCGATTGAACAGAGAATAGCCATTGATGCCCCCAATCCCATCAACAGAGCGCGTCGTCTGATACCACTCATGATGAGCGAGGCAATAGACATTGTTACCTTCTGACCATGCACCAAAAATCCAGTGGCGATTGTTGTAGTGACCTTCCACTGGATCACGAGTGCTGAGCATTGTAGGACCTTGCAGAGTCCAAGTTGCTCCGTTGCTCCAGTCTCCAATCTGAAAACGGTAGTTCTCGGAATGGGGAATTGGAATATAGGTGTTGTTGCTTGCATCCTTGTATGGGATTGGGGGACCATCACACCATAGACCGTATGGAGTTCCGTCAGTCAGAAATCCATGGGCGCCATTGGTGCGGAAGTCCATGACAACTGCATGAGCGCCAATTGACATGCCAGTGATAGTCGCAGTTCCGCCCCCGCCACCTGAAGCTGCAACAGTAACTGCTGTAGATGTTGCAACAATTGGCCCGGTAGTTGATCCTGTGCGAATCTGCATCACCACAGTCTCGCCCACATTCAGTGTGCCCCCACCTACTAGCGGGCGAGAGATAGTTCCAGCATCAGAAGTTACTGCAAAGGAGCCAGAATTAGCAGCATCCGCAAAGTCTGAGCTGGTTGTGGTGCCTGCGTTAGTCCAGTAGAGTGTTGCGCTGCCAACATTTGTGGTGGCTACATTGAAAGTGACAATCGCCCCTTTGATAGCTGTGGAAGCTGCCGGAGTTGCTGAGTATGTGGGAGTCCCACCGCCTACTGGAGGCGGCGCATAGATTGCACTGAGCAGCAGATCCCCTGCTTCCATGAAACCTTGTGCAGTAAGATGCCAAGTATCTTGCCAGCGATCTGCAGGAAGCGTAGATGCAGTTCCACAGTACTCGCGCTCAGGATGCCCAGATACCAAGCCTGCAAGCACACCATTCATGACGTCGCTTGTAGCGAGTCCGTTGTTTGCAGTGCTGTTGATGCCACAGATTATCACTTTCGTGCTTGGACTCCACCAGGGCTTTGTAGCCAAGTAGCTCATTACAAAGTTGAACTCTGTGACGTAGTTGGCATTGACACTTGGATAGGAGTCACTTTCACCTTGCCACCACAGCAATATGTCAACTGTGGATTTGCCTGCAGCTGCTAGAGCGGCAGGTACAGAATTCTCAATCATCGTCAGGAAGCGAGGCTGGAACTCTACCTGAATTGCAGCGCCCTCAGTGAATGCCCCACTGGATGCCATGTGCGTGCAGTAGATGGACACCTTAACTGCAGGAGTTTCACTCCAGCTGTCAATGCGGTATTTGGCCCAGTTAGCGCCCTGCTTCAACCACAAGAATTCACCAACATTCAAGTTGCTGCCAGTGCCCCGCCGCGTGACTCCAAGCAAGTCAACTGCATTAACTTCCATTGCAGTAATTGCTGCTGGAGTAATACCGTTGACATAGATTTTGCCCGGCCCTGCTGAGCTATATTGCAAGCTGAATTGGGCGCCACCAATCCAGCATTCAATGCCCATACCGCCACGGCTGTACTCTGCATAGTACACATCTTTGTTAACATCTGCAGCTGCGATGGCATGCGCATAGCGTGGGCCAATGCCCATCAGTCCGCTGTTCAGTGCGCCATAGGCAGTTCCAACATCAGTGTCATTCTGCGGTTGGTTATTCCAGATCTTTGCACGGGCGTTTGGCGCCCAGCTCATCACATTGCGGCCAATGATATTGGACTGGCCAGTAGCCAGGATGAAGTAGGGAGTGGTCATGGCTGCACCCAGATAACCCCAGGACCTACAGCCCCAGGATCAGTAGCACTTATGACAACTGTTTGGAGAGTGACACGATCGGAAGCAGCAGTTACGATGGTCCCAGAGCCAGCTTGCAGTCCCTTAAATTGCAGGGTAGTGCCTACTTTAGGGCCAACCAATCCAGTAGCTGCCATGTTTGCAGCTGTAGTAACATCACCTCCACCTCCCCCGCCGCCCCCACCTCCCGCTTCTAGGGCAGTCACGCGATCCCCCAAGCTTAGCACAAATGTATTCAGAATGTTAGTGACGCTGGTGTAGCCATTCAAAGCAGCCTTCAGTGCACGAAATTCAGCGGCAGCACTGCCGGCTGGATCAGTTCCAACTGGCCGTGATGCATCAGTGGCGATTGGAGTGTATGGCATAAGCGCTCCGATTAGTTAACTTCAGCTGTGAGATGAGATGCCAGCAGCGTTTCTTTGAATGGGATGACATGATCGTTCATGTACTTTGCAGCCATCTCAAGAAAGCCTGTGCGGCTGAATACGATGGTTGCAGCCCATGCGGCAAGTTCATCAGGATATGTGTCAGCAATCCAGGAAGAATATCCTGCAGTGCTGGTAATTGGGTTGGCGTAGTAATAGACTTCTGCCAGGCCAGTCGGTGCGCAGAAGTAGCAGCGCAAGGTGTCACCGAGCAGAGTATAGATGTGGGAACGAAGTTGACCGTCGGAACTGTATAAGTCCCCAGTCTCCCGCCATTCAAGTTCTTCAATGCGGAATTGCCCACCGGCAGCAAGTCCGAAGATGCCTTTGATTGTTCTCCAACGTGGCAGCAGCACGGAGCCTGCATCAGGAAAATCCCAGTAGGGGAGACTGGGAACAGTGGAATAATTCAGTTGTGCAACTCGCAAGTCGCGGGGAAAGAAGTCAACGTGATGCGCCCGCAACGTAGCAATTCGAATCACAGACTCCGTAAGAGCTTGCAATTCAGGGCGACGTGTGTGGACCAGCGTCAGATCATAAAGCTCGGCTAGAGTTGTCATGGCGCATCACAGTGAGTTAGTTGCTGAGAGTGCCAGCAGATTTGGCAGCATCGTCAGAGATCATCTTGTCTGCAGCTTCCAATTTCTCCCGTACCTCAGCCTTGGTATAGACTTGGGAAGTTGGAGAATCTGCAATCTTGTCCAGCATGGCCTTGATTTCAGGATCAGAGGTAACGAACATGCCACCAAGAAATTGAATTTCCAGGCCATCAGGCATGTGCGTTTTGGCGCCAGGCACACGATGATAGTAGGTTTTGCTGTCAGGCGATTTGAGCGCCGCCAGGTCCGAGTGCAGCTGTTCACCGCTGCGCAGAACTTGAGGCAGTGCAGCAGTGGAAGCAGGAGCAGTTTGAGTATGTTGGGAACTAACCATACCAGTAGCCATGAGTATCTCCAGAAGGTGAGGGGAAATAAAAGTGGGGGAATAAGAAAAAAGAGGGAGAACAGAATTATCCATTCTCCCTCAAGGCGCTTTCCCCCACGGAGCACACCGAAAAGGTGTTAGTCATCTACAGGGATTAACCTGCAGCAGCGGCGGTGAAGTTGTACAACACCCCGAATGCGGACGGATTCTTGATCAAGCAGGTCAGCTCAGTGGTGAGCGTACCGCCTTCAGCATCAACCCCGTTGTCCACCAACGCGCCACTTGCGTTGTAGCCGGCATCATCCGTACGGCGCAGATACGCCAGCGAGAATGCGTTCAAGTCGCAGACAACAGCCATCTTGGCCCAAGCACTTGATGCACCGTAGGCGTTGAACAGCGGATGCTCAATCATTTCAAAGACTCCGCGCGGAGTGCGAATGGTATCAATCTGCAGGCCCCATTCAGTCTTGTCACCAGTGATCTGATAAGTGGAGTTCATCCGTGCGATGTTGTGAATCACACGCCGAGCAGTTCCACCAACGAACATGGTGCGGGTGTTGCCACTCTTCGGATCAGTCACAGTCTGCAGCGTCGGGTCCAGGGCAGCTTCAAACTGCGTCCAGTTCGTGGTGCTGCCCAGAGTAACGATGTTGCCGGGAGCTGCAGCAGTCACACGCGGGATGATACCTTCCATAGTGTGGAAGGGCATGCCATTGCGAGTGCCCATGTACTTCTGGCTGAAGAACAGCGCCTTTTCGATTGCCTGTGCATGGAACATGGCGCAATCAGACTTGCTCTCACCAACGTACCCAGCACCAGCAATCTGCGGGATAGCAGCGGCCGTTTTGGTAACTGCCCAAGAGTTGCGGAAAATCTGCGTGTTGTTCACATTGCGCACAGGCAAGATGCTGGATGCAGCAGGCCGCACAGAGCCTTCTTCAAAGGCGTTGCCAACAGTGTAGAGCACCACGCTATTGGACACGGCAGCAGCTGCAATAGTGCCAACGCCGCGCTGAACTGCGAGAGTGGTAGCATTGGTGACTGCAGTGACCAGCATGATTTCCTGCGTGCTCGACACCATCAGCATGTCGCCAACAACAATGTCAGCAGTGGATACCACAGTCAGCGTAGTCGCTACGCCATCAGCGACAGCGGCACCAAGCGTAACCGAAGGAAACACCACCGTCTTGCTGTAGTAGCCATGCTCAATGTTGCTGGCAGTTTCATCCTTCAGCAGGGCAGTAAGGCCAAACAAGGGCGCCGTGCCATTGGGCATCAGGCGGGTAATCATCTGCGCGAAGCTGAGTGCGTTCAGATTGGCAGGTGCGGAAGCGGAAGTAAGAAGTCCGACAGACATGATGTTTCTCCAAAAGTGTGATGTGATGGAAAAGGATTAGTTTTCCAGGTAACTTGCGAAGTTGGGCTGCTTCGGAGTTGCGGCTGCAACTTCAGCGGCTTTCTTTGGCGCAGTCAACACATCTGCCATCTGCGTGAAATACTGTTCTGCTTGCGATTGAATCTGTTCAGGATGCAATTGCGGGTTGGACTGAGCGATCTGCATCTTCAAGGCGTTAAGCATGGGAGCTACAGCCGGATGCGAGAGCGCTTCATTACTTGTATTCTGCGTCTTGATTTGGAAATCACGAATACGCGAATCCATAGAACTGCTAACGCGCTCGGCAGCAGACCGAGCACCATGCTCAACCAGGCCATGTGACAACTGAGCAGATGCTGCAAATGCTTCACGAGCTGCGTGATTAATGGCATCCATGAAAGCTTGCGGATCACCTTGCAATGCCTTCTGCACCACTTCCGGTGGAATGCCAGAAGCAAAGTCCGTGGATGCAACTTGCTGTTTGAATGCAGCGGGATCAAGGGCGCCCAGATACGGGTCTGCTATCGTGGGAACCTTAACAGCCGCGTGGTCAACTGGCTTCGGTTTGAAGTAGTCTGCGAAAGCATCCAGCGGATTAGCTGGTGCATTGTCTCCCATGTTAGCGGGGGCTGCCCCAGGATTGGCGGGCGCTGCCTTTTGAGCTGAGATGGGACCTGCACTGCCATTGCTATTGCTGGGAGTTGCAGCAGCCGCAGGAGTTGCCGGAGCAGCGGGAGCAGTTGGTGCTGCAGGGGCGGGCGCGGAAAAGATACCAGAAAGGAAAGCCATGACTAAATCTCCAAAAGTTACGGGGAAAGTTACTGCTCAGCCGCAGCGGCTACTATCTCACTCATCAGCTCTTCAAATGCTTCAACGAAGTTTCGGAGGCGCTCATGAGCAAGTATTGCTTCCACCTGTTTTGTTGGGTCAGGTGAATAGGGCAATTTCTGGCTTACCAACTCATGTGCATAAGCCTCAATTTTGTTCTGCAAATATGCCATGAATGGCACAGATACCTGCAGGGCCAGCTTGTTTTCTTCTCCTGTCATTCGCACACGGAAGAAGCGACTAGCTGTATCTTCATTGTTCAGCATGTCTTTGGGGGTCATTGCGTTGCTCCTGGTTGCATTGGTTGTGGGGGTGTGGTTGCCGCAGCTGTTTGTTGCACGGTCTGCAGGAATTGCTGTTGCTGCTGTGGATCACGTTTGAAGTCCTCCAGCCAAGTGGCGCCCTGCAACTTAGCCCAGTAGACGAACATGCCCATGATATCGTACTCAGTGGCAGTTGCTGGCAATGCCTGGGCAGTTTGCAAGAACACCATGAGCAGTTCAGGATTCATGATCTTATCCAACGGTAGCATGCCATCAGTCATCTTGAATTCAAGCATGGACTGACGAAGCTGCACTGGGTCAATCTCAACTTCCTGCTTTGCATCCCTGTTCAGGATGGTGCCAGCAGGCTGGAATTGCAGTGTATTGCTCTTGATTGTCTCCTTCAAAGGCGTCATGAATTGCCCTTGGATAGAGAGACTGGAGAGCTGTTGACGACTGTTGCTGTTGCCCATAGTCTGTGAGAACTCAGTGCGGGTCTTGTTTCCTGGTTGGAATTGTCCACGATCTACTTTGTTCTGCCCAGTTGACTGGTCCGCCATACCAGAAATCATCTCTGCCATCTGCAGATTTTGGCTACTTGCATCATCACGGTAGGGGATCTGATAAATGGCGCGGGCAATCTCGTTACCATCTTTTGCCATTGCCGCATTGCGGAGTGGGATACGGGCAACTGCAGAATTGACATCAATGTCCTTCTTGTCGATCATCCTGGGATTGTAGACAAGTCGATCAAAGATCTGGCGCCGCTTGCTTTCAAGTGTGGCATTCCACAGCGCACTGCTCATATCTTGGAATGGCAGAGCATTGTCAAGCATTGATTGAGTCTGATACCCAAGGCCATCTTCATGGGGCTGCATCACAAATGCAGGCATGAAGTCATGACCAACATTCATCTCTTCCACATAGATCACAACAGACCAGTTGACAATGATTCCGTAGAATACTTTTTCCTGATTCCCAAGGGCGCCGAAATCCTGAGAAGTTGCACGGCACATGAAATGGGTCAGTTGGTAGTGGCTCTTGTAGTCAAGTTGCATTCCCTTGCGCCCTGGTACCATACCTGCCCACTGGCCCCAGTTAGTGCCAACGCCGCTAGTAATCCCAATTTCCATCAGTCGATTGATTGTAGGAGTGTTGTAGTCCATACCACTCTGGCTGCCCATGCTGCCACCGCGGAATGGTGAACTGTACGCTTCAGTCGCCTGTGTAGTTTTGTCTGCAGCAAGCACGCGAAACATACGCTTCAATTGAATGCGGGAAACAATTTCATTCCACCCGAAGAACTCACCTTCAGTGTGCATGTTGGCAGGAGCCACAGACATGTCCATGAAGCAGTTATACGGATCAATCCGCTGAATGTTGTTGCCGCTGAGGGTGTATTCCTTCAGTGACGCCATGCCAGCTGATGATATTGCAGTGCTGGTGACAACTTGCTTCAGTGGCGTACTTTTCCACAGACATACTGCAGCACCAAAGTTGTATTTGTAGCCATCGCGAATCACCTTGATTAGCTCGCGTGCCCAACCATATCGCAGGGATTGATCACCAATGGCAGTTTCAAACTGCATTGCTGCATCTTGGTTCTTCGGGTAGGCAACAACGCCGAAGATGGGATAGCTGGTAAGATATACGCCAGCCTGATAGGCAACTGCAGATTCCACCTGAGGCATCACAATTGGCACAGTCATGTTCTGCAACTTGTTGGCATCTCCTGCTTTGTTGCCACGCAACGCTGCAATCTGCTCGCTGGTTACATCCAGCTGGCGTTGATACGCTTTGTCCCGATAGGAGAGCATGCTGCGAAAGGTGCCAAGGGCGCCAGCATCGCGCTGGGCGCAATCCTTTGCATACTCCAGGAACAGTTTGCGCTGCTGAATGTTCAGCGTATTGATTATGGAGATTTGACGAGTTGCCATGATGGTATTGCCTTGGTGATTACCTGTTGGAGAGGTCAGAAAGATGTGAGCACTGAAGTGGTGGAGTGTGAGGCTTCAATGATGTAGTCATCTGCAGAGAAGATTTGCTTCACCATGATGTGCCCATACTCCTGTAGAACTTCCTCTACATACCCTAATAAGTCAATTATATCGTCAGTGTTGTTGGCTTTGGAAGGCACCCATTCTACAATTTGCGAGATAACAAGTGAGCGCACGCGTGGGTGCAGATACGTAGTGCCCTTCAATAGGCGTATCAGTCCGCTTTTGATGCGATTGTTCTTTGCTCGCCCCTTTGGAGATAGCGGAACAAACTCAAAGCCAGAGATTCCCTCAGAATTGCACACATGATCAAACCAGAACAACAGGGTAGACTGGTATGCCACATCTTCCACGCAGATAAGTCTGGTGTTGTTGGCAATGCCCATGTTGATGGCGTGTTTGATGGTTTCCAGTGGCGTAAATGTACCAAATTCAAGCTGATCGTAGATTGGAATACCATCAATTACACTGAAGTGGCCAATGGTGCAGTCATCCCCCTTCTTCTTGCCAGATGATGGGTCAATGAGAATGAAGCTGGCCTCAGGCTCAGTGTCAAGTAGCCAGTCTGGAGGCACCAGTATCTTGGAAATGTCAATTCCGGACGCCAGTGCAACATCAGTACTGTTAAGTACCTCGCTGATGAAGATTTCTGGGTGCCCCATTTCCATATCAGCTTGGTATTCACTGAGCAGCTCTTCCGCTGGGCGCAGTTCCTCCCACAGACTGGAGCCATCAGCAAGCAATCCACCAACAATGAGAGAGGTCCACTGGCTGTTGTTCTTGAGTTTCTCAAGAATGCAGTTCATTGGGTACATGTTACCCACGTAGATGTAGATACAGCCCGAATTACTGCGAGCTTTCATCAATGTACCAAGTACCCACTTCAGCAACGCATCGCTGAGTTCCTTGTTTTCAGAATCTTCCTTCTTCTGTATGTCATCCATGATGATAACATCAGGGCGTGCATTCTTTCTGTTGATACCACGCACTGCAGTTCCTGCGCCAATGGCCCGCAAGATGATATTGCGCCCGCGGAAATGGAATACCTTTAGTTTTTGCGTGTCAACTGAAGCCTCAAGCTGCCAATTGCCAAACAGGCGGGCAATGTTAGGACTGCTGAGCAGGTCACAAATGTCAGCCAGCGTGTTCACTGCCAGTTCTTCCGCCGCGCCCACAATCAGAATGAACTTGCGATCTGAGAAGAGGATGTACCAAAGGCACAGGAGTTTGATGAATGTAGTCTTTGCAAATCCGCGCGGAATGCCAATGGCAAAACGCTCCACTTTCTGCTTGAATGCAGTCAGGATGGAGAACACAGTCAGGAAGAACATTGGAAACAGGAGTGTGAATTCCTCTGGCGCCGCCAGCATACCAAGGAAGTTCAGATCTGCCCGCGCTAATACTGCGGCTTCTGCCGCATCTGTTGCTACATCCTCAGTGTCGGGCAGCATCGCTGCTGTGTTGATGTTTGCCATTGTGAATTACAGGCAGTCCGCTGCCAGTGATAGGGGAGATTTGGGCGCCGGACGCTCCCGCGGAACAGTCAACTGCATATTCAAGCTGTCCAGTCTATCCGCTGCGCGCTCAATATCAGTAGTTTGTGCAATCTGTGGCAATCGCGCAGCTGCCTTCGCAGCTAGAATCTGGTCCAAGGATTGTGCAGTTGCGGAGACCATAGCTTTTCCTTCCACTTCCACAATCTCGTTCTTGTTGTTCAGGATGTAGTTAGGGAGGGCGCCAGCTGGCAATGTGAGATTCACAACTACGCTGGTCAGTTGCTGAGGTGTTGCTGTGGATTTCTCCTGTCTGCGGGTTGCGCCATTCAGGATTTTGAATGCGGCAAGTGCCTGCCCGAAGTTGGCATAGCCAATTGTGCGCTCAATGCGTTCCAGCGCCAGCGCCTCAATTTTGTCCATCTTCGAGTCGTGGTGAACATCATCAATTGTATGTTTTGCAGTTGCCTCCGCTATCTTCGCAGCCGTATCTGGATCAGCTTTCAGTTGGCTGATGTACGATGGATCAACGCCGATGGCTTCTGCCACTTGCGTAGTTGATACTCCTTGACACAGCAGCTCGATGGCACGGTCCTTGGGCGTCATGGCGCACTCCTTGGTGTTGGCAGTTGGTGAGGCATGTGGGTAATTTATAGTATGCTATGCTGTTGCATTGTTTGGAAGCGGCGAAGATTGCAGATGTTGTAAAAATTTAGAAAAATGGGGAGGGTTCCATAGAATAGACGAACGGAGTGACGGCCTGAAAGGCCCTGCCCCCGGTTCGTGGCTGTTCCGTCAGTGAGCGAAGCGATCTGATGGACGAACGAAGTGAGTGGCGAGCGGAGCGAGCGGATTTTTTTTGCGGGCATGAAAAAACCCGCCGTTGTTAGTGGCGGGCTGAATGTGAGAGGCTTGCTAGTTGTTAGCGTGGTCGCTGCTGTCCTGGCGCATGGCGTAACCAGTAGCACCGCTCTGCCCCAAACCCGAGAATGATCAGCGCGCTGTCAAGTGGGATGCAGCGATTACGCAAGTAGCCGGCGGCGCTGCGGGTTCCAAGCGTGTTTGCGATTGCCCTGGCGCGCTGTGCAGTTGTGCTTTTCATGGTCACATTATTCATGGTGTTTGCTCCTTTGTAGTTAGTAGGCTGATAGTTCACAGTGCGTCACGGTCAATGGTGGGCCGTTGTGGCTTGCGTTGGAGCATCTCAATGCGGCGCACCATGAAAGCTCCCAGCTCCGTATTAAGGTCGGCCTCGTTGAATTTCGCCAGAAGCCAATCAAGGTCCTCGGGTTCATAGGCGCTTGTTTTCCCTGCCAGCTTCAGCACCAGTTCCGCATAGGCATTTGCTGCGCGGCGATAGGCTGCACTTTCCTTGTACTTCGGATTGTCCAGGATGAGGGCTTTCCGGGTGGCACTCTGATTCCAGGCTTCCGTGAGTTCTTCTTTGCTCATCCACTCGCTGGCGCCCGTTGTTGCCTCGTCAATCAGGGCTTCGCTGGTGAAGAGTGCAGGGCTGATGGTGGCAGGGATGACGTTGTAGGATTCAACCGTCCTTTTCAGAATGCTTTTCGCTGCGCCTTCCAAGACGGCCGCGAGAATGGCGCGGTATTGCTCTGGTACGCCATCCGTTTCCAGATTAGCCCAAGGTGCATTGCTGATGTTGATGGCAACTGCTCGCGCTGGTGCTTTCCACCGCTGCACAATGGTACGCTCATTCTCTGCGCACAGCCGGGCGCATGCATTGGGATCAGTGAAGGTGGGGGCTTCGTTTGCATTCATGCTGTTCATACTGTTTCAGGCTGTTGCCTGCTCCGTGATACGCAGGGAAAATCCCCTGCACCATCTATGCAAGCAGTTTTCATGCCAGCTAGTTTGTTGCTGTTTCCCTATGGTTCTTGCCATTTCCCTGCTTGCAACTGACGTTCCTGTCACATTTGTGTGCCGTTCGTGTCATGCTGCTGACTTTCGTGTCACCTCGGACTGCGTTTGCACCTGGATTGCCCAGAGAACTAAACACCCTTTGCTACGCAACAACAAGCACTGACAAGCACTGACAAGATAGCTATAAAGCCACATCTCATGTGCGAGTATTTTCAAATTCCGCTTTTGACCCCTGCCTTGTGCCCCACCCGGGCCGTTGTATATATACCACACTATAATAGTAGTTGGTGGGAACTAGTAGATAACCCAGTAGATGGTGGGGATTGGTATAGATGGATAGATGGTAGTAGTAGGGGGGATATATGTTTGTTTTATTTTGATAGGGGGTATAGAGATCAATTATACATCCCCGCCCTTCCAGACAGCTTCATTGTGCGCATCCCTGCTATCTACAAGTATTGCACTGTCGGACCGCATGGGCCGCTGGGCGCCGAGGCCGGGGTGCATTTCGCTCTTTTTGCAATACTCGCATATATCATGTGGCAGTATTGCAAGTATAGTTTACTGCTTTTCTATCCCCCTTGACATCCCCGCTAGCTGTGATAACGTATGTATTCCCCACGCACCCACACACTCCAAGGAGAACTAGCATGAATGCAAATACGAATGCAAAAGCAGCAATGACGCAAACGCTGAAAACCATCAGCAAGAAACTACCGCCGGGAATAACTGCTGCATATCGTGGCGGACGCATTGTGTATCTAGTTCGTACCAGCAGAACGACTGAGAATGGCACATTCAAAGCAAATCTGGGCACTTTCATCAGCATCGACGAAGCTGTACGTGCACTGGTGGACTGGAAAACAAATAACATATTCAAAAGCACGCAAAGTTTGCAAACGGCGGAGGTGCTTAATAGTTTACAGGATAGCTACCATGAAGCCCAGGCGGATCTTGCAGAACAACACTGCAAGACAATTGCAAATCTGGAAAGCATATTTGAGTTGTTGGAGTCCGTACCATTTCATGAGTTGGACGCCAGCAAGGATGCTGCCATTGCAAACGAGGATGGCACGACAACTGTTGTCCCTGCTAGCGTAGTTGCTGCATACTTCAAGAGGCTGCAAAACACCTGATGGGGCAGTTCTTGCAAAATATACTTGAATGCGTTTCTCCCTACCGAGTTGTGCCCGTGAGATAATACATAAGTGCTCCAACCACAC
>ERZ724511.301-NODE-301-length-17028-cov-7.615684_pt1 | contig 17028 bp, 9 predicted proteins | sample MGYA00376044_ERZ724511 | MGnify/ENA primary metagenome ERZ724511 (study PRJEB28724, sample SAMN07190887) | wastewater metagenome | isolation source: effluent of sewage treatment plant in Hong Hong | place: USA: Christiansburg, Virginia | collected 2016-03-01 ...
TATATTATTTAAGTTTGGTTAGTATCCAGGGTTTTGTTTTAAAGTTGGGTTTGCTTGTATAGCACGTGATGGAATTGGCATTAGGTTTCTGTATGATTCTGTAGAAGTACCGTTTTTAACGCCACCTTTCCATTGCCATATTTTACTAGAACCTGTAAACTTGTCAAAACGAACTAGGTCTGTTCTTCTGTGGCATTCCCAGAATAATTCTCTACCTCTTTCTGCAAGGATAAAATCAAGAGTTAAATCTGTAGCAGTAATTGCAGTTGCACCAGCTCTTGTTCTTATTTGATTTACATAACCTACAGCAGTAGAAATGTCTCCGCCTGTTCCACCTCTAAGTACAGCTTCGGCGTACATTAAATATACATCGGCCATTCTAAACATAGGGAAATCAGTATCAGGGATGTCGTTTCTTTGAGCAGCACTACCATCCGCATTTTTATTGATAAATTTTGTAACAGCGTATCCATCAGTAAATTTTCCGACATTATTGATATCTAAAGATTGTCCATCTTTATAAAAACTACCTCTTTTATCACCTATTCCGTTTTCGTCTGGGAAGGATTGAACAAATTCTTTTCTTGTTCTAGTACCTTGCCATCCACCATCCATTCCTCTATCACTAGCTTTCATTGATCCGCCTATACCAGCATGCAAGATAAAACTCATTCCAGCTCCTGTAGCTCTAATCAAGTTTCCATCACTAACAACTGGGAAAATGATTTCATTTTGAGATCCATTTTTATCATTATCAGCTGAGAACAAATGAAAATAAGGCACATTTGCGAAAGAGTATCCAGAAGCGATTACCTCTTTACATGCTGTGATACACTCAGTATTTTTAGCAGTTCCAGTGTACACTTTCGCATTAAGATAAATTTTAGCTAACAAAAATTTAGCAGCAGTTTTATCAATTCTACCATACTCATTCCCTTTAGTTGCTTTTAAACTAGTATCCAAATCTTTTAATTCACTTTCAACAAAAGCGAAAACTTCAGCTCTAGATTTTTGAACTGGATTATAAAACCCTACAGGGTCAGCTTCTGTGGTAATAGGAACATTACCAAATAAGTCCATTAACTGCACATAATCAAATGCTCTTAAGAAACGGGCTTCTGCTCTAAAAGTAGCAATTTCTGCTTTTAAAGCTGCATCAACACCTCTTGCTGTTAATTTATCATCAGTAGTTTGTCTTAAAAACTCATTCGCAAGACTGATTTGATAAAATGATCTTGAATACGTACCGTATAAAAATTCATTGACTGGAGTCCAAGTTTGTGTGTTCATGGTTGGCAATGTACCATCTGCCCAAGCAATAATCGCTTCATCAGTAGTGAATTCCTGACACACAAAAAGAAGTCTTAAATAACTACTGAAATCTCCTCCAATTCCAGAAATATCGGCTTGACCATCTCCATCATTACCTCCAACATACAATCCAGCATATAATTTTGCTAAAACTTTTTTGTATGAATTTGAATCTTTATAGAAATCTTCTGAAAGAAATTCATCATCGTCTTTTGGAGTTACATTCAAGTCATCTATACATGAAGTAAAAACCATATTCATTCCTAAAATCACAAGGAATAAATAACCTATTTTTTTAAATGATATTTTCATTTTATTGTGTTTAAAATTATAATTAGAATTTAGCATTTACACCAAACATATATGTTCTAGCTCTTGGGTAAACGTTTCCATCAACACCCGAAAAACTTTCAGGATCTATTCCATCGTATTTACTGAAGACTAGTGCATTTTGAACTCCTAATGAAAAACGTAATGAAAGTAATTTTAAAACTGATTTATCCATTGTGTATCCTACAGATATATTATCTAATTTAATAAAAGATGCATCTTTTATAAAATAATCAGAAAGGTAACGTTGTGTTCCATTGTCTTCAAATGTGAAACCAGTCTCATAATAATCAGGAGTAATATTTGCTAAATCTGAATCCCTTCTTAAAGCGGCTTGCAAATATCCTCTGTCAGAACTAATGTTATCAAAAATATAATTACCTAGACTAGCTCTCCAACTCATTGCAAAATCTAATTTTTTGTAATTAAATGTACTAAATAATCCAAAAGTATAATCTGCATTTGGTTTTTTGAATCTGTACATATCGTTTACATCTCTTTTACCATCACCATTTCTATCTACATAAGCTCCTTGTATAGGTTTTTTGTTTGCATCGTAAAGTTGCTCATAAACATAAAAAGAACTTGGATTGAAACCTACTGTATTAATTTTGATTTGATTGTTGCTTCCACCAGCGATGTTATCACCAGTCATGTAGCCTTGAAAACCAGGAACCGTTTCTCCTAAGTCTGTAATTTCTTGATTAAGGTAAGCCACGTTAAAACCAACATTCCAATTCAAGTTGTCTTTGTTAATGATATCAGCATTAACATTAAATTCAATACCATCAGTAGTTACTTTTCCAATGTTAGAGAAACCAGAGTTTCTTAAATTGGCTCCATCAGGATATGCAATATCTGCCAAAAGATCAGATGCCACTTTATTGAAATAGTTAAGAGACCCATTAATTCTATTCTCTAAAAATCCAAAATCCACACCTACGTTAAATTCAGTAGTTGTTTCCCATTTAATATCTTCATTATATCCTTGAGTTCGGGCAACTTGGTAAGCTGTACTTCCAAAAACATAATTAGAATTCACAGTACCCAAAGTAACTCTTCTTAAATAATCATAAGAAGCTGAGATATCCTGTTGACCAGCAGTACCGTATCCAACTCTTAATTTTAATGCCGAAATGGTTTTGTTGTTTTTTAAGAAAGATTCTTCAGCAATATTCCAAGCAAAAGCAGCCCCTCCAAAATCACCCCAACGATTTTCTTCAGAAAAGCGTGAAGTACCATCACGTCTATAATTTAAAGTAAGCAAATATCTACTATCAAAACCAATATTTATACGTCCAAAAAATGATTGTAAATTAATATCTGGATCTGTAGTTACATCTTCAGCTGGATTTGGTTGTCTAATCTCTCCTGTTGAATAAGCTTCTCTTTCGAACAATTGGTAGTTATAACCGCCTGTTACATCTAATTTTAATTTTCCGAATTCTTTAACATAATTTAAATAAGCATTTAAGTTCTTGTTCTGACGGGAATCAGTATAATGTCTTTCATTTCCTAAATTTGTCCATTGACCAGAAGAAAAAGTTTTTGGTTGGTATCCACTAATACTATTGGTACTAGTCTCTTCAAAACCGTTACTGTCAAATTTATCTATACCTATTTCGGCTACAGCTCTAAGTTCCTCCAAAAAGTGCATTTTGTAATCAATTCTAGCATTACCCCATTTTCTAGTAGAAGTTGACCTTCTGTTATTTTGATTAATACGGGCAACTGGGTTTTTAGCAGCTAGTAAATTTACATCCCCATTGGCTTCCAGCCATTCGAAATAACCCCCATAACGAGAACCTGCTTGGTAAACAGATTGTGTTGGATCAAATCCTATAGCACTACCAATAACATTTCCTTCATCTTGAAATTGATTCTTTCCAAATGACAAATTACCATTAAGGTCTATTTTCAGGTGATTATCAAATAACACGGGATTCAAAGACAATGAAGTAGTTGTTCTTTCAAAACTAGTATTTTTCAAAATACCAGGAGTATTTGTATTACCAACAGAAAGTCTAGTTGGCAATTTTTCAAACAAAGAACCACTAACAGAAATGTTATTATCTGTCGTAATCACATCATTGAAAATTTCATCTTGCCAATCTGTGTTTGCTGTGCCTAATTTAGCTTTTTGAGCTGCAGATCCATTAGTGTTTACTAATGTACGAAATTCGTCAGCACTTAAAACATCAATTTTTTTAGCAACTGTACTTATACCAGTTTGAGAATTAAACGACACTTTCACGCCGCCTTTTGTTCCTTTTTTAGTGGTAATTACAATAACTCCATTTGCAGCTCTAGAACCATAAATCGCTGATGCTGATGCATCTTTTAGTATTGTAAAAGATTCAATATCATTTGGATCAATAGTAGATAAAACACTAGTTGTCCCATCAGGGGTAGAGTTACTTAAAGGAAGCCCGTCTAAAACTATTAACGGTTCATTCGAAGCATTTAATGATGACCCCCCTCTAATTCTAATATTTGCTTTAGCTCCTGGAGCACCTCCTCCAGTAACACTTACACCTGCTACTCTACCAGTAATCAAGTTTTCTGCAGTAACATTTTGGCCTTTGTTAAAATCTTTTGTAGATAATACAGTTACAGCACCTGTAGCATCCTTTTTCTTCACAGAACCGTATCCTACTTGTACTACAACTTCTTTCAACTCATTTGAATCCTCGTCTAAGGAAGCATTTAATGTTGCTTGCCCATCATACGTTAAAGTAACCGTTCTTAATCCTATGAAAGAAAATACAATTTTATCCCCTTTTTTAACATTGGATAATTTATATTTACCATCAAAATCGGTAGATACACCATTTGCTGCTCCTTGTATATTTACATTGGCTCCTGGTATTGGTTGTCCTGTTGCTTTTTCAACAACAGACCCCGTAACAGTATTCTGAGCCAGAATGCTGAATGGTAGGAGTAGCAATAAAAATAACAACTTTTTATAAATTGTTTTCATACTTTTTGTTTAAATTAATGTTTAATTTTGGTTTTTAGTTAAGCTTTTTGTTTTACTTCGAATTTCAAAATTAACATAATATTAATATCGCTGACATGACAAAAATCAGTTTGGTTTACGAAAACGTGATAGTGTTGAAAACTTTGAGGTTTATTTATTATTTTTAACTAAAAATTGCCAGAATCAAAAAAAAATATCGCAACAAATACGATACTCTTTTTTTAAAAATAACTAAAATGAAGAAAAAAGTAACATTAAAGCAAATTGCCAAAGAACTAGATGTCTCCATTTCAACTGTTTCAAAATCACTACGTAACAGCTTAGAGATTGGCGAAGAAACACGCCTTAAAGTGCAAGCTTTTGCCAAGTTCTATAATTACAAACCCAACAACATAGCCCTTAGCTTAAAAAACAGAAGAACCAAAACCATTGGCATCATTATTCCAGAAATTGTACATTATTTCTTTTCTACTGTTATTAATGGTATTGAACAAGTGGCCAACGAAAAAGGATACAGTGTAATTATTTGTTTATCGGATGACACGTTTGATAAAGAAGTAATGAACATGGAACTTTTGGCACATGGAAGTACAGATGGCTTCATTATGTCTTTATCTAAAGAAACACAATACAAAAAAGATTTCCATCATATCACCGAAGTAATCGACCAAGGAATGCCAGTGGTAATGTTTGACAGAATAACTGATGAAGTAAACTGCGACAAAGTAATTATTGACGACAAAAAAGCCGCCTACGAAGCAGTACAGTACCTAATCAACCAAGGAAGAAAAAAAATCGCATTAGTAACTACTGTAGATTATGTAAGTGTAGGTAAACTAAGAACCGATGGTTACATCAAAGCTTTACAAGACAACAACATTGCTTTTGACGAAAACCTTATCATAAAAATAGAAGATGTAGATACTTGCGAAATTACTATTAGCAAATTATTAGCTGATAAAGTAATAGATGCTGTATTTGCGGTTAATGAACTTTTTGCTGTTACAATCCTAAAAACAGCCCACAAAATGAATTTGATTGTCCCAAAAGATCTTGCTATAATCGCATTTACTGATGGTATCATATCAAAATATTCCACTCCAACCATAACTACTGTAAGTCAAAGTGGTATTAAAATGGGCAAAAAAGCAGCAGAAATTCTTATAGCAAGATTAGAATCTGAAGAAGATGATAACGATGAAGAAATCTACAAAACAGAAATCATTGAGACCCATTTAATCGAAAGAGAATCCACTGATTAATTTGATGATTTATCAACAAAAAACGTTGGAGTACTAATTATTTACTTGAGAAGTAAATCCTCAAGTAAATAATTCTCTATATTTACACAAGTCAAAACTTTTTTTTTACTTCGAAAATCAAGCAAAGTTTTGTTATTTCTACTTACGCTAACTTTTTGTTTTTTTCATAACAAAATGTTCGCTGTACTTTCCATAATCAACCAAACCTTGCTTATACAAGCAAAACAAATTTATTTTTTTTGTAACTTTCACGATTCTAACGAATTAAGAAAAAACATCTATTTAAATGAGTTATAGAATATTCATTTGAAATGTGTATTAATTCTAATGGCAACTCTTAATTTTTAACAGTGCTATAATCTGTAAAAAATAGATTTTTAGCTTTTATTGAAAATTAAGCAATCCATTAAAAATGAAATGCAATAGCAAAAATTCTTTCTCATAATCTAGATTTATAACTGGAATATTTTTGTACAACACAGCATTAGACATCAACAAACACAAGTGTTTGTAATATTTAAACTTTATAATATGGATCATATAGAAAAACCAAAATTAAGTTTTTGGCAAATTTGGAATCTAAGTTTTGGATTTTTAGGAGTACAAATTGGTTATTCACTACAAAACGGAAATACCAGCAGAATTCTAGAAGCTTTAGGAGCAGATGTCCACAGTATTGGATACTTTTGGTTAGCAGCACCTCTTGCGGGATTAATTGTACAACCTATTATTGGCCTTTCAAGTGATAAAACTTGGACAAGACTTGGACGAAGAATCCCATTTATATTTTTTGGAGCAATAGTATCGGCACTTGCTATGTTTTTTATGCCTAATGCTGAGTATTTTGCCTATTTATTACCACCGTTATTTTTTGGTGGATTAATGTTGTTGTTAATGGACACTTCCTTTAATGTGACCATGCAACCCTTTAGAGCTTTAGTTGGAGATATGGTCAATGACGACCAACGCAACTTAGGCTACTCACTACAAAGTGCTTTAATTAATTTTGGAGCCGTTTTTGGATCATTACTACCATGGATTTTGACTAAATCTGGTATTGCAAATGTTCCTGCACCTGGAGAAAAGGTAGCAGATTCAGTAATTTGGTCTTTTTATATTGGAGGCGCAATCTTATTATTAAGCGTACTATGGACCGTGTTCAAAACAAAGGAATACGCACCAAAAGAACATGCACTTTATAACAAAATTGATTTAGACGCTGAAGTTAAAAAAGAAAAAACAAACATCATTAAATTAATAACTACTGCTCCAAAAATCTTTTGGCAACTTGGATTCGTTCAATTCTTTTCATGGTTTGCCTTGTTCTTAATGTGGGTATATACCACAAGAGCCATTGCTAATCAAGTTTGGGGACCAGATGCACTCGATGCTAAATCGATAGGATTTAATGAAGCTGGAGATTGGACAGGAGTTTTATTTGCTTTTTACAGCGCAATTGCCGCTATTTATTCGCTACTTATCCCATCTATTGCAAAATCTATTGGTCGTAAAAAAACCTACTCTTTCTCATTATTGATGGGAGGTTTAGGATTAATATCCATGTTTTTAATAGAAGATAAAAATCTCTTACTCTTATCTATGATTGGTGTAGGATTTGCTTGGGCAGCTATTTTAGCTATGCCTTATGCAATGTTGTCCGGTTCGTTACCTGCTGACAAAATGGGAGTTTACATGGGCTTATTCAATGCCACTATTACTTTGCCACAGATTGCTGCTGGATTATTAGGAAGTACTTTAATCGCTCTTTTTGGCGGTTTCCCAATGGCTATAATTGTTATTGCTGGTGCTTCAATGTTGATTGCTGGTTTGGGTGTTATTTTCATTAAAGAAAAAACAACCAACCAATAAAATTATTTTAAAATGAAAATTAAAAAAGGATTTATTTTCGATTTAGATGGTGTTATAGTAGACACTGCAAAATACCATTATTTGGCTTGGAAGAAAATTGCAGACAGCCTAAATATCGAATTTACGCATGAGCACAATGAACTATTAAAAGGAGTTAGCCGTGTACGTTCATTAGACATTATTCTAGAACTTGGAAGTGTTGAAGCTTCTCAAGAACAAAAAGACCAATGGTTAGTTCAAAAAAATGAGGAATACTTGTCCTATCTTGTAGATATGGATCAAAGTGAAATTCTTCCGGGAGTTTTACCTGTCTTAGACTATTTAAAAGCAAACGAACAACTTATCGCATTAGGTTCTGCAAGTAAAAACGCTAGACCTATCTTAGAAAAAACAGGCATTCTATCTTACTTTGATGCCATAGTTGATGGTAATGATGTTTCGAACGCAAAACCAGATCCAGAAGTGTTTTTGATTGCAGCGCAACAATTAAATACTTCTCCAAATGACGCTATCGTTTTTGAAGATTCTGTAGCTGGAATTCAGGCTGCAAATATTGCAAATATGACTAGTATCGGAATCGGTGATGCTACTGTTCTTCATGAAGCACAACATAATTTCAAAGATTTCACCTTCATTGGTACTTCATTTTTGAATGAATTGGTCGAAAAATAAAAAATCCTTTTGACTTTTGAAAAGTCTAATAATTATAGAAATTAAAATAAATTAAAGAAAATGAACCAAGATTATATAAAACCAGACAATTGGTCCATCATTGAAGAAGAATTTGATGTAGAAAGAGTTAAGTCGTCGGAAAGTCTTTTCAGTATAGGAAATGGCGCAATGGGACAAAGAGCCAATTTTGAGGAAAGCTATTCTGGGCCAACTTTTCAAGGAAGCTACATAGCAGGTATATACTATCCAGACAAAACAAAAGTAGGATGGTGGAAAAATGGGTATCCAAAATATTTTGCAAAAGTATTGAATGCACCCAATTGGATTGGAATTGACATTGAAGTTAATGGTGAAAATTTTGATTTGTTTACTTGCACTCAAGTAAAAAATTTCAAAAGAGAATTGAACATGAAAGAAGGTTGGTACAACCGTTCTTTTGAAGCAACTTTAGCTAATGGTACTGAAATTGCAGTAAATGTTCGCCGATTTTTGAGTATTACTCTAGACGAAGTTGGATTTATTAATTATGAAATTACACCGTTAAACAAAGACGCAAAAATTGTTTACAAACCCTACATAGACGCAGGAATTACTAACGAAGACACCAACTGGGAAGAAAAATTCTGGGAGCCTTTAGAAGTAAAAAAAGCAGCAAATGAAGCTTTTGTTACTGCGCAAACCTTCAAGACACATTTTAAAGTAACAACTTTTATGCATAACACTGTTTTAATTAATGGTGTAGCATCTCACATATCTCCAACATCAATAGAATCTGGTACTGATAAAGTACAATATACTTATGAGACTATTGTAGCTAAAGGTACTGTATCATCTATTCAAAAAATTGGAGGATATGCTGTTTCCTTAAATCATAAAAATACACAATCTGCTGCTGAAAAAATCATTCACGAAGCATTAGCAAAAGGATATGAGACTTTATTAGAAGAACAAAAAGATGCTTGGGCAAAAATCTGGGAAATGTCAGATATTACCATTGCTGGAGATGTTAAAGCACAACAAGGGATTCGATTCAATATTTTCCAACTGAATCAAACTTACTTAGGTAAAGATTCTCGACTAAATATTGGTCCAAAAGGATTTACTGGAGAAAAATATGGTGGATCAACGTATTGGGATACTGAAGCGTATTGTATTCCGTTTTATATGGCAACCAAAGACCAAGAAGTTGCGCGTAACTTATTGACGTATCGTTACAACCAATTGGACAAAGCCATTGAAAATGCTAAAGACAATTTAGGATTCAAAAACGGTGCTGCCTTGTATCCAATGGTTACTATGAATGGTGAAGAATGCCATAACGAATGGGAAATTACACACGAAGAAATTCACCGTAATGGAGCCATCGCTTTTGCTATATTTAACTATTACAGATATACTGGAGATTATTCTTATATCCCAGAAAAAGGATTAGAAGTATTAATTGGTATCGCACGTTTTTGGCACCAAAGAGCCTCGTTCTCTAAAGACAAAAACCAATTCGTTATTCTAGGAGTAACTGGACCTAACGAATACGAGAACAACATCAATAATAACTTCTACACCAATTATATTGCTAAATGGTGTATTGATTACACCTACGAACAAATTCAAAAAGTAGCCACTGAGTACCCATCAGACCACAAACGTGTGATTGAGAAGGTAGCCCTTTCGGATGCTGAATTGCAAGATTGGAAAAAAGTTGCTGGTAACATGTACTTTCCAAAATCTGAAGAATTAGGAATTTATTTACAACAAGATGGTTTCTTAGACAAAGAATTAATTCCAGTAAAAGACCTAGACAAATCACAACGACCAATTAATCAAAAATGGTCTTGGGATAGAGTATTGCGTTCTCCATATATCAAACAAGCGGACGTACTACAAGGATTCTATTTCTTCGAAGATCATTTTACTACAGAAGAATTAAGAAAGAATTTTGATTTCTACGAATCATTTACGGTTCATGAAAGTTCGCTTTCGCCATGCGTTCACTCTATCCAAGCGGCTAAATTAGACAAAATGGATATGGCTTACACTTTCTACTTAAGAACTTCACGTCTTGATTTAGATGACTACAACAAAGAAGTAGAAGAAGGTTGTCACATCACTTCTATGGCAGGAACATGGATGAGTATCGTTGAAGGTTTTGGTGGAATGCGTGTAAAAGAAGACACTTTACACTTTGCTCCTAAGATTCCAAAAGAATGGGAAGGGTATTCGTTTAAAATCAACTTTAGACATCAAATTGTAAAAGTTGAAGTAACACAAAATGATACTAAATTTTCATTAGAAGGCGACAAAGCATTGACCGTATTTGTCAACGGAAAAGAAGTAGTGGTTCAACCCAACTAATTCAATTCACCTAATAATAATAACCCTTTCAAAGTCCGCTTTGAAAGGGTTTAAAATTTAAAAAAATGAGAAAAATAATCGTATTTCTGTTATTCAGCTCACTAGCATTGGCACAAAATGTCAATCGAAAGTTTGAAAGTTTCAAAAAAACCAATCAATCTCTTGAAGTTACAACTTCAGATGGTGTGTATACTTTTCAACCGTATTCAGACAAAATCATTTCCACTTCATTTGTTCCAAATGGAGAAAAAGCCAATTCCAAATCACACGCTGTAGTGGCATCGCCCCAAAAGGTCAGCCTCAAAATTACCACAACTCCAACTTCCATTCAAATGGCAACTTCTGGTATTGTGGTCGTTATTGAAAAGTCTCCTTTTAAAATAAGCTACAAGTATAAAAACAAAGAACTGATTTCGGAAAAAACAGGCTATTTCAAAAAAGAAAACAATGAAATTCTAGATTTCAACTTAGACGCTACCGAAGTATTATACGGAGGCGGTGCTAGAGTTTTAGGAATGAACCGCCGTGGCAATCGCCTTCAGTTGTACAACAGAGCACACTACGGCTACGAAACGCATTCTGAATTGATGAATTTTACTATGCCTTTAGTACTATCATCCAAAATCTATGCAGTTCATTTTGACAATGCACCTATTGGTTATTTGGATTTGGACAGCCAAAAAAACAACACTTTAGCTTACGAAACCATTTCTGGAAGAAAGACCTATCAAGTAATTGCGGGCAACAATTGGATAGATTTGATTGACAACTACACCAACTTGACAGGAAAACAACCATTACCCGCTCGTTGGACTTTGGGTAATTTTTCTAGCCGATTTGGTTACCATACCGAAGCTGAAGTTAATAAAACAATAGATAAATACATCAAAGATGAAATTCCAGTAGACGCCATTATCCTTGATTTGTATTGGTTTGGAAAAACCGTGCAAGGAACGATGGGAAATTTAGATTGGGACAAAGACAATTTTCCAAATCCAACTAAAATGATGGACGATTTAAACAAAAAAGGCGTTAAAACAGTAGTGATAACCGAACCATTTATTTTAACGACTTCGTCAAAGTGGAAAGAAGCAACAGACAAAAAAGTCTTAGCCGTTGACAAAGAAGGAAAGCCGTTTACTTATGATTTCTTTTTTGGCAACACCGGAATTGTTGATATTTTCAAGCCTGAGGGCAAACAATGGTTTTGGAATATTTACAAAACGTTAATCAACCAAGGTGTTGGTGGTTTATGGGGCGATTTGGGCGAACCCGAAGTTTTCCCATCTGCAGCAATTACAAGCGGCGGATCGGCAGATGAAGTACACAATATTTACGGACACAACTGGGCGCAACTCATTGCCGAAGGGTATCAAAAAGAATTTTCAAACACTAGACCTTTTATCTTGATGCGTGCCGGATATTCAGGTTCACAACGTTTTGGTATGATGCCTTGGTCTGGCGATGTAAGCCGTTCTTGGGGTGGATTAAAACCGCAAACCGAAATTTCTTTACAAATGGGAATGCAAGGAATGGGTTATATGCACTCGGATTTAGGAGGTTTTGCAGGCGATTATTTTGACAATGAATTGTATACTAGATGGCTACAATACGGCGTTTTTCAACCTATTTTCAGACCTCACGCGCAAGAAGATGTGGCTTCTGAACCTGTTTTTAAAGATATTGTAACCAAAGCCAATGCCAAAAAACAAGTAGAATTGAGATACCAATTGCTGCCTTACAATTACACTTTGGCTTTCGAGAATAACCAAAAAGGAACACCATTGATGCGTCCTTTATTCTTTGAAGAACCCGAAAATCAGCAATTACAAACTACAGCTAACACGTATTTGTGGGGGAATGATTTCTTAGTTCAACCCATAACGGATGCTGGAAAAACATCGGCTACGGTGTACTTTCCAAAAAACAACAATTGGTTCGATTTTTACAACGACAGCAAATACATAGGAGGTTCTTTTGCCGAAGTAGCTACTGCAACAGATCATATCCCTGTTTTTGTTCGTGGAGGCGCTTTTATTCCAAGGATTAAAACCATTCAAAATACCACAAAATATAGTTTAGATGCTTTTGACTTGCATTACTTTATGGATGAGAAAACACCAAACAGCGAAGGTAAGCTCTACAACGACGACGGATTAACGGCGAATGCTTTTGAAAAAGGGAATTATGAAATACTCAATTTCAAAGCCAATTCTAAAGACAAAATGACTACTATAACCGTTGCAACACAAGTTGGAAAAGCCTATAGTTCAAAAGACAAAAAAGCGAATCTGGTATTGCACAACGCTACTACTACCACTCAAATAAAAGTAAACGGAGTCGTAACACCATTTACAAAAGAATCGAATACCATAAGTGTTTCAATTCCGGTAACCAAAGACAAATTAACTATCATTCAAATTCAATAAATAATGAAAAAACAAGCTTTAGCCATAACACTCGCCCTATCCTCATTATTCTGCGGATATACTAATGCACAAAAAAAGAGTTCTCCTAAAAAAGAAACTACGCCCTTTGTTTGGGAAGGTGCCAATTTGTATTTCTTACTAACCGACCGTTTTAATGACGACAACAATAAGAAAGAAATTTATTTTGACCGAACCAAAACTACTGGAAAATTGCGCGGTTTTGAAGGAGGAAATATTAAAGGAATCACCAAAAAAATTGAAGAAGGCTATTTTACCAAACTAGGAATTAATGCCATTTGGTTGACACCCATTGTAGAACAAATTCACGATGGTGTAGACGAAGGAACGGGTTTAAGCTATGGCTTCCACGGATATTGGGCCAAAGATTGGACGGCTTTAGATCCTAATTTTGGAACCAAAAAAGACTTAGCAGATTTGGTTAAAAAAGCTCACGCCAAAGGAATCCGTATTGTGTTAGATGGTGTAATCAATCACACTGGACCTGTAACAGCCAACGATCCCGTATGGCCTAGCGAGTGGGTAAGAACTTCTCCTCAATGCGATTACAAAACATTCGAAGGAACTACAGCTTGTACCCTAGTTGCCAATCTTCCAGATATAAAAACCGAAAGCGAAAAAGAAGTAGCCCTACCTCCTTTCTTGATTGAAAAATGGAAAAAAGAAGGTCGTTACGAAAAAGAAATGGCTTCATTAGATGCTTTTTTCAAAAGAACAGGCTATCCAAGAGCACCAAAATACTACATCATCAAATGGTTGACGGATTATATTGTTGAATTTGGAATTGATGGCTACCGTGCCGATACCGTAAAACATACAGACGAAAAAGTATGGGCAGCCTTCCAAAAAGAATGCAATTACGCTTTTGAGGTTTGGAAGAAAAACAACCCATCAAAAGTATTAGACAACAACTCGTTTTATACCATAGCCGAGGTCTATAACTACGGTATTAGCGGTGGACAAGAATTTGATTTTGGAGACAAAAAAATCAATTACTACCAAAACGGCTTCAACAATATGATCAATTTTGAGTTCAAATGGGATGCTCAAAAAGACTATGAATTCATTTTTTCTAAATACTCTTCCAAACTGAACAATGAGTTGCAAGGGTATAGCGTACTGAATTATTTATCCTCTCACGATGATGGTGGTCCATTCGATGCTAAAAGAGAAAAAACCATCGAAAGCGGGACTAAACTATTGCTTTCTCCAGGAATTTCGCAAGTGTATTATGGTGATGAATCTGGACGTTCCTTGGTTATCGAAGGCACACAGGGAGATGCTACTTTGCGCTCGTTTATGAATTGGAAAGCCATCAAAACCAATCCCGAAACCCAAAAAACATTGGCACATTGGCAAAAATTAGGACAATTCAGAAAAAACCATCCTGCAATCGGAGCTGGAGTTCACAAACAAATTGCGGCAACTCCTTACACCTTTAGCCGTTATTTTTCAAATGGAAACTTTACTGACCAAGTGGTCGTTGCTTTAGATGTGAATCTTGGAACCAAAGAAATACCCGTTGGCACCATTTTCGCAGAGGGAACGCTACTTCGCGATGCCTATTCTAATCAAGAAGCAAAAGTGACCAATGGAAAAGTGACTATCAATTCTAATTTTACTTTTGTGCTTTTAGAGGCAAAAAAATAGAGATTTCATAAGATTTCAAACACCGCAAATTCGCAAATTTTAATCCTTCCTTAGGAAAATGAATTTGAGAATTTGCGGTTTTTTTTGAAGCAGTATCAATAGGCATTCTTGCCAGCATCGTCCCGCTCTCCGTTATATCTTTGCCTTTTTAAAGAAAAAAGGCAAAGGATACCACTGCTATCGGGGCTAAAGGGAAAAATGTTTTTGAATCCGTTTCACTTATTATCCACAAAAAACATAAAACAATGATAACCTCGTATTTAACCAAGAAGTAATTGCTTTTTCCTATTTTAGACCAAAAGAAAAAAAATGAAACTTCAACCGTATCTTTGGCTTATTTTTATTGGATTAACCAGTTGTACTACTATGCACAAACCACTCAACATAGGCCATAGAGGTGCTATGGGACACGAAACCCAAAATACCGTTACCGCGATTAAAAAAGCATTAGCGATGGGCGTCGACCGCATCGAAATTGATGTGTTTGTCATCAAAACAGGAGAAGTTATGGTGTTTCACGATGATATTTTGGATAGCCTCACCAATGCAAAAGGTCCGATAGAAAACTACACCTTCGAAGCCTTGCAAAAAGTAATCGTAAAAGGCGGACATCACATTCCAACGCTAGAAGAAATCATCACCACCATCGACCGAAAAGTCCCTTTAAATATCGAATTAAAAGGCAAAAATACCGCCGAAGCTACACATAAAATAGTCTCTGCTTTTGTTAAAAAAGGTTGGAATAAAACCGATTTTATCATCTCCAGTTTCCTTTGGAACGAATTAGCAACCTATCGAAAACTCGATTCCAAAATAGCCATCGACGTTTTAACGGAAGAAAATCCACTAGACGCACTACCAATGGCGCATCAATTAAAGGCACAATCCATCAATCCGTGGTTCAAAACCCTTACGCCCGAAAATGTAAAACGCATTCACCAAGAAGGATTTAAAATCAATACGTACACCGTAAACGAGCCTGAAGACATTAAAAAAGTAATCGCATTGGGTGTCGATGGAATTTTTTGTAATTTTCCCGAAAGATTACGATGATGTACGACTGTTTGATTGTGGGAGGTGGCGCTGCAGGTTTTTTTACTGCCATCAACATTGTAGAAAGAAATCCAAAAGCAAAAGTTGCCATTTTAGAACGTGGCGCCGAAGTCCTAGGCAAAGTGCGCATTTCGGGTGGCGGTCGTTGCAATGTAACCCACGCTTGTTTTGAACCTAACGAACTCGTAAAATTTTATCCAAGAGGCGAAAAAGAATTGCGAGGTCCTTTCCATCAATTTTGCTCTGGAGACACCATCGAGTGGTTTGAACGCCACGGCGTAGCCCTCAAAATAGAAGACGATGGCCGAATGTTTCCGGTTTCGAATTCTTCACAAACCATCATTGACTGTTTTCTAAAAGCCACCCAACAGTTGGGCATCAAAGTCCTCACGGGTCAGAGTGTGCAATCTATTTTCAAAAAAGACAACTATTGGAAAATTGATACCCAAAATCAAAATTATCAAGCCGAGAAATTAATTTTAGCTACGGGAAGTAACCCCAAAATTTGGGAAATGCTACAGGAATTTGGCCACGCCATCATTCCACCTGTACCCTCTTTATTCACCTTTAACAGTAAAGACCCTCGAATCAAAGAGTTGCCAGGCGTTTCGGCAAAAGTAACTGTGAGAGTTAAGGACACAAAACTCGAAGCCACTGGGCCTCTTTTGATTACCCATTGGGGGATGAGTGGTCCCGCTATTTTGAAACTATCCGCTTGGGGTGCTCGCATTTTGCACGACAAAAACTATCAATTTACACTTTTAGTGAATTGGCTGAATACCATCGATACCGAAGAAGCCATTGCGCAACTGAAAACCCTTAAACAAGAACAAGCCAAAAAAACAGTCGCTAAAAAATCACCGTTTGAACTCACCAACCGATTATGGGAAAGTTTGGTGCTTGCCGCTGGTATCAGCACTGAAACCAAATGGGCCGATTTGTCCAAAACCCAATTGCAACACTTGACACAACAGCTCACCAATGGCGTTTTCCAAATCAATGGTAAAAGCACTTTCAAAGAAGAATTTGTTACAGCTGGGGGTATTGATTTAAAGGAAATCAACTTTAAAACCATGGAAAGTAAAATTCACCCCAGCCTTTA
>ERZ724511.316-NODE-316-length-16794-cov-9.866121_pt1 | contig 16794 bp, 21 predicted proteins | sample MGYA00376044_ERZ724511 | MGnify/ENA primary metagenome ERZ724511 (study PRJEB28724, sample SAMN07190887) | wastewater metagenome | isolation source: effluent of sewage treatment plant in Hong Hong | place: USA: Christiansburg, Virginia | collected 2016-03-01 ...
TTGAGACCGAGCACACAGGCGGCCAGACATTCACTGTCGTAACAGGCGTGCCGCGTGATAGTTGACCTTGGTTACAAGGCGCGGGATGCATTTGTCCCGCTCCACACGAGGAAAGAGCGGTTTGGTTGCATTGTTGCGCATAGGCGCGCTGGCAAGACTGTCGCGAGCATATTGGACCTGATTGATGCCGCGCTGCGGTGCGACAAGCCTGATGGTCGCTTTGCTTATGTGGCTCCGTATTATGCGCAGGCGAAGGATGTCGTCTGGGCTTACGTGAAACGCTACACAGGTTCGATACCGGGCGCTTCGATCAATGAGAGTGAGTTGCGCGTTGACCTGCCTTCTGGGGCGCGCGTGAGGCTCTACGGGGCTGATAATTACGACCGTATGCGCGGCATCTATTTAGATGGCGTTGTGCTGGATGAATACGCTGACCAGCCTCCGCAAGCATGGACTGAGGTTATTCGTCCGGCGCTTGCTGATCGGCAAGGCTGGGCGCTGTTCATTGGCACGCCAAAGGGCAAGAATGCGTTCTACGATGTCTATCAGCGGGCGAAGGCGTCTGATGACTGGTTTGACCTGATTTTAAAGGCGTCAGAGACTGGGCTTCTGCCTCAGTCCGAACTCGACGCGATGAAGGCGCAGATGAGCGCCAACGAGTACAACAGGGAAATGGAGTGCGATTTCGACGCTGCCATTGAGGGGGCGTATTTCGCTGACTGCTTGGAAGCCGTGAGGAAAGAGAAGCGCATAGGAAATGTGGCGCGCGATCCGTTGCTGAGTGTTCGGGCTTATTGCGATATTGGCGGTGTTGGCGCGAAAGCAGATGCGTTCGCAATGTGGATTTGTCAGTTCGTCGGCAAAGAGATACGCGTCCTCAATTACTATGAGGCTAAGGGGCAGGAGTTGTCCGCCCACGTCAATTGGCTGCGGTCAAACGATTATGGCAATGCCAATATCTACCTGCCGCATGATGGGGCATCTCATAAGGGGCCTTATGCAGGCACGTGGGAGCAGGCGTTCAAGGATGCAGGTTTCCCGGCTGAAACAATCATAGGGTCGGGCTCAGGTGGTTACGGTGCGAAGGCTGTCCGCATTGAGGCTGCACGGCGGTTATTCCCGTCGATCTGGTTTGACAGCAAGGCGAGCGCGGGAATTGATGCGCTGCAAGCCTATCATGAGAAGCGGGACGAAAAGCGCGGCATGGGCTTAGGCCCTGAGCACGACTGGGCAAGCCATGGGGCAGACGCATTCGGGTTGATGGCTGTGGCTTATGAGGCTCCGCGCAAGGCTCAGAAGATCAACTATTCAAGCAGGGGCATAGTATGAACGATGAAGCCCTTGAGGCAACCAATGAGGATGATGAATACAACAGCCTGACCGAGGCTGAAATTGTGTCGCACTTCCGCAGGGAAGCGGATGATGCAAAGTCGTTCTACAACACTGACCTCGCTGACCGCCAAGCCGACGCGCTGGACTTCTATGACAGCCAACCGTTCGGTGATGAAGAAGATGGGCGTTCGCAATATGTTGAGCCTGTTGTTGAGCAGACCGTTGATGACATGACGGTTGACCTCATGGAGGCGTTTGTCTCTGGAGACCGTGTTGTTGAGTTTGAAGCGAATGATGAGGCTGGAGAGCAGGCGGCGGCTGAAGCAACCGAGGCTGTGCAATACCTGTTCATGCGCAAGCAGCGTGGCTACCGCGTAACGCTTGACTGGTTGCAATCTGGGCTCGTTGAGACCCTTGGCGTGGTCAAGGTGTGCTGCGTTGAGGAAGAAAAGAAGGTTGATGGTGATCCCCAGTTTGACCCTGAAACGGGCGAATGGGTGCAGACGCAGCGCATTGAGGTAAAGAAGCGCTTCGAGGTGATGCCGATCCCGTCTGAGGAGTTTCTGTTCAGCCCGCGCATGAAGTCGCTGGATGACCGCTGCTACAAGGCGCACTATGTCACCAAGACGCTTTCGGACCTGATTGAGATGGGCTTCGACCGCGAGACGGTTGAAAGCCTGCCTACTGTCGAGCGTGATTTCATCAGCGATGCGCGCCACAATAGCCGCTGGCGTGATAACAACTGGATTGAGCGCCAGAGGGATGGTGCTAACCGCGAAGTCACTCTGTTTGAGGAATATGATTACCTCGACATTGACGGGGACGGCGTAACCGAACTGGTCCGCTGCTTCCGCGTTGAGGATGTGCTTCTGTCGGTTGAGGAATGGGATGAGCAGCCCTTTGTTGCCTTCTGCCCATATCCGCGCGCTCACAGGCTTGTCGGTAAGGGCTTGGCTGAAAAGGTCATGCCTGATCAGCGGGTTGAAAGCGTCATCACGCGGCAGATGCTCGATGGCCTCTACGCCAGCAACACGCCGCGCCGCTGGCTGCCCGCTGAAAGTGTGACAGAGGACACAATTGACGACCTGCTGACCGTAAGGCCGGGGGCGATCATCAGGGGCAAGGGGTTGACGCCGCCTGCCAACATGTCTGAGAATTTCGACCTGTCGAAGTCGCTAACTGTGCTTGAACGCTTTTCGCAGCGTCGACAGTCGCGGACAGGGCTCCTTGAACTCGGCAAGGGCATGGACAAGGACGCGCTTAACGATACGGCGTCCGGTCAGAAGCAATTGATGGCAGCCGGTGAAAAGCAAATCCGGTATGTCGCCCGCAACTTTGGCGAATCCATGGCTGAGATGTTCCTCAAGCTTATGCGCCTGGTCCGCAAGCATGGCGAGCAGATGACGATCAAGGTAGGCAGGCAGTTCACGCCGATCAATCCTGCAACATGGCCTGAGGATATGGACTTCTCTATCCGCGTCGGTTTGGGAACGAACGGCAAGGACAAGCGCATTGCGCACCGCATGGGCATCGTAGGGCTGCAATCGCAGGCTTATGAGGCTGGCACAGGCTTGGTGCAGCCGAAGCACTTCTACAAGTCTGCTGTGGGCCTTGTTCGTGATATGGGCCTTGGCGAGCCGAACGACTTCTTTGCCGATCCTGAGGGTGATGAATATCAACCGCCTGAACAGCAGCAAGACCCTGCTGTCGCCAAGGCTCAGGCCGATGCACAGATGCAGGCGGCTAAACTCGAAGGCGAGCAAGCCCTTGCGGCCCAGAAGATGCAGATGGCGCGTGAAGAAGCGGCTGTGAAGCTGCAATTGGCGCGTGAACAGGCTGAACAGGAAGCTCAACTCGCAAGGGACAAGGCTGAGTTTGAAGCACAGATTGCGCAGATGCGTATGGACCAAGAATTTGAGTTGGCACAGCGCCGCATGGAACTTGAGGCGAGCATGGCCGCACACAAGGCTGACCTCGCTGAGCGTTCTGCCATGTCGAAAAACCGTCCGGGTGGAGATTTGAGCAAGTGAGCGATCCTATTATCCGCGCCAACCGCTGGAAGCAGGCTTACAGTGAGGATGGCGGCTTGAAGGACATGTTTGACGGCATCCGCCAAGCCTATTTCAGGCGCGCAGGGAAGCTTGAGGTAACACTTCCTGCTGATGTCCGCATGAATGCCCTTGAGCGCCTGTCCTTCGCTTCAAACGTGCTGGACATGGTTGAGGACCACATTCGTGCCATCATTGATGACGGCAAGATCGAAGAACACAACGGAATTTACGCTGAACGAATTGCGGCGTTGCCTGAGCGCAAGCGCAGGTGGCTGGACTTCTAAAGCGTGAACAGGGTGGCGACCTAACGCCAAACAAGCCCCGCCGTGTTGGCGGTGCATCCCAAGAAGGAAACACTGAAAATGGCCCATCCTGACACTGAAGTGTCGGAAGCCATTGATGTGCAACCGGCTGATAGTGACGCCGCTGCCATTGATGCTTTCGACAACATTCTGGCAGATGAAGAAGATCAGCCTGAAGGCGACGAAACCGAGGGTGACGAACCTGAGGAAGAAGCGCCAGAAGATGACGAGGAAGAGGAACCGGAGGTCCCGGCCATCCAAGCCCCCGCCAGCTTCAACGCGGACGAAAAGGCAGTCTTTGCGACCATGACGCCCGAACAGCAACAAGCCGTTGCTGCCATCGAAGCGCGGCGCAACGCCCAAGTCCAGACAGCCACGACCGAAGCGGCGGAAGCTAAGCGCACAGCGCGGACGCAAGCCACGGCGGAACTGGCAGAAATTCAGCGTGGATATGCTGATCACCTGAAACAAATATCCCAAGCCTTTGAGCCGCAGGAGCCGGACTATTCGCTTTTGGCGACGGACCCGCAACTGTTCGCTCAGCAGATGGCTCAATACAAGGCGACCGAAGCCCATCGCAATGCACTTGCGAAGCAGGCCGCTGATGCTGAAGCCATCGCCAACCAGAACGCGCAGGTTGCAGCCTCTGAAAAGCAGAAGCAGGACATTGCCTATCTTCAGGCCCAGGTGCCGGAATGGCGTGATCCAGCGAAGTTTGAAACGGCGATCAAGGCCATTGCTGATGTTGGTGAAGCGCTTGGGTTCTCGCAAGAAAGCCTTGCGTTGGCGGAGCCTGATGAGGTTCTCGCCTTGCATGAGGCCATGAAGTGGCGGGACAAGGCCCAGAAATACGATGTCCTGATGTCCAAGCGGATGGAAGGCGTTCGTTCCCAGAAGGGCAAGCAGGTGACAGCACGACCGGGGACCGCCCAGCCAAGGGGCAGCGGACAGCGGCGCGCAATGCACGAAGCAACCAGTCGTCTGAAGCAGACCGGCAGTGATGCTGATGCTTTGGCGGCTTTCGAGGCAATGGGCCTCTAATCAACGGACTCCCCGTCGAGAGACGGTGCTTCCCAGTGGGGCTGCGGCCCCCAAGAAGGACTTTTTAACATGGCTGTTCCCAGCAATACCTTTCAGCGCACTGGCAAGGTCGCCGTGCGTGAAGAGCTGCACGACACGATTACGAATATCGCGCCGACAGCAACCCCGTTCATGTCCAACATTGGCACAGGCAAGACCGGGCAGACCAACCCCGAATGGCTGACCGACACGCTTGCCGCTGCGGATGACGATAACGCCGTCATCAACGGCGATGACGTGTCCAACGACACGCTGACGGATGCCGTTCGTCTCGCCAACTACACGCAGTTGATGGACAAGGTCGTTGGCCTGTCCAGCACGGTGCAGGCGGTCAATTCGGCTGGCGACCAGACGAAGATGAGCTACCAGATGCTCAAGAAGTCGAAGGAAATCAAACGCGACATGGAAAAGCGCCTTTGCGGTGCGAAGCCTGCCGTTCCTTTGGCTGATGGCACTGCTGGCAAGTCGGCTGGCGCTGTGGCGTTTACCCGCACCAATGCCTCGCGCGGTGTTGGCGGCGCTGCTGCAACGCTGTCGGGCGCAACGTCTGGTTACATCAACGCGGCCCCGACCAACGGCACGCTGCGCACGGTGACCGAAGCCATGCTCAAGTCTGCGCTTCAGTTGGCGTGGGATGCGGGCGGTGAGCCTTCGATGGCCCTGATGTCTGGCACGATCAAGCAGACGTTCAGCGGCTTCACCGGCATCGCGGCGCAGCGTCGTGAAGCCGGCAACAAGGCGGCAACGATCATCGGCGCGGCTGACGTGTATGTTTCGGACTTTGGCGACATTTCGTTCGTCCCGAGCCGCTTCACCACGGGCCGCGACGTGCTGATCATGGACCCGTCGATGTGGGAGGTGCTGTATTTGCAGCGCTTCAACACGACCGACCTTGCCAAGACCGGCCACTCTGATCGCAAGATGCTTGCGGTTGAGTTCACGCTCAAGTGCAAGAACGAACTCGGCAACGCCGTCATCGCTGACGTGCAGCCGTAACAATATGGGGGAGGGCTTCGGCTCTCCCCTTTTTCATGGAGAACGACAATGGCTGAAGACCTGAAGACCAAAGAATACACGGTGACCGATGGCAATTTCGTCACCGACGCTGAAGGCCAGAAGGAAGGCGGCGAAACCGTCAGCTTAACCGACGATCAGGCTGTGCCGCTCAAGAAAGTGGGCGTCATCAAGTGAACAAGGCGCTTCTCGATTATGATCCGTTGACAGGCATCAAGCAGTATTTCGGATGGGATGCTGATGGTGAATACATCATCGACGAATTTGACAGAAGCGTCACCAACGCCGTGCTTGATCAGAACAAGCGTATCGAGGGTGAGGGCAAGGGAACGGACATGTGGCTTGCTGCATCCATCCCGCCTGAGGTCCAATACGAATGGCTGGACAAGTACGGCGTCGAGTTTTGGAATCCAGCGCACAAGGACGGCGTAAAGCGTCTGCTGAACAGCAACGAATATCGCTACCTGCGCGTCAATCACTTCATCATGTGAGGTAGGCCATGGCGCTTGCGAACTATGCCGATCTCGTGGCGGCAATCAACGGGTGGCTTTCCCGTGCTGATATGACCACGATAGCGCCCGACCTGATTGCCTTGGCTGAAGCCGAACTCAACCGCGTTCTCGTCACTGTGGAAATGGAGCGCCGAGCAACCGCGACGCTGGCAAGTGACTCTGTGGCCGTGCCAAGTGATTTCGCTGGCCTGCGGTCCATCCGTATCGATGGCGGGCAACCACTTGAATACGCTGCGCCTGATGACATTTTCGACAACACCAACACAGGGCGACCGACCTATTACACGGTTTCGGATGGGCAATTCATTTTTCGCCCTGCGCCTACGTCTGGCGATGTAGTTATCACCTATTTGCAGCGCATACCGGCGCTCACCTCGGTCAACACAACCAATTGGCTGATGACAAAACATCCCGACCTCTATCTGTTTGCCTCACTGGCACAGGCTGAGTTCTACAACTGGAATGATGCTCGCCTACCCATGATCAAGGGGCGCGTTGAAGAGATTATCGGGCAGATCAACGCAGCAACCCAGCGCGACCGTTATGGTGGCCGCCGCCTGCGCATGGAGTCGCGCGTTGCCAATATTGGTGTGGCTGCATGATCCCCCTCGGCCCATGGGAGCCTGATCGTTCACCACGGTTGAATGACGGGCTTCTGACGGACGTTTCGGGGGCATATCCAACAAAGGACGGATGGAGACCGTGTGGCGGTCTTGTTCTGTTACAGAATGCGTTGCCGGATACAGCACGCGGCGGCGCTACATTTACGGGCTCGCTTGGAACGTCCGTTATTATCGTGGGGACGGAGACAACCCTTTACCGCGCCTACGCTGATGGATGGGATGGGATAAGCGGCGGGTATAGCCTGCAAGCATCAAACCGTTGGCGCTTTGCCCAGTTTGGCGACCTGGGTATCGCAACAAACGGCGTTGATCCGCTAACCAAAATTGAACTGAACTCGCTTGTCGTTTCTGCGCTTGGCGGGAGCCCGCCCAAGTTTGAAATGCTGGGCGTTGTGAAGGATTTTCTGGTTGGCGGAGTTCGTGACGGCAATGTGATGGCACTTGGTTGGTCTGGCATCAACAACGCGGAGTTCTGGACGCCGGGACAAAGGCAGTCCGACTACAATATTATGCCTTCGGGCGGTGCAATCACTGGCATCTTGTCGGGGGAATATGGGGTTATCCTCCAGCGCAACCGGATTTGCCGGATGGACTATGTTGGCGGCAACGTGATTTTTCAGATCAATGAGGTGTCATCGAATATCGGCTGTGTTTCGAAGAACTCTGTCGCGCAATGGGGCGGCCTTGGTTTCTTCCTGTCTGATGAAGGCTTCATGATGTGGGATGGAGCGTCGCCTCAGCCTATCGGAGAGGAGCGCCTTAACCGTTGGTTTTTTGATCAATACACCGTCTCTGACTTCGAGAATATGTCAACGGCGATTGACCCTGTGAATAGCTGTGTAAAGTGGTCAATGGGCGACCAAATTCTGGTTTTTAATTGGGTTCTGAATAAGTGGGGAAAGCTGCCGATTGCCGCTGAAATCATCTTCTCGGGCGTCAGTAAGTCACTTGGAATTGATGAACAAGACCCAGATTTCGGCGCGCTGGACGATGATATAGACGGTGTTGGCTTGCCGTCTCTGGATGACCCTAAATTCCGTGGCGGCGATCCCCGGCTGTATGTGGTCACAAGCAGCGGTATGGGCACGCTGACAGATGACCCTATGGCAGCATCTTTTACGCTGAGCGACATTGAACTCTTCCCCGGCAAGCTGAACAGAAACTCCTCAGACGGGACCGGCAAAAGGGCAAATCTGAGGTTCATTCGCCCTGATATTGATGCGGTGTCTGGGGTGACGGCTTCATTGAAGGGTAAACAGCGTCTGGGCGACGCCTACGACACGATTGCGGCGTCTGCCATGGTTTCGTCCGGTGAGATGCCAGTGCGCTTCAGCGGTCGTTATATGAAGCCTACGGTCAACATCGCGCAGGGGGCAAGTTGGACCTATGCGCGGGGCCTTGAGTTCATTGGCAAGGCTGGGGCTGGGCGGTGAGTGTCGTCTACACGTATATCGCGACGAAATCGACATACGAGCGCGTGATTCCAGCGTCCAACGTGGCTCAAGTGCAGTTCAACCGGACGGTAGCGAATGCGTTTCGTGATTTGTCTGGCGGGACAATCAAAGTCGGGGAGTTGAAGCAGTTTTCGGTCCCGGTTGATCTTGAAAACCATCTGCTGTGCGACGGCTCTGAGGTATCGCAACTCGCATTCCCTGAGTTGTTTGTGCATCTGAGCGATACACAAGGCGCGGCTGCTGCGGGCATGTTCAAACTGCCTGATTATATCGGCGCGATCACGGCTGCGACCTCTGCGCCTGCCCAGACGGTTGAAGGTGGCGCGATCAGCAGCGGCGGGACTGTTACTGAGCCGACTGAACCGGGACAGACGGGCGGCACGACAGGCGGCGCGGTGCCTTCAGGTGGGCGCTTTGCGTTTGAACTTGATTTTGGCGGCATCATTCCGTGATCGGCATCGTTCACCATCCTTTGGAATGGGATGGCTGGGCGAAGGCAAGGGCGCTTCTGGAGCAGTCAGTCAGCAAGTCTGGCGATTGCACGATTGAGGAAGTCGAAGCGGCTTTGGCAGACATAGCCAAGGCTCAGCTTTGGGTTGCTGGTGATGTTGAATTGGTTGCGGTGACGCAGCTTTATCCGGGTGAGTGCTTTGTCTGGCACATGGCCGGGGACTTTGCCTGTTGGGGGCAGGAAATGACGGATGCCGCGATCAAATGGGCGCGCGCTGAAGGTTGCACGAAAATGGAATTGAACGCTCGGCCCGGATGGCAACGCCGTCTGCGGGATTGGGATGTTGTGACAGTGACACTGCGAAAGGTGCTGTAATGGGGAAGAAGAAGCAGAAAACGACGAGCACGGAAACGGTCGCGCCAAGCACGTTTGCGCAGCCGTATATCACGGATGCCGCGTCTGTCCTGAAGCCTGCCTATGACAAATCCATGGGGCTGCTTGAGAAGTACACGCCGCAGCTTGACGCGGGCGTGTCCTATTTCGGGAATGCGATGAACCAAGGGAATGACAGCAACCCTTACCTTGATGCGATCCTGTCCAAAACCCGTGACAATGTGTCAAATCAGGTCGATTCAAGCTTTTCCATGGCTGGCAGATACGGCTCAGACGCACACACTAGCGTGCTGGCGCGCGAACTTGCCGACGCTGAGAACAACGCCCGCTATTCTGACTGGTACAACAGCCGGGCACGCTCTGATGATGCTGCCTTGAAGCAGGCCGGACTTATCCAGAGCATTGTCGGTATGCCGCAGGGCGTCGCAGGCGGCTACGCAGACAACACGGGCGGGCTTCTGGGCCGTTACCTCACCTCAAACGGAACAAGCGTCACAAAGCAGTCTGACGGGCTTCTGGGTACGCTTGCACAGATCGCACAGATTGCAGGGACCGTTGCCATGGCGTCTGATCGTCGCCTGAAGATGGATGTCAGCAAGGTTGGTGAAGCCGAAGATGGCTTGGGCATCTACACCTATCGCTATGTGACGGATTCCCCGGATGATCCTCTGCGCAAGGGCGTGATGGCGGATGAGGTTGAGAAGCTTCGTCCATGGGCGCTCGGCCCAACCCGTAACGGCTTTGCCACTGTCGATTATGGAGCATTGTGATGGCGCTATTTGGTAGCAAGGCTTCCCTGTTGCCGACTTCCCCCAATCCCTTTGTCACGGCGTCTGGTCCGGTCTGGGATGAGGGGGCAAGTATTCCGCAGGTGCCGCAAAACCCAATGCCGAAAAAAGGCGGCTTGTTCGGTAAGCAATCGGCTTTGTGGAAGGTGCTTGGCGTCCTTGGCGACGGCATCACTGGCAACCCCATGTTTACGCAGTCCTATCTCGGACAGAAGGAAGATGAGCGCCGTTCCCTGATGATGGAGCAGCAGCGCCAAGCCCAGCTTGAGGATTACGCCAAGAAGCAGGAGATTGAGGCTCGCTACAAGGCTCCGCCGCAACCGACTGAGTTTGAACGCCTTGCCGGTGCTGCGTATGGCGAAGGAACGCCTGAATATCTGAAGGCAGTTCGGGGCTACGTTGAGACGCGCGCAAGCCCAATGATGCCGGTTCAAGGTGTTGACGCGCAAGGAAACCCGACACTGACATTCATTCCAAGAAATCATGGCGGACAGGGCGCTCCGCAACAGGGGCGGATTGCTATCGGTCAACGCTATGTGCCGCAAGGAGGTCAGCCGTCGCCAACGGCTGGTAACTTTCCAAGGTAGCGCGCTGGACCGCATTACAGCCCAGTCGGAAAGCGGCGGGCGTGAATATGACGGGCGTGGGAATCGCATAACGTCACCGGTGGGCGCACGCGGTATCATGCAGGTGATGCCTGGCACTGCACGCGACCCCGGATTTGGCATTCGCCCGTCTGATGGAACGCCTGCTGAAGATGCACGGGTAGGGCGTGAATACCGCGCGAAGATGCAAAAGCGATACGGCGGCGATTTGGCGAAGATGTGGGCAGCATACAATTGGGGGCCGGGCAATCTGGACAGCGCATTGCGCCGCCACGGTGAGAATTGGTTCGCAAATGCGCCTGCCGAGACGCGGGCTTACGTAAGCAAGAATATTAGGGCTTTGGGAGGTCAGTAGATGCCGAGAACAACGTCAGACGGCTACATTGTTGATGATAACGGTATTGTCATTGGCTACGCTGATCAGCCTGCACAGCCGCAGACCGTGCGCGTAGGCAATGTTGACCCTTTCAAGGTGCAAGATCAGCGCTTCCAAGCCAATGCAGACGCGCGCGCGAGTGAGAAGGCTGCGCAAGATGCGCGGATGTCCGCTCTTGAGATGCAGTTGAAGCAGCAGCAACTTGCGGAAGCTGAAGCCAAGGCCGCTCCTGAAAAAGCATACCGAGCCCAACTCCAGAAGTTGCTTGGTCAGCAGGACTTGGCAAATTCAATCCAAGAAGCGTCTGCTAATACGAACGACTGGACGGCGGGCCTTGGTAGCTATCTCAACCTCATTCCGGGAACCGATGCAACCGACTTGTCGGTGGACTTGGATACGATTGGCGGCAACTTGGCCTTTGATCGCCTTCAGCAGATGCGAGACGCTTCCCCCACGGGCGGCGCGCTTGGCTCTATTACAGAGAAGGAGCTTGCCCTTCTTCAGTCGACTGTCGCCTCCCTCAATCAAAGGCAATCACCTGAAAAGTTGCGCGCCAATCTGGAAAAGGTCGCACAGCACTACCAGAACCTTCAAAGCATCATGAACAACCCGCAATTCGCCAATGGGGCGGGTAATGTCGTTCTTGATGCGAACGGCGTGCAACTTTCAAACCAGATCGATCCAGCCGCTACGGCAAGGCAGGGCGTGGCAATGCAGCTGGGGAGGACTGAAAAGGATTTGGTCATCCCGCCAGAAGTACAGAGACAAGCCTACGGCTATGTTGCGCAGCGCGGCAATCGTAATATCAACGCCAAGGAATATGCCGATTTCGTAAATGGCTTGTTTCAGCAGTACAATGTGCCGGGCGTGATGACGCCTGAGAATGCGCAGTACACTGTTGACGCTCTGAAGCGCGGCGCATCCTATGGCGGCCTTACGCCTCCGAAGCAAAAGATGACGCCTACAGAGCAAAGTCTGAACGACATTGGCGCAAGCGATTTTGGGGCTTACGCATTGAAGTCTGCCGACGCGCTTGCCGCGCCTACAGTTCTTGCGGGCTATGGCGATCTCGCGTCATTCACCGAAGACCCGAACACCGCTCGGGGTGGCATGGCAGCAACGCAAGCAGAGCATCCAAAGTCGTCATTCCTTGGCGATGTAAGCGGTGTTACGCTCGGCACCATCCTGACTGGAGGAGCAGGGCGGGCGGCTGGGCTTTCTGGTGCGGCAGCCACACCACTTGCAACGGACACAGCCTACGCCGCCATGTATGGAGCAGGCCAAAGCCCAGACAACCGCTTGGGCGGGGCAATCACAGGAGGCGCTTTGGGGCTTCTTGGTCACAAGGTTGGTGGTGTGGTCGCGAATAAGATTGGCGGGACAATAAAAGGGGTTACGGACCCCATGGTTCGCTACCTTGATCGCCGTGGCGTCCCGATGACGCTTGGGCAGATGCTCGGGGGCACTGCAAAGGCCGCTGAAGACCGTCGCACGTCGATACCGGGTATCGGTGACAAGATTCAGGAAATGCGCCGTGCGGGCTTTGAGGGCATGAATAGGGCGGCCTTTACAGAAGGTGGTGCGCCGATAGGTTTTGCCCCGAAGGCGATAGCGGAAACCGGCAATGAGCAATTTCAAAAAGCGGCGGGCGACTCATATTCGTTCCTTGATCCGCTTAATTTCAATGTCGATCAGGCCATGGCTGCCGATTTATCAGGCGTGAAGGCTGCCGGTGCAGCGATCAAGGGGCCGCTTGCTAGTTCGGTAGACGATACGATGCAGATGCGCTTGAAGCCCTTTATTGACCCTGCTCAACTCAGTTTTGACGGGCGCGGCGCGAAGAGTATGCTTCGTGGTGTTAAGATGGATAAAGCCGCGCAGTATCGCAAGGGTGAGGTCGGCTCTGATCTTTACGCAGAACAGGCCAATAACATCCTTGGAGCCATTGAAGGGGCTATTGGGCGGCAAGCGCCAGATGTTGTCCCCAAATTGAACGCGTCAAATAAGGCTTACATGAGCAGCCAAATCTTGAATGATGCTGTTGCTGCGGCGATGAATACAGGCGGCATCTTCAGTTCAGCGCAATTGGGCCAAGCCGCGCGCAAGGGTGTCAAGGCTTACGGAGGCAAGTCAAAAACAGGAACCACGGCGCGTCCGTTCTTTGCCCTTCAAAGGGCCGCGCAAGAGGTGCTGCCATCGTCAATCCCTGACAGCGGGACGGCTGGAAGGTCTATGGAAGGCAACCTTGCTTCACGAGCATTGGCTGCTGGTCAATCTGCGCTTCTATCGCCCATTTACAGCCAAGCCGCTCAGCCTTTGATCAGGTCTTTGCTTCTGAAAAGGCCAGCAGCCGCCCGTGCTATTGGTAAGGGAATTCAGAAGAAGAAGGGTCTATTTGGTCGCTCTGCGACGATCCCCCTTCTGGCGTGGACTTCCGATTAGACCACCATTCGCGGATGAGGTTCGCCAAGAGTATGCCCAGAAAAAGGGCGAAGCATTTTAGCAGCGTCATCCAGTCCACTTAACACACAATCAATACCATACCAAGCCTCGCGGAAACGCGGGGCGTTTTGCGTTGGAGAACGAAATGAGTGTTGCTGATTATAATGTTTCCGCTGCATTGAATACGTCGATTTCAGGCATAGCCATCGGCCCGAATGCGCCACGCGAGAATATAGACGATTCAATCCGCCAGATGATGGCTGACATTAAATCTTATTCTCTCGAATTTGGCGTGAAGGACTATGGCACGCTTGCATCTGGGGCGACAAGCGGCAACAGCATCGAAAAGACGATCAGCGGCAACGCTTCCGGGACGTCTGATTTTCGGGGGAATGTTTTCAAAGTTCTTGCTCAGGGGGCGAATAGCTACTCTCAAGTCAATGTGGCGAATATCCAAAGCGAGATGCGCCACACCGCAGGGACGGTAACCTTCAGCTACGGCATCCAAGGGTTTAACCGCTTAGGTTTGGCGGGCTCAACAACCGGCAACGTCACAACGTCACGCGGCATTGAATGGCACACCGCAAACGAGGGAAGCGGCGATATTTCGGCTGCTTATAACTTCCTGTCTGGCGACGTGGACCTGATCGACGGCACTGGCGACATTGATGTTATGAATGGCTTTTTCTGCCAGAACCAAGGTCATGCAACGCGCGTTACGACGCGGGCCGTTGCTTTCGGCTGCGCTGACTTCACGTCAGGAGCCCCAATCTCAGCCGCCTTCTATTCCGAAATGGGCAGTGGAACGGGGAAGTACACGCTCTATTCCACGGGTTCAGCGCCTTCCGTCCACCCCGGAGGCTTGATGATCGGCGGCTCAACTGCCGGGACTGAAAAGCTTGAGGTTGTTGGCTTTGTCAAGGCTTACAACAGCGGCTCACCAACTGCTGGCAGCCTCCACGAGCTTGCGTCAAACAACAATGATTACGTGACGCACATCCGCAACTCAAATGCGTCCGCGCCACAAGGCATCCGGCTTCGCTTCACGGGTGCCTCGCCAAACAACACGACTCAAGCGGCGCTGCTATTTGAGGATTCAACACAGACGCGAGCGGTGATGTGGTCAAACGGCAACTGGGTCAACAACAACAACAGCTATGGGGCAATTTCTGATGCGACGCTCAAAGAAAATATCATTGACGCTCCGTCATTCATCAATAATTTTCGCAATCGCCGTTTTGTTTCATACAATCTCATCGGCCAAGATGACAAGCTTTTTGGCGTTGTTGCGCAAGAAGAATTGGATATTTCTCCAAATCTTGTTAGCGTAAATGATGATGGAAAGCTGTCCTATAACTACTCAGGGCTTGCTGTTGAGACCGCCGCAACTGTCAAGGAATTGATCTTGATAGTAGATAGACTTGCGAGCCGCATCAAGGAATTGGAAACGTAAGTTCAACAACGAAGGAGAAGTGAAATGCCCGGACCCGGACATGGTGGAAATAATCAAGGCGGTGGCGGCGGTGATGGCGGCGGCGGTCGCCTTGCCGGTGGCGCTACATTGACCGCTGCTGAGATCGCCGATCTGCGCACGATGTGCGCGCGGCTCAAAGACATCCTTGAACGTATCGACGGAGAGGATTGATGACCTATCCCGAGATGCAGGACTTGATGATCAAGTCATACCAAATGGCGTTGCCAGCACTTGCCGTCTTGGCTTGCATCTCGGGCCTTAGGCAGGGATTCTTCCTAGGCCGCGTCAACTGGCCCTTGATCCGCGCTGCTATGGTGCTGGTCGTTGGTTACACGATCATGTGGGATGTCGAGGGGTGGCTTGACCGCTGGCCTCTCCCGTGGACGGCATTAGCCGTTGAGATGGCGGCCCTTGCGGTCGTGACGCGCCGCCCGTCCGGCGATTGGGATTTTGCTTTAGGGGCGACGTTCGCGGCGATGATGCTGGGGAGTTCGCTTGCGGCAATCACCCAAGTTTGGGGGCCGGGCCTGACTGACTGGCAAGTCGAAACATATTGGTGGTGGGAATCCACTCTCGGATTTTTCCAGCTCATTATTTTGGCGCTGTGGACAGGGGGAACGCGTGTGGAGTCTCTTATTAGTCGTGCCGCTGGCTGGATTAATGGTTTGGGCGACGTCACGCGTCGTCATGGTGTGGCGTGAGCGATGGTCCGACCGATCCGAAACAGACCTTTGACGGCATCATCAAGTGGGTTGGCGTGATCCTTGGTGCGGCATCGTTCATCGCTCAGTTTTTCGGCCCGTTTTCCGAGAGGCTTCGCCTTGTGGAGAGGGACGTCGCGTTCATTCAATGCAAGCTGAAGATGGAACAGAAATGCAAGGAGGACTGACATGCGTTTGATCCCCGACGCACGGCGCAAATGGTGGCGGCTCTGGTCGAACAGGCTGCACGCTGCTGGCCTCGCAATCATGGGAGCTTTCATGGCGTGGGGTGAGTTACCCCTCATGCTCTGGAATATGATGCCGGTGGAAATCCGCGAGCGCGTTCCTGATCATATCGCCTTCATCTTCCCCGCACTCTTTTTCGGCGCTGGCATCTTTGCCCGCATGATCAAACAGGACAAGTTGAATGCAGAAACCGACAAATAAGCAGGCTGCGGTTGGTGGTATCGCCGCTGTTCTCGCGCTCGCAACGCCTCTCGTGATGAAGTGGGAGGGCAAGCGGAATGATCCCTATGATGACATCGTAGGCGTGAGAACGGTCTGCTACGGCGAGACCAATGTCAAGATGCGCCGCTATACGGATGCAGAATGCACCTCCATGCTGCGCCAGAGGCTTTCTCAGGACTATGTCAAGCCGGTCCTTACCTGCGCGCCTGATCTCATCTTCTACCCCAATGCGGCGGCTGCAAGCGCGTCTCTGGCATACAACATCGGCTCGGTTGGCTTCTGCAAGTCAACGGCGGCCCGTCTGTTCAATGCAGGTGACATTCGCGGCGGCTGCAATGCGATTGCACGCTTCAACAAAGCCGGGGGCCGGGTGATTCCTGGTCTGGTCAATCGCCGCCGTGATGAGGTCGCCCTTTGCCTGAAGGATGCGAAGTGATGTTTGGTCTCCAAAGCAAAGTCCTTGGCATTGTCGGTATAGGAACGGCGCTCGCGCTCCTTGGCTGTTTCGCATGGGGCAAGGTCGGCTGGTCGCGCGCCGATACATGGCATGAGCGCTATGAGGTGTCTGTTAGCGTCAACGGGCGCTTGCTCAACGCCACCCGTATCGCGACCGGGCAACCCAAGCTCAAGCTCCCCGAAGCTGATGATGCCATCCGCCAACTCGGTGCATCGCGCGACGCATGGAAAGAGACGGTTGATCTCCAGAACGTCCGCATTGATGAATTGGG
>ERZ724511.321-NODE-321-length-16729-cov-6.048159_pt1 | contig 16729 bp, 12 predicted proteins | sample MGYA00376044_ERZ724511 | MGnify/ENA primary metagenome ERZ724511 (study PRJEB28724, sample SAMN07190887) | wastewater metagenome | isolation source: effluent of sewage treatment plant in Hong Hong | place: USA: Christiansburg, Virginia | collected 2016-03-01 ...
ATCGGGTTGCGGATTTATTTATTGATTCACTGCCATATAACGCCCACACCACTGCAAGCGATGCACTGTGGGCGGGTTTGCCCGTTTTAACGTGTTTGGGCGAATCGTTTGCCAGCCGGGTAGCAGGGAGTTTATTAAACGCTATTGAATTACCCGAATTGATTACCACTACCCAGGTCGAATTTGAAGCGCGGGCAGTAGAATTGGCATTAAACCCCAATCAATTAAAAACGATTCGGGATAAATTGGATAAAAATCGTTTAACCACCCCGTTATTTGATTCCGAACTCTTTACCCGCCATCTGGAAAATGCTTACGAACAAATGGTGCAGCGTTACTATGCAGGGTTGCCACCCGCGCCTATTGACGTTCCCAGCCATCTGAAAAAACGCACCGTATTGAGCCAATTTCGTCAATTTTTTAATTTCTAATTTTCCCTATGGTCAACACATTATTCGATCAGGCCTATGCCCTGCACAAAGAAGGAAGATTCCCCCAAGCGCACGCCATTTATCAGCAAGTGCTGGCCGCCGAGCCGCAGCATTTTGACGCGCTGCGCTTATTGGGAGCGATTGGGGTTCAAACCCATGATCCACAGCAGGCAATTATTTGGTTGGATAAGGCGATTGCGGTAAATCCCCAAAATTCGGATATTCATGGTAATCGGGGGATGGCGTTGGCGGCATTAACACGTCATGCCGAAGCCATTGAAAGCTACGACCGCGCCTTGGCACTGGAACCCGAATACGTCGAAAGCTGGAACAATCGCGGCATTGCCTTGGACGCGCTCAAACAGCACGAAGCCGCACTACAAAGCTACGACCGCGCCCTTGCGCTGCAACCCCATTACATGGAGGCATGGAGCAACCGCGCCGCCACCTGCCAACGGCTCAAACACTATTCCGAGGCGATTGCCAATTTCGACCGCGCCATTGCATTAGACCCGCATCACCCTTTTGCACACGGCGTGCGCCTCCACCTCAAGGCCCATATTTGCGATTGGGATAACTATGCGGAAGAAACGCAAGCGTTAATTCAAAAAATTGAACGCAGCGAAATTGTGGTGCAAAGTTTTCCGTTTCTTGCTATGCAGGATTCGCTGGCTCTGCAACACCGCGTGGCATCGGCATGGTCTCAAACCGAACATCCTTTTAATGCCGAATTGGGTGCAATGGTGCAGCATAAACCCGCCAAAAAAATCCGCATTGGTTATTTTTCCACCGATTTTCGCAACCATGCCGTAGCCCAACTGGTAGCCGAATTATTTGAAAACCACGATAAAAGCCGCTTTGAACTCATCGCTTTTGCCTTCGGCCCCGAATCGCACGATGCCATGCGCCAACGCCTCATCAAAGCATTCGATCAATTTATTGACGTGCGCAACCATACCGATAAAGAAGTCGCCCAGCTCGCCCGTCATCTGGGGATTGATATTGCCGTTGATTTGAATGGTTTTACCACCGATAGCCGCTTTGGTATTTTTGCCTACCGTGCAGCCCCCATTCAAGTAAACTATATTGGCTACCCGGGTACGGTCGGTGCAAATTATATTGATTATATTGTTGCCGATAACACCTTAATCCCCGAATCCGCACAAGCTTTTTATTCCGAAAAAGTAGTTTACTTACCCCACTCTTATCAAGTCAATGATAGAAAACGGGAAATATCCGACATCACCTTCACCCGTGAATCCCTGGGGTTACCCGCTTCAGGGTTTATTTTTTGTTGCTTTAATAATAACTACAAAATCACCCCCACTACCTTTGATGGTTGGATGCGAATCCTGCACCAAGTTCCCAACAGCGTTTTATGGTTATTGGAAGATAATGCCACAGCGGCGGCTAATCTGCGCAAAGAGGCGAAGGCGCGTGGCATTGAACCCCATCGCCTGATATTTGCCGCGCGTATGCCATTGCCCGAACATTTAGCACGGCATCGGGTTGCGGATTTATTTATTGATTCACTGCCATATAACGCCCACACCACTGCCAGCGATGCGCTGTGGGCGGGTTTACCCGTTTTAACGTGTTTGGGCGAATCGTTTGCTAGCCGCGTCGCTGGAAGTTTATTAAACGCCATTGAATTACCCGAATTGATTACCCTCACCCAAGCCGAGTTTGAAGCGCGGGCGGTGAATTTAGCATTGAATCCTGAAAATCTCCAAGCCATTCGGGATAAATTAGCAAAAAATCGTTTAACCACGCCCTTATTTGATTCGCAATTATTTACACATCATCTTGAAAATGCCTACGAGCAAATGATGCAGCGTTACTATGCGGGTTTACTACCCGAACATATTACCGTTAATCCCAGTGAAGTAAAACCAAAATCTAATGCAGGGCTTGGTAGATATTTGCCGCCATTTCTTTCGAGATTCCTTCCACGCTCGCAATAGCTTCCACGCTCGCCAGTGCCACGCCCCGCACGCCGCCAAAGCGTTGCAGCAAACTGGCGCGGCGTTTGGCTCCGATGCCCGGAATATCCTCCAAACGGCTGCCACCTGTGCGCACTTTGGCGCGTTTGGCACGCATTCCGGTGATGGCGAAGCGGTGCGCTTCATCGCGGATTTGGGCGACCAGCATCAACGCCGCCGAATCGGGGGGCAGGGTGATTTTTTCGCGCCCGTCGGCAAACACCAGTTCTTCTAACCCGACTTTACGACCTTCGCCTTTTTCTACGCCCACAATGCGGGCGATGTCCAGCCCCAGCGTTTCAAACACGTCTCGCGCGGTGTGGACTTGCCCTTTGCCGCCGTCAATCAGCACCAAATCGGGGATCGCCATTTTGCTGTAACGCCGCGTCAGCACTTGGCGCATGGCGGCGTAATCATCGCCTGCCGTGATGCCTTCGATGTTGTAGCGCCGGTATTGCGCGTTTTGCATGGCGTGCTGGGCGAACACCACGCACGATGCCTGTGTTGCCTCGCCCGCTGTGTGGGAAATATCGAAACATTCGATACGCAGCGTATCCAAATCGTCCCATTCCAATTCCAACGCCTCGACCAGCGCACGGGTGCGGGCGCGTTGCGAACCTTCTTCCGCCAGCAGCCGCGCCAGTTGCAGATTGGCGTTGGTTTGCGCCATGTCCAGCCACACGCGGCGGTGTTTTTGGGGCTGATGAATCGCCGTAAAAAAGGAATCGACTGGCACGCTCACCACCAACACAGGCGGCTGCGGAATGTCGATGTAATGCTGCGATAAAAACGCTTCCAACACCTCGGTTTCAGTGGCATCGCCGACTTGGGTCGGAAAATACGCCCTATCGCCCAAATGCCGCCCGCCGCGCACCATCGCCAGATTCACGCACGCCTTGCCGCCTTGCACTTTGACGGCGAGGATGTCCACATCCCGATCTTCCAAATTGTCCACCGATTGCTGCGTCAGCACTTTGGAGAGCGCGGCGATTTGGTTGCGCAGCTCGGCGGCTTGTTCAAATTCCAGCTTTTCCGCGTGCGCCATCATGCGGGCTTCGAGCTGCTGCATCACCCCTTGTGCTTCGCCATGCAAAAAGCGTTCGGCGTGCTGGATGCTTTGCGCGTAATCTTCCACCGAAATCAGTTTGACACACGGAGCCGAGCAGCGTTTGATTTGGTACAGCAAGCACGGGCGGCTGCGGTTGGCGAACATGGAATCTTCGCAACTGCGCAGTTTGAAGACTTTTTGCATCAACAAAATCGCTTCCTTGACCGCCAAGGCGCTGGGATAAGGCCCGAAGTAGCGATTTTTTGCATACTGGGGCGAACCCTTTTTCTCCACCGCCCCGCGATAGGTGGAAACACGCGGAAAATCTTCCACCGTCATTTTGAGGTAGGGATAGCTTTTATCATCCCGAAACAAAATGTTGTATTGCGGATTTTGCGTTTTGATGAGGTTGTTTTCCAACAACAACGCCTCGGCTTCCGAGCGCACCACGGTGGTTTCCAGCCGCACGATTTTGCCCACCATGTGACCAATGCGCGTGCCACCGTGATTGCGCTGAAAGTAGCTCGAAACCCGCCGCTTCAGGTTAATCGCCTTACCCACGTAGAGCAATTTATCCTGCGCATCGAAGTAACGATAGACACCGGGCAGCGTGGGCAGTGCGGCGACTTCGCGTAGCAGGGCTTCGGGAAAAGAATAGGCTAAATTCGACATGGTGATATTGTCGGTGCAGTGGGGTTTTGCTGCACTGCGGTAACATTCTGTTTTGCTTTGAATGCTGACCGATGAACGCAACTACCCTGCCCCACACCCTCGCCGCACCCGCACACCCCGAACACCACGAGCGCATTCGTGAAATTCCGTATAACTACACCTCGTTTTCCGACCGCGAGATTGTGATTCGGTTACTGGGTGAATCGTCTTGGAATTTGCTCAACCAGTTGCGCGATGAACGGCGTACCGGACGTTCGGCACGGATGTTGTACGAAGTGCTGGGCGATATGTGGGTGGTGCAGCGCAACCCGTATCTGCAAGACGATTTGCTCAACAACCCCGAACGCCGTGCGTCGTTGGTGGACGCTTTGCACCACCGTTTGGGCGAAGTCCAAAAGCGCCGCGATGCGGTTTCAGACCCCGAACGCGATGCCCTCGTCGCCACGCTGTTAGAAGCCGCCAAGAAAGCCGTAGAAGCGTTTGATGCCACCTTTATGGAAGCCAACAGCCTACGCCGTCAGGTGCAGCGCGTGCTGACTAAATTGACGAAAAAGGATAACGTCAAGTTCGATGGACTCTCCCGCGTGGCGCACGTTACCGATGCCACCGATTGGCGCGTGGAATACCCGTTTGTCGTCCTCACACCCGATTCCGAAGAAGAAATGGCGCGGTTGGTGAAAGGCTGTATCGAACTTGGTTTGACGATTGTTCCACGCGGCGGCGGCACGGGTTACACCGGTGGCGCAGTTCCGCTAACGTGGAAAAGCGTGGTGATTAACACCGAAAAACTCGATGCCATCACGGAAGTGGAGATGAAAGAACTTCCGGGGGTGATGGAAAAAGTCGCCACGATTTGGACAGAAGCCGGTGTCGTTACCCAGCGCGTTGCGGATGCCGCTGAACGTGCGGGCTATGTGTTTGCGGTCGATCCGACTTCGGCGGAAGCGTCCTGCATCGGTGGCAATATCGCCATGAACGCGGGCGGTAAAAAAGCGGTTTTGTGGGGCACGGCGTTGGACAATCTCGTGTCATGGCGCATGGTCACGCCCAATGCGGAATGGCTGGAAGTGACGCGAATGAACCACAACCTCGGCAAAATTCACGATGCGGAAGTTGCCAGTTTTGAACTCAAAACCTTCCAAGCCGATGGCAAAACGCTGATTCGCACCGAGCGCTTGGATATTCCGGGCAAAACCTTCCGCAAAGAAGGCTTGGGCAAAGACGTAACCGATAAATTTTTGAGCGGTTTACCCGGCGTGCAGAAAGAAGGCTGTGACGGTTTAATCACCAGTGCGCGTTGGATCGTTCACAAAATGCCCGCCCACACCCGCACCGTGTGCTTGGAATTTTTTGGGAATGCCAAAGATGCCGTGCCGAGTATTGTGGAAATCAAAGATTTCATGTTCGCCGAGCAAAAGCGCTCTGGCGTGGTGCTGGCGGGCTTGGAGCATTTGGACGACCGTTACCTCAAAGCCGTGGGTTACGCGACCAAATCGAAACGCGGTGGAATGCCCAAAATGGCGCTGTTTGGCGATATTGCGGGTAACGATGCCGATGCCGTCGCGCGGGTGACCAGCGAAGTAGTGCGCATCGCCAACTCACGCGCGGGGGAAGGGTTTATTGCTATCAATCCCGAAGCACGCAAGAAATTTTGGTTAGACCGCAAAAAAACCGCCGCCATTTCGCGCCACACCAACGCCTTCAAAGTGAATGAAGATGTGGTGATTCCGCTGCCGCGCATGGCGGAATACACGGATGGCATTGAGCGCATCAATATCGAACTGAGTCTGCGCAACAAGCTCACGCTGTGCGATGAATTGATTGAATCCTTGCCGCAGGACGAGGAACACCAAGAGCGTGTGGAACAAGCCCTTGCGCTCATCACCCAAGTGCGTGCGCAGTGGCGAGGGTGGCTGGATGATGTGGCAACGCTCTTCCCGCAATTGCAAGACCACAGCCTGCGTGCGAGCTGGAAAACGCAATTACGCGCTCCGTTAGAAACGATTTTCAGCGGCGATACCTACGCGCCATTGCTGGCAAGCTGCATCGCCACACACCAGCGCGTGCTGAAAGGGCGTGTTTGGGTCGCGCTGCACATGCACGCGGGCGATGGCAATGTGCATACCAATATCCCCGTGAATAGCGATGATTACGCCATGCTCCAAGCCGCGCACGGTGCGGTGAAGCGGATTATGGAATTGGCGCGTTCCTTGAACGGTGTGATTTCGGGCGAACACGGTATCGGCATCACCAAACTGGAATTTTTAACCGATGCCGAATTGCAACCCTTCGCCGATTACAAGCAACGCATCGACCCCGAAGGGCGTTTCAATAAAGGGAAATTATTGAAAAACGCCGATTTGACCAACGCCTACACGCCCAGCTTTGGTTTGATGGGGCATGAATCGCTCATCATGCAGCAAAGCGATATTGGCGCGATTGCCGAATCGGTGAAAGACTGCCTGCGCTGTGGCAAATGCAAACCCGTGTGCAGCACCCACGTACCGCGTGCGAATCTGCTGTATAGCCCGCGCAACAAAATTTTGGCGACTTCGCTGCTCGTGGAAGCGTTTTTGTACGAAGAGCAAACGCGCCGAGGCATCAGCATTCAGCATTGGTCAGAATTTGAAGACCTTGCCGACCACTGCACGGTGTGCCACAAGTGCCTTGCGCCTTGCCCCGTGAAAATCGATTTTGGCGATGTCACCATGAATATGCGCAATCTGCTGCGCAAAATGGGTAAGAAAAGTTTCCGTCCGGCTGGTGCAGCAGCGATGTTTATGCTGAATGCGACCCAGCCGCAAACGATTCAACTGGCACGCGCCGCGATGGTACAAGTCGCCATGCCCGCCCAGCGTTTGGCAAGCAGTTTATTGAAACCGTTCACCAAATCGCAAACCGCGCATCCGCCCGCCACAGTCGGAACGGCTTCGATTAAAGAGCAGATTATTCATTTTGTGAATAAAAAGCTCCCGGGCGGATTGCCCAAGCGCACGGCACGCGGTTTGCTGGATATTGAGGATAAAAACTATGTCCCTATCATCCGCAATCACGAAACCACGACGGTCGATTCGGAAGCGGTGTTTTATTTCCCGGGCTGCGGCTCTGAGCGATTATTCAGCCAAGTGGGGCTGGCAACGCAGGCCATGCTCTGGCACGCTGGTGTGCAAACCGTGTTGCCGCCCGGGTATTTGTGCTGCGGCTACCCGCAACGGGGCAGTGGCGATTTTGACAAAGCCGAAAAAATCATCACCGATAACCGTGTGCTATTCCACCGCGTGGCGAATACGCTGAATTATTTGGATATTAAAACGGTCGTCGTGAGCTGCGGAACGTGTTTTGACCAGTTGCAAAGCTACCAGTTTGGCGAAATTTTCCCCGATTCCCGCATCATCGACATCCACGAATTTTTGCTGGAAAAAGGCATTACCTTGGATAACGCGGGTTCGTTCCTGTTCCACGACCCCTGCCATAGCCCGATGAAGCAACAAGCCCCGATTAAAACCGTGAAAGCCCTGCTGGGCGATAACGTGGTGCTGTCGGATCGCTGCTGCGGTGAATCCGGCACGCTGGCTTTGAACCGCCCCGATGTGTCGACCCAAGTGCGTTTCCGCAAAGAGGAAGAAATCCGCAAAGGCGAAGCAACATTGCGTGCGCAAGGTGGACTGAATGCGAAGGAAAACCTCAAAATTCTGACATCCTGCCCCGCGTGTTTGCAAGGTTTGAGCCGCTACGAAGGCGATTTGCAAAACGGTTTGCTCGAAGCCGATTACATCGTCGTGGAAATGGCGCGTCAAATTTTGGGCGAGAACTGGATGCCTGAGTATGTGCAAAAAGCCAATCGCGGAGGAATCGAGAGGGTGTTGGTGTAAAAAGTTAAAATAGCGGGTTCTATTTTTTCTATTTTTTCTATTTCTCCCACTGTTCCTATTACTGGACTTACTTTTTTATGAAAATCGCTCAAGAAATCCGCGCTGGCAATGTCATCATGCACGGTAAAGACCCTATGGTCGTTCTGAAAACCGAATACAGCCGTGGTGGGCGCAATTCCGCTACCGTGCGCATGAAACTCAAGAGTCTGATTGCGAACTTCGGTACTGAAATCGTCTTCAAAGCCGACGACAAAATGGATCAAATCATTCTGGATAAGAAAGAATGCACTTATTCCTACTTCGCTGATCCGCTCTACGTATTCATGGATACCGAGTACAACCAATACGAAGTGGAAGCCGAGAACATGGGCGATACTTTGAACTATTTGGAAGACGGTATGGCGGCTGAAGTGGTGTTCTACGAAGGCAAGGCTATCTCGGTCGAACTGCCTACCAGCGTTGTGCGCGAAATCACTTGGACAGAACCCGCTGTAAAAGGCGATACCTCTGGCAAAGTATTGAAACCCGCCAAGATCGCTACCGGCTTTGAAATCGGTGTGCCCATTTTTGTGGCGCAAGGCGACAAAGTGGAAATCGACACCCGCACTGGCGAATACCGTAAGCGCGTGTAATCACCTCCCCTTTGATTCCACTCCTTCAAAAGGAGGGGTTTAGGGGTGGTTCATTGCCGCGCAGTACGGATATTGCGCGGCAGCTTCTGCATTGAACTGGTGCGGAAAGGGTTGATGTCCAACCCACCTCGGCGGGTGTAACGCGCATACACCGCCAATTTAATCGGCTTACAGCGCGTCCAGATGTCCATAAAAATGCGTTCTACGCATTGCTCGTGAAATTCGTTGTGGTTACGAAAGCTCACTAGGTATTGCAGCAAACCTTCTTGGTCGATTTGATCGCCAGTGTAATGAATTTGTACACTCGCCCAATCGGGTTGTCCGGTAACGAGACAATTGCTTTTCAATAAATTACTCACCAGCACTTCGGATACAGGCGCTTCTTCGCGTGCCGCCCGCAGCAATTCGGGTGCGGGGGTGAAGTGCGTGCAATCAATATCCAGCCTATCCAAATTCACGCCATCCATCTCGTGAATCGGTTCACTGTCAAACTGGTGGGGTTCTAGCAGCGTCAATCCTATCGACGATCGCACCAAGCCTTCGGGTGCATTGCGCCAAATGGCTTCGGTGATGTCGGCACGCAGACGGGTTTTGACGGCATCGCCATTGGCAAAACAGGTGTTGTTAAAGCTGTTCAAGTAGAGTTTGAACGATTTACTCTCAATGATATTGGTTGATTCACTGGGAATGGTGAAATGCGCAATCGCCACCTGCGGCTTATTGCGTGCGTTCAACCAACTCAGTTCAAATGCCGTCCACAAATCCGCGCCCACAAAGGGAATTTTGTGGGACTCTAGTAGCCCGATTTCCGCCCGTTTTTCACTGCGGGGAATGGGAAACAGCAAGCTGGCATCGTAATGATCGACATAAGCCGATGTTTTACCCAACGGAGAATCTAAAGGTGATGTTGTCATAACGGGTGATATTGCAATTCGCCGCTGCGACCGGAGTAGCGTACCCGCGCATCCAGCCGTTCGACTTGCACCACAGCGGAGCGGAATAGGTAAATGTGCGCTTTGAGCCAGTCTAGCTCGGCGTGCAAGTTCTCGGCACCGAGGATAAAGGTGTGCCACACCTTCTTCTCGGCACTCCAACGGTAGCCGCGCATTTTGAGCTTATCTTTGGCATCAAAAGGCGCATTGGTGGCGGATACGTTGTAGGCGGGGTGGTGGAGTTGATCCAACAAATGCCCCAGCCCCGTAATATCCGTCTGCGGCAGGGGTTTCGCCAGCACCGCCAAGAGCGCGTGGCAATCCATCTCTGCGCGATGGGCATCGTAAAACCAGCCCCAATCCAACGCCAGACTTTCCAATGCCGCCGAACGGTAGCCCTGCATCTTCCAAGGAATTTCGACCACCGAACAAGCCCACGCCAGTTCCCGAAAGCGGGGGATGCGTGCTTCGGCAAAGGGGCGATCAAAACCCGCGTTATGGGCAATGACCAGATGCACGCCTTGCAATAACTCGGCAATGCGTTTTTCGTCCAGCCGCTGACCTTGCACCATATTGGGAATGATGCCCGTTAGCTCCTGTACCTCACTGGGGATAGGGATGCCGGGGTCTTCCAGACCATCATAAACCTGTACCACGCCCACCGGCATACCCGTTGCCACATCCACATTGACCCGCAGCAGCGCCATTTCCATCAACCGATCTTTGTGGTGATCGAGTCCAGTGGTTTCTAGATCCAAAATCACCACATGGCAAATGGATTGGGGCGATGAAAACGGCGCGTTGAGCGGATTGGCAAGCGGCCATTCCAAGCACGGTTTGAGTCGGCGCAACACGCGGTAATCAATATCGGCTTCCAGTTGCAGCGCCATCGTCTCCAACGCCTCGCTACGCGACAGGGCGGTAGTCGAAACAGTCGCCGGAGTAGCTGCAACCGCAACCGCAGCCACAGCCGCAACCGCAGGAACGGCCTCTGGTGCGACCACTGGCTCAGCGGCAGCAGCCACCGCCAGCGGGTCGACCACGCGCCGACGCACCGTGCTGGTACGCCGTTTGGGTTGCGTCAACGCCTGTGCAGCAGGGTCTTCTTGCGCAAAAAAATCGAGTTGTGAATGTGACATACCGGATTGACTGAATGAAACCGTATTAGACGGTTCGATTCAGCACTTTGGCAACAGGGTTGGTGCGCAAACGGAACGCATCGGGCATTCCCGAACCCAACAAGGGGCGCAGGTACATACGGAAGGCATCGGTGACACCCGTCCCGCAAGGGGTAATGAATTCATCCTCCATCACACGGGTTTTGCCCGCAACGGCTTCCAATGCTTGCAATTCGTATTCCACCGAGTAAAAGCCCGTGCGCTTGATAGCAACCGATCCATCACGGTCACCCCACATCGCAAACTGAACGGCTTTTTCACCCACTTCACGGGCTTCGCGTTGATCGACATCGGACACGCAACCAATGAACGAGCGTTGCAAGTAACCCAGCGTATCACCACGCACGCGCTTGATGCCGAGCTTGGATTTGATTTCTTCGCACAACAAATCCGCCAACGCGCCGCTACCGGAGAGTTGCACGTTGCCGTGGGCATCGTGTTCCAGATTGGTAGCCAACTGGGCGGCGATGGAAACACCGGATTCGTCATGAATGCCTTCGGATACGGCGACCACGCAACGGCCCAAGCGTTCGTAAGTGGCTTTCACATCGGCGAGGAATTTTTCCAACACAAACGTGCGTTCGGGCAAATAAATCAAATGCGGGCCGTCGTCGAAGAACTTTTTACCCAAAGCCGATGCAGCGGTCAAAAATCCGGCATGGCGACCCATCACCACGGCAATATAAACACCGGGCAAAGCAGCGTTATCCAGATTCGCACCCGCAAAGGCTTGTGCGACAAAACGGGCAGCCGAAGGAAAGCCGGGGGTGTGGTCGTTGCCAACCAGATCGTTATCGATCGTTTTAGGGATGTGGATGCAGCGCAAATCGTAGTTGGCTTTGCGGGCTTCTTCGCTCACAATGCGAACGGTATCGGACGAATCGTTACCACCGATGTAGTAAAACTGACCGATTTCGTGGGCGCGTAGCACCTTGAAAATTTCGTGGCAATACTTGGCATCGGGTTTATCACGGGTCGAACCCAAGGCGCTGGAGGGGGTATTGGCAACCTGCTCCAGATTGTGGCTGGTTTCTTGGGTTAGATGCACAAAATCTTCGTTCAAGATACCGCGCACACCGTGCATTGCGCCGTACACATGTTCTACCTCACGAAAACGACGGGCTTCCAACGTCACGCCGACCATAGATTGGTTGATAACTGCTGTGGGGCCGCCACCTTGTGCGACCAAAATTTTTCGATGGTTCATAGTTTTTGATGATAGGTTAAAAAATACGTAATCATACGGGGGGAATGTGTCTATCGCCCTACTTACAATGAATGAGAGTTTTTCAGGAGATGTCCACTATGTCATACCACACCCCTTTTCATATTCATGTACATGGACAGGTTTCGCTGCGCCCCGATGTGGGCATGGAACAACTTTCTGAGGTACTCAAACCCCTTTGGAAGTATGCGGGAGCGCGCTCGTTGGCGCAAGGCTCGGTGAGCGCGTTTGAAGATGAACCCGGAATCAATTTTCTGCCGCGTGAGCATTTGCTGCAAATGTGCTGGACGGTTTCGGGGGATGATGATTTTCGCCAGTCGCTGGACGATTTGTGCATGAACCTCAATGAAATCGCCCACGAAGGTGCGGTCATTGAAGTCACTTTTTACGATGCCGAGTTTGATGAGGATGATGAAGAAAACCCCGAAGCCGAATCGCGCGATGATTTTGTGATGCTTTTCGTCGGCCCCACACCCGCCGCCATCATGCAGGTACAGCGCAATTTGTTGGTGCAGGATGTGGTGAATTTGATGGAGCGCCACTTCGATGGTTCCGAGTTAGTCGGCGTGATTGCAGCAGTCGATGAACTTTTTGCCCAGCGGCTGGATTCGCTCAATAACTCCCTTGAAATCGGTCGTATGCCGCGCAGCTTTGGCAACGGTTACGGACACGGTAGCAATGGACGTAAACCCCGACATTTGCATTAAAGATCGTCAATTACCAAGTCAATTACCAAGATCGATACGGTACTGCGGCTAAATTAGCGTTGTAGTACCGCGCATCGGTGGTGACTTCCGCGCCCAGCCAATCGGGGAGGGTAAAGGGCTGGTTCTCGGATTCCAATTCGATCTCGGCCACCACCAAACCTTGGTTATCCCCGAAGAATTCATCTACCTCCCACACCAAATGGGGTGTGCAGGGAATGCGGTAGCGGATTTTGTCGATCACAGGGCCATCGCACAAAGCACGCAGTGCCGTGGCATCGGAAAGGGGGATTTCGTATTCAAACTCAGCGCGTGTCGCCCCTTGGGTCAGGCCTTTAATGGTGAGAAAGGCTTTTTCCCCTGCCACCCGCACCCGCACGGTACGGTGCTTATCCCGATTCAAATAGCCTTGCCAAATGCGTGTCCCCGCATCGGCTGCGCTGCGCCATGCAGTGCCGTGAACCAGAAATTTGCGTTCGATTTCGGTTGCCATGTTTTAAATTTTCAAATCGGTTGTCACTGCGTTGTGACGAAGGGTGCGGGCATAGGTGTGCCGTGCGCGCAATCGGGGGTCGGTCACCACCATGCCCACGGTTTCACCCAGCACCATGATGATGCCCAAGACGGGCAACACCATCATCAAACCGGGGACACCCGCAACCGAACCGCCCACAAAAATCATCAGCACAGTGAGTAAAGGGTGCATTTTGAGGCTTTTCCCAATCGTCATGGGCATAAAAACAAAATCGTCTAGCAGGCGTACCACCAGACACAACACCATCGCACTATAGGCCATGCTGGGGTCGTTTGGAAAATCCGTGGCCGTGATCAACACCACCAGCAAGCACCCCAGTATCGGGCCGATGAACGGAATCCACGCCAGAATAGCCGTTATCAACGCCAAGAAAAATGCCCCCGAAACCCCCAAGCTCCACAGCCCCACCGCCAGACACAGGGTATCCAACACCGTTAATTCAATCAGCCCCAGAAAATAAGCGCGTGCGGTTTTATCCACTTGGTCGAGCAAATACAGGGTGCGTTCAAAAAAAGCGTTGGGAACGGCGCGACCCAAGAATTTCTTAAAACGCCAGCCATCCCGCAGCATAAAAAAGGCCAAGAACGGAGCCAGCAGCAAAGAGGGCGCCCACGCCCCCACGCCAAGTGCCAATTCAGGGAGGTATTCTTGGGCGAATCGACCGGAATGTTCGGTAATCCGGCGGGTGACTTCATCGGTGAGTCGGGCTTGTGCCAGTATGCTGATTTGTTTTTCCAACTGGTGCAAGGTGGTGGTTAAAAGATTCAACCCCCCTTCCAAATAGCGCACGGTCGATTCATGCCACGATACCGTTTTCACCGCCAGTTGCGGCAGTGCCAGCATCAAAACCAACAGCATCCACGTAAACGCACTGCCCGCGACGATATTGGCGGAGGTGTCATGCGACATTCCCCCCAACACCAAACGCGATTTCAAAGGCAGGAGTACGTAGTAAATAATCAGTGCGAGGATAAAGGGGACAATCAGCCAGAGAATTTTCTGGAACAGAAAAAGAACCAAGCAAGTGCTGGCAATAATCCCAGCCCACACAATGGGGCCCGACCGATATTCTCGAACTGGCGGGTTCATTGCGACGTACCCGCAACCATGCGGCGCAAACGCTGCCCCATATGGCGTGCCAGCTGCATCGCAATACGTGAGGCAATGTGGACATGGGATTCCATGAGCCGCTCGAAATCGCCACGAAACAGCACACAAATTTCGGCATTTTCAGAAACCCGTGCCTGCGCTGAACGCGGCGATTTATCCAATAACGCCAGTTCCCCAAAGAAGTGACCGGGGCCCAGCACGGCAATCGGTTGGTCGAATTGCCCGGGGTGACAAATCAGCACCTTGCCCGACACAATGATGTACAACGCCTGCCCTTCTTCGCCCGCATCAAAAACCACTTCGCCGGAAAGATAGGTGCGGTCGTGCATGAAGTCTTCCACAATTTTCAACTGACTGGTAGTCAAGCTCGAAAAAATGAAAACACCAGCCAACCAATGGGCTGACTGAGACGATTCAACTCGGCGGGAAAATTTGAACATAAGACCAACGACCGACCAATAAAAGTTGCAACCATAGAGAAAATGGCGATGAATTTCAACTATAGCACAGGGGAATTGCAGGGCGATTCGGGGGCGCATGAACCGATACATTTGCTATTATAAAAATAGCTATACTTACAAGGCTAGTAAGCGATTGAGGGTGGTATTTCATTCTACAATCGTGATCGCAATTGGCCTTCATTAGCCCCTAAAGGAGTCTTCATCATGGCAACCCACTATGTCATACAGCGTGATACCGGAAGCTGGCGTACCCAAGTTTGGATTTCGTTTCTCACGTCGATTGGCGCGGCAGGCTACGGCATTATCTGGATGCCCGGACAAGAATTAGACCGCGCGTTCTTTGCGATTGGTCTGTTCTTCTGTTTGTTTTCTTCGTTTGCAGTGGCAAAAACCCTGCGCGATAACCGCAAGCGGCAGGTGGATACCAGCTCGTGGGTGATGGCGGTATGGATTGCTTTTATTGCGGCCTTTTCGCTCACCGCATGGGGTTTGTGGCGCATGAATATCGAAGGCTGGCAAAAAGCCTATATGGTGGTGAGCTGGCTGTTTTTGGTCAACACCACCTTCATGGTCGCTAAAACGGTGCGCGATGAGCATGAAGCCGACCAATTGGAACGCCAGCAACAAGCCCAACAAGCACCGTCCTCACAATAATCCGTCTTATTGGTTTATTGTGGTTTATTGGTAGCTGCGTGCGTCTTCAATCACCTTGCCGTCATTAGGCAAGCTACCCACTGGGATCAATTCCACTTGGCTGCGGAGTTTGGTGACATCCCGCACCGCTTCGCTGATGCGCTGTGCGAGGCCTTCGGGTGCATTTTCCAAACCGCCGTCTATTTCGACGCGCAGGGTCATTTGGTCGTTCGCCATTTCACCCGTCACCACCAAGCGGGCGCGGCATACTTCGGGGAAGCGTTTCGCAATCGCATCCACCTGTTTGGCATGAACAAACATACCGCGCACCTTGGTGGTTTGGTCAGCGCGACCCATCCAGCCTTTGATGCGTTGATTGGTGCGTCCGGTCGGGCAATTACCCGCCAAGATGGTGGACAAATCGCCTGTACCAAAGCGAATCAGCGGATAGGTGCTGTTCAAAATCGTCACCACCACTTCGCCCACTTCACCATCGGCAACCGGATCACCCGTACCCGGGCGGACGATTTCTAAAATCACGCCTTCATCCACCACAAGGCCTTCGCGTGCCGAGGTTTCGTAGGCAATCAAGCCGACATCGGCCGTCGCATAACATTGGTAAGCCGCCACGCCACGCGCCAAGAACCAATCACGCAGACTGGGTGGGAATGCTTCGCCGCTTACCAGTGCTTTTTGCACGCTGGGCAAAGTGATGCCCATTTCAGCCGCACGTTCCAAAATGATTTTCAAAAAGCTGGGCGTGCCAATATAACCAGCGGGCTGCAAATCACGCATCGCATGAACTTGCTGTTCGGTTTGCCCCGTACCGCCTGCAAACACGGTGCAGCCAATGGCGTGCGAACCCGTTTCCATCATCGAACCAGCGGGCGTGAAGTGGTAACTAAAGCAGTTGTGAACCAACTCCCCCGCGCGAAAACCCGCTGCGTAAATCGAACGTGCCATACGCCAATAATCGCGGGCTGTGCCTTCTGGTTCGTAAATCGGCCCCGGGCTGGCGAACACACGGGGCATCGCTGCGCCAAAGCCTACCGCGTTAAAACCACCGAACACATCCGCCGCCGAACCACTTTGGCGTGCCGATTCTTGCATCGCTTGCAATTCATTCTTACGGGTCACGGGCAACTGTGCCAAGGCCGCACGGGTGGTGATGGTCGTAGGGTCAACGCCCCGCAAAATCTGCGCAAAAGCCGCACTATGCGTTTGTGCATGGGCAACCTGTGCAGGCAACGCCGCCAACAGCGCCGCTTCGCGTTTTGCGGCTGGACGGGTTTCGAGAGAGTCGAAAAAGGGAGA
>ERZ724511.325-NODE-325-length-16583-cov-15.192824_pt1 | contig 16583 bp, 16 predicted proteins | sample MGYA00376044_ERZ724511 | MGnify/ENA primary metagenome ERZ724511 (study PRJEB28724, sample SAMN07190887) | wastewater metagenome | isolation source: effluent of sewage treatment plant in Hong Hong | place: USA: Christiansburg, Virginia | collected 2016-03-01 ...
GTAACTGGCTTGTACGACGCTAGGCCGGCTATCATTGATGTTATTGCTGCGACCATAAATGGATCTGGCATCAGTTTTCTTTCCGTGAATTATACTCATTGGTGGCTATGTACGTGACTATTCCAACCAATGAAGATATCGCGATTGAGCGAACTATTCCACCATCCAGCACATCCGATTCTGAAACTCCGGTAAGCGATTCGTATTTTGATACGGAAACAAACCAAGGAGTTTCTTTATCGAAGTCTGAGAATTCGTTATTCATTTTGATCCACGATCAGGGCAAGGCAAAGCCTAGACCTCATATCATGTATGGGGCCGAACGGTGGACGTGTCAAATTTTTGACTGGCGTTGTTTGGTGTTTTTTACGGTGAATGTTTCTACTCGGCCATTCCGAGTATTCTAAACATTCCAGTGCCACAAACAGGGCATGAACCCTTTAGTGCGGCTCTACCGTTGGCCATTGTTACGCGAACAGGATTTGATATTGTCTTCTTCTTCTTGCACTTGACGCAGTAACCTGTGACTTTTAGTGCAGCTTTATTTGGCTTCTTTTCCATTGTATTTCTCCTGATTAAATTACGCACGACGCTAAAAGTCTTTCATATAGCGTTTGTTTTCTTGGGGCTTCCTGTCTTACTGTTTCAACAGGCTCTTGCTTTTCTCTCTTTGACCATTTAAGCAATGCCTTGATTACTTCGGCTGTGTTGTATGTATTTACGAAATACTTCTTGTGATCGTGAAGGCTGTTGCTAGACATTAAATGGCTTCCGTAGAGCCAGAATGTGGTGCCTCTTACCTTGATTTCTACTGGCGAAACATACACGTCGTCGCGTGATCCGTAATTGTACGCTCTTTTCTTTGGTATTAGAGGCTCAACTTTGACTTTACCGCTCATCGTGAGAATATGCGCCGCTTCGGAAAGAACCTCAGCCGGGCTCTTTAGCGACTGCCTTTCTTCTCTGCGTGTGACTTCCTGTTTTATCTCAGGTAAATCAGATTCAGGCTTAAACTTCGGAGTAGACTTCGGAGTAGACTTCGGAGTAGACTTCTTCGGAGTTTTTAACGCTGAGAACTTCGCGCTGGACGACTTGTTTTTACTTCCTTTTGGCCTTCCCATTTCTTTACTCCTAATATCTTTTCTTTCGTTGAGTCGTGAAGGTACATTGAGCGCAGTGTTGCTGGTTTGTGACCTATCACTGATGATACACTGTTCAGTGCGAGAAGAAAGCTCTTCTTTTTCTCGGCTTCGGTTTTTGGATTCAGTCCACGAGTGGCGTCTTCCATAAACTTGTTTGCTGCGTATGTCCTGATGTCTTTTGACGTAATTCCAAATTGCGAAAGGTAGTCGTTGACTCTCTGCGGGGTTGTGTTGAATAGTCTATCGTCTTGACCTTTTCTCGATCTGGCGTGGAGTATCTTGCACAAATTCGGTTCGTGTATAGGCTTTGTCTGATCGACGCCTGACTTGGCCATGTATCTCAATTCGACGTATTCCGGCGAGGACTTGTATATATGCTTTCTAAGTAGATTGCTTGCTCCGTAGTGCCCAGTCTTTGCGGACCCCTCGTTTCCGACCCTCTCGTATGTGCATAGAATAACCGCCACAACCAGCGCATCGTCATTCGTTTTCATATCCGTGGATACTGTTTCGATAATATCGGATATGCTTTTCTCTATGGTGTTTGTTCGCTTCTTTTTCTTGTTCTTCCTCTTTTGAATATCCTCTTCGCTGTATATCAGAATCTCTCTTCCGTTGGGTAGGATTTTCTTTTCTTTATACATTCTGTTTCCAATTACTTGAATTCAGCATATCGACGACTTTTTCAACTATTTCCGGTATCAGAACGCCGTCAAAGTCTAGGAATAATACTTTCATAGTTTCTGAATCTCAGGTTCTTTCGTGGTTATGTATCCGGTGCTGGCTCTATATCCACATTTCGTGAAATCGCCAACAGACATCAAGCAGAGGAATATCTCTGATTTTTCATCTACTGTGTCTGGTCTTTTGCACTCAGCAATAATAGCAAACAATCTGATGAATTCTTCCATCTTTTCATCTGCGTAATCCTCCAATTCCTCCCATTTTCCATTATTGGCGTAATCTCTTGCCTTAGTCAAGATGGCCAGCAGCCTATCGGCTGGCGTGCGGGTTTGTTGGCGGGCTGGGTTGGCTCTGGCTGTAGTATTGGTGGTGATGGTCTGTTGGTGGCTCATTGACAATCCGTGTGGTAGATAGGCTTTTGCGGGATGATGGAAAAGCCATGAGAATGTTTCTTCTGGTACAATACATTGTATTGGGTCTAACAACACTAGATTTCCGCGATTGTCTTGCGCGAGATTTCTCGGCACTAGATCAGATCTAAGTGATTTTACTCCTAGGTTTTGGCAGGTTGAAGATATTGCCCTGAACGCTTCAGATACAGAATCTGAAGGTGATATTTTTCTCAGAAGATCTACTAACCCTTTGGGCGTGAATTCTGTAGTGTTTGAGAATATCATATCAATTAGAGGAGTCTCTGTATCGTAGTGAGGCATCTCGTACCAGAATCCGTTTTCATCCTCTCTAAGCCTCGACATATCGGGCAGTGCGTTTCTATGATTTTTGGGCATCGAATTTCTCGCCCGTATCAATATCTCCTTTGCTGCGTCTGCGGCTATTACGCAAGCTCTAACAGTTTTTCCGTTTGTGAATGCTAGCGTTGCGCCGCCTCTTGCAAAGAACTCGTATCCACGGCCAGCATCTATTTTCTTTCTGGAGTTTAGAAATATCTCAGGAGTCTGAATGACGATGTATTCGGATTGGTTTGCGAATATCGACTCTATTCGTGATTTTCTTGAGTCTGGAAAAATCCAAGCGTTTTTGTCCTGACGCCACCTTCCGTCTAGCGCAGACAATTCGTTAGTCATTTCTTTTGTTGGGCCGTAAAGCAGTATCATGTTTACTTTAGCGAAGACATATGCATTTTCGCGTTAGACTGGAGATCTTTTGCTTGATGATACTCATCGGAGTGAGCCTCTCCAGCGTTTTCAAAACTGATCATTGATCTGGATATGCTATCCAGTGCCTTAACCAATCTGTCTTCTTTTGATTTTCTTGTGGTCGCAGTTCTGGCATTAGACATATGGTTGTATGCCTTTTGCAGTTCGTCCCTTGCTGTTTCCAAGTGAATCTTTTTGCTTGGATTTCTTTGTACTGCAGATTTGCCCTCGGCCTCAATTGATTCCATTAGAAGTCTTGCGGCCAAAATTCTTGTTGCTGGAGAATAATGGTTTGACTTATCCTTTTTGGCAACTGGAAGCATTACGTTTGTTAGAGCTTTGATTGCAAGCTCTCTGTCGTAGTCGCCTCTTTTCTTTCTCTTTTCAAAGTAGTCTTTCACGTGATGGAGATTGTTTTGCAGATCTCTATCGTGTGTTGACTCAATGAAGAGTTTGTTGGCTAGGGCTTCGTTTGACGGTTGCTTGCTGCCGTTTGATTTGAGTTTGGGCGTATATATCATGCGCTCATTTACGGTGGTGGATCTCATAAATCCGTGAGTTCTCGCAAGTGCCTCGGCCTTTTCAACTGATTTTGTGCTTGTAGCAAACTTGTTAAAAGCAAAAGTGAAAGTGCATTTTCCAGTCTCTTTGTCTGCGAGACATTGCATGTGCTTATTGTATGGCGTTCCAAAATACGTTAGGCGATATCCGTATCCGCTTGCGGCGTCAACTATAGCTGTTTTTGCCGTGCTATTTCTCAACCCCGGTCCAAATACTTTCTCAAGGCCATGTTTTGCCAGCTTGCGGAGTTCGGCCCTTCCCATAAATTCTCTCATCTCTTTCTCCTTAGAGCATCAAAAGATCCGTGATTGATCTTGAGTTCCGGCGTTTTCTTTTCTGTGGTTTTCTTTTCTGTGGTTTTCTTTTCTGTGGTTTTCTTCGGGTTCGATTTTATCCTGCCACCTGCTTTTGGCAGCAGATCTAGCAACTGCTGGCCAATATAGATGGTCGAGTCTTTGGCTATTTTGTTCAGTCTGGGGTCAGACCTATCAGCAACAGCCTGCGACGATGCCTTTAACGCTTCTATTAAGTGCGATGGATTCCCGTCTTTCGAGAACTCATCCAAGTGTTTCTTTGCTATTATTAGCAGTCTTTCAGACATTTGTAACTCTCAAATCAATGTCTGGTGATGTTAATCATCTTCGTCGTCGCCTTCTTCGTCAAAATCTATTTCCAATCCACCGTCGCCAAGAAGATCGTCGGCGAATTTCTCTAGTTCTCTGGCTTTCTCTTTCTTTCTTGCCGCGCCTTTGGCATCCAATTCCTTGCGCCTCAAGCTCATTCTCTCGTCAAATGTTGCCGAGTTCAATAGCTTGAAGTACAGCTTATTGTGCGTATCAAGACCGCGCTCTGGGGCGAACAAACCAGCTTGTCTTCCTGTGATTTCAACCGGAAACTCTATCTGATTTAGCACAGATTTCTTTCTTACAAACGTTCTAACCTTCCATAAGACAGGTAGAGCGTCGGTTATGAAACTCTCAAGCAGATTCTTGTCTCTGATTATGGATGTTCTCTGTAGAGAGTTTGCTGCCGAGGCCATCTGGTTGTAGTCAGAATCCGAAATCTTCGCTCTTTCGAGCTTCTCGCTACTGCCCTTGTACGAGTAGTCCTTTATCGTTTCGTCAACTTGTGTAAACGAGTCCCATCTTTTTACAGTTTTGAATCTCGGATTTTCGTTTCCTTTCTTTCCGACTTTATCCTCGGCCAACTCGTCAAGAACGTCGAGCAAGGCGTTTCTGATCGCGTATCTCTCGGTCAATTGGTATTTGGCATTCTCAAACTTAACGTCTTTGAATTTCTTCTCGTAATTCTCAATTGACTTATCGCTGGGCAACTCGTCGAGAATTGCTCTCTGTACTTGGGTTTTCTCCTTTATTACCCTTATGACGTTAGCGTCAATGCTTCCTTTCATTACTGAGTAGAAGTAGAAACAAGTTTCGGCATTTTGACCAATTCTATGTATTCTCTTCTCAGCTTGAAGATTGTTGGCTGGAGTCCAGTCCATCTCCAGAAATAGAACAACATTTGCTGCTGTTAGAGTTATGCCAGCCGCGCAAGTCTGAACGGAGCCGAAGAAAAACTTTACCTTTGGATCTTTCTGAAAAGATCTAACGGCCTCGTCAGCGGCTGTGTCCTTTGTATTTCCATCCACCACAACGTAGCTACTCTTGTCGTAGCCTCTCATTCTCAGAATTTCAAGAACAATCTTGATCACTGCTGAGTGGTGAAAGAATACTACAATCTTTCCGTTTGTTTGGCCAGCCGTTGCCTCTTCAATGTGGGCAATCATTGTTTCAAATTGAAGAGCGCGAGCCTTCGACATCGCTATTCTGGCTGTGGATATATCTTGGAATCTGTATTTTACCTTGTCTCCGTATGAGCTTGCTATTTTCGATCCCTTTACGTCGTGCTTTTGCTCCAAACCCTCTGCTAGAGCGGCTTTTTCCTCTGGTGTCAACTCATCAGACGCAAGAGCTTCTGCGATGTCTGAAAGTTTGATCTCGGCCTCGTCTTCAGTAACGTCGCCGCCTTCGAGTATCGCTCTGATTATGTCATCGGTCAATCCAGACTCTTCATAAGCCTTTGTTTGCAGCGCGAAAGCTGCTTCAATCTCTGGTGTTTCTCTTGCGTCTATTATCTCTCTGACTTCAAAAGGAAGATCTAGCACGTCTTTTGCAAGACGGCGTATCATCACTGTGTCGCGCATTTTCGTAGAAAGCTCAGAAAGATTTGTAAGCGGACCTGTTGGCTCCTGACCTTTCTTCTTTCTTCCTCTTTCCGAACCGAAATATTGCGTGAATGAATACTCCGACGGGAAACTCTCTTTCGAGAGAGCGTGAAGAAAATGATACATTGTGATTGGCTTTCCGCCTACAAGCGGAGTTCCTGTCGCAAGTATTTTGTTTCTAATCATGTTTAGCAAGCCAATGAAGCCGGACCCAACGATATCTGGGTCCGACTTTTCGCCAAACATTGCCTTTGATCTAACTGACTCGACATTTGACAATAGGTGGCACTCATCTAGTATTGCCAGATCTATATCTTTCTTCGTGATTTCAGACACGAAATTCTTTACAGCTTGCTTGACATTTCCTTTGATTATTATCTTCTCTCCGTCTGGTCCTGTTGCAACTTCTGGCGGACCCTTTTGCACAAACATATTGTAATTGCATATAAGTACGGAAGCGCCTTCTATGCTTGAGACTTCCTTGAAGTTTATGTTGTCTTTTTCGTCTGTTGTTACAAGAAACAGCTTTCTGAACTTCGGGTTCAGTTTGCCTTCATCTTTCTTGATGACTATGATGTTGCGTTTTGTGGTTGACCACTTGTTTATTTCGCGAACCCAAGTGGTTATCATCTTTGTCGGACAAATTATCAGCGTCTTTGTCGGACGCAAAAGATTCATGTATCCTATGATTTCAATCGTCTTGCCAAGACCCTGCTGATCTGCGAGCAAAACATTGCTTCTTCTGGCCATGGCTATGATTGCTGCAACTTGGTGCGGCAAATATCCCATTCCTTTTGGAACTGGTATTTTCACGTTTGGAACCGGCCAAATTGTAGCTGGTATGAACGGTGATCCCTTTGCGTAAAACTCACGCATACCGGGCGATAGAGATTCTAGCACTCTGTCCTTTGTGGAATACGGATATGTATATCCCTCTGGAGCTAGAATGATTCTGTTTTGCTTCAACTCTTCTTCTGACATTCCTGCGTTTGATCTTTTCGCATCGAATGTTGAGATTGGATTTCTAAGCATGGCAATTTTCGAGCCTCCGATTGAATGGGGCTTGAACCTACCATGACGCGGGGGCTGTTGTCTAGTCTCAAGGAGACTATTTATTCTGCGAAAACTTGAGTCTGGGTTGTTGACAATTGGGACGATCCGTGATCCGCGAGGCGCACCGCTCTTACAAGATGCTGAATCAGCGTAATAACCTACGCAACCTCCGTTCTTTCTGACGGCGGCATATCTGAAACCTGCTGAGTACGCTGTTGGATCGTTTATTCTGTTCAACATTGTAATCCTATCTTCTTGGGTTTTTGAATACTGTTGCTATTCTGTCTAGTGTAGATCTCTTTATCTCTGATTTTTCCTGAGTCTGCGTGCGAGACTCCATATCTCTCAGAAACTCTTCTTTAGCTTTCTTTAGCTCTTCTTTCGTGGAAGATAGCTCTGTTTTCTGAGCTTCTACTTTGGCCTGAAGAGACTTTATTATGATCTTGTTTACTGGATCTACCAAATCCTTCGATTTGGCGGCCATTTTCTTGATCCTTTCAAGAGAGTCGTAAGTTAGCTCCACTCCGTATTCCTCTGGAAGAGGAATGTGACCGCCCCTCATTGATAGTTCTTTTGCCACGGCCAACAGATACTCTTCTGTCTTTGTATCTTTTGGTTTTGGCTTCTCAAACCTGTCAATGAAGTAGTCTTCTACGTGCAGATCTCTTACGAATTTGTCTTTGGTGAAAGCTCCAGCAGAGGATATCATGGCTATCTTCTTGACCAGACCCCAGCAATTTGACGTGTGAGCTATATTTCCGGTTAGTGCTACGGCGTACTTTTCGCCGTGATCTGCGGTATCGTCTATCATGTGGGTGCATTCGTGAATACACGTTGACCACATTTGCTTTAGCTGCTTCAGATCTCTTGTATCAATCATCTTGACCCTGTTGTATAGGTCAAAATAATAAGGGTTAAACAAAAGAAAGCCATCAGATGAGAGTGGCTTTCCTTCGCTGTCGTTTTGCTTGCTTGCGTGCAATCCTAAAACTTCCTCTGAGAATACGAATCCGACTCCGAATGATTTTTGGCAACCGCGAATTGTGAAAACTATCCTGCACATTTCTGCCCATAGCGACAGAATCTCTTTCGGTGCTGCTGTCATTGTGCCGGGCTTGAATTTCTGATGTATCTCAAACCCCTTAATCTGCAAATCCTCTTCGATGTATAATAGTATGTCAGGCGAGTCTACAGCCATTCTGACAGCGTTTACTACTGCATTTCTGTCTGGCTCGCCTTCAAAGCGAATGCTTGATATTGCGTGCTCAAACATTTTCTTTGATACTTCCGCGTCGAATTTGATCTCTTCTGTCTCTGAGGATGCCGCCTCTATTGCGCCGACTATTTTATCAACAGCTTGCTTTGGATCTATTCTTCCTTCGATCAAACTAGACATAACGGCGTCTGCCGCTTTCTCAACTCTTACTGATTTATCATACCTAAGTCCGCCTTCAGATCCTCTGTATACATATTTCTCTTTCTTAGAGAATCCTCTCAAAAACAATCTCGGATCTGACGCTGCCTCGTCTAAGAAATACTGAACCGCATCCCTCAGAGTCTTGTCGGCTATGGAGTCTCTATTGTCAGTCAATATTGTTGTTGTTTTTACAACAAATTCAACGATTATGTCCATTGAGACTTTTGATGTCTTTCCATCTTCTTTGGTTATCGAGAAATAGTTATCCCATAGCCAAAGGCCCTTGACTCTGTAGAATATTCTACTGCCACCAGTGCTTGTTGACTTTCTAATGTATACCTTGGCGGCGTCTCTTCCCTTTGAATCCTTTAGCGTTGCTTTTGCATTTTGGTTGAATGTGAATCCGGCTGATATTACGTTTAGCGTCGGTCGCTCAAATGCTGTTGGCTCAAGTGACTTACTGCCAGCTCTTCCGGTTGAAGAGGATAGTGTAAATCTGATGTTTGGCAGATTGCACTTTGAAACTATTATTCTGAAATGCTCTGGGTTTACTGTGTACTTTTCTGAATTCCAAGTTACAATCTCGACTGTGGTTCCTGATTTATCCGATATCAATGAGGCGACATCGTTTCTTATTGTATAATTTCTTCCGCCGTCAACGGACTCAGCAACTGTGCTAAAAGCATTCCCGGCTACCTTGGTAGTTACTCTCCAAGCCTGCCAAGCCAGAAGTATGACTTTTTTAGCTTCTCCAAAACCACCCATCGAATTGCCGGATTCTCTGTCTCCCTTTCCTGTTCCGCCCATCTTCAGAAATTTCTTCTGAAGAATCTCTCTTGTCATTCCGACTCCATTGTCGGAAAACTTTACCAATTTCAATCCGTCGCCACGACCTTCAACAGATAGGCTTACCTCATATGCGTCTGAGTCATACGCATTCTGAATTACCTCACGCAACCAAATCATTGAGGGCTGGCCGCCGTACTGGCCGAATCTATTGATTCGGTTTTGCGGCGTATCCTCTTCCTCTTCAAAGTAGCCTTTCTCTACGTTTGACGAGTTTCTTCTGATTGAGTTGTTTGGAAGTGCGCTTCTCATTCTTACACCGATTCGCTTTTCTTTGGAAGAACGTATTTCTTGACAACAAAAGCGGCACCGGCGAGGCAGGCGATTGCTGCGGCTCCAGCGATGTATTTACTGTATTGCGTTTTCTTTTGCTCTACTATCTGCGGTTTTTCTGGAAGAACCAAAGACAGAGGCGTGTCTTCAGTTTCTGGAACTGATTTATCTTCAGCGGGAGTTATTGTTGGGTCCGGCTGAGACTGCTTTACATCATCTTCGTTTAGTACGGTTATTGGGGTGTCGGATTTTATCTCGACGTTTGATACTCCAAACCAGTTTTGGCATTCCGCTGTTTTGCCCAAAAGTTTTGTCGAGACATAGCCATATGTCCCCGGAGCAATAAATACTCCAGAGTAATCACTTCCGATAGTTGACCAATTCAAAAGCGTCATTGGCTTGCTTATTGTGGTAACTACCTTGGCTGACTTGCTTCCCTTTTCTCTCACATACACATCTGTTCCGAGAAGTGAATATCTGATTGAGTTTGGTGGAAGCGGAAAGAAACTGGTTTCTTTAGACGATTCGGATGAAACGTTATCGCTGAAACAGGTCCAGTTATTCTCAACGTCGAAGAAAAACGGAACTTTCTTTGCGCCAAGCATTGCTTGGGTTATTTCAATGATCTTCGGATCGATCTTGTACCACTCTGTTCCACCGGCTGATGATTTCAAATCGGCGCATGGGTAAGATACTACCTCTGGATTTCCTAGTTTCGATAGAGCGTCTTCGTATTTCAGAAGATATCCGCCTATCGTGCCGAGTGTCACTCCGCCGTAAACAACTTCTGAAATCGGCACATAAACTGGTGTCTTCGGCTTTTGGAAGCTAATCGCACGAGCTATGACCATCATTTCAACTATCAGACTGTTCTGAATTCCAGAAACTGGATTTGCATAATACTGCGACGATCTGTTTGCAGCTATTATTCTTGCTGGCGTCCAGCCGGGTCTAATAACTTTTGTCTGAACGCTCAAAGGCGCGTATGCGACATTCCAGTCTGAATTTCTGAACTTTCCAGATTTTCCAAACTTAAAAACCTTCAAGGTTCCGCCCGCTGTGTAGAACGGTGGAAAACTCGGAGAGTCTGCTGATATGCCGGCTTTTGACTCAATGCCAAACGGCTCAAGCATTGAGATTAGTAGTCTTTCTTTTATTCTGTCAGCCATTTTATTGCCTATCTATGAAGCGATTTCGGCCTTGGCCATTCGCCTGATTTTACTGTTTGTAGTTTATGCGGCCCAGCGTAGAAGATTCTTTTCCCGGTGCATAATTCGGCCAAGTCGTCGGCTCTTTGCTCGCGTGCTTCTGATTCAAGATTTCCGTCTACTGCATGACCGATTTCGTGTATTAATAGACCAGTTATCGTGTCTTCGTCGAATTCCAGAGCCCTATTCAGCAGATTTATAGTGAGATCGTTTGGATCGTACCAAGCAACTGCCCTGAAATCAGATCTGCATTCTTTTTCTGGATGAACAGAGTGAAATCTTAGCCTAATTTTTGAGACATCAAAATATCTACCGAACGACTTCAGATTTTTATCGAACGATCTCTTAACGTCTGCTCTGTTCATTTACATCACGCATGAGGCCAATAGTCTAAAATAGAGTTTCTTTGTACTTAGCTCTTCTTTTGGGGAAGTTTTTGCCGAAACGTCGGCTACGGTTCCGTATTTCTTTACGTACTCTATGACGTAATTCATCATTGTCTTTGTCATTTTCACAGTCGCGCCAGTTTCGGCTATCTGCTTTGCGACTCTGAAATCAGATTCTATGGCTTTGTTGACTACAGTATTGGTCGCCTTGAATATCTGCGGCGCGTAGTAGTCCTTGTCTTTTGTTGCAAAACTGACAACGGGCTCCGCGCCGACAATGCGAATTGATATGAACATTTCGCAGGTCTTTCGTTCTGCCCTTGGAGTCTGGTGAGATATCTCTTTGAATCCATATATTGGATTTGAAGTCAGTTCTGAATTTTCAGATACGTTGTAGTTCCTGCTGCCGTTTCCAACTATGTTTAGTCCCAGATTGGAGACTCTAAACTTTTCGTAGTTGGGTCTGGATAGCTTCATTGTAACTGGCATGTTTCACCTGATGTATTTGGGATGATATGTTCTGGAACAGTCCTCAGCCCGACCGTACACGGTGGCGTGGCCGGTGTCAACGGATTGTGGGCGAGTGTGCCGGTATTTTTACCGTGGCCTCACATGAATGTTGCTATCTCGATAGTCTTTTCTGCATTGAGTAAGAAGTTACTATTTCCGATGCTATTTCGTAGGCTGACTCGGAATCTAATCCTCTGGCCGATGATAGTCTTTCGGCTATTCCTTCAGAATTTCCACTATCGGCCATTCTTTTGATGATCGGATCTGAGTTTATGATCTCAAATACGTCATCCCCTACTGATTTTTCAAGTATGAGTTTGGCTATCTTTGGGGCGACATCTAGGATTATTTTTGACGCTTTCTTACTGTCTATCACACCAAACTCTTCGGCTTTCTCCACGAGATTTTTGAAAGATGTTGGAGTTAGATTGCACTCGACTGCTTTATTGGCACACTCGACCATATTTCCAGTGAATATACACTCGATCACTGGCTCAAGCCCTTTAACCATGGCGTACTCAAGAAATCTCTGGCGATCACTCGTATCAATCTTTTTGGACGGCGACGACTGGAACATTCTGTCGAATTGCGTTCTGCTTGACGACGGATAGATTATGCAAAAAGCCTCAAATGCCAGATCTTCTGGAACTCCAGAAGACCTCATTATCATAACTGCTCTTGCTTTTGTTAGCGGGCTTATTGGAGAGTCTGATCCGCCAGTGATCTCTTCGGATATCCTTATGGCTATATCTTCGGCTGGCGTCTTTCTTTCGCTTGAATCTATTTCATCGAGATATACGGAGTTGCCTGATTTTACGATTTTGTATGCGTTGGCGTCCCTTTGATCTGCGAATGCAGATGCCGCAGATGCCGTTGGCCTATATCCTAAAGTCTGTTTTCCATACTTTACGACATATCCCATTCCTTGCATTAACTGCATTGCATCGTCTGGTGTTGCTGTGGATGGACGCATTATGATTTCCTGCTGTGAGAAACTGCTGCCGTGGCTATTATTGCTGCTGTTGTTGCCGCAGCGATGACCATATTCTTTTTGGTGAATAGTGTGGATTCTTTCTTGCTACTATTCAAGTCGCCTTTGCTGCTGCTATTGCCTTTAAGTATTTCGTCCGCTGCTGCCATCGGATTCTCTATTGACAATTTCTCGGTCTTTACTGCTTCGTATGAGGCTATCGCGTCTCTATTTGCCTTATTCAAACCGAATACATTTATTGAGAAACTGTCAGATGGGAACTCGTATCCAACCCTGTCTCTCTCTGATTTGCCCAAATCTATAGCCCAATTCTTTAGCTTGATATGCGCTCTTGCCATATCCTTTAGAGTGTCGTGGCTCCAGTTTGACTTCTTGAATTTTGACTCATATCCTGCTGTCGGTCTTGGGAATGTTCCGTTGAACCATGTGTCAACAACACTCATGCAAAGATCGGCTGCTTGATCTGGAGTTAAATCGACCCATTGGTCGGTCTTTTCATCCAACACTCTCAATGGCTGGCCTGACTCTTTGGCTAATTTCGCTCTCTCCAAATACGAGTTTCTAGCAGACTTACTGCCGGAATATGCGTTAAATCTACCCTCAACAGCTTGAGCCAAGCTCTCGGATACATTCTGGCTTCTTGATGGATATCTTACATATGCTCCGACTTGCATTTCGGAAATTGCGTTCCAAATGCAAATGGCAACATTGTTTTTCCATCCTTGAGAACCGGGTGTTGTGCTGAGTCCCTGCTTTAGTGATTGGTATGTGATTCCATAAAGATTCATATCTCCCCAGAATGTAGGCCCTGTAGCTATGCTACTTGGCGAACATCCAGATCTTCCTATTCCCTCGCCAAGCTCTTCAAAAAGGTCTTTGCTGGTTTCTCCTATTATCTTTAGGAGAGATGTTGGATATGGCCACGACCAATCGTGACAATCCTCCCATCCGGTATCTTTCGTTTGCCCCGCTGGCTTTCCAAAATTTGATGTCTTATCTCTTGCGAATTTCCAAGCGGGTTTTGATCTTTCGTCCGCTCTTCTTCCGCAGTAAAACGGTGAGATATTCTCTTTTCCATCTACGCAGAATATCGGCTTGTTTTCTTCGTGCGAAAAACTAGCTATGGCCACCGAATTTTCGGACAGTTGCGGATACGACTTTTCTTTACCGTGTGCGTCAACTGAATGAGTGAATTTTTGAACCCTTATTATTCCTAGCTTAAAGCCTTCGGGCTGGCTTGGCGATCTTACCGCGAATTCAACTCTATTTGCTCCAGACTTGATTAGCTTGTTTGCCCAAGACGGTCCAGTAGCATATTTTGATGGAAGAGAAACTGTTTTCTCGCCGGATCTTGGCGGTCTTGATCTGATGATCTCAAATATCGTGGGCAAGGCGTTTGCCAATGATGTCTGGTTTTCGATCTTTAGACCTTTCTTTAGTACCAGATTTGGTAAAAACGTATACACCTTGGAAGTGTATAGCTTCCAATATTCGTGATTTAGTTTCTCGTCTTTGTGATATGCGTGCGCGTTATATTTATTGCTTTTCTCTACAGCCTTCCAGCCAGCTCCATTTGGAACCGCATCGTATCCCGGCATGATAGCCAACTGAGAAACCCAGCCAAATCTATTTTTCGTGTCACCCTTGCCGTCACTTATTCCGACGGTATTCTCATCTATTGTGGTTCCAACGTCTTTGAATACGTATGAGCCTGTTTTTGTTTGCGGAACTGGCCTGACTGAAAACTCTTTTGCTCCACCCTTCGTTCTTACCTCGCTCCATTTCATTGAGATTCTAAGATCGAACGGAGCTAGAGAAAAACCGGGTGAAAATTCAGATCTCAAGAACGTGTCTCTCGTCTTTTTGAGAACCGACTCTTCGTGTAGTATCGTTGAATTTACAATCTTCAATGCTTTTGAAGGGTCTAACTCTCTTGCGTATCCTCCAGCCTCTTGAATGTATTTCATCATTCCAGATGGTGTTAGATTCCATCTTGAAGACATTAGCGAGTATGGGAATAACACAAAATCAGAATACTTCTTGATGTCGGCTTTCATTTGTGCCGGGGGTAAAACCTCAAGCATAGTCGTGTAGTAAAACGCCGAATTGTCTGGATCGCCAGACTCAAGCATTGCTTGAAAATCAGGATCTTCTATGTAGAAGTTTGATAGAAGTGTTTTTGCGCTTACAACCCAGCCGGATTCTATTGTGGCGTCTGAAACTGCACCAAGAACCATTGATACGTTTTTTATCGGAGATTTAGCAAATGTTGACGCCGTAAACTTGCTTGACGCAACGGTTGCTCCGAGTGCTGTTGTGCTCGACTGAGGTATCGAAAGTATTACGCGCTTGTTTATTCTCGATAGTGCCTTTGAGCGATCAACGTTTTCCTTATTCCTGATGAACTGCATGTACTTTGAATTTGAAAGATCGGTATTGGCGTATCTTGTTCCGTTTGAAAATCTGATATTGTTTGCAGCTACTGACTGAACCCAACCAGATCTTCCGTAGAATCTCGGAGCATATTCGTCATCTGACATTGCCAGTGGCGGCACTACTGGTCCAATTTTTCCGAACCAATTACCAGCTTGATCTATTCTTCCAGATAGAATGATCTTTTTCATTTCGTCATATAGAACCTCTCCCTTTGTCTTATCTCCGTGCGCTTGTGACTTTGGATCGTAGCCGGGATCATACATTGATTCGCCGAGTAACTGCATTACTCTTGCGAAAAATATTGGAACAGCCCAAAAGAATACGCATAGTGCCGGGGTGCTGCAAGCCTCCGGTGGAGAAGATGCGTAAATGTCTTCTGTTGCTATGTTTTCTTGATTCGCGTTTTCAGTTATAGATTTTCCGCCGACTTCATTGCATGGCCAATCGACGCTCAAGTTTGAATTCGGTAGTTTATAGTGCTTTTCTGACGAATCCAAAAACGACGAATTTACGATCCAATACATCGGAGGGCCGGAGTATAGATCTAGTGGAACTGTAGGTCTTTGGAAGACTTTTTCTAATACTTTTTTCTGAACGGACTCGTCTTCTAGTTCTGCTTCGATCTGCATTTCACTGGCATTGATTATGGACTTCTGCTTCTCGGCTTCCTCAATCGCTGTGTATATACCAATTCCAGCGGAAATAACAACGCTAGCCGCCGTTCCCCACGGGGCTATCGGTGCTGCCGCTGCCGAAACTAATTGCAATGTTCCAATTGCTGCTTGCTCTTGATTCATTGCTAATTCCTTATTGCCATTTCTCTCATCTCATACAAATCTTTTCCGCCAGAACTTAGGTACTTATCGCAAACATTCAAAGAACATACGGCGGCGTTGTACGCATCTTCCTTTCCGAAACTAGGATTCTTAGACATGATGATTTGAGTCCAAGCTACAGGCGCTCCAGCATTATTCGCTGCATACAAAGCCTTTTCGTAGTCCTTGTCTGATTTGAGCATTCTTGGGGCTACGTAATCTTCTGCAAACCCTCTGAGCAGAGTGTTTTGTGTATTGTAGTTTAGTGATTCAAAATGTACTGATGCAAGCGGGTAAACGCCAACAGATAGTACGTTACTTTGATTCAAATTACCAGACATATCAGAGGGTGACTGGTCGGGTGCGGGGCCGGGCTGCTCCTGTAGTATCCTGTAACCAAGGAAGGCTATACCGCCGAGCAGGGCCAAGTCTAATAGTTTCATTGGTCGCCTTGTTATTGATTCTAACTTTAAGGTCTACAAGATATGCTTGCGTATGCGTTTAGCGGTGGCGTTAGAGCGATTGGATTATCTGGAACAAACCAAACTTCAACAGAGTCTAGTAAAGTTGTTGACTTTAGTGTGTGCGTCCCCGCTCCTATCATGGGGAATGTTTCTTCTACATACGCTGATCCGGCAGAGAAGTATTTTCTGATTGAAACTATCGTGTCTCCGTCAACCGAGATTCCTATTAACAACTCTCTGGTATTTGGCGTTGGTGTTTGTGGCACCAGCAGTACCGGAGAATCTGTAAATAGCGGCCAAGTCCAAGTGACTACTGGATTGCGAAAATCTGATTGATCTTCTGGATCTGCCGCAGACGAATTTCTGAAGCAGATATTGTATACTGATTTAGCTGTGTTGAAATCTCTTAGCAT
>ERZ724511.328-NODE-328-length-16530-cov-12.499666_pt1 | contig 16530 bp, 19 predicted proteins | sample MGYA00376044_ERZ724511 | MGnify/ENA primary metagenome ERZ724511 (study PRJEB28724, sample SAMN07190887) | wastewater metagenome | isolation source: effluent of sewage treatment plant in Hong Hong | place: USA: Christiansburg, Virginia | collected 2016-03-01 ...
CGCAGGGTAGAGCCGCCATCTGATACAATGAGCAAACTACTGGCAGCGAGGTGGTAGGCGATGGGACAGCACACTAACCTATACAAGACCGCTTGCTGGCAGCGCAGGCGGAAGGCTCAGTTACAGCGAGAGCCGTTATGCAGATACTGCCAGCGGGCTGGGCATCTAACCATCGCGACAGTTGCTGATCACATCGTCCCGCACCGTGGCGACATGGTGGCTTTCTACGGGGACTTGCAGAGTCTATGTGCAAGCTGCCACTCTAGTACCAAGCAGGCGGAGGAGGCGGGAGGGGCTAAGGGCAGCGGTATGGATGGTCGCCCCACTGATCCAGCGCATCACTGGAATAATTCAGCAGGTCATGTAAAATGACAAAGCCGACACAGTGCACTAACACTGGCCGGCTTCTACCAATAACCCGTGAGGTGGGTAATGGATGCCATCAAGTTTACATGCGCCAAGTGCGATTATCAATTCGTAGGAACTGCTGATAACAGGCAGTGCCCGTCCTGCCATCGTCATACCGTCTTGTCAGACTGCCCAACCTGCACCACCCCTGTTAAGTCGCTCAGGTCTAGGCGTCGAGTCTACTGTAGCTATGTATGCATGGCCGCTGGATATAGGCGCATCCATGATGCCAACTGCCTACAGTGCGGCACCCTATTCCGTCCAAAAGGCGATGTGTACAAGGGCGAGTACTATGTGCAGAAGTACTGCTCTAAGGACTGTCACTCAGAGTCTATGCGACTCCCACCTAAGCCACCCATAAACCCATTGGTGGCATTAGAGATACGAGCCATTAGAAGCATTGCAGCCAGTGTTAGGCAGGCTTTCAAGAGGATGGCAAGAAGCATTAGGACATGCGTCGATTGCGGCATACAAGAGCGCAGACTCAATAACGAGTGGCATACTGGATGGAGATGCAATGCATGCTATAAGACGCATTACGCATCGCTGGAATCAACCAAGAGAAATAAGAGGGCAGCAAAGGCTAGGCGCAGAGCAATTGAGCGAGGCGCGCATGCTGATTCTATTGACCCTATCGCAGTCTTTGAGCGCGACAAGTGGAGGTGCCATATCTGTGGCATCAAGACCAAGAAGGCATTGCGTGGAACCTATGAGCCATTGGCACCAGAGCTTGACCACATCACTACACTGGCTGATGGTGGCAAGCATTCATGGGGCAATGTTGCTTGTGCTTGCAGGAAGTGCAACCATACCAAGAGCAGTCGCAGCTTTGGTCAACAAGGTCTTGATTTTGCTGTGGTTATGTAGGGAGGCATCGGGTGAAAAGTCTAAAAGCGCGCTCACCAGGGACCGGCGAGGGGAGACACATTAAATTGCTAAGATTAAAAACTCTGCCCATGTAACGTTATATTATAACACTCACACGGCGCGTTGTACGCGCGTAGGATTTTACCATGACCCGAAAGCAACGCACAGACACCGTGGCAGGCGAGCTGATCAGCATGGAATCGGTAGCAAAGGCGGTCGCCAAAGTAGTCTGCAAATCGGCATTGGCCGGGCCTTTGCAGCCGCCAGAACACGTAACGCTTAGGCCCGGAGACTTGCCGTTCTGGGAATCTATCGTACTGGCGCGCGCCCGTGACAGATGGGACACGTCCGACCTTGAGATCGCTGCGAACCTGGCGCGCTGCAAGGCGGATATTGAGCGGCTACAAGGCGAGATCGACGGCGAGGGGGACGTGATCGAAAATGCAAGGGGCACGCCTATCGTTAACCCCAAGCACCAGCTCCTTGAGACGCTCAGCCGTAGAGCCGTCGCCCTCTCGCGGATGCTGCACGTCCACGCTGAGGCCAAGCAAGGGCAGAGCGCCAAGCAAGGCGCGTCGCTCAGCGCCGAGAAGGCTGCCCGCAAGGCTATTGGTGACGGGAAGGTGGCCGGTAACAGTCTGATCGCGAGGCCTCAGCATTGAAAAACCCGGCTATATTGTCTGGTCCGTCCCCTGTTATCCGGGATTTATCAGGTGTTGAGTACGCCGATATGACGCGGGGCGAGCGGGTAATCACGTTCATCCACGAGTTTTGCGTGGTGCCGGAGGGTGATTTTGTTGGAAATCCTGTCGTTTTGGAGGATTTTCAGAAGAAGTTTATCCTGGCCGTTTACGACAATCCTGCCGGAACCGACACAGCCATCCTCTCGATCGCGCGGAAAAACGCCAAGACGGGGACGATTGCGTTTTTGCTACTTGCCCACATCGTCGGGCCGGAGGCGATACAGAACAGCCGCATCGTGTCAGGGGCCATGAGCCGTGAGCAGGCGGCGGAGGTGTACAACCTCGCGAGCAAGTGCGCGGCGTTGTCTGAGGGGCTGCGCGACATCATAAAGCCTGTACCATCAAGCAAAAAGCTAATTGGCCTGCCGATGAACGTGGAGTACCAAGCCATCAGCGCGGAAGGCAAGACCGCTCACGGTAAGTCCCCAGTGCTCGCGCTGCTGGATGAGGTCGGGCAGGTGCGCGGCCCGCAGTCAGATTTTATCGACGCTATAACCACTGCGCAGGGCGCGTACAGCAACCCCTTGTTGATCTACATCAGTACGCAGGCGGCCGCCGATGGCGACCTGTTCTCTGTCGCTATTGACGACGCCAAGACTAACAAGCCTCCTAAAACAGTCTGTCACGTCTACGCCGCCGCCAAGGATGCCGACCTGCTGGATGAGCAGCAGTGGCACGCCGCGAATCCGGCGCTTGGTAAGTTCCGAAGCCTTGCGGATATGCGAAAGCAAGCCGAGAAAGCGGCGCGAATGCCGTCATTTGAAAATACCTTCCGCAATCTTAATCTTAACCAACGTGTATCCACGTTCGCGCCGTTCGTCTCGCTTGGCGTTTGGGAGGGTAACGGGGCGGCACCAGAAAGCATGGACGGGTTCGAGCTTTACGGCGGCCTCGACCTATCGTCCCGAACAGACTTAACATCTTTCGTGCTAGTCGGAACCAGAGACGGGAAAACGCGAGTTTGGCCATATTTCTGGACCCCGCTTGGCGGCATAAAAGACCGTGCGCATAGGGATAAAAATCCCTACGAGGCGTGGGCGCGTGAAGGATTTCTTAGGACAACGACCGGGAACACTGTCAGGTACGACCAAGTGGTTCAGGACATCAGAGAGATAATCGAGGGGCTTGACGTTAAGCTGATCGCCTTTGACCGATGGCGAATCGACGTGTTCAAGGCAGAGGCCGAGCGCGCTGGCGCTGATTTCCCACTAGTGGAGTTCGGCCAGGGTTTCAAGGACATGGCCCCGGCAATTGACCACATGGAAGAGTTACTGATAAACTACGACATGGCGCACGGTATGCACCCCGTGCTGACCATGTGCGCGGCCAATGCCGTCGTGATCAAGAATCCGGCGGGTGAACGCAAGCTGGATAAGTCAAAGGCAACCGGCAGGATCGACGGGATGGTAGCGATGGCAATGGCACTCGGCGCAATGGGCAAGCAGGTGAAAGAAACCAAAAAGCCTAATGACGTGCTCGGCTTTCTCGACAGCTTGGGGCGCACCTAATGGCGTGGTGGAACGTGTTCCGCAGCGGCGGCGCATTGGCGTACAGCCGTGGCGTACAGTCAACCGTGCCGATGGCCGCGCTCGTTGAGGACACTCGCGACGTTGGCCCAGATGGTGCGTTGCAGCTTTCGCCGGTCTGGGCGTGCGTTGACCGACGGGCCAGCATGGTCGCCTCTTTGCCTTTTTTTGTTTATGAAAATAAAAACGGCGTCCGCACCTTGGCCCGCCAAGACCGGCTATATTTTTTACTGCACGAATCCCCAAATTCCCGGATGACGCCTTACGAATTTTGGCGCGCCCTGATGGTCAATCACGACCTACGCGGGAACGCTTACGCTCGAATTGTGCGTGATGACAAAGGCGAGGCGCTGGCCATGTGGCCGATGCCTTCCGATCAGGTTGAGATGGTCGTCATGGATGACGGCGCACTCGTCTACCACTACAGGGTAGGCCAAGACATCGCCGTATTAGCAGAGGCCAACGTCCTGCACCTGAAAGGCCTTGGCAACGGCACAACGGGTCTCTCCAAGCTGGACTACATGCGCGCCACCACCGACGAGATGGCCAAGGCGCAAAGCAACGCCACAAAGGTCTTCGGCAATTCCGGCAAGCCTACTGGCGTGCTAATGATCGACCACACGCTGACGCAAGAGCAGCGGGATTCGGTTAGGCAAGAGTTTTCATCGCTCAGCACCGGCCCGACTGCAAGGTTGGCCGTGCTTGAAGCCAACATGAAATATCAACAACTCTCGATAAGCCCAGAGGATCAGCAGTTGCTTGAGTCTCGTAAGTTCGGGGTTGAAGAAATATGCAGATGGTTCGACGTACCTCCGGTGCTCGTGCACCACAGTAACGTGACCACGTGGGGCAGCGGGATCGAGCAGATTGTTGATGGTTTTCACAAGCTCACAATCCGCCCGATGCTGATCAGTATTGAGCAGGCTGTTAGAAAGCGTGTGATGACCGCTGGCCAGCGTGCACGCCTTTCCGCTGAGTTTAGCCATGACGCGCTACTTCGCGGCAACATCAAGGACAGGATGGAAGTGTATTCAAAGGCTGTGCAGAATGGCCTGAAAACCCGCAACGAATGCAGGCAGCTTGAGAACGATCCGCCAATTGAATACGGCGACGAACTTACCGCACAAAGCAACCTTGTCCCCTTATCGCGACTCGGGGCGGCACCCGGAGTACCAACACTATGATGATTCATAAAACGCTTTCGTTGACCGACGTATCGCTGAAAATGGAAGGCGACGCGGGTACGTTTACCGGCTACGCCTCCGTTTTTGGCGGCGTCGATTCCTACGGCGACACGATCCTAAAAGGCGCATTTGTTGACACGCTAAAAGAAAACGGCGCGCCCAAAATGTTTTTCAATCACTCGTGGGATTTGCCGATAGGTAAATGGACATCGCTGATCGAAGATGATATTGGGCTGCTTGTATCCGGCGAGCTCACGCCGAATTTGTCATTGTCCGCTGATGTTCGCGCATCAATGAAGCACGGAACGATCGACGGCTTGAGTATCGGCGGATTCCTTTCAAAAAACGATTACCAAGAAACGGAAGCAGGCGGACGCATCATTACAAAATGGACGCGGCTAATGGAGATATCACCGGTCGCGTTCCCTGCTGATGGCTCAGCGCGCATTGATATGGCGAGCGTGAAGGGCGAAGATTTGGCAGACGCCATAAAAGACATTGAGACGGTACGAGATTTTGAGCGTTTCTTGCGGGATGCAGGCGGCCTCAGCAAAGGAGCGGCGGTATCGCTAGTCGCTCGCGCTAAAGCAGTATTTTCAGGCGAGGGTGATCCCGCCAAAGCTGCCGAGGTGAAGGCACTCTCTGAAATAGAGGCGCGAATTGCGCGAATCGTTTCGATGGGTGAGCGTTAAAATCCCGCAAAAAACTCAGCCCTTGGAGGGCAAACATCATGGAACTTGAAAAGATTGCAAAGGGTCTCGACTCTGTTGAACAAGCGCTGAAAACGATGGCCGAGAAAGCCGAAGGCCAGGCGCGTGAAAATGGCAAGGTGTCCGCCGACACCACCGCCGCTATTGATGCCGTTGGCGTAAAGCAGTTGGAACTTGCTGACCGTCTTGCCCAGCTTGAGCAAAAGGGCTTCGCCCCTGCACAGGCGGCCGGTGTTGATTCGCTTGGCGACCAGTTGGTAAAGGCCGATGCCCTGAAGAATTATCAGAGCGGCCAGTCCACCAAGTGCCGCGTTGAGTTGAAGAACACCATCGTCGGCGCAAATGCGACCGTTGCGCCTGATCGCAAGCCTGGCGTGGTGCCAGGCGCTGCCCCTATGTTGACGCTCGAAGCGTTTTTGAACGCCAGCCCTACTAGCTCGAATGCAATCGAGTTCACCAAGGAACTCGCGTTCACCAACAACGCTGTAGAAGTTGCAGAGGGCGGCGCAAAAACTGAGTCGGCCATCACCTTCTCACTTGTATCTATGCCGATCAGCACGGTCGCGCATTGGCTCAAGATCAGCAAGCAGCTTGCTGGTGACAATGCAGCACTTGCAGCCTACGTCAACAATCGCATGATTTACGGCGTAAACCGCAAGGTTGAAACGCAATTGGTATCAGGTACAGGTGTGGCCCCGATCATTTCCGGCATTCTGAACGCTGGTAATTTCACGGCCCACGGCTACGCCAACGCTGATCTTGGTTCAACGTTGAAAAAAGTTGTGCTGATTCGCAAGATGATGGCCGACTGCCATAACGCCGGTTACCCCGCCGACGCAGTGCTGCTGAATCCTGTTGACTGGGCAGCTATCGAGATCGACTTGCTGACTACCGCAGCCGGTCAGACTCTGCTGTCTTACAACGATGCTGGCCAGCCGCGTCTCTGGGGCTTGCCTGTTATCCAGTCTGTAGGCATGACGCTGGACAACGTGGCAGTCGGTGCGTTCCGCATGGCCTACACGGTGCACAACCGTGAGGGCGTTGTTGTTGAGTTGTCTGATTCCGATTCTGACAACTTCACCAAGAACCTGGTTACTATCCGTGCTGAACGCCGTCTCGCGCTCGCAACGGAAGTACCAGCCGCTGTACGCGCTGGCGACTTGACACCAGCCTAAGCAACACCGAGCGGCCTTCGGGCCGCTCACCTATTTAATAAGCAGGAGGCAACATGAGAATCAAGTTCACAGCAAGCGGATTCTGCTCTTCTGTCGGCAATTTTGCGCCGGGCGACATCGCTATCGTCTCTGACGATATTGGCCAGCATCTAATACGCGACGCGCAGTGCGCAGTGTCCGCTGAGGTTGTTGTTGTTGCTGAGCCGGTAGCTGTGCCAGTAGCGGATCCAAAACCAGCGCGGGCGCGCAAATGATTTACCGTCTCTCCGATCCGGTTACCGAGCCTGTCTCCTTGGCTGAGGCCAAGGCCCATTTGCGCGTTGACGTGCCCGACGATGACGCGCTGATCACAGCGATAATCAGCGCGGCGCGTGACTCGGCGGAGATGTACTGCAATCGCCCGTGGGCGGCAGCCTCGTTTGTGGAGACGTTCGATTCTTTGGTTGGTACGGAAATCCAGTTGACTGCTACGGGGGTCACGGCTGTTTCAAAAGTCGAATACCTTGATGCCGCTGGCGCGGCACAGTCTGTTACCACAGGTATCACGCTGGACGCGCTGAGCGGATTAGTAACGCTGGCAAGCGCCGTTAGTGGGACTAGGGTAAAAGTGTATTACTCCGCTGGTTCTGCCACGGTTCCAGCATCCATAAAGCAGGCGTTGCTGCTCAAGATTGGTGACATGTACGAAAACCGCGCCGCGCAACAGTGGCAGGCGCTGTACGTCAATCAAGCAACCTCCTCGCTCATGTACCCTTACCGCGTGCGGCTAGGCGTATGAAGTGGGTGCCGGGCGAGTTAGATCAGCGGATTAAGATCAGCCGCGAAGCCCTCACGACTGACGCAGGCGGAGGGCAGACAGTGGCGCTCTCCGTACTGACGACCGTCTGGGCCAAGGTTATCGCAAAATCAACCCGCGAGCGCGAGACAGCCGACCGACTTGATGCGTCTGGCTTGTATACCTTCATCATCCGCTATCGTGCGGACATTCGAGAAAACGACCGAATCACATGGGGCGGCAATGACTATAACGTGCGCGGCATTCCAAGAGAGGGCGGGCGAAAGCTCTACCTTGAGATAGATGCCGAGCGCGGGGTTGCGCTGTAATGGCACGTAATCGGGCAGCATCGGTTAAGCACGGCAAGCGTGGCGGCATAACTGTCTCGCTAACCGGACTGGATGAGCTAATCGAATTGCTCGGGGATGTTGCGCCACGTGAGGCAATCAATATTATGACCGCCACGATTGGTGGCGTAGCGCGAGGAATGCGAGACGAGATCAGCGAAGGCGCACCAAGCGACACGGGCACACTAAAGAAATCGGTATGGGCAGAAAAGAAGAAAGGTGACCGGAATACCGTGGTCTGGCACGTTAATATCGGCGGCGGCGGGCGAAAGTATGATGCGTGGTACTGGCGCTTCATTGAATACGGAACCGGCGCAAGTGCAAAAGGCGCACACGCCAGCCCTGAACGGCCTTTCGTTCGGCCTGTTGTCATGAAATACAATGCAGACATGGACAATATCATCCGCGAGAAGTTCGGGGTTGCCTTCACAAAGGCAGTTCAGAAGAAGATGAAAAAGGCGGCGATGGCATGAGCTATGAGTGGGCGATACAGACAGCCGTATATTCCAGGCTAAAGGGAGACAGCGCCTTGATGGCGATGGTCAAGGGCGTATTCGATAGCGTCCCTCAAGTGATTGACGCAGGCGTTGCAGCTGATTATCCGTACATCACGTTGGGGGAGGATATTCATCTTGAGTGGGATACTGACACAGAGCAAGGCAGTGATTGCACCATCACGATTCACGTATGGAGCCGGTACCGTGGCCGCAAGGAAGTAAAGGAGATTCAGGGCCGTATCTTTGATATGCTACATCGTGCATCTTTCACAGTTACGGGTTACAATTTAGTGGATTGTTTCTGGATCCAATCCGACTCATTCATGGACGCAGATGGCCTCACTCGGCACGGTGTCCAGACTTTCAGAATCATCATCGAGGACTGACATCATGGCAGCAAGCTACGGGCGGAAAGTTACACTTCAGTGGGGCAGCACCACGATTCCGGGTGTACGCGAGAAGGGTTTAACCATCAATGGGGAAGCCGTCAACGTGACGTCGGACGATGACAACGGTATTCAAGCATTACTGTCGGAAGATGCTGAGCAGTCTCACGAGATCAGCTTATCTGGCGTGTCCAAGAGTTTCGCATTGCGTGAAGCCAAGGCCGCTGGCTTGATTCAGAAAATGGTCACGCTGACCTATCCAGACGGCTACGTCATCACCGGCACATTCAACCTCGGCAGCTATACCGAAGGCATCCCGTACAATGAGGCTGTGACGTTCGACGCTACACTGTCAAGCACCGGCCCTGTTACGCATACATCGCCAAGCATCTAAGGGGTTGTCATGGGACTGCCGTTCAAGTCGGTAACGCTACAGCACAACGGGAAGGATTATGTCGTTCAGCCCTCAGATGTTTGGGGGCTGATCGGCACAATCGAGACTGTCATCGGTCACACTAAGTTAGCAGTGGCCATTAATGACCGTGATATTCCGTTTACCAAAGTGGCGGGCGCGTATGCCGCTGCACTGAATTACGCAGGCGCGAAAGTTCAGCCGCATGAAGTGAGCATCGGCAGTGATGCCGGCGTGATTTTTCATCATGCACTGGCCTTGTTCGAGATATTAAACATGGCGTTCCAGCCTGCCGGAATTAGTGCACAGCCTAACGAGTCGGGGGAGTTGAAGCCGGTTGCACCGGCGAAGAAGAAACCCTCTGCAAAACAGCGTTCCAAGTCTGGACGGGATGGGGGCTAAGTCCGCGAGAGTTCTGGGCATCGCACCCCACAGAATTCTGGTGGATTGCGGAAGAAAGAAAACGGATTGCAGACAACACGCCCGGCCAGTATGGCTCGATGAGCAAGGCTGAAGTTGAGCAGATTTACAAAGACGAATACGGCGAGGACTGATCATGGCTGGAGCAGCACCTAATGTAGCAGCCGTGATTGGTGGAGATGTCTCTCCACTTGTATCAGCACTCGACCAAGGCAAGCAGGCGCTCGGCAAGTTCGGGAAGGATGTCGATGATAATGCGGCAACCCTTGCGAAGTGGGGCGCGGCAGCGGCGGGAGCAGCAGCACTAGCAGTGTCGGCACTCGTCAAAGCCCAGATCAATGTAGCGGACAGCACCAGTAAAGCGAGTAAGGCCGCTGGTATTTCCACTGAAAACTTCTCGAAATTATCTTACGCCATGAGCCTCGGGGTTGAGGGCGGCGGCGACTTATCCAAGACGCTGCTGTTTCTTAATAAGGCTATCGCATCCGGCGCTGACGAGTTCAAAGACTTAGGCGTTGAGACTAAAAACGCAGATGGCTCATTCAGGTCTGCCGATGCCGTACTAATGGACATCGCCGACTCAATGGCGATGATGGGCGATGGCGCACAGAAAGCAGAGATCGCTACTAAACTGCTCGGGAAAACAGGCGCTGACTTGGTGCCGATGCTTTCCGAGGGCTCGAAAGGATTGCGCGCACTTGGCGATGAGGCGCAACGCGCCGGTCAGGTTATTGATGCGGAAACAGGAAAGGCAGCAGAGCAGTTTAATGACCAACTCACACGGCTAAAAGCACAGACAACAGGCCTTGGTAATGAGCTAATGAAGGGTTTGCTCCCTGCATTAACCTCAACAACGGATGCCTTGCTTGATGATAACAGCGCACTCAATTCAACTATCAAAACAGTGGCGGCAGCGGCTGGCGTTTATGCTGTTGTCACCATCGCACTAAATGCAAAAACAATCGCACTACGCGCAGCCGCAGCGGCTCAGGCGTTGTTTAATGTTGCGGCCAAGGCGAACCCCTACGCGCTCGCAGCAGCAGGCTTGACGGCGCTCGTTGGCGTGGTCATGGCCTATAACAAAGAAACGCCAGAGGCAGCAAAGAGGACGGATACCGTATCAACTTCTATGTCTCGATTCGAGGCGATAACCGTCAAGGCAACTGAAGCGATACGCGAGCAGAATATCGCGGCGGCTGGTATGACGCTGCCGAAAATTAAAGAAAAAATTGCAGACGTAAACAAAGAACTTGGAATGCTCAACACGTTGCAGCGGCGAGCAACAACAGACTTTGAGCGCGGTGCCGTATCTGCCGGATTGGTCAAGTCGTACGATGAGCAGATCGCCCTGAAGAAAAAGCAGGTAGATGACTTGTCTGCATTGCTTGGCACAAAACAGGCAGCGCAAGACAAGAAAGACGACATCAAAGACCCGAAGGCGGCTAAGGTTGAGAAAGCACAAGAGCTAGATTATCAGTACAGCGATGAAGCCATTATGTCATTCGTTGCGCTTGAAGGTGAGGCACAAGCCAAGTCAATCGAGGCTCAGCGGATTGCATCAATCGAAAAGCTGAACATCATCGGGGAGCAGTACGCCAGTGAAGAAGAAAAGCTAACGCTTAAACTTGAGACGGAAAACGCAGAGGTTGCGAACGCCCTCGCATTAAACGCCATCACCAAAGAACAGGCCGACCAGCTTGAACTTGAGAACCTGATGGGCTTTGAGTCTGCTAAATCAGAGATCGAAAAGCGCGAGGCAGACAAGCGTACAAAGCAGGCAGATATGGAAGCGGCGGCGAAAAAAGCTATTCTGTCAAAAGCATTTAATGGCCTGACTTCGCTGATGAATAGCGGTAGTCGTAAGATGTTCGAGATCGGCAAGGCCGCTGCAATCAGTAGCTCGATTGTCTCGACACATAAAGGTATCGCTGAGGCTTGGGGGCACGGGCCAGTGCTCGGCCCTATCGGCGCGGCGATGGTTGGCCTCGCTGGATTCGCTAACGTGCAAAGCATTCGCGCCCAATCCTTCGGCGGTGGCGGTTCAGCAGGCGGTGGCGGTGCCATGTCTAATACGCAAGCAATCAACGCAGCATCAACGGGCACAGGTGGCGGATCGGCAGCGTCTGGCCCATCTCAGCGAAGCAATGTCACGCTGGTTGGTGATTATTTCGGTCGTGAGGCCGTGATCGGCCTGCTTCACGAGGCATTCAAGGACGGCTTCACGCTGTCGGGAGCATAACCAGATGCCTGTTGTTATTTCCCCAAGCCTGATCCTAGGCGGAACGCCCGGCCCACTGCCTCCGTTCCCGTTGACCCATGCGATGATCGGCTACAAGACCATCTGCACAGCCGACAACGTGACCGCATCCAGCCAGGCAGCGGGCTGCCCGGCGAGCGATGCTGTGAACATATTCACAAATGAATACTGGCGACCCAATGTTATGCCCGCATCGTGGACGATTGACGCAGGCACCGGCGTTGATACTGATTACATCGGTATCGCGGCGCACACGCTCGGCACATCTGGCGCATCGCTTGATATTGAGTACAGCACCGACGGGTTAACGTGGACGGGCATGTACTCGTTCGCGCCTGCTGATAACGCACCTATCATGGTGATTTACGCGACGACAACAGCGCGTTACTGGCGAATGACGGTCGCCGGGCCAGTGTCCCCACGCATCGGCGTTATTTACATCGGCGAGATGCTGCAAATGCAGCGGCCAATCTATGGTGGTCATGCGCCGATAACGCTAAACCGTGACACGACAATTTTTAATCAGATGAGTGAGTCGGGGCAATTTATGGCGCGCTCGATCACACGCCAAGGTGCAAGCACTTCCTACGCTTGGAAGAACCTTACGGCGCTTTGGTATCGCCAATATTTTGACCCGTTCGTCAAGGCAGCCCGAACGGTGCCTTTTTTTATTGCATGGCGACCCGCCACGTTCCCAACAGAGATTGGGTTTGTCTGGACGAGTAAAGATATTCGGCCAAGCAACATGGGCATCCGTGACCTGATGGAAGTCTCACTTGATGTTACCGGGGTGACAGATGAGTAATGTCACGCTTGAGCCATTCGAGTGGGTGGAGCTACATCAGGACTTTTGCCAAAATGTTTATGGTAACGGCATTACCTGCACCGCCTCGCTCGCGACCGGCGGCACCGAGTGCCACAACACGCGCTCGACTTGCCAAGACCCTGCGAATTACAGGACTTTGGATATTTATGGCAAACTCGCGCCACTGGTTTTGAATTTCTGCAAGAGCCAATCCTTCCTCCCCGATGGCGCGTATTACATTCCGTCGCTGTCGTCCGTCACGCTATCAGCGGGCAGCATCAATCCGATCGGCGCTGGCGCGTCGTCCTCCGCATTGGGCACGCGCGGCGGCATCAGTGTGCAGTTGCAAGACCATCCACATACAGACAAGTGGGTAGACCCGTACATCGCAAACCGCATGAGCCGTGATGCCAATTACATCGCGACGGAGCGCGGTACTTTCTGGACGAAGTGGAAAGCGCGCAACCCTTACTACATCGGCCGCACGGTCAAGCATCACACAGGCTTCATCAAAAACGGGGCGGTTGTTGACGTTGTGACCCGAACGTATTTTGTCACCACAATCAACGGCCCCGACGCATCTGGCCGCGTCACGATTCAGGGTAAGGACTTGCTGACAAAGCTCAGCGATGAGAAGGCAAAGGCTCCATTTGTTAGCAAAGGCACCTTGCTCGCCCCAATCACGGCAAGCGACACCTCATTCACACTTAATCCCGTTGGCATCGGTAACGATGAGTATCCAGCATCCGGCCTGTTGCGTATCGGCGCTGAGTTGTGCACGTTCACGCGCATCGGCGACGCGGTAACGATCGTGCGCGGAAGGCACAACACCGAAGCCAAAGACGCGAAGGCGGGCGACGTTGTTCAGCTTTGCCTGGTGTATGACTCAAAGTCGCCAGCGTACATTCTCGAAGATTTGGAAAAGAATTTCGCGGGAATTGACCCGGACCTGATCGACCTCGCGCAGTGGGCGCAAGAGCAAACCGACTACATGCCTAGGCTGTACAGCGGCATCATCGCTGAACCGACTGGGGTTAATTCGCTCGTTTCCGAGATGGCCGAGCAGATGTATTTTTATCAGATTTGGGATGAGCGCAATTCGCTGCTCAAGATGCGCGCCATCCGTCCGGCGCAAGGCGACACAATTTATCAGCTTGATGAGTTTTCCAATCTTGAGCAGGACTCTGTTGATGTCTCCGACCTTAACGATCAACTCATCACGCAGGTATGGGTGTATTACGCCATTATCAACCCCATCGCCGGACTGACAGATGAAACGAATTACGCGGCGCGTGAAATTATTTTCACAGACGAAGGTTCGGCTGTGAAGAATGGCGTCGAGAAGATCAAAAAGATTTTCTGCCGTTGGATTGGCCCAACGAATGGCGCGGCAGCCGTTGACCTTGGGAAGAAGATCATCGCTCGATATGGCCGCGCGCCTCGAAAAATAACCTTCGCGCTGTCGAATAAAGACTCCGATGTCTGGCTTGGCGACTTTGCCACAATCAATCATCGGTCGTCGGTTGACGCAACTGGCGCACCATTGCCGCTGAACGTTCAGGTCATGTCGGCACAGCAGAACCGGCCCGGCACCCGATTCGTTTACACGGCGCAGGAGTTTGTTTTTGAAGCGCCGGTCGACGTAACCGACAAGCTGATTATTATTTCTGCCGACACGCTCAATGTTAATCTACGCGACGCCTACGACGATCAGTTCGCATCGCCGCCTGTTCCTGGCGACACGGTGCGCTTTGAGATTCGCCCCGGCGTTGTCATTGGCGCTCGCGGCTATGAGTTCTCCGAGACGTTTAGCGGAAGCCTGAAGGGGTACTACTACGCGACGGCTCCGACAACTATCACGCGTGACTTTGCGCCGCTGATGCGCCGTGAGGCGACGGCGGTAACCAACTTCTCGGTTGGCTCCACGTACACCTCTGGCGGCGTGCCGTACGAGCTGCTGTCGGATATGCGTGAAGTGCCTCCATCTATCGCGTTTGACACTGGCCTATGGCCTGCCGGTGTAAACCTGATGCTCACCATCGGCGCTGGCGCAACGGTTATAGGCGAGAGCGGGTTCAGCAGCGTGCACGGTGGTGACGCTGGCCCTTTTGCAAAACCCTTGGGCGTGGCGAGCGATGGCGGTAATGGGATGCGGATCCGGCACCCGATTGCAATCACTAACAATGGCCGCATTGCTGGCGGTGGTGGCGGCGGCTCGCCGTCTATTTTTGCAGAGTACCACGGCTCGGGGCTGCGGACGTTTAGCGTTCAGCCGAGCGGAACCGGCGCAGGCTCAATGGTGCAACCTGCCTTGCCGGTTGCTGACCTTGGCCCATTGTTCGGCGCGCTCGCGGCGTCTTACTCGATTGCCACGACTCCATCTGGGGGCAGCGTAACGGCTGGCGGCTACGGCACAGTGCAGTCATTCACCTACGCGTATACAACGATGGCGTACGGTGGCGGCGCAGGGGCAGCAGGCGGCAACAGCGGGCCGTCGGGTCAGACATTCTCTTATGACCCGTTTGGCGCGTATGTTTTCAGCGAATTGCACGGAGGCAGGGCAGGCTACGCAATTTCCGAAGGCGCGAGCCTGATAACGTGGGTTAACAAAGGCGACGTTCGCGGGGATGAAGTGTTATGATTGGACATGATTCTAAGGCGGTGGCGAGATGACGTATTCGGTTTGGCAGTCATTTATCACGGACGGCGGCGAGCAGGTTGTAGCGGCCGCGACGGTTTCTGTTTTTTTAGAAAACTCAGGGGCCCCGGCGACACTGTACGATGGCCCTGCTGGTTCGCCGGTTGGTAGCTCGGTCGTGTCCGGTCTTGACGGTTTGGCTCGTTTTTTTGTTGCAGGTGGCGTGTATAAAATCGTCGCGAGCAAGGGCGCGTTTAGCAAAGAGTTCCGGCACGTGCAGATTGGTACGGCTCAGGGCTTTGATGTTGGCACCGCATCCGGCGAAGTGCCGACGGTGGCCATTGGTGATGCTCGATGGGACAACCTCAAGCAGGTAATAACCGAATCCGGTACGTCGCGTACATTGGCGTTGATTGACGCTGGCAAGTACATCAACTGTACGGCAGGGACGGCGGTCACTATTACCATCCCGCTCAACGCAACGGCGGCATTCCCAATCAGTACGGAGATCGACGTATGGCAAGATGGCGCTGGTGTAGTCTCGTTCGTTGGTGCGGTCGGCGTTACGATTCATTCCGTAGGCTTATCGCTCGCGGCTCAGTATCGTGCGGCTACCTTGAAGAAGGTCGGCACAGATACCTGGCACATCATCGGGGCGCTTGTATGATTGGCGTTGTGGCGGGGCAGATTGTAACGCCTACCGGCTGCGCCATCACGCTGACGAATGCGGGGCTAGATGCGCTTCTTGGTTTAGCGCCAATGACCGTTGTCGGGCAGACGGTTAGTGTTACCGGAGACGGCACAAGTGATTATGGCATGTGGTCAGGCGCGCCCGGCAAGTCTGTAAGCTGGACGGGGTTGCGTGCGGTTGAGTTTAATACGGACGCCCAACCGGCGCACGGCGTTGTCGGGCATCAAATTTTCCGTGGCAGTAACTTTGAATCTTTCGGCGCGGGGTTCAGCGCGGGCACAAGCAAGTGGGATATCATCCACGGCAATAGCTCGGGCGGTCTAATCGGCAGTGTAAAAATTGCAGGCGCACTAACCGACACTATCACCCTGCTGATTGACGGCACAACCGGCGATGCGTCTGTGATGATAAATGGTGTGGTTGTCGTCGATAAGACAACAACTGCTACTTCAGGAGTGCTAACCGGCCTTGGCGGGATGTTCGCGGGGGATACTGCAGTCATCACGATGCTGGCCATAGGCTTAGGCCTAGGCGACACAGCACAAGCAACAGCACGCACCAACGGCACGACCTATACTCAAGCCTATCCAGCCGGTGTAAAAGACTGGTGCGGTAACGCAATTTAACAACGAGGATTTATCATGAGCAACGCGAAAGCAATAACGATCCCGAACGCTGGCACAACATCG
>ERZ724511.329-NODE-329-length-16515-cov-7.100486_pt1 | contig 16515 bp, 11 predicted proteins | sample MGYA00376044_ERZ724511 | MGnify/ENA primary metagenome ERZ724511 (study PRJEB28724, sample SAMN07190887) | wastewater metagenome | isolation source: effluent of sewage treatment plant in Hong Hong | place: USA: Christiansburg, Virginia | collected 2016-03-01 ...
TGTTTTTTCTCAAATAATGGATTTGGAGTTAAATGGATATTTCCTACAGTTATTTTAGTCTTAAAGATATTCGGCAAAAATTTAACTTGGCAATAATAGAGAAGTTGGGGATGTTTTCAAATGCACCTGATTCTAAAATTACCGAGCATTTCAAAGAAACATTAAAAGATAACATTCCATTAGCCCTTGCTATCAATACCGAAAAAGCGAAATCTGAACTCATTATTTCGCCGGTTCTGATAGAAGTTAAGAAATTATTTCTCAATAAAATTAGCTTTTTTTCTGGGGTTGAATTTAATGTTGATAAAGAAAAAGGGTTAAATGGTTTTTGTGATTTTATGATTAGCTTATCTTCTGAGCAATTGTTTATTGAGTCACCTGTTATTGCTTTAGTGGAAGCAAAAAATGATAGCATCATGTCGGGTTTGGGGCAGTGCGTAGCGGAAATGGTAGCTGCACAGATTTTTAATCAACAGGAAAATAATGAAATAAATATCATCTATGGTGTTATCACGACAGGCATCTTTTGGAAATTTATAAAATTAACCGATAATAAAATTTATATTGACTTAAAAGACTATAGCATACTGGATAACCCGCAGAAAATTATCGGTATGTTTTCATCTATGATGAAACAAGAAATGTAGTTTACAATAATGTAAAACCCACTACGCAAATCAAGCAAGGAGCGCGGTTTTAGTAAGAAACAGCCTCGGTGCTTGCCCACAGCGAAGGCTTGCCAAGTCATGCACGGGCTGCGGAGATGCGTTTATTATGAAAATCACACCGTTTCGATATTCCACTATCAGCCTCACCGTTGCGATGGCAACCTTATGGGGTAGTAGTGGCAGTTTTGCGCAGGAGGTTGCCGTTACGACTGCGGTTACGACCGTTGCACCAACCACCACGGCGGCCCCCGTAGCGCTACCTACATTGCTGTCGTCACGTTTTACGGCGACGCGCACGGTAGAGGGTGATTTAACCGTGAATGTGATTCCGGCTACGACCGATGTAGGAACGCAGAAAGCGATTTTTGTCATCGCGCTATTGGGTAACGATGTGTATGTTCAAACCCGCACGGGTTGGGTGCGTTGGAAGGATGATTGGAAAAAAATCCCTTCCATTGACGGAGATGCCACAACGGGTGCGGTTCCCCGCAATCTGACCGCTTTTGATGCAACCTTGTGTACGGCGTGTACGGGGGTGTTATCGGATATTCGCTTGTACATTGGCTACGGAACTAATGTGGTGGATATGTTGAATCAATACACTTATAACGAGGTATTGCGTCTACCTCCAACCGTATTCAAGCCCGATGCCACTGATTTGCAAGAACCCGATAGCGCCTATTATTCGGGCGCGAATATCCTCAATGTACGCCTGAAAGCGATTGCTGGGGATGCCGTCACCATTGCCACCATCAACACGGATTTAAATTCCAAGGATACGTTTGAGCCGGAAATGAAAATACATTTCAGTGCCGATGATTATCCCAATGATGGAAAAGTCGATAACGCCAAATTGCGGATGCGGGGCGAATCTACCCGATTGGCGGCGCAAAAAAGCTACCGTGTCAAACTCAATAGCGGTATGCCCTTGTGGCGCGGTGAGCAAACGCTGCAATTCAACAAACATCCCTACGATTTGACGCGGATGCGCAATAAATTGGCGATGGATTTATTCCGTGATATTCCGCATATCAATTCCCTGCGCACGCAATTTGCCCATATTGTTTTTGACGATGATGCCAATGCCGCTACGCCGGATGTGGATTATGGATTATTCACCCATGTCGAAAAAATGGGTAAAGAATATCTGGCGCAACGCGGTTTACCCACCACATCGGTGATGTATAAGGCCGAGGAATTCAAATTTGAACCCGATGAGCGGTTGGCGTTGAAATCGGATGGCTCTCCCGTTAATCAAACCACGTTTGAATACGCATTGTCGATTCAAAATTCGGGCAACCATACGCTGTTGCAGCAAATGTTGGCCGATGTGAATAACAGCAATACCGATTTCAACACGGTATTTTCCAAATACTTCAACCGCAATAATTACCTGACATGGTTGGCAACCAGCATTTTGATGGGTAACCACGATACGCGCGATCAGAATTTTGGCTTGCTGCAACTGGCTGGAACCACGCGCTACTATTTTGTGCCGTGGGATTATGATGGCTCCTTGGGTTGGGTCAGTCAAGCCGATGTGTCACCCAATGGCAAGCCCTACTATGCCGATTGGCAATATGGGCTGAGTAATTGGTGGGAAAGTCCGTTACACCGCCGTTTCTTGCAACAAGCTGGTCATCTGGAATTGTTGAAAGCAGCGGTGGATGAGCTGCGGGATAAATACCTCACCCCTGCCCGGATCCTTCATAAAGCGCAAACCTACAAACCCGTGATCGAAGCATGGGTGAGTGCCGCACCCGATGTGGCTAATCTGCCCGCCTCCACTGCCACCGCAAGCACCAATCAACGTGTTCAGGAATGGAATGCCGAAGTACAACGCCTCAGCACCGTGATTGAGGGCAATTACAACGCCTTCATCGCCCGTTTAGAAAAACCCATGCCCTTCTTTCAGTCCGCGACTACCAGCGCAGGGCAATTGGTGCTAGGTTGGGAGCCTTCGGTGGATTTGCAGGGCGATGCAGTCAGCTATACCGTGCAAGTCGCCAGCCAGCCTGACTTAGCCAGCGTATCGAGTACCAACTTGAAAGTGAATCAAACAGGTCTCACGACCACCAGTGTGAGCGTCCCCGCCTTGCCCGCCGGAACCTATTACATGAAAGTCGTAGCGACCGATAGCAAAGGCCATTCGCAAATCGCCTTTGATACCACAGTGGACACCACGACCACAGGAAGTACCAAATACTTTGGTGTTTTGAAATTTGTGGTGAATTAAAACGGGATTATTTTTCGTTAATCGACACAATGCCGTCCCAATCATCCGCAATGAACGGGAGGGCTTGTAGTTCGTTAATGCGATTGAGGTAGTAGCGGGCGATAGTGTCGCTGGGGGCGTGTTCAAGCAGCGCGTTCCACACTTTTTTCGATTCATCCCAGCGGCGCGTTAAGAATAAATCCAGTCCTTGGTGCGATAGTTCAATGACCCGCGCATCGGCACATGGCGTATAAACCTCGACGGGTTTGTCACGGCCTTTGACGCGCACCTTTTCAACGCAGCGGAACGTGGCTTTTTTCCCTTCCGTCAAGCCAGCGTAGGTTTCGGCGCTAATCAGCATGGGCGTGCCGTAGCGCTTATTCAAACCTTCCAGCCGCGAAGACAGGTTAATCGTATCGCCCAATGCTGTGTAATTGAATCGGACTTTCGAGCCAAAGTTGCCCACCATCGCCATCCCGCTGTGCAAACCAATACGGGTGTGGACGGCGGGTAAGCCCAGTGCTTGCAATTTGGCGTTAATGGCATCTTCAGCGGCAACCAGTTCACAACAGGCATTCACGGCTTTGGAACGGTGTCCGGTATCCGGCACAGGCGCACCCCAAAAGGCAAAAACGCCATCGCCCAAATACCCTTGTACCGTTCCACCGTGGCGGAAAATAATCTCGGTCATCTGGTCGAAGTAAAAATTCAACAGCTGCGCTACTTGGGTTGGGCTTAATTGCTCGGAGATGGAGGTAAAACCCGCCAAATCAGTGAACATGGAGCTGAGTTCCAATTCTTCCCCGCCGGGTTCGAGGACGGTGGATTGTTCTGCCATGCGGTCAGCAACTGCGGTCGGTACAAACAGCGAAAAAGCGGTGCGAATGCGGGATTTATTGCGTACTTCATCGACATAGGCATGGAGTGCTTGAATCAAGTATGACGTAATCGCCAGCGCGATGCCGCCAATAATAGGCAGCCAAAAATTGAAATAAACAAACAGCACGTAACTGATTCCCACCAGCCCCACGCTCAAGCCGGTGGTTGCAAGCCCACTGCGCAGTAAGCGAAATTGACGCGGCACAAAGGCACTGAACAAGGCCACGAGCAGCAGTAAACTGGCACGTATCCAGTAGGGGGCTTCCTCCACGCTGGAGCGGGTCACGGCGTTGTGAATCAGTGCCGCATGGATTTCAATCCCCGGTGTGAGCTTGCCATTGAACGCCGTAAAGGGGGTGGCAAACATATCCGATTGGGCAGAACCCACATCCACCAGCCCTTGCGTATCGCGCCCCACCAGCACCAATGCACCATCGAATGTTCCGGGGGGGAGGGGTTTACCGTGGCCTAAAACACGGGCATACGAGACATAGGGAACGGAATGATCGGGGCCAAAAAAGCGTATCAGGTGGTTTTGTTGGAGCGTGGAATCAAAATCCACCCCCGGATTGATGCGTTGGAGGTGAAAGAGAATTTCTTTCCAAAACGAATCCACGGCCAGCGGGAAGCGACGCACCACCATATCGTGCTCAAATTCGATTTGCGCCAACCCCACTTTAGCACCCACTTCGGTAAACAGGGGATTGGGATCGACCCGTCGCCAGAGGTTGCCACGTTCCCCATTTTGGCGGGTGAGGGAAGCCATGAGAACCACATTCCCCGCTTTATCAATGGCCTGTTTCAGCGCGGCATCATCCTCGGTGGTGGTCGTGTTACTGAAGGGAATATCAAACGCAACCACCGCTGCCCCTTCGGCCTGCAATTTATCAATCAACTGGGCGTGAACACGGCGGGGCCAAGGCCAATGTTCGCGCAGTTGTTCGATGGACGGATCATCAATCCCCACCACGATGATGGGCAGGGGCGATTGACCCTGTGCTGTTAAAACCGTCAGGGCATCAAAGCCATTGAACTCCACGACATCCCACAGGCGGGTACTCGTGAGTCCTAAAAAAACCAAAAACACCAATAAATGGCGGAGAACATACGTTAGTAGCGCCATACTGCCCGAAAGCCTAACAGGGCCGATTGGTCTTTACGCCCCAGACCTTGCCCAAAAATCTCAAAAAGTTGCCGTTTGCTGCTGTCTTGCCATGTGGCACGCAGCGATACATCCCAATCCGGTTCTAGGCGTTCCGTTCCGGTATCGTTGGTGGTGCGCTCACTGCGTCCGGTTACTTTGGCGTTCAATACCCAACGCTGGGGCGCGAACCACGTTACACCCAATCCCACGGTGTGTTCTGGGAAGTAAGGCAGCGCAACGCGCGGATACACCGCATTATCGGTTCGGGTGTGGATATAACTGGCAGACCAGCTCCAATTATGTTGGGCATTTTGGGTCATTTGTTCCCACACCAAGCCCTTGGTCACCACCGTGCCTGCGGCAAAGCGGGGTGTGGCTTCCAAGGTTTCAGCGGATTCATTCGTGGCTGCGCCTTGCTGCCGCAAACGGTCGTACTGCGAGAGGCTGGAGGAGGGATTCAACAAATTCCCCGCCGTATCGTGCAAATTATCAATAGTGCGGTGGTCGGCAAAGGCGGTGAGGTAGCTATTACCCGCCAACTCCCATTCACCCTGCGCCCGCAGCCGTTTGAAACTGCCACCCGCTTGCACCCCCGGAATGTCGATAGGGATGCCGACGGTATCCATCGGCGCAAGGCTAACGGCATTGGCGGGGCGCACACCCGTTTGCCATGCAAGGCGGTAGGTGCTGTGCGATGAGGGATTCCACGCCACGCCCCAACTGGGCGACCAACCCGACCATTGCCGTTGAATCGCGGGGCTGGTGAGGCGGCTTTGTTGTCCGGTTGCCACAAAATTCAGCGTTGAAGAACCGGTTTGATTCAACTGAAAATCGGAATAATCGCCGCCCAGTTGCCATTGCCAATCACCGCGCTGTGCTTTCCATGCGGCAAACCAGCGGGTGCTATCGCTGGCGGTATTGGAAAGAATGGTCGAATGGGTGTTCGTACCCAGTGCCTGCGTCCAAGCCGGTTTTTGGGATTGACCGGATTCGTAGCCCAGCGTCCATTCACCGCTTGGTTGGAGCGTGGTGAAGCGCACACCAGCATCTTTATCTTCGCGCAGGTAGCCTTGATCCCAACTGCGTACATTGCTGCGTACCAAGGTGTCGTCGCTGCCCTGACCCGCTCGCAGCCACAGGGCGCTGGTGGGGCTGATCTGCCATTGCGTGCCGATGTCGGTGCGCACGACATTGCCATGAATGCGGTCGCTGGCGGTGTTGATGGTCATGTCATCTAAACGGGGGCGGAATTCATCGCGGTACACGAATATGCCCCACTGCGCATGGGGGCGCAAACCCAGTGCGGTAATCAGGCTGGGCGTGGTCGCTCCGAAGGAATAGCGCGGGCTATCCCACTGCACAAATCCTGCCACAGGAATGGGTGCAACGCTGTAGCCGTTGGCGATGAGGGATGGCGTGTTGGAATGGAAGGTATCGGCTTTGCTCCAATTCCATTCCGCTGACAAATAACCCGCCGGACGCGGCAATAAGGTGCTGCGCTGGGGTGATGCGCCGAATAATGTGGGGTCGGTGAGGTAGCCTTGCACCAGCATCGAATTGCGCAGGAGCGGATCGCTGGCACGTTCAGCGGCAAACAAATAACTACCCGCAAAAAACGGATGCTGGGTTTGGGCCGATAAACGCTTCGCCCATGATTCCAGCCCCAGCATGGCATACGCTGCGCCTAAACTGGAACTGCCTTGCTTATCGGTGGCAATCGGCGCTAACGATTTCATAAAAGGAAATCGGTCTCTAGCGCCCTGTGCTGCTGCAATGGCTGCTATCGGATTAAGAGCATCGCGCTGCATTTGCGCTTCGTAGAAATAGGGTAATGGGTCGTTCGGATCGGCTTGCTTGGCTTTGGCGATGGCTGCCATCGCTGCATCCATTCGACCTAATTGATACCACGCGATGGCGGTATGAATTTGTGCTTTGGCGTAACGCGGCTCCAGCAAACTGGCTTTCAGCAGGGCTTCTAGCGCCGCATCGGTATCGCCTTGGGTCAGCAGCAAAATGCCGCGACTCGTCCACGCCACATAATCATCGGGTGCTAATGCCAGTGCATGGTTGATGGATTGTGCCGCCGCATCCAGTCGGTGCGCACGGGTCTCCAATGCACCGCGATCTGCCCACGGTGCGGCGCGTTGGGGCGCAAGCTGGGTGGCTTTTTCCAAGGCAGTACGGGCGGGTGCAAAATGTTCTTGTTCGGCATACGTGATGCCCAGTCCGTGCCATGCGCGGTAATCGGTATCGGCGCGGGCGGTGGCGCTGGAAAACTCCTGTACCGCTATTGCACCCAAGCCGGCGAGCCGCGCCAATTCACCACTCACCAAAGCCAATTCCACCGATTGGGGGAATCGCTTGCGTGCTTCGGTCAGGATACGGCGTGCTTCAGTCCAATCGTTGGATAGCAGGGCGATACGTGCCAGTTGCGCGGGAATACGGTCATCGTTGGGGGATTGCAGTGCACCTTTTTGCAAGAGCTGGCGGGCTTTGTCGAAGTCACCTGCGAACAAGGCGGCATCGCTACCGAATAACCAGCTTCCATCGGCCCGCAGTGAATTGACCCATTGCACCCGTTCACGCGGATTGAGTAGCACCCGTTTTTTGGGAGCGCGACCGACTTCGGTGACGGCTTGCTCGTTGGCTTGAACTTGCACATTACCCGATTCGTTCGTGAAATGGACTTCGCCATTCATTACGGAAACGGTGGTGCTTCCATCGTCATGCACTTCCATTTCCCACTCAGTGCCGAGAATGCGTGCGAGACCGGAGGGGGTTGCGATGCGCAGTTTGTCGGGTGTGGCTTTGGACTGCATCCACGATTTACCCTTGAGCAAAGACACACTGGTATCGGTATCTTTGCCGTTACCAATTTCTTTGATCTCAAACATACTGTTGCGCGAAAGGCGAAGCTGGCTTTTATCGGAAAACAGCAATGCCATCGTGCTGTCGTCCAATGTGCGGACAAAGTTACCGCTATACAGCAGTTGTTTGATTTCCGCGCTCGCCCACGGTGCAGTCACACTCGGTCGCCGCTCGGCTTTGCCGACAATGGATACGACTTCCGCTGTATTCGGTTCTGCTGCATGATTGATCCCCGACAGACACGCGCCTGCACACCCTAAAGCAATGTATCGAACCAAATTTGTCATCACAATCTCCATCAACAGAACAGAAAAAATCTGCACCGACTGTAACGGAAAACAGCAAAAAAATCGTGAGAGAAAGGGGGGATGCCGAGAGAACAGTGTAAACCAGTTCGGCAAAAGAAGAAGCAAGAAAATCTGGGGTGGCTGATGGGGCTCGAACCCACGACAACAGGAATCACAATCCTGGACTCTACCAACTGAGCTACAGCCACCGTAGAGGCGCAATTATACGCCTGAATAAACCCGATAAAGACCGCTTGAAGGCTTAATTGCCGCTTTCTTGAAGATTTTGTGCAGAACGGGCAGGGCGTTTGACCACAATCTCGGTTTTATAGCGACGTTCCAGCAGTTTCTGATACGCCTGATTCTCAGCACGCGCCACCATTTGCCCGAATTGTTCCTGCTCTTGCGCGGCATTGGTTTTTTCACTGGGCACGCGGGGTAGCACTTGGTTGATACGCACCACGGCATACCCTTTGTTACCTAAATCTACGCCGACCCATGCGGGGAGTTGGGAAATATCCGCACGCAACACGGCATCCATCAATTCGCTAGGAACCATCGGTTGTTGCCCTTCACGGGTGATGATGGTGGAAGCGGGTAAGGTATTGGGTGCAGTGGTTTTCCATTGCGCCATTTTGTCAGCCCCTTCTTTTTTCGCCATATCCGCTGCTTGACGCAGTTGCAAACGAGTTTTTACATTGTCACGGATGTCTGCCAAGGGCGAAACATGGGCGGCTTGGTATTGGGTAATGCGTGCGGCTGCCAGTTGTTGCGGTGCTACCTCGACGGCCTCGGTATTGCGTTTCTTTTCAATCGAATCGGCGCTAAAAATGGCGGTTAGCAACTTGGCGTTGCTCAATGCACTTTTATTGCCTGCGGATGCTTTGCGTGTCAGCCCTTCTGCGGTGCGAATTTCGAGTTTGAAGCGTTCAGCAACCGTTTTCAGGTTATCCGATTGCTCGTAAACCGCATTGGTGAAAGAATCTGCCATTTCAGGAAACTTCTTTTGTGCTTCCTGTGTTTTCAGGTCGGCTTCAATGGTGGCTTTGAGTTCTTCAAAGCTGCGTTGCTTACCGCCTTTGATTTCGGTGAGTTTGATGATGTGAAAGCCGAAGTCGGATTCGACTACATCGCTGATGTCACCGGTTTTCATGGCAAACACCGCATCCTCAAAAGGTTTCACCATTGCACCTTTCGCAAAATAGTTCAAATCCCCCCCATTGGCTGCGGAGCCGGGGTCTTGCGAATTTTTCTTGGCTACATCGGCGAAGGAAGCGGGCGTTTTACGCACTTGTGCCAAGAGCGCATCCGCTTGCTCGCGGGCTTTTTTGCGCTCGGCGGCAGGCATATCCTTGGAAGCGTTGATGAGAATATGGCTAGCGCGGCGTTCTTCTTTTTCAGCGAACTTGGCGGCGTTATTGTCGTAATAGCTCTTAACGTCTTTTTCGTTGAGCGTAATGGATTTTTTGACGGTATCCAAATCCAGCACGACGTATTCCACCGTTGCTTTTTCCGGTACTTCAAACAATTTGGCGTTGGATTGGTAAAACGCCTCAATCTCTGCATCGGTGGGATTGACTTTACCGATGTAGTCTGCCGTTTGGAATGGGGTAATTTGTACTTCGCGGCGTTCAAAAAAAGCGTTCAATGCCACACGCGCCAGTGCGGGTGAAGCAACGACGCTAGAGGGAACGGCTTGCTCCACACCCCGCAAGGCGAGCTGTTGGCGGATGCTGGCTTCCAGCCCTTCGGTGGTCAAGCCTTGGGCGGCGGCGATTTGCTGGTAACGCTCTTTATCAAAGCTACCATCGGCATGGCGCAGCGAGGCGATAACGGGGTTGGAGCGCAATTCGGCTGCCAAGCGGTTATCCGTAGCGAACCAATGGGCATCTTTCACTTTGGCTTGCAGCACCCGTTCACGCACGAGGTTTTCCAAGGTCATATAACGCGCATCGGGTGTATCGAGCAGCTTCACATCGACATTGGGGTTGGAGGCACGCACACGTTCAATCTGCATTTTGTGGGCGTTGTCCCATTCGGTTTGGGTAATGCCTCGTCCATTGACACTGGCGACATCTTTGCCCAGTGCATCAATGCTGCGGAAGCCGTCAACTCCCACCAGAACAAATGCCGGAATTATCAACAGGAACATGAGGAACATCATGACCTTGCTATGCTTGCGAACCAAATCAAACATGCGCTATCGCTCCGTAAAAAACCAATAAAAAAAGGCGAACAGTGTACTGTTCGCCTTTTGGGGTTTTATGGTGGGTGATGACGGGCTCGAACCGCCGACCTACGCCTTGTAAGGGCGCCGCTCTACCAACTGAGCTAATCACCCCACCTAAACTTTAAAATTCAATTCAAAGCATCCTTCAATGCTTTACCTGGGCGAAACTTCGGAACTTTCGCGGCCTTTATTCTAATCGATGCGCCAGTTCGTGGGTTACGACCTGTACGTGCTGAACGCTTGCCGACACTGAAAGTACCAAATCCTACCAGAGAAACTGTACCACCTTTTTGCAATGTATCCTTCACTGCATCAAGCGTGTATTCTAATGCACGAGAAGCCGCTGCTTTCGAAATATCTGCATTATTTGCAATGTATTCAATCAATTCTGTCTTATTCACATGGACCTCTTGGCATCTCTGGGCTTTTTTGAGCACTGCTACAGCACTCCTGAGCGGCCTGAAATTCTAATCGTATTTCGGTTCAATCAGCCATTCCCGACGAAAAAGCCACTCTTGGGGGTGCCAAATGTTGGAAAAAGTCACTTCTCCGCTCTTATGGCGACTTTTTATATGCCAACGGGAACCCAATACCGTGCATTGGGGCTTGCAAGGCGGCTCGGTTTCATCGTTGTTGTTTTGATACCACACCACGGCATCAAATTCCTTCAATAAATAGCGTAAACGCGGTTCGGGCGGCAATTCAGGCTGGAATGCACCCGTATTTCGCCCATCCACATCATAGGGGATGCGGCGCACTTGGGGTAAAACGAATTGAAAGCGTTCGTATTGCCCCGTGAATCCATTGGGAATGGCAACCCGTTTGCCGTTGATACCGTTGAGTGCATTCCCGATGGGCGGGTTGTACTGGGCATTGGCATGGGTGAGGGGTTGCACCATCAAACCAAAACCAGCGTACACCAGCCCCACCGCCGAAAGCGTAGCCGGACGCAACCATTGTGGATGCCAAAATCCGGCGATCACACTTGCTGCACCAGTACCGATAACCAGCATGAACATCGCCACTTCGATAGAGGATGCAATACCCAAATCACCCGTGACCCAGCCAACACGCCCCATAATCAACACAGCGGGCAGGATAAGTACCAAGGTGGCACGGAATGACCATGCGGGTAGCTTTTCCCATTGCAGCGCCATCAGGATCGCCAAGGCGGGCATGGCGGGAATTAAATAGCGTTCGGAACGCTGGCTGGGAATCGTGAAAACCACCAACCACACCGCTAGCCATATCCACAAAATGCGCTGCGAAGGGTTTTGCGTCGATTCCGAACGGATGGCGGTTTGGCGGATATTTACCACCATCCAGCCCACTACCACCAGAAAAAGCAAGCCCGCGTTAATGGGATACGCCAGCAACTGCGGCCACATCGGGTATTCACCGGACAGGGCGTTGTGCCAATAGCCTTGGGCGTTTGACATTTTTCCACCGTTTTCACCGACGACAAATTCGTGCCACACCGCAGCCGGATCGGGGTCAAGCGCAAACCACAGTCCAAAAATCGCCACCGCCAACACAGTACTCCACGCGATGCCCACGGTCGGGCGCAGCATCATCCGCCAATTTTGAGGTTTCCAACCTTGCCAAGGCTGCAAAAATACCACCGCACACCACAAGGCCGCAGCCGCAGGAGCCGCCAGTGCAAACGATTTATACAAGCAGCCAATCCCCATCGCTATGCCGATGAGCGTGTACGTGAGCGCATTCCACCGCGCCACACCACCCTGCCAGAGCAGCCACCACATCGGCAGCGCCAGCCAGAAGGTTTCAGGGGCGGATGTTAAGTAGACACGTCCGTAACGAAAGGTCGAGAAAAACAGCAGATACAAACACGCGGCAATGATGGCAGTGCGCCATTCTTTGCAGATGCGGTGCGTGAAAAAGGCGATGAATCCGGTGGTGAGAAAGGTGTAAATCACGCTCGGCAGACGCAGCGCCCACAGTTGCCAATGCTGCCCCAGTCCCCAATCTCCACCCGCTACCATCGCTTGCCAAAAGAGCAGCGGCGGTTTGGTGTTGCGCATGTGGGAAAGTTCCGATTGCAAGGGCAACCAGTGACCCGATTCAGCGGTCATGCGGGCGATGTGGATGTAAACCATCTCGTCGCCATTGGTGGGGGCGTAGGGGCTGTTGAGTCCGAAAAGGTACAAAATTCCGACCAGTATCAGCAAAACCACCCAAGCCCAATGCACCCGTTGCATAGTTAATCCTTATGGCGTTTGAAAGTCCAGCGGTCGTTGGCTAAAAAGTTACTCACGCTGGCGGCCAAAATGGCGACGATGTTAGCAAGGCGGTAATCCATGCTGCTGGAGAGCAACAGCGTTAAAACATATTGAATCCCGCTACCAAACGCCGAGGCGGTGACGTATTGCCCAAATTCAATACCCAATAAACGCAGGCTAACGGGTTGCTGGGCTTCTTCGGCTTCCAGTTGGCGCACGCGATCCGCCCATGTCCAGAGCCGATTCCACGTAAAGTTATTCATAGTCGCCAACGTAATCGCCAATGCCAGCGAAAAGTAGGGTTTTTGGTAATTGGCTTCTATCGTATTAAAGATATATTCATGTCCCAAATACAGCACCACCAAATTCACCACCGTGCCACTCGCACCCACAATGCCGAATTTAATATAACGGTAGCGTTCAATCCAGCGGAGGAGTTTTAATACAAAGGTACGCATATTGGAATTTATATTTCTATACAGGATTGGTATAAATCGGGTATAGAGGATGGGGCAATTCTGAATTTTGTTCCATGGTTGTGACCGCTGCGGGCATCAAAATCGACATAAATCAATCCCGATGCAATGGCATCAATGAAATTATCTTGCGATAGGGATCGGAGCATACGTATTTTGTGGTAATGGAAAAAATCTTTTTTATTTTCACGTTTACGCTTGGCTTGAACGTAAAAGCAGTTATGCAGCTTAGAACCCAGCTTGTAGAAAAGGTCATCGAATCCCCAATAGGGTTGTGGAGCAAGCTCCGCTAAACCGATGCGTTCTTCTACCGAATTTTTCCACTCTGCATGGCGTGGGGTAATGTGTGAGGCATCAAAAGAAATAACAATTTTTCGTTGGATTCTATCGACGATTACGCAAAATCCCCGATCAGAATACAATTTGGCGGAAATAGTTTGCCTAAAACTTTTTTCGCTATCGGGATAGTTTATCCCAGCCTTTTGATGTTTCCAACCATAACAGGGTAGCAGTATTTTTGGAACAAACTTGCAAGCAGTGGGAGACGGCTCCATGTGAAAAAGTGTAGTTAAGGAAGTAGCACCTTCACGCTGGGCTTTTAATTCCCATTCAGCGGCATTCGGAATGGGTAGATTATTTTCGGTGATTCCGAGTAAATCTTCTAATGTATTACCAATAGCACCATCATTACCCGGTCTGCGGCTTTCAATCCATCCTTTCTCTCTAATTTGACAAAGAGCTTCAATTAGAGAATCTTTGGTATAAGTTTTCATAGATTAAAATGGATTAAAAGAGCCTTGGTTTTTTCAATGCTTCTGTCAAACGTTTTTTCGATAATTCAATATAATCGGGTGATATTTCTATTCCAATAAAATTACGATTTAGTAATTTTGCTGCAATAGCAGTTGTACCACTTCCCATGAATGGATCGAGAATGAGCTGTGCATGGGTGCTTCCAATAATACGTTCAATTAAATCAACCGGAAAAGGAGCTGGATGCTCGTTTTTCATTTCTTGGGTAAATTCCCATACATCCCCATACGCATTGGCTTTGGGGGCTAATTTGAAATCGGGTTTTGGAATTAAATAAATCACTTCATAAGTTGGCAAAAAATAGCCGGGGTTGAAGTTAATTCCGCCTTTCCTGCGCCAAATAATGATTTGCCGCACTGGTAAATCGCGGATAATATCACTGCGGTCTTGAATTAAACCATTTTGAACGCGCCATTTGTGGTTATAGAAAATCGCCCCATCATTTTTGATAAGGCGGTACATTTCTACAAGGCAATTATGTTGCCAATCGGCATATTCCTCACTGGGGATATTATCATTATAATGGCTATAACCTTTTTGTAAAGCATTGCCTGCCCATTTCCCACTTTTGGTATTTTCTTTCATCCCATTCCCTGTTGAATTTTTCAGGTTATAGGGAGGGGATGTCACCACTAAATCCAGCGATTCGGACGGCATGGATTGCATCACCGTTAAAGAATCACCACAGATAAATTGATTGATAAACTGATTATTCGATTCCATCATACGGATTTATTACGCGATCATGCTTGCAAATAAACCAACGCTTGTTGGATCACCTTTTCAGGGGGAATGCGTTTAAGGCATTGGTTATCGCCATCGCAAAAAGTTAAGCGGTGGTTATAGGCCGATAGGCAGGGCGAGCAGGCGATGCCGCTTTCCAAAACCGTATTGCGCGAACCCAGCGGGCCGTACAGTTTGCCGGTTTCCGGGCCGAAAAATGCGATGGTTTGAATCGGTGTGAGCGTCGCAAAATGCCCCGGGCCGCCATCGTTGGTAATCAACAAATCGGCGGCGTGGAACAGCATCAACAACTCGCGGATGCTGCGCGTGTAGCCCGCTAAATTGATGCAAGCCGGATGATTCACCTGCGCCATCAAATCCTGTGCCAACCCCACATCGCCTTTCATGCCGATGATGCCTACTGCAAAATTCATAGCACACAATGCACGCCCCACCTGCGCATAATGCGTAATCGGCCATGCGCGTTCGGGCAAAATGCCGCCGCTGGCGTAGAGCAAAACCAGTTTGCGATTGGCTACCACGGGGTGGTCGGTGTGCAGTTGCTGGCGGTAGTTGGCGAGTTCGGCGGGGGTGAATTGAACCGTTAATTCGGTATCGGTTGGCAGGGCGCGAATGGGGGCGGCCTTGTTGCGCGGCATGGCGGAATCGGGCGAGGCGTGCGCTGTTTCTAACGCATCCACCAGCGATAAAAACTGTTTGCTGATGTGCTGATACGGGTTGTACGGAATCGCGTGGTTGATAAAACTGCCGCGATACAACCCTTCTTGCGTGTGCGGTGTAAATCCTACACGCACGGGTGCGCCTGTCGAAAAAGATAATAAGGCACTGACGCGAGAGAATAATTCACAATCAATAACGGCATTTAATCCGATATGGCGTAAATGCAAACTTACTTTGATAATATCGCGTATTAACGAAAATCCTGAGCTATCATCCAAACTGTGCATCCATTTTGAATCGGTTAATTGCAATAAGCGCGAAACCTCTTGATTCTTTTTTAATTGCAATATATGGATATTAGCACTCGGATATTTTCTTCGTAATTGCGCAAACATGGGGCCAGCCAGCACGATACTACCCATTTCGGATAATAAAATCACCAGAATATGCTGGGGATTCGCGTCCAGTTGGGCGGGTTTGCGCCACAACGCTGAGAACCGCACCCAGCCCGATACCGCCGCGCATAGCAACTGACCGACCCAGCGGTCGATAAAGCGTTGGGTTTGGATTTTCATAGGATGTTCTTACAAGCCAGCAGCTGCGCGTAGCAATTGAACTTTATCGGTGCGTTCCCACGTAAATTCGGGTTCTTCGCGCCCAAAATGTCCGTAAGCAGCGGTTTTTTCGTAGATGGGGCGCAGCAAATCCAACATTTGGATGATGCCTTTGGGACGCAAATCAAAATGCTCATGCACCAATTCGGCGAGTTTTTCATCGGAAATCACGCCCGTGCCTTCGGTGTAAACGGTGACGTTCATGGGACGCGCCACGCCAATCGCATACGCCACTTGAATCTGGCATTGCCGCGCCAAGCCCGCCGCTACGATGTTCTTTGCTACATATCTTGCAGCATACGCCGCCGAACGATCCACCTTGCTGGGGTCTTTACCCGAAAACGCGCCGCCACCGTGTGGGCAAGCGCCGCCGTAGGTATCAACGATGATTTTGCGTCCGGTCAAACCGCAATCCCCTTGGGGGCCGCCGATCACAAAACGTCCGGTGGGGTTGATGAGGTATTTGGTTTCTTGCAACCACGCTTTGGGCAAAACGGGTTTGATGATTTCTTCAATCACCGCTTCGATAAAGGCGGGTTTCATGTGATGCCCGTCGCTCATCTCGGGGCTGTGCTGGCTGGAAAGCACGACCGTATCAATGCTGTGCGGCTTGCCATCGACATAGCGCATGGTGATTTGCGCTTTGGCATCGGGACGCAAAAAGGGCAAACGACCAT
>ERZ724511.343-NODE-343-length-16307-cov-6.290733_pt1 | contig 16307 bp, 14 predicted proteins | sample MGYA00376044_ERZ724511 | MGnify/ENA primary metagenome ERZ724511 (study PRJEB28724, sample SAMN07190887) | wastewater metagenome | isolation source: effluent of sewage treatment plant in Hong Hong | place: USA: Christiansburg, Virginia | collected 2016-03-01 ...
TACTTAGCAGCTGGAGCAGGACGTGTACCACGAACTACCACTTCAACGCGACGGTTTTTCGCTTGACCTGCTTTAGTTTTGTTGTCAGCGATAGGCTCTTTCTCGCCTTTGCCTTCAGCAGTTACTTTCAGGTTTTTGTCTTTGGACAACAAATATGCCTTAACAGCTTCAGCACGTTTTTCGGACAGTTTTTGGTTAGCCTTATCGGAACCAATGCTATCGGTGTGACCGACTGCAACGATGGATTCCACTTTAGCGTCTTTGATCTTAGCCAACAGCTCGTCCAGCTTGGCTTTACCAGCGGGTTTCAATGTCGATTTGTTGAAGTCAAAAGAAGCATCCGAACCGTAGTTCACTTGTGCGATTACAGGAGCGGGTTCCACTTTAGCAGGAGCAACCACAGGAGCAGGTTTTGCTGGCTCTGGTGTCACTACGGGAGGCGCTGGTTTAACTGGCTCAGGTGCCTTGACTTCAGGAGCAATCGCGCCATCGCATCCAGCAGCAGCAGAAGCGGGAGTCCAGCTAGCATCACGCCAGCACTCACCTGCCGAGTTTTTCACGGGTTCAGCCGAAGCGTTTTTCCAGTTGTGAACCTCTTGAGCACCAGCAACAGCTGCGAACATGGTAGCTGCAATTGCGATTGCGACTTGATTCAATTTTTTCATGGTATTCCTTAGTAGGGTAAAAGTGTGGAGTCGTTTGGAGATTGTGCCATATCAATGGGAAAATCCATGACATTAATACACAGATGAAAGCAAACTGTATACAACATTCGCTCCAAATGTTGCCCCCATACGACAACTTACGGGTCATAACGGGTCGTAGAATCAGCACCTGCCCAATCGCATACGCATTCCAAGCATTCGCTGCATCTACACGCCTATTATGACCATGAATCCGAATCAGTTCGCCAAAGAGACCCTTCCTATCAGCCTTGAGGAGGAAATGCGGCGCAGCTATCTCGATTACGCCATGAGTGTGATTGTGGGGCGCGCCCTGCCCGATGCACGGGATGGATTGAAGCCCGTTCACCGCCGTGTTTTATTCGCCATGCACGAGCTAAACAACGATTACAACCGTGCTTACAAAAAGTCAGCGCGTATCGTTGGGGATGTGATCGGTAAATACCATCCGCACGGTGACCAATCGGTGTACGACACCATCGTTCGCATGGCACAGGATTTTTCCATGCGCCACATGCTGGTGGATGGTCAGGGTAACTTCGGTTCGGTCGATGGCGATAGCGCTGCGGCCATGCGTTACACCGAGATTCGCCTTGCCAAAATTGCCCATGAATTGTTGGGCGATTTGGACAAAGAAACCGTCGATTTCGGCCCCAACTACGATGGCTCCGAAAAAGAGCCGCTGGTCTTACCCACCCGCCTGCCCAATCTGCTGGTGAACGGTTCGGGGGGGATTGCCGTCGGTATGGCGACCAACATCCCGCCACACAATTTGAACGAAGTGGTTAATGCCTGCCTGCATTTGCTGCATAACCCCGAGGCTGCCATTGACGAATTGATGGAAATCATCCCCGCACCCGACTTCCCCACCGCTGGCATTATTTACGGCATCAATGGCGTGCGTGATGGCTATCGCACCGGACGCGGTCGCGTGGTGATGCGGGCGCGTTGCCATTTTGAGGACATTGATCGCGGTCAGCGGCAAGCCATTGTGGTCGATGAATTGCCCTACCAAGTCAACAAGAAAACCCTGCAAGAGCGCATTGCCGAGCTGGTACACGAGAAGAAAATCGAAGGCATCAGCCACATCCAAGACGAATCGGATAAATCCGGTATGCGCTTGGTGATTGAATTGAAACGCGGTGAAGTGCCGGAAGTGGTGCTGAATAACCTCTACAAGCAAACCCAGTTGCAAGATACCTTCGGTATCAATATGGTGGCGCTTATCAATGGGCAGCCGCGATTGTGCAATTTGAAGGATTTGATTCAAGTTTTCTTGCAACACCGCCGTGAAGTGGTCACACGCCGCACCGTTTACAACCTGCGCAAAGCCCGTGAACGCAGCCATGTGCTGGAAGGTTTGGCGGTAGCGTTGGCGAATTTGGACGAATTTATCCGCATCGTGCGCGAAGCCCCCACGCCCCCCACCGCCCGTTCTGCCATGATGGAACGCGGCTGGAGTAGCGAATTGGTACGGGGCATGGCTGCCGATCACGCCACGGGCTTGTACCACCTCTCGGAAATTCAAGCGCAAGAAATCTTGCAAATGCGTTTGCAGCGCTTGACGGGATTGGAGCAAGACAAAATCATCACCGAATACCGCAGTGTGATGGCGGAAATCGACGATTTATTGGATATTTTGAGCAAGCCTGAGCGCGTCTCCAGCATCATTGCCGAAGAACTGGAGGCGATTAAGGTGGAATTTGGACAGTCCACCCTCGGAGCGCGTCGCAGTTTAGTGGAACACAGTTCCTACGATTTAAGCACCGAAGACCTCATCACCCCCACCGATATGGTGGTGACATTGAGCCACGGTGGTTATATCAAGAGCCAGCCCCTCAGCGAATACCGTGCACAAAAACGTGGCGGGCGCGGCAAACAAGCCACAGCGACCAAGGAAGATGATTGGGTCGATCAGCTTTTCATTGCCAATACGCACGATTACATCTTGTGTTTCTCCAATCGCGGGCGCTTGTACTGGCTCAAGGTGTGGGAAGTGCCACAGGGTTCACGCGGTTCGCGCGGTCGTCCGATTGTGAATATGTTCCCGCTGCAAGAGGGCGAAAAAATCACGGTAGTCTTGCCGCTGACGGGCGAAAAACGCAGCTTCCCTGCCGACCAATACATCTTCATGGCGACCAGCATGGGTACGGTGAAGAAAACTTCGCTGGATGAATTCAACAACCCGCGCAAAGGCGGCATCATCGCGGTCGGATTGGATGAAGGCGATTATTTGATTGGAGCCGCATTAACCAATGGTTCGCACGATGTGATGCTGTTTAGCGATGGCGGCAAAGCCGTGCGTTTTGATGAAAACGATGTCCGCCCGATGGGTCGCCAAGCGCATGGTGTGCGTGGTATGAAGTTGGACGAAAATCAAAACGTTATCGCCATGCTGGTGGCAGAAAACGAACAGCAAAGCGTCTTGACCGCCACCCAAAACGGCTACGGCAAGCGCACCCATATCGCCGAATACACCCGCCACGGACGCGGCACGAAAGGCATGATTGCGATTCAACAAAGCGAACGCAACGGCAAAGTGGTAGCCGCCACACTGGTACACCCCACCGATGAAATTATGCTGATTACCGACAAGGGTGTACTGGTGCGCACCCGTGTGAGCGAAATCCGCGAAATGGGACGCGCCACACAAGGTGTAACACTTATTAACCTCGATGAAGGCGCTCAGCTGAGTGGGTTACAGCGTATCGTAGAAAATGATGCCAACGTACCTACCGAAGATGAAGTGACCGATAACCATGCCTCCGTGGTCGAATAAATCCATGACAGTACCTGCCAATACTCCACTTCCTCCTCTGTCCGAACTGCGTATCCAAATTGATGCGATTGACCAGCAACTGTTGCAACTTCTCAGCCGCCGTGCGCACGTAGCAGAACAAGTGGGCGCGGTGAAGCGCCAAGAAGGATCGGCCTTTTTCCGACCCGATCGGGTAGCGCAGGTGATTCGCAAGGTGCAAGCCGCCAACCCCGGGCCACTGCGGGATGCGCATATTGCCACGATTTGGCACGAAATCATGTCGGCGTGTCTGGCACTCGAAGCACCCCAGCGGGTCGCGGTTTTAGGGCCAGAAGGCACATTTTGCGAACAAGCCGCCCACCAGTTTTTTGGCCAAGCCGCCGAGCTGGTGTACTGCGCGAATTTTGATGAAGTATTCCACGCCACCGCAGCGGGTACGGCGCAATATGGCGTGGTGGGGATTGAAAATTCGACTGAGGGCATGGTCACCCGTTCGTTGGATTTATTTTTGAATTCACCCGCTCACATTGTGGGCGAAGTCACCCTGCTGATACGCCATAACCTTCTGCGCCTCTCCCATTCGCTGGAGGGGATTGAAGTGGTATTGGCGCACCCGCTGGCCTTGGCACAGTGCCAAGATTGGTTATCGCACCACTTGCCGCATGCCGAACGCCGACCCGTTTCCAGCAATGCCGAAGGCGCACGCCTCGCCGCGACCAATCCGGCATGGGCAGGTATTGCCAGCGAGCAGGCCGGAACACGCTTTGGTCTCCATCTCGCAGCCCATGCGATCCAAGACCATGCCAATAACCGCACCCGCTTTGCCGTCATTTGTTTACCCCAGACGCTGCCCACCCCGCCAGCATCGGGTAAAGACTGCACCAGCTTGGTCGTATCCGTGCCCAATCGTCCCGGAGCCGTGCATGATTTACTGGTTCCACTAAAAAATCACGGTGTATCCATGTCGCGCTTTGAATCTCGACCCGCTCGTACTGGACAATGGGAGTATTATTTCTACATTGACATACAAGGTCATCCTTCCGAGGCACACGTAGCCAAGGCGCTGGCAGAACTTCGCGGTCTGTGCGCCTTTTACAAGGTGCTGGGAAGTTATTCATTGGCAGATTGATTTCAAAATTACATAACGCAGGGACAACCCATGTTTGAACAGCTCGGTTTAATAGGATGTGGCTTGATGGGAGGCTCTTTTGCGCTGGCCCTCAAACGCGCTGGACTGGTGAAGCACGTTGTAGGCTATAGCAAATCTCCCAGCACCACAGAACGTGCGCGCAACATGGGTGTGATTGATAGCGAAGCGTCTTCCGCACTTTCAGCGGCATCCGGTTCTGACATCATTTTGATTGCCGTACCCGTATCGGCTTCCGAAGCCGCTTTCAAAGCCATCCGGCATTTGGTCAACAACAAAACTTTGGTCATGGACGTGGGTTCGACCAAGCGCGATGTGGTGGATGCCGCCCAACGCGCTCTACGGGAGCATATCGGCAGCTTTGTCCCCGCCCACCCGATTGCGGGCAAGGAAGTATCGGGCGTGGGCAATGCCGATGTGAATCTCTACACCGGCTGCAAGGTGATTTTGACCCCGACCGAGAAAACCATGCCCGTGCAGCTCAAAAAAGCCGAAGAGCTGTGGACGGCCTTGGGTTGCCACGTCTTCAAAATGCCGCCCGCGCAGCACGATGCCGCCTTTGCCGCCGTCAGCCACCTGCCGCATTTGCTGGCGTTTGCGATGATGGACGCGATTTCAGGGCAACCCTTTGGGCAGGAATACCTGTCGCTGGCAGGGCCGGGGTTTCGGGATTTCACCCGCATTGCCGCCAGTGAACCCAAGGTGTGGAAGGATATTTTCCTCGCCAATCGGGAACAGTTGTTGGCACAATCGCAGTTCTTCCAATACAGCCTCCACATGCTGGAAACCTTGATTGCCGATGGCAACGCCGATATTTTGGAAGGCTTCATCGCCCGCGCCAGCCAACAGCGTGGTAACTGGAGCTTGTAATGTTTTCCTGCGAATTTTTGGATGTGCCGGCTCTGGACGGTGCAGCGGGGGCGGTCACGCTTCCGGGTTCTAAAAGCATTTCCAACCGCGTTTTACTCCTCGCCGCTTTGTGCGAAGGCACGACCGCAATTCACGATTTACTCGATTCCGACGATACCCGCGTCATGCTCGAAGCCCTGCGCGTGCTGGGTTGCGGCGTGGAACGTGTTGGTGCATCCTCGGTTCACATCACGGGTTTGGGCGGGCAATTAAAAAACGTAAAAAACGAAAAAGCCGCGCTCTTTTTGGGCAACGCCGGAACCGCCATGCGCCCGCTGACCGCTGCTTTGGCGGTTTTGGGCGGGGATTTTGAACTCAGCGGCATCCCGCGTATGCACCAACGCCCGATTGGGGATTTGGTCGATGCCCTGCGCCAGTTGGGTTGCCACATTGATTATCTCGGCACGGACGGTTATCCGCCGCTGCGCATTGGTCAACCGCATTTGCAAATCAACGAAGCGATTCGTGTGCGCGGTGATGTGTCCAGCCAATTTTTAACCGCTTTGTTGATGGCCTTGCCGTTGGTCGCGCATCAACAAAACAAAAATATCGTGATTGACGTGGTGGGCGAACTGATTTCCCGCCCGTATATCGACATCACGCTGAAGCTGCTCGCCCGCTTTGGGGTCGATGTGCAGCGCGACGGTTGGCAGCGTTTTACGATTCCAGCGGGCTGCAAATTGCGTTCACCGGAAACGATTTATGTGGAAGCCGATGCCTCATCCGCGAGTTATTTCATCGCACTCGGTGCTATCACGGGGGTCGGCGATACCATTCGCATTCAAGGCGTGGGCGCGGATTCGATTCAAGGCGATATTCGTTTTGTGGAAGCCGCCGAGCAAATGGGCGCAATCGTTCAAAGCGGCGCGAATTACTTGGAAGTGTCGCGCGGCAGTTGGCCTTTGAAAGCCATTGATTTGGATTGCAACCACATCCCCGATGCCGCGATGACGTTGGCGGTGATGGCGCTCTATGCCGAAGGCACGACCACGCTGCGCAATATCGCCAGCTGGCGCGTGAAGGAAACCGACCGCATCGCGGCGATGGCGACCGAATTGCGCAAACTCGGCGCGACGGTGGTGGAAGGGCATGATTTCATCCAAGTTACGCCGCCCGCCACACTCGCCGATTGGCGCAGCGCCAGCATCCACACCTACGACGATCACCGCGTGGCAATGTGCTTTTCGCTGGCAGCGTTCAACCCCGCCCAGGTCACGGTGCGGATTGAAGACCCGAAATGCGTCGCCAAAACCTTCCCCGATTATTTTGAAACCTTATTTAGCGTCGCCCAACTGCCCACCGAACGCATTCCGGTGCTGTGTATTGACGGCCCAACCGCTTCGGGCAAAGGTACGCTGACCAATGCCGTGGCGCAACGCTTGGGCTACCATGTACTGGATTCGGGTGCGCTGTACCGCATTGTCGGGCTGGTCGCAAGCCGCGCGGGTTTGATGCTGGAAACGTTGGATGGTCATGTAGAAGATGCTATCGTTTCAATAGTAAAAGATCTTTCCATCCGCTTTGAATCCGAGCGTGTTTGGCTGGATGGTGCATCGGGTGATGAGGATATTACCGATGCCATCCGCACCGAGGAAAACGGCATGAACGCCTCCCGCGTCTCGGCGCTGGCGGGGGTACGGGCGGCGTTGGTGGATTTGCAACACCGTTTTCGGCAGCTTCCCGGGCTGGTGGCGGATGGGCGTGACATGGGTACGGTCATCTTTCCGCAGGCGCAACGCAAAATTTTCCTGACCGCCAGTGCAGAAAAACGCGCCCAACGGCGTTACGACCAGTTGATTTCTAAGGGCATTGCCACTACACTCGACAGCCTTTGCGCTGATTTGCAAGCGCGTGATGCACGGGACACTTCCCGCGCGGTAGCGCCCTTAAAACCCGCCGAAGATGCTATTTTGCTGGATAACTCGGATTTATCGGTTGAAGAATCGGTACAAATCGTTTTAGCCCGCTGGAATAGCGGAAATTAGTCGCTCCCCATTGCCCTTTTCGCACGTCAGTGCCTTGGTAATGGGGTTCAACCACCTTTAACCCCTCCACGCGGTTTTTTACCGCAAACACAGTAAACACAATGTCTGAATCTTTCGCAGCCCTGTTTGAAGAATCGCAACAACAGTCCGATACCCGTATTGGCGAAGTTGTAACCGCCGAAGTTACCCGTATCGAACACAATTTTGTGGTTGTGAATGCAGGTCTCAAATCCGAAGCCTATGTGCCAATCGCCGAATTCAAAAACGACAAAGGCGAATTGGAAGTGCAAGTCGGTGAATTCGTTTCTGTTGCCATCGTTGCAATGGAAAATGGCTACGGCGACACCATCGTCAGCCGCGACACCGCTAAACGTCTGGCTTCTTGGATGTCGTTGGAAAAATCCCTCGAGTCCGGCGAGTTTGTCACTGGTACTACCAGCGGCAAAGTCAAAGGCGGTTTGACTGTTTTGGTCAATGGCATCCGCGCATTCTTGCCCGGTTCCTTGGTCGATACCCGTCCTACCAAAGACTTGTCTCCTTGGGAAAACAAAACCATGGAATTCAAGGTCATCAAGCTCGACCGCAAACGCAACAACGTGGTTCTGTCCCGTCGTGCGGTGGTGGAAGCCTCTATGGGTGAAGAGCGTGCTAAGTTGATGCAAACCCTGCGCGAAGGTTCTATCGTGCAAGGCGTGGTCAAGAACATCACCGAATACGGTGCGTTTGTTGATTTGGGCGGCATCGACGGTTTGTTGCACATCACCGATATGGCATGGCGGCGTGTACGTCACCCTTCCGAAGTGGTGCAAGCAGGTCAAGAGATCACCGCGAAAATCCTCAAGTTCGATACCGACAAAAACCGCGTATCCTTGGGTCTGAAACAAATGGGTGACGATCCTTGGATGGGCGTAAACCGCCGTTATCCTTCCGGCACACGCATGTTCGGCAAGATCACCAACATCGCTGATTACGGCGCATTTGTGGAACTCGAACCCGGCATCGAAGGCTTGGTACACGTTTCCGAAATGGATTGGACGAACAAGAACGTGGCTCCTTCCAAAATCGTGTCCTTGGGCGACGAAGTGGAAGTCATGGTTCTGGAAATCGACGAAGACAAACGCCGTATTTCCTTGGGCATGAAACAATGCAAAGCCAACCCTTGGCAAGAATTTGCCCAAAACACCAAGCGCGGCGACCGCGTAAAAGGCCCGATCAAATCCATCACCGACTTCGGCGTGTTCGTGGGTCTGGCTGCGGGTATCGACGGTTTGGTGCATTTGTCTGATTTGTCTTGGAACGAAACCGGCGAAGCTGCCGTGCGCGAATTCAAGAAAGGTCAAGAAGTGGAAGCCATCGTGTTGGCCGTGGATGTGGAACGTGAACGCATCTCCTTGGGCATCAAACAACTGGATTCCGACCCCTTCACCACCTTTGTGTCCTTGAACGAAAAAGGCCAAGTGGTAACCGGTAAAGTGAAAACAGTGGATGCTAAGGGCGCTGAAATCGACCTCGGCTCTGACATCATCGGTTATCTGCGTGCCAGCGAAATCTCCCGCGACCGCGTGGAAGATGCCCGCAACGTGCTGAAAGAAGGCGACGACGTGACCGCCGTGGTGGTGAATGTGGATCGCAAAACCCGCAACATCCAACTGTCGATCAAAGCCAAAGACCAAGCTGAACAGCAAGAAGCAATGGCTACTTTGAACCAACAAGCCGCCCGCGAACATGTGGGAACGACCAGCTTGGGCGCTTTGTTGCGTGCCAAATTGGAAGGTTAATCAGGGTTCATTCAGTACCCCCCTCCCCCCTACGGGGTACTCCCCCTTTGCAGGGGGAGAATTAAAAAACAACCATCCCGTATCCCCTCCTTACCAAGGAGGGGTGGCTGGCAAAGCCAGACGGGGTGGTTTTATTATTTCTACCTCCATGACCCGCTCCGACCTTATTGAAGCATTTGCCGACCGCTTTCCCCAGCTCCAGCGCAATCAGGCCGAAGTCGCTGTCAGAATCATGCTGGATGCCATGAATGGCGCACTGGTAACTGGGCAGCGTATCGAGATTCGTGGATTTGGCAGTTTTTCCGTCACCTACCGCGCCTCGCGCACGGGTCGCAATCCCCGCAGCGGTGAGCGGGTGGCGATTCCTGAAAAGCGAACCCCCCATTTCAAACCCGGAAAAGCCCTGCGCAATTCGGTGAATGCCCTTCCGCTGCAACCATGAAAACCCTCCTGCGGGCGGTGCAATGGCTGCTCAAAGCCGCACTTTTTTTCACCCTGTTTGCCTTTGCACTGAACAACCAAAACGATGTCACCGTGCATTTCTTTTTTGGCCGACAATGGACTGCGCCGCTGGTGCTGGTGGTGTTGATTGCGTTTTCTGCCGGATTGTTGATTGGTGTGCTGGGTATGATTCCGCGCTGGTTGCAACAACGCAAAAAAACCAGCCCCCCCGCCGTCCCCTCCTCCCCATCCCATGCAATCAATGGAATATCCAATGGATTAACCGATGGAATTTGATTTAAGTTTTCTTTTACTCGCCCTGCCCGTTGCGTTTGTGCTGGGCTGGATGGCATCGCGGCTGGATATGCGGCAGTTGCGCTTTGAAAATCGGCAAGCGCCCAAAGCCTATTTCAAAGGCTTGAATTTTTTGCTGAACGAGCAGCAAGATCAAGCAATTGATGCCTTTATCGAAGCCGTTCAAATCGACCCCGATACCTCCGAATTGCATTTTGCGCTGGGCAATTTATTTCGCCGACGGGGTGAATACGAACGGGCGGTGCGCGTACACCAGCATTTGTTATCCCGTGCCGATTTAAGCACCGACGACCGCCACCGCGCCCAATACGAACTGGCACTGGATTATTTGAAAGCCGGCCTACTCGACCGCGCCGAAACCGCCCTGCAACAACTGGAAAACACCCGCTTTGAAGGCCAAGCGCTCTTGGTGCTGTTGGCGAACTACGAACGCTCCCGCGACTGGGAACACGCCGCCGCCATCGCCCGCAAGCTGGAAGCGTATGGGCTGGGTAGTTTCAAAAATCGGCTCTCGCATTACCTGTGCGAACAAGCCAATGGCTGCATCACCACCAATGGCGTAGAAGATTGCAGCCAAGCCCTGAGTTTGCTGAAACAAGCGATTCAAATTGCGCCCGAAGCCGTGCGCCCCCGCATGGAAAAAGCCCAGCTCCAAGCCCGCCAAGGTAAACCCGATTTGGCCTATGAAACCCTTGCACAGGCCGTGGTTACTGCACCGGAAGCTATTGCTTTGATAGCAAAACCATTAGCAGAATACGCCATTGCATCGCGCCAAGGAATGCGGGCATTGCCGCTGCTCAAGGCGGTGTATCAGGATACGCCTTCGCTGGATGTGCTGGATGCCATCGTCACGCTGGAGGCCGCCAGTGGTGCGCCCAGTGCCAGCGCCCGCGATTGGTATGTGCGGCATTTGGAAAACGAGCCATCCTTGGTCGCCGCGACCAAATGGATTGCGGGTGAAAAATTAGAACACGAACAATTCCACCCCCAAGTGCAACGCGCCCTTGACCATGCCGTCAAACCCCTCACACGCTACCGCTGCGCCGCCTGCGGCTTTGAGGCCAAACGCCATTTCTGGCAATGCCCGGGTTGCCAAGCGTGGGATAGTTACCCCGCGCGGCGCGTAGAAGAACTTTAGAAACCTGTTCCATTTATCCAAAATGATGAATTTATCGAAAGAACAATTAGCCCATGCCCGCGTTTTGGTGGTGGGCGATGTCATGCTCGACCGCTATTGGTACGGTGCGGTAGACCGCATTTCGCCCGAAGCACCCGTTCCCGTGGTACGCATCACGCGCGAGGAAGATCGCAATGGCGGCGCGGCAAACGTGGCGTATAACGTGGTGAGCTTGGGCGCGAAAGCCTCGCTGCTCACCGTGGTCGGTGACGATGAGGCCAGCCACAAGCTGGAAGAATTGGTCGCGCAAACGGGTATTGAGCCGCATTTTGGGCGCGATGCCGATTTGAAAACCACGGTCAAACTGCGCGTGATTGGTCGCCAGCAGCAGCTTTTGCGCATGGATTTTGAGAATACGCCCAAGAATGAATTGCTCGCCTCGCAAACCGCGACCTTTGAACACCTGCTACCCTCGCACGGCGCGGTACTGTTTTCGGACTACGGCAAAGGCGGCTTGGGTCACATCCCCGACATGATTGCCCGCGCTCGCGCCCAAGGCAAGCCGATTTTGATTGACCCCAAAGGCAGCGATTACGCCCGCTACGCCCACGCCACCGTCATCACGCCCAACCGCGCCGAATTGCAACAGGTGATCGGCGCGTGGCACAGTGAAGACGATTTGCACGCCAAAGTACAAGCCCTGCGCCAAACCTTGAAGCTAGAAGCCATTTTGCTCACCCGCAGCGAAGAGGGCATGACGTTATTCGATGCCGAAGGTACTCTGCACGTCGGCGCACAAGCGCGGGAAGTGTTCGACGTAACCGGCGCGGGCGATACCGTGATCGCAACGATGGCGAGCTTGGTTGCATCCGGTATCAGCCTGCGTGACGCGGTTCCGATAGCCAATAAAGCGGGCGGCATTGTGGTCGGCAAATTCGGAACGGCAGCCGTGGGGTTGGAGGAATTGTTGGCGGCGTTGGGGTGAGTTGGATTTTTTACGAGGCAGCAATCAGCACATCAGCGGGAATACGAAGCGCTTGATGCAAGCGCTGAATCATGGGCAAGGTGAGTTTGCGCTTTCTACCCAATACCTCGTAAACGCGGTTACTTTTGCCAATCATCGGTTCTAAATCTTTGACCGTTAACCCCGATTGCTCCATGCGGAACTTGATTGCCTCAATCGGATCGGATGGTAGAACGATAGGGTAATACTTGGCTTCGTAGGCTTGAATCAGGGTGATAAGCGCCTCCAAATGCGCCCCTTCTTCGCTTTGGGGGTCGGGTTCTTCGGTGGCATCAAAATAACGCTCGGCAATTTTGAGGGCTTCGCGGTATTGTTCTTCGGTACGCAGGGGGCGAATGGTGTAATCGGTCATGGTGATACGCATTGTGCCGTTTAATCCCATCGTGGGACTTGTAAAACCGGATGTTTGGGCGCGACCATTCTGTGATATGTTCAATTCCTTTGCATTCCTTTGCACCCCTTTGAACCTTCACCTTTCCTTTTAAAACCATGACTACTCCCCAAATTAGCCGCCGCCTTGCCTGCGCGGGCTTGCTCCTTCCTTTGCTGCCGTTGGGTGGCTGTATTAGTAATCCGCTCAAAGCCAAGGTCGTGCCGCGCATCGGTTTGGCGTTGGGTGGCGGAGCTGCCAAAGGCTTTGCCCATATCGGTGTCATTAAAACGCTGGAAGCCAACGGCATTGCGGTGGACATCGTCACCGGAACGAGCGCGGGCGCAGTGGTGGGCAGTTTGTACGCCTCGGGCTTGGACGGTTTTCAGTTGCAAGCCAAAGCCATGCAGCTCGACCAAAGCGATTTGACCGATTGGACGCTCTCCACCAGCGGTTTTATCAAAGGCGAAAAATTAGAAGCCTATATCAACGCCCAACTGGGCAACCGCCCGCTGGAAAAACTGCCGCGCCCGTTTGGGGTTGCCGCAACCGATTTGGATTCGGGGCAGCGCGTCATCTTCCGCACGGGCAATGCGGGGCAGGCGGTGCGGGCATCGGCCAGCGTTCCGAACGTGTTTTTACCCGTATCCATCAGCGGTCGGCGCTATGTGGACGGCGGTTTGACCAGCCCCGTACCCGTCTCAGCCGCGCGTGAAATGGGCGCACATTTTGTGATTGCGGTCGATATTTCCGCCAAACCCAAGGCGGGCAAGGCATCGGGGCTGCTGTCGATGCTCGATCAAAGCATCAACATCATGAGCGCATCCGCCTTGGCAACCGAATTAGGGCAAGCTGATATTGTGATTCGCCCACAAGTATTGGATATGGGCAGTGCCAATTTTGACGCACGTCACCAAGCCATTTTGGAAGGCGAAAAAGCCACACAAGCCCTCATCGCCCAAATCCGCAGCAAACTGCAAAAGGTTACTGCGGATTTGAATTAAAGAAAATCACCCCCAATCCCCCGCCCGATGCCCCATCGTAAATGCTTCTTCAAAAATAGAATACCCTGCCCAATCGCTGTGCGCAAACGATAATCTTTCGTGGGCAACAACAGAATGACGAAAACTATGCAGGCCTATTTTTCCTTCGGGGTGGGGAACGGGAATCGCCATAGCATGACCGTAGCGGGTAATATCAATATGGGTGGTTTTTGCCGCTAAATCGGGGTGGGGCGCTGAGAGTTCGGAAATAATGCGGTCGCGCCAAGTCTTCCATTCCGTTGCCAGCGTATCCCAGCGGTCATCGGTAGCGTGGTAATGGGTCAGCACCATTGACCCTAGCACGGGCGATAAACTTTGATGACTGGCGTTCACATAACCCAGCCCCTGCCCTGCATGGTTGCTGTAAATCACGTTATCCCAGCTCAAGGGCGCACCCGAATGGTCATCCAACGGCTGGTGGATGTGGATGTTCGCCACCACCCACGGCGCATATACCACCCGCATGATGGCTTGTCGTACCCATTCGGGGGGATTTTCTATGATCCGCGCCGCTATGAAAATCGGCAGTGCCACAATCACCCGCTCGGCTTGCCAACGCTCGATGGCGTGGGTTGCGGCATTGAGGGTATCCACTTCTACGCCGTGTTTGGTGGCGGCAATACGCAGCACGGTTTGTCCGGTGCGCAGCCGCTCCCCCAAGGGTTCTGCCAGACGCTGCGTAATCCAGCTATTGCCTTCCGGCCACGTCAGCAGCCCTTCACGTTCTGGAATCTCCGCGCTGGGGGCGTGAAAACCGTGGCGACTGGCGAAATAATGAATCCCCGCCCACGCCGAGACGGTGTCGATACCCGCACCATAATCGTCACGGCAGCAATAATTCAAATACCAACGCAAGTATTCATCGGTGAGCTTTTGCCGATCCAACCACTCCATGAACGTTATGGTTGCCAATGCTTTCTGAATGGGCTTGGTGGCGGTATTTTGTAGGGGAATCGTCCAACGCTCGGCCTTGCGCAAATCGCTGACCAAGGTCGAAAAACGCTGGTATTGCTCAAGGGTTCCAGCATCTACCCCTCGGATAGGGAGTAAACCATCTTGCCATTGCTGATGCAAAAACAGGCGTTCTTGTGGGCTGTGGCACAAATGCCGTTCATCGTACTGCCAACGTCCACCTACACGCTGACGCAGCCCCAGCTCTTCCAGCAGGTTTTGCACATCGGGCGCGTCGTTGGTGGGGAGGGGCAAATAATGCGCCCCCTGCGGACAGAGCAAGCCACCCACGCGCGTGCATTGGCTATTGCCGCCGGCTTTGTCTTGCAATTCCATCAGGATGAAATCGTTCATGCCCTTCAAACGCAACGCCCGCGCCGCTGCCAAGCCCGCCACGCCCCCGCCTGCAATCAATACACGGGTTTTGCGGATTTTGGTGGGCGCTTCCCATGCCGCCGGTCGATCCCGCAGCGCGTGACCCCGCTCCAGCAAGGTATTGTTGGTAAACCCGCCTTGGATGTGGGCGGTATCCTGCGCATCACGGCAACCCGCCAATGCCAGCGAAGTGGCTGCGCTAAAGGATAAAAACTGGCGGCGATTCACGTAACGGATGGTTTGAGGGCTTCTGGTGAATGGGTTTTGAGCCAATCTCGCAATGCTTCATTCATGCGGGTTTGCAGGGCATACCCTAGCACGGCACCCGCTTGCTTCAATGCCGTACCGTCCCAGTCGTCCACCGTGGTACGCGGGCAATCGGGGTCTTCAATGGGGGTAGTTTTTCCAGTAGATACGTTCTTCATGCTTTTCTGCCTTTCGGATAGATATAACGTGATCGGCATCACCGCGCTGCGTATGCACGATAAATGGTACGCATTAGGTTAATCCTTTGGAATATACGCTTGGCGATTACTTGAAGGTTTAGAATGTTTTGATGCCTAGAATCTTGGTTTCGCCCATGTTCGCATAGCAAATAGCGGGCTTCTCACCTACATATCCACCATAGCTGTTTTTGGCGTTTACTTTCGTCAAATACTCCACGACTGCAACCGATTGGTCACCAATTTTCATGGTCGTTACCGAGCCACGAAAAAATCCCGTGAACATCACGCTTCCTCTATCAATCCAAGCAGGTGCTTTGCGCAGCATATCTTCGCACTGCTCTTTCATTTTTTGCACACGGTCGCCGTGGTCAGTTGGGGTAGAGTCTGCCAATATTTTAATGGGCTTAGATGTTGCATCCGCTTCACAAGCCGTTTCCTGATAAACCACCTTCCCATCTGGCAACGTGCATTTATTCACCGCCCATGCTTGCCCTGCTAATGCCATAAACAATACGACTACAGCTATCTTTTTCATTATTCATCCTTTTTGAAATCATGATTTTATTTTATTGCCCCACCCTGCCCCATTCCTGCTCGTAGGTTGAAATCAGCACCTGATTGGTCAGGCGATGCACCTCGGTGGGAACGCGCGTCATATCGGCTGGAAAATCGAATAAGGTGGGTAATACCGCCATGTTCAAAAAGCGCAATCCGGTTGGCAACGCCGTGGGCGGATGCCAAGGGCGGTGGCTGGCGATGACGTAACCCCATTCGCCAAAACTGGGAACATTGGCGTGGTAGGGCGTGGCTTTCAAACCGACCGATTCAATGGTGGTGACTATCGTCCAAAAGCTCTTACGCGCCACCAAGGGGGAGGTGGTTTGAATCACCGCATAGCCGCTGGCACTCAGGCGTTGTGCTAACAATGCGTAAAAGCTGGCGGTGTACAGTTTGCCGATGGAAAA